>JAEEGL012099435.1_pt1 | contig 31777 bp, 23 predicted proteins | sample 9134231 | NCBI WGS metagenome assembly JAEEGL01 (sample SAMN16246548, study PRJNA631951) | gut metagenome | biome: gut microbiome; feature: rumen; material: fiber-attached | host: Bos | place: Iran: Karaj | collected 2018-10 | reverse complement strand
GGCCACATGTAAGGTAATCACCTGTGAGCACTTTTGAAACTGCTTCAACATCTTTTTCGTCAACCCACTGGCGACCATAAAATATTTTTTCTTTTCTAACCGGCGTTCCGCCATCTATAGCAAGTTTTTCCAAGATTAAATCCTTCTTTCTGATTCATTTCTGACATTTATTGTTATCAAACATGATACATCTTTTAGCTTTGAATGTAAAAAGCTTATCAAATATCCTTATCTACTGTCTCTTTTTCTACGAGATGCATATACATAGCCACAATAGTAGGCATTAAATAGAATATTGCCCATGAATACCTTGGCTGATCTGCAATCATAGGAGCAAGGAATATAAAGATAAATGTGAGCCACAAAGGAACGAGTGCTAATCTATATTCCTTTAACCCTTTTCTCTTCAAGAAAAGAGAAATAGCGAACATTAACAATACGTAAACGCACAGATTGTTTAAAGTTGAAATGACAGGCATTCTATTAAGCATTCTGTACATACTGCAGATTGTAATCGCAAGTCCGTCGATAGGTTCAGGTATATGAAGATTTAAGTAATCTTTCAGCTCATCTGTAGCAACACCGATTCCGGCATTTACATCCTGGTTATATACTACATTGTCGAAATCCGGCATGAACACATAATAGCTTTGGTTCCACGTAGCTTCGATGTAACAAAGTGGGTGTTTGAAGAACATTAAAAACCATACTTTAAAATACCTAAGAAGCTGTTTTAAATTTTCAGCATGGTATTCCGCTTTTACAGAGTCAGAGCAGTCAGGGTGGTAGTCTGTATATAGCCAGTTGTAGTCAAGTACATCACCTATTGCCTCATATTCTTCCTGAGTGAATTCGTCCCTGTAGTAGTGATAGTAACGAGCTGTTTGCTGGAAAGGAAGTGAAAACATATCCTGCTGTGTGACTTCAACAACATTAAAAGTGCTAATAGTAAATTTCTCAAGCCCTAATGATAAAATAATAGGTAAAGCAAGCATTACAATAAGCGCTGAAGTTACTTTAAGATGTGGGCTGTGCTTGATTTTTTTTACCAATGAAATAATTAACCAAATCAATATTGTTGCTATATATATGTGTAGTCCATTTTTTCTGTAGCAGGACATTAGGAATGCTCCAATAGTCCAAAAAATAACCAATTTTGAGTCTTTTTTAAATGAAAATTGTGTTTTTTGGTTGACAACTACATGTATGAACATGAGTCCCCATAATACATACCCGACCATATGTGGATAATCTTTTATGGCCCAAGCAGCATTCCCTGTAAAATATGGGGTTACTGTATATAAAAACAATACAAGTAAGCGAAACCATTTTGGAGTATTCCATTCTTTCATGAAAAAAATCGTATATGAGAGAGCAGCTGCCATAGCTATGGCCTGGAGCACACAGTAAATAAACAGCCCGACATTAGCGCTACCGAGAACTTTTAATCCAAACTCAACAAAGATTCCAACACTCATTGTGTGAATGATTGGTTGATTAGTAGCGAGCTTATCTTGGCCAAAATATTGATTTAATTGTCCCCAATTATCATCACTAAGAGCCCCAGGATATCTGCAAATTAAATGTGGTAGCCAAGCTACCAAGATTAAAATCCATATAAGAATAAAAGGATGTTTATGATATTTTGAGTAGAGCCAATTCTTGACTTTGAAAAAAAATCTTATTGATGAAATATCAGTTTTTGAATTTAAATAATTTTGAATAACAGAACTGTTTTCAAATACCCAAAATAATAACCTTAAGGCTAATTGATACATATAGTAAAAGCCAATAAATATTATAGTTGCCTTAATAATATTAAATTTCGGGGTCCAGAGACTAGATAAAGAATCGTTATATCTAAAAGCCCTTCCTCCAGTGTACATGAATGCGAAGAATAATGACAAAAGTCGAACTTTCTTTCCTGGAAAACAGGAGTATTCTTTATATAAAAACCTATTGTATACCAATGAAAGAGCGATTCCTACAAAAAGGATATAATAGGCATTCCCTTTAAAAGAAGAACTTAGTTGCTCGAACAGTTCAAATATAAAATTGATAATAGGAGATGCTATATGTGATTCATACGGCGAAGGTGTTTTTAATGATATAAATAAAGCGCTTGCTGATAATAGCCCTGCTATTGTGCATTTTAAATTTGGATAATTATTCTTCATATACTTTATGTTCCTCAATTCTTATAGCTTCATGAGAGTCTGCATCAATATGTATCACTCTAAGATCAAAATCTTTATCAAATGCATTCTCGGTTATTATTTCATTATCATCTAAATATATTCCAGAAGATCCATCATCGGCCTGGTAATAAATTAGTTTTCCTACTTCAGTTTCACAAGAGCCATTTTTAAAAAAGTTATTGCAAAAAGAAAACTCATCATTGTCATACATAATTACAAGATCAGTGGCTGTTGAAAGTTCAGAAATTTCATCATCAATGGTTTCTCCATTATATTCATAATATTGATCAGTTAGTTGACTCTTTAATGATACTCTCTTTGCAACATAATTAGTAGGAATGCCCCAGTTTGACATTATTTCATTATAGTAGTCTTCATTCCACAGCTCTGGATTGTTTATCTCAATCAGTACTAGCTCATTGGAATCAGAAAAAAGTTGTGAAACGCAGTCATAGATAATATCGCTTCCAAAGGAGAGTGGCTTGTACTCGTATAATTGGTCTGACGCTAAGGTGGAAACATAATAATCCATGTAGTGAAGTCTTGAAATGACATAGTCTTTAAATTGGGACAAATTGTTGGTGGAATTATACTTTAATGTTTCGAGAATATCAGTGGTTTTTTCACCAACTGAGCTTGCACCTATGTAACTTCCTTCAGGCCAACGCTGCATGTCTCTGAGATATGCTCCCGATAAAAAAATATCTTTTTCATAGGAATCAAGCATATTTAGCACGCATTCATCGGACCATTCGCTTTCTCTTAAAGATTCATATTTTTTTTGAATGAATGGAATCGTGCTTTCAGGTGAATGTTGGAGTAAGGTATAAAACGCACCATAGTTAAACTCAAAATTAGTCTTAAAATCTATACCATACAGAACCTTATCCGTGCTGATTCCCCAGGTTAAGTCCATGTCCCATGGAATATATAGTGCTTTTTGAGAATTATTTCCCTTATAAATTGCAAGATTCTGGTTTTTATAAATATTATCCCATCCTTGAATGAGATTAATGAATAAAAAGAAATCAGTGGCATTATCCAGATCAATCAGAGATGCTAAAGCATCAGCGTCATTGTGTGATTTATCAACCTGAATAAAATAATCTCTTAAAAGAGAAAAGAGTTCTTGCTCTGAATTACTTTGGATTCTAAAAGAAGCTGGGGCTCCGTCTGATTCCAACAGGATATTATTGTTTTCATATCCCATTAGTCGCCTAAACATTGCAGCATTAGGGGTGTCCTTTGTAATGCTGATTTGCGATGCTTGCATTGGATACCCTAGCGCATATAGGCCGTAGTATTCATCATTCATAAATAGCTCGACATATTTATACTCGGTTCCAGTGTCAAGCTTACTGTCATTGTCTGAGGAAACGGAGTTATTCCATAGATTAGTTGAAAAAACATTTCTAACTTTTTCAGGATCATCATATATCGAATATAGTATCCAGTCCTCATCTTTCCTCATACCTAGAAGAGATATTTTGTTTTTGGTTTTATTTCCATTTTTGGTATAGGAAAGTGCAAGTCTAAATGATCGCTTTGGATATATTAATGAGGACGCTCCCCTAATATGGATAGAACCTTCTGAGTCAGTAAGTCTTGTGAATACATTAGGACGATTGTCATACATTTTGAAATTCATTTCAGTAGATTCATATTTTGAATCTGAAATATTAGAGTTGGTATTTATTGAAATTATTGGCAAAGTTGTGCATTTTAACTTGGATTCATAGTAATAATCATCGTTATAAACAATAATAGAAATGTCCTGATCAGATTCTATTATTTCAGAATTGATTGTGCTATTTAATGCTACTTTGATATCAGGATAATCAGAAACGATGTTTATAGTTGGATTGTAGGATTCTGAACTGTCTTTGATCAAAGAATATAGATAAAAGTTGTTAGTGGAGTCAAAAAATAGTTCCTCATTATTAAAAGAAATAGAATATACAAGATCATTGTTCAGAGATCTGGTGGAGGTAATGTTGGTAAAAAAAACTTCATCAAAAATGCATTTGTTATAAATAAATCCAATTCTTATATTCAAAAACAGATAAATACCTGTAAATATTGAAAACAAAAGAATAATTATTTGGAATGTTCTTTTTATATTTCTTGTCATCTTTAAGCCCCTTTTTAAACTGTTACAGTATACCATAAAAAGGGCTGGCATTGTAGCCATAGGAGCTAACATCTGTTATAGTATTAATTTAAAGTTTGACTGGCCATAATCAGTAAAGGTGAATGGATTTATTTATGAAAATAATTAACAAAATAAAAGAAAATGGAATGACACTAATTAGTATAATATGTATGGCCTTGGCTGTAGTATTAACCATGCCAACAATATATATTTCAAAGTATGCATATCCTTGGGCGGATGATTTTAGTTACTCTTCTGAGACGTATAAGGTTTTTTGTGAAACAGGTTCTTTTTTTAAGGCAGTAGCTCGAGCTGCCATGACATCAATTGAGTCTTACCATGATTGGCAAGGTACATTTACTTCATGTTTTCTTATGGCGATGCAGCCATCAGTGTTTGGAATAAAATTGTACCATTTTACAGCCTTTATTATGCTAGGAACTCTATTTGTAGCATATTTTGTATTATTCTTGGTGGTGTGCCATAGAGTATTAAGATTATCTAAGGCGACGGCTTTAACGGTGTTTGCACTTACATACTTGGTAAGTACGCAACTTGTAAAATCTATACCTGAGTCATTTACATGGTTCAATGGCGCGATACATTATACTTTTAATCACGCAATGTTTGTTTTATATTTGGCGTTGATTGTGCTGCTTTTTTTTGATTATATTAATATAAAAAGTGGTATAAAACGGATTACTTGCACGATTATATTATGTGTTTTTGGATTCTTTGTTGCTGGCGGGAATAATATAACTGTACTTACAGGCGTTGTTACACTAGTGATTATATATTTATGTACATTACTTAATTGCAGAATACGTTTTGAAAAGCAATCAGACAGCATCTTTCCTGTTACTATTATTGCGGCTTCATATATTTTGGGAGCGGTATTAAACTTTACTGCTCCGGGGAATTTGGAGAGGATGTCTGCTACAGGAAATACAAATTCTTTTTTTGCTACTATTATTAATTCATTCGTATCTGGTGGCTACTCTGTTTATTACAACTTTTCAGTAGAACTTGCCATGACGTTGATTTTGATAGGGGTTTTTATTTGGCATGAGCTTTCTCAAAAAAATAATCTTGAATTCTGCAAATTTGAATTTCCACTTCCTGGGGCAGTTTTGTTAATCAGCTATTGCGTTCTATCTGCTGAATATGCTCCTCTTAATTATACTTCTGTTCAAGGGACAGTAGATGGTATAATTACTTCAGCATTTTCGATGAACAGAGTTAATAACTGTATTTATTTTAGCTTTGTTCTCTTGATAATATTTAATGAGATTTATTTTTTGTGTTGGCTCAAGAAAAATACTAGTACCGGCAAGGCGGTTATTGTTCCTGAAATAGTCTTATGTGTGTTAGCAGTTTCAATTGCAAGTATTAGTGTTAGCATAAAGGTAAATAACAAACCTACAACGTTTCTGACATCTGCGGCAGTTTATAATTTAAAAACAGGTTCTGCTCAGTATTACGGCTATCAGATGCAAGAAAATATAAATAGATTAGAATCTGATGAAAAAGATGTTTTTGTAATGCCATTAAGCGTTGATCCAGATAGTTTGTATCCTAAAGATGCGGCTGATTGGAAAGATGGAACTAAACATTTTTATGGAAAAGACAGTGTTGAGTACGAAGAATAAAAAAAGAAGACTTAGAAGAACAAAAAAGAACAGAGTAAAAATATGGATAGATAGATTGATTGTTTTGACAATGATAGTCTATTTCGTTTTCTCTTTTTGGGTGTTTTATGATATGACACATATGAATTATGATGTTTTATCAGAAATGTCTAATTCAAGGTTGTCATCTGTTTGGCTTGATTCTGTGCCATATCATCAGCCTTTTAAGGCTGACAAAGTGGTTGGTGTAAGGCTTTATCTAAGCAATCCATACAATGTATCTGAAGGGGTTATTTCTGTAAAGATAGGAAACGAGGAGACTGGAAAGGTTCTTTATACAAAAGAAATACTAGCGACTGAAATTACAGATAGTGTTCTTCAAGATTATATAGATGTTGTTCCAGAGGATATGAGTTTTGATGATGATTTAGTTTATTATATAGAGCTCGATGCACTTAGCTGTGCTGATAAAACAATAAAGACATATATTGGGGCGATGAATGATTATGTGGTGAGTCATAAGGACGATACCAGTGATTTGACCAATAAAATGCTTTATTTTGAAATCATTCAGGAAACAATGCCATTTTCATTTGTGGTGTGGATTTTTATAACATGCCTTATTGTTTTAATGCTTGTGTATGTTTTTTCTAGCAAGAAAAAAAGTCGTGAATTTGAAAATGCTGAAATTCCTACATCACTTGAAAGTAAAGTTATTATACCAGTTTTAGTCCTTATATGGCTATTTGGGACCGGCATACTATCAGCAGATAAAATTGTGTCAAAAACTATTGATTTAAGAGATGCGGTGCTTGCTGACGGATATGAGCTCGAAGAACATTCAAGTTATAGTCAAGAGTTTACGGTAAAGAAAAATAATTTAAATGAAATTCACGTTTCATTAGAAAATTTTTTTGAAAATGTTGGGACATTTGTGATTTCGATTCAGAAGGGACAGAACGAGGTTATTCAATCAGTTCAAAGCATAGAGTTGGACAAGATTGATGGGGCTTACTATATATGGGAAGTTTCTGAACTTGGACTTAAAAAGGGTGAAACTTATGACCTATATATATATACTGGATTTATCGGGGAAGATGAGGAAAATCCGGTAATAAAGCGTATTGAATACATTTATTCAAAATAAAAGCTTTGGACATAAGGAATGAATACAGATGGATATTATCTGCAAAATTGATAGAAAAAGAATAGCTAATGCGCTGTTTTATGTTGCTCTAACAATAGAGTTATTGTTTATGATTTTAGAAAAAAGTGAATTGCCCCTTCCTTTTATCAGTCATGTTTTTAGGATTACTTTTCTTTTGACACTCACAGCAGTATTTGTAAACAGGCATCATATGAAAGAATGGATTATTATTGCAGCTGTTATGGTGGCTACATTTATATGCTATAGGTTTACAGGCAAAAATGAACTATTAAGATTTTCCATGTTTGTTTTGGCTGCCAAAGATATTAATCTTGAAAAGACTATGAAATACTGGTTTTACTTTTGCTTGTTAGGTTTTGCTGCAATTACAGTATTGGCTCTGACTGGTGTTATGGGAGAAATATACATAGAAGCGGACTTTGGACGAGGGAGCGTAGAGAGGAGATATACATATGGCTTTGGGCATCCTAATACTCTATGTGGATGTGTATATGTGATTTTATTATTATGGATTTGGCTTTATGGAAAAAAATCAAAGATAATAAGTTATCTAGCATGGATTGCTGGAACCATCGTTTTATATATATTGAGCATCTCCCGTACATTTGTATTAATATTTTTAATGACAATAGTGTTGTCTATAATTATTCGGTTTGCTCCTGATATCAGAGAAAAAAAGATAGTGTATATTCTTCAAGGATTTATTTCACCTGTTCTTTGCGTTGCATTTTCTGTGTTTGCTGCAATTGCAAGTAAATATCGGTGGGATAAGGAAACATGGAATGAAGGGAATTATTATGTAGCAAGACTGGATGAAATACTAAATGGAAGAATTTCTAATCTATACTATGATTCATCGACACATGAGGGTGCGATAGAAACTTGGAAGTATTTTTCAGATAGAAATAGTGAGAAAATATTTGATATGGGGTGGGTTAGACTTTACTATTGGTACGGAATAATTCCAGCGACAGTAGTGGTTGTTCTTTTAATCCTACTTATTTATCTTTGTTATAGAAACAGAGATATATGGACAGTGTTACTAGTTTTTTCGATTGGAATATATACAGTGATTGAGGCGACATTTATTTCAAGATTTATAGGAAGAAATGTGTTGTTGCCAATAGTAGCAACATATTATTGGGGGTTGGTTAACAAGAAAAAGCAATGATATGTCAATGTGGAGATTGGTATGAATAGTAATTGGTTTAAGGTGCTATTAGTAGCGCAGAGGGTTAAATATGGCAGAGGCCTATTATTAAAAGGTATTCCCGTAATATTCAATAAAAAGGGGGCATCTATTAATATTGGTGAAAATGTTACTATTAAGAGCAGTTTTTTATCCAATTTGATCGGATTATATTCTAGAACGATAATTGTCACTCGTACAAAAGATGCAAGTATAAGCATAGGGAATAATGTTGGAATTTCCGGTGCAACTATATATGCCAGAAAAGGCATTTATATTGGCGATAATGTCTGCATTGGTGGTAACTGCAAGATATTGGACAATGATTTTCATCCATTAGAAGCTGAAATGCGTAATAAGCTTCTTGCAGATGCTGAGGGTGGAAATTCGGAATTAGTACCCGCAAAAGAAATATATATTGGGAAAGACTGTTTCATCGGTTGTAATACAATAATTCTTAAAGGTACAATTCTTGGAGATGGTTGTGTTGTAGGAGCTGGTGCAGTTGTTAGCGGTACATTTGAAGACGGTTCGGTAATAGCAGGAAATCCTGCAAAAGTAATTAGAAAGCTTGGATGAAAATGGATATAAGAACAAAGTATGCACCTGTTGTCGCGTTTGCCTATAATAGGGCTGATAAAATAATAAACTGTTTGCATTCAATAGAAAAAAATCCCGAAGTCAAGGAAACAGATCTTGTAATCTATTGTGATGGTGCAAAGAGTGAAAAGGGAAAGCCTGCAGTTGAGGCTACAAGACTAGCTTTACGAGAGTATATAGATAAATCATCATTTAAAACAGTAAGTCTTATCGAAGCACCTGAGAATAAAGGGTTAGCAAAATCTATTATAGATGGTGTTACCGATGTGATAGAAAGGTATGGTAGAGCGATTGTGGTTGAAGATGATCTTATTGTTTCGCAAAGCTTTTTGTCATACATGAATGGAGCACTTGAGTACTATAAAGATAATTCAAGGATTGGAGCAGTAAGCGCATATACTTATCCCTTAAGATCACTCAAAAATTATGATCGTGATATATATGTAATGCATAAGGGAGATTGCTGGGGATGGGCTACCTGGAATGACCGGTGGGACAAGGCAGCTTGGGCTGATGTGGATTTTGATTCATATTTCAGAGATAAGGAATTAAGAAAAAGATTTGAAAAAACTGAGAGTGGTTGGGATCTATTAATGCTTCTCCAGAGCCAGGGTAAGATAAGTTCATGGGCTGTTAGGTGGGTATATTATCTTATGAAACGTGACCTTCTGACAGTTTATCCTACACGTAGCTATGTTACAAATGCTGGCTTTGACGGAAGTGGAACACATTCTAATAAAAGCGAAGAAAACCACTATTTTACTGCTCTAGCAACAGATATGAAGCGAACAAGATTTGAGAAACTTGAACCTAATGAAGTATTTGAAAAAGAGGCTGCAAGATTTCCTAAAAATGGTACAAAGGCTTTTTTTAAGTACTATCTTAAGAGATGCTATGTGAAAATATTTGATGTGAAGCGAATTATTGATAGATAAGAAGGAGATGACTGTTTGTCATGATCTTTACTACTTTATTTGACAGTTACTACCTTGATAAAGGAATTGCTCTATATAGATCACTTGAGAGAGTGACTGATGATTTTATAATATACATATATGCCTTTGATGAGAAAGCGTATACAGTTCTTAAAGCTTTGGAATTAAAACATGCGGTTATTATTAAAAAGGAAGAACTTGAGAGAAAGTATCCAATTTTAGAAAAATTAAAGGGGGAAAGATCAAAAGCAGAATACAGTTGGACTTGTACGCCTGTCAGTATTGAGTATGTGCTTGACGTTTATAACGAAAGCAATTGTACATACATTGATGCTGATTTATTCTTTTTTTCTGACCCCAAAGTTCTGTTCACTGAGATTAACGATGTTAATGCCAACATAGTTATTACACCTCATCGTTTCACCAATAGTTTAAAGGATAGGAGACTTGAAAATAGAAGCGGTAAGTACTGTGTAGAATTCAATTACTTTGATAATACTCCTAATTCACGAAAAGCGCTTTCATGGTGGAAGGAAAAATGCTTTGAATGGTGTTACCACATTTATGAAAAGGATAGGATGGGAGATCAGAAATACCTTGTAAAATTTCCAGAACTTTTCGAAGGCGTTCACGAGCTCAAAAATCTTGGTGGTGGTACAGCACCTTGGAATTTGGCACAGTACGAATATACTGGAAACAATATAGAAGGAGTGTCATATGATGGAAAACGGTATAAAACACCTGTTATGAGAGAAAAAGCATCTGGTATAGAATTTCCTGTTGTGTTCTATCATTTTCAGTCAATGCGCTATATCAGTCAGAATTTTATTATTATAAGATCGGAAACTCATTCTAAAAAGACTAAAGATGTTTTGTACCGACCATACCTTATCGAACTTGAATTAATAAGAAAAGAACTCAAGGAGAAATTTGGGGTTACTTTCAATGTGGCACAGGCTTATGCAAGTAATCCTATTATGAAGTTTGTTCAAAAGTACATTTTGAGATTTAAAATGAAGAGTTTTTCGGATCTATATGATTTGAGGAAACTTAGAGAATAAGTTGAGATTAAATGAGATATGAGTGGGATGATTATTATTGTTACCGGAACAATTTCTCCTGGTAAAAATGTCGGGCAACTGACGTTAAGAGATAGTAATGAAAGATTAAAACAGTATACTACTGCTCTTCTTAAAACTATAGAAGCAAGACCAGATGCAGATATAGTTTTTTGCGATAACAGCGGATTTGGAATAGATTGTTTTGATGATGTATTAAAGTATGCTAATGAGAAAAAAATGAAGCTTGAAGTTTTGTCATTTGCTGGGGATAGAGAGGCTGTAGTTGCGCATGGCAAGGGATATGGCGAAGGAGAAATTGTTAAGTATGTGCTTGAAAACAGCAAGTTAGCTCAAGGAAAGCAATATATGATTAAGCTAACAGGTAGACTGATAACTGATAATATAGCAGATATTGTAAAGCATATAAAGAGAAAATGCATATATTTCAACATTCCCAATATTCATAGACGTGATATCTACGATACCAGAATATATGCAATGCCTATAAATATATATAATGATTACTTTTATGACGAATATAGGAAAGTTAATGATAATGCAGGATACTTTCTAGAGGGCGTATACACAGACGTAATTAGTAAAAACAAATTGCATGTTAATAATTTTCCACGGTATCCAAGGATTGTTGGTAAAAGCGGAAGTGGTGGTATATTTTATACTTATACCGAATGGAAGTGTAAAATCAGAGATTTTTTGAGCATTTTTAATATCTATGGAAAAGTGAAATGAATATTAGTATACAAAAGCTATATGAAACACCACTTAGGCATCAAAGCTTAAAGGCTGTTTCATGGCATTACAAAATTAATAAGGGGATTGCAAATCTGTTATATCCATTATTTGGCAAGTGCAATTACGGAATAAATGAAGACAGCAATGTTATCATATCTCTTACCAGCTATCCAGCTAGGATAAGTACATTACATCTCACAGTTAAATCTCTTTTGAATCAGGGAATAAAGCCTAAGATGGTTATTCTGTGGTTGGCAAAAGAGCAGTTTCCAAATATGGAAAAAGATCTTCCTGAAAAACTGCTTGGTTTAAGAAAAATGGGGTTGACGATAAATTTTTGTGATGATTTAAAACCTCATAAAAAATACTATTACACAATGAAGGAAAATCCTGAGTCATATGTGATTACAGTGGATGATGATGTACTTTATCCTGAAAACTTAGTGGAAATTCTTATGGATACATCAGATAAATATCCAAATACTGTAGTTTGCACTTGGGGGCACGTAATAGAAGATATAGATAATACAGCCACTTGGAATCCTACTATGGATGGTACTATTCCTTCATTTAGTATTGTTCCGACAGGTGTCGGTGGTGTCCTTTATCCGCCGCACTGTTTGTCAGAAGAAGTATATAATAAGGAATCTATAAAGAAACTCTGCCTGAATGCGGATGATTTGTGGCTTAAAGCAATGGCACTTAAAAATCGTAAAAAAGCTGTTAGAGTAAATATGCCGGCTAAATTGTATTTTTCAATCCTAAAAACTCAAAAAAGCGGTTTATATTATGAAAATGCTTTGGAGGATAAAAATACAGAGGCGTGGAAAAAAATACTTGAAACATATCCAGAATGTAAATCTATTATTCACTAGATATTTTGAGGCGTCGCATAATATGAAAACTAGAAGATATAAGGGTACGATAATAGGTATTATAACTGTTATGCTGCTAGTATTATTGGTATTAGCAGCAGTTGCATTGTTTTCTGTTTTCAAAACTGAAACAGATATAGTCAAAAAACAGGGATATTTATCTGTTTATGAAAAGCTTGTAGATGGAGAGAGTATTAATGTGTTGCTGGTAGGTGATTCCATAGCTGAAGGTGCTGGCGCGAGTACAGGAAAGAGCTGGGGCAAGATGCTACCTGATTATATAAAGGAAACATATGGTTCAGAATGTAATCTTACAAATGTTTCTATGGGAGGTAATACCAGCATTGCTGGTATTGTCAGAGAAAAATTGCTTGGTGATGAAGTTGATTATGACCTTGCGATAATCTGCTATGGTGAGAATGATGCCGACGATGAAAATTTTGCTCCAAATTATGAGGCGATTATTCGTGGACTTAAGATTCAATATGGAAATATAAGTATTATTAGTATATTAGAGAGTTCACAGCGTGAATATACCAATAAAATAAATCAGATTATTGCTATAGATAAGTTTTATAATATTCCCATCGCTGATACAATAAAAGCATTTGACCAGAGTGGATATGCATACGAAGAATTGGTGGGCGCACCTGACGACTTTACTCATCCCAATGATATTGGTCATCAGATATACTTGGCGACAATTGGGGATGTGATTCAAAAAGAAATTAATTCAAAAAGGATGTATTGTTCATTAAGCGATAAGTATGATGATTCAATATACATACCTGCTGATTCTTTTCGAAGAGTTGATTCAAAGACTTTTGAGTCAAAAATTGCATCTACAACTGCTGACATAATAATGTTAAGAGATTATTGTCCTGGTGAAAATTCGGTTGAGATCATTGCAACTGATAAAATAGTAGCGCAAGAAAGCTTTGAATGGAATTATACTTTCAGTCAGGCACATATCTATCAAATCACTGATGAGCCAGTAGCTTTAAATGGAGAATTGACAATTACTTTTTCAACTGAGGAAATAGCAGATTCTTTTTCTGGAATAATGCTAACTAATATACAATGAATGTCATGCAATTATTGGATTGGAAAAAAAATAGTAATACAAAATTGGATCATTTAGCAGAAATAGTCTATCTGCTAATGTTTAATATGATGCTTGGAATCAAAATGGCCGGATTTTATGACGGACAAATGGTTTTTAAGCTTGTGTTTGTTGTGTATGTATTATTGTTTTTTATAAAGATGATTTTAACGCAGTATACGATGAAAGAGTATTTGCTCTCAGCGTTACTAATTATATTATCAGGGTTAGTTTACATAAATACTGGCGAAAAAGGACTTTTTCTATGTTTCTCCATGATGCTTGGGGTTAAGAACGTTTCGGTAAAAAAAGTTCTTAAATATGGAGCGCTGCTTTCTGCAGTTATTGTGTCTGTAAAGATATTTGTAAGTGCTTTTGGAATTATACCTGAGAAGTATTATTCAACATATAGAAGTGGTGTTGGGGAACAAATACGGCATTCTCTTGGTTATGTACATCCAAATACTCTACACATTAGTTTTTTTGTGTTAACAATCTTGGTTATATATGTTGTTACAAAAAAGAAATATCATGTAATTACTATTTCTGCTGTTTTCTTTATGCTTAATATATATATCTATCAGTACTCGGGAAGTAGGACAGGTTTATTATGTGGAATTATTTATCTGTTTCTTAATATATGGAATTATTTTCGAGAGCGTATTTGTTTTTTAGAAAAATTTCTTTATTATCTTACATACCCCTTGACGTGCATTGTAACGATAGTATTACCACTTGTTTTGAATGGAAAAACATTTTCTTTATTAGATGATTATGTTTTTAATCTTAGATTTACTACAGCAAGATATTATTTTGAACATAACAGTTTGTCGTTATTTGGAATCAGGTTAAATAATCCTGATAATGTGCCATATAGTATAGACATGTCAGGAATGTACCTATTTCTACAGCTTGGATTTGTAGCTTTTGTGATTATAAGTATTTTTAATATGTGGTATATAAAGAATGCTATAGAATTAGATATGACTGTGGAGCTTAGCGCATTTATTGCAATTTGTTTTGCGGGATTATGGGAACCATTTTTGTACAATGCTTCATACAAGAATATAGCTTTTATTTTTATTGGGATGGTTCTTTTTGAAAAATTGCCGGAAAAGGATATAGTATATGAAACTAAAATTTCCAATAAAGAATTCTTTATTGGATTAGCTGGCAGTGCTATAACTGCGATTGGAGCTGTTGCTTTGTTTTTATTTATAACAGATCCCTATACAGTGATGTATGCAGATGTAGAAGCTCCGAGGATAAATCAACAGTATATACAGGAACCGTTGTATCTGAGTGAAGATCAAGAAAAGTATATTATCGATAATGGTGGGCTTGTTATGCGTTACGATTCATTGGATTCTCCAGTATATGAATATAGCATAGAGACAGCATTAGATGAATATCATTTAAAAGCATATAGTGTTTTTGTATATGGTTTTATAGGATTTTTTACGGTATTAGAAATCGGTTTTTATATAAAATACCAGAATACATGAATTGGATATAGGAGCATTATGGTAAATAGTATCAGAAAATTGTTTGATGTAATTAGAGAGATATATGGGATTTTAGATAAAGGTGACAGAAAAAAGTCATTTTATGTCCTGGCGGATATTTTGGTATGTGCGATACTTGAGACTGTCAGTGTAGGAGTTATTATTCCGTTTATGACAGTGATTTCAACACCTTCAAAAATGACTACTAATAAGCAGTTGGCGTTCATAATTTCTTTTTTGGGTATCAATCAAACAAAACTCATTTTCTTACTTGGTGGAATGATAGTTTTGTTCTATATTTTAAAGAATCTTTTTTTGATGTATTCTTCATTTATTCAGAATAGATTTAGATTTACACTTCAGAAAAAATTATCTGTTAAAATGCTAAATGCCTATATAAGGAAACCTTATCAATTCTTTATTGAGAATAATAGTGCTGTTGTAGTAAGGGGGATAGGTTCAGATGTTGGATGTGTAAAAGATGCTTTGGGTACTCTATTTGAATTAATTACACAGTTATTAACACTTGTGCTTATTGCGTTGTTCCTGGCATATACTGATTTTTCCATGGCAATTGGATTATTTGGTATTTCATTGATATGCATGTACTTACTGGTTAATGTACTGCGAAAAAGAATTAGTTTTTTGGGGAAGCAAGAAAGAGAGGCTGACGCAAAGGTAACTAAATATACTTTTGAGATATTAGAAGGAATAAAAGAAATACTTGCTCTTCGCAAACAAGATAAATTTGTTGATATGTATGATAAGGCTTTTGATGAGAAAAGCCAGATTGAGGCGAAGTATCTTACTTTTATTTCATTTCCAACACGAGTGATAGAGACGGTATTCATGTCTGGAATAATAGGAATACTATATTTTCGAATTATACAGGGAGTAGAAATAAGTGATTTTGTACCACAATTAGCAGTTTTTGCGGTAGGTGCCATAAAAATGCTACCAGCTATGGCAAGTGTTTCAAAGGCTGCAACGGCTATCATTTTTCAGAAGCCTGGAGTTGATGAGGCATATACTAATATTTCTGAATTGAAGCAAGAGAATGATATTGATGGAATAAAAAAAGATATTGTTGAGAAAATGTCATTTGATTCTCTTGAATTAAAAGATGTGCATTGGCACTTTAATGGTATGGATAAAGACGTTATAGATGGTGTATCACTAAAGATATGCAGGGGAGAATCTGTTGCATTTATTGGCGCGTCAGGTGCTGGTAAAACAACACTAATAGATATTATTTTAGGCTTGTTTACACCACAAAAAGGTCAGATTCTGGTTAATGGAATACCAATTTCTGATTGCAGAGAAATTTGGAGTAATATGTTGGCGTACGTTCAACAAAGTATATTCCTTACGGATGATACATTGAGAAATAATGTCGCTTTTGGAATAGATGAAGGAGATATTGACGACCAAAAAGTGTGGGATGCGCTTGAGCAGGCCCAGTTAACCGAGTATGTAAAGGGATTAGATAAAAAACTAGATACTATTGTTGGTGAGAGGGGAGTTAAGTTTTCAGGAGGTCAAAGGCAAAGAGTGGCAATAGCCAGAGCACTGTACATTGGTTCGGATATAATTATTTTTGACGAGGCAACAGCAGCTCTTGATAATGAAACAGAAAAAAGTTTGATTGAATCAATTGAGAAGCTACATGGAGACAAAACACTTATTATAGTTGCTCATAGGCTTTCTACTGTAAAAAATTGCGATAGAATATATGAAATAGTAAATGGTAAGGCCGTTGAAAGAGATAAAGATACTCTTTTCGTATAAAGAATGGAGATGACAGTGCGCGATACAGTAATTGTTAGGTTTAGTGGTGGCTTGGGGAATCAGCTTTTTGAATATGCTTTTTTGGAATGGATAAAAACTGAATATCCGTATTATAATGTTTTGGCTGATTTGTCTTATTATAAATTAAACAACCCTCATAATGCATTATGTCTATGGGATGTATTTCCTGAAGTAACCCTTAAAACAGCAACTCTTAAAGAAATGTTTGTTACTACAGGACTTATACCAAGTTTTTATGGTGGGCCATTAAAGCATAAGATCAACACAATTAGAGAAGCTTTAAACTCATATTTCTTTAAAGCATCAGAACACACATATATATACGATAAGGATTGGATATCACCGGAAAAGGCTAAGCAGATTATTGATAATGGATACAATTATCTAGTTAGTTATTGGCAAGATGTTGAATATTATAATGTTGTAAAAGAAAAATGTAGAAAGCAATTAACATTCAGCGTACAAAATGTTGTTGAATATGAAGAAGATATGAGAAAACAGAATGCTGTGTCAATGCATGTAAGACGTGGTGATTATGTAAATTCTGTTTTTGATAAAGAAGTTAACCTGACTTATTATAAAAAAGCAGTCGAGTATATTTATTCATTGGTAGATAATCCGCATTTTTATATTTTTTCAGATGATAAAGAATATATTAAGAAGGAATTCAATTGGATAAGCGAAAAAACGATTGTTGAGGGTTTTGATAACAGAAAATCTTATATTGATATGTATTTAATGAGTTTGACACCTAATAGTATAATTACGAATTCGACATTTTCTTTGTGGGCAGCGTATTTAAATAAAAAACCTTCTAATATCGTGTATCCTGATGTTGAGTATATGACTCACAAGGTTATGAAGGAATGGATTGGAGTTGATCCACACTGATGATTTGGAGCAGATATGAGTGATAATAAGAAATATGATATTCCTGTTGTTCTTTTTGTTTTTAAGAGATTAGAAACAGTAAGGATGATAATTGATCAAATAAAATCGGTTAGTCCATGTAAAGTATATATATTTTCTGATGCTGCCAGAAGTAATATTGCCAATGAAGAGCAAGATGTTATAAAAGTAAGAGAGTATATAAATCAAGCAATCGACTGGGAATGTGAAAAAAAGTTTTATTTTGCAGAGGATAATAAAGGATGTGATCAAAATATTCGTGATGGATTAGATACTGTTTTTTCAGAAGAAACGGCAGCTGTTGTTTTTGAAGATGATGCTGTTCCAAATATCGATTTTTTTGAGTATTGTAAAGAGTTACTAGAAAAGTATAAAGATAACAAGTCAATACAGTATATTGCTGGATTTAACGCTATTGGCGAAAATGATGTGATAGTAGATGATTATACATTTGGAAATACACCTCCGATGTCTGGAGCGTTTGCTACTTGGGCAGATAGATGGAATGAATGTGATTTTGAAATGCATGATTGGCCTCAAAATAAAAAAAATAGAAGGTTCAGAAAAGAATTTTATTCATTAGAAATGTATAGGAAAACTAAGCGAGAATTTGATGATGCTTATTTTAAAAGGATTACGGCATGGGATTTTATGTTTGAACACGATATGCTTAACAAACAACGTGTTGCAATAGTTCCAAAATGGAATTTGGCTACAAGTTATGGGTATGTTGATGGAGCTTTTCATCCTCAAAAGAAAAACGAAGCAGAGAGACTTTTGAAGATTATGACGTGCTCATTTCAAAAAATGAGATTTCCACTTCGTGGATCGCAAACTATTCAGAATAACAGAGAATATTGTTACTTGAGACAGAGAAAGATGCTAGAGGTGAATGGTAATTATTTTCAACGAAGGATCTTAAGCGTTTACGTTTTCATAAAAGATATATTTTATAAAATACTACCGGATAATGTGTGGAATTTTCTTAAGAAAGTGATTGTCAAATAAGAATGGTTGTTTTTATTATTTTGTTCTTTACCTATATTTCTATTTTAGATGAAAAATATAGATTTGAAAATTTTATCTATAGTTTAACGGTAGGCGTGGCAGCACTATTTGTTGCTACAGAGTTTTTGTCATATTTTAAACTTATTACATATTATGGAATACTTATTTATTGGCTGGTAGTTGACATTATAATGTTGGGATTAGTATGTATCAGAGTTGTACAATATCACAAAAAACTTCCAAAGTTATCGTATAGTAAAAATGAAATAATATTAAGTGTTCCTATCATGATAATGTCAGCAGCATCGTTTTATATTGCGCTCACAATGGCACCAATAAATTATGACTCAATGACATACCATTTATCTAGAATAGTGCATTGGACAAATAATCATTCTGTTGCTTATTATGCGACTCATACGCTTAGGCAACTAACTAGCCCCATGCTATCAGAGTATATAATGCTTCACTATTATGTGCTTTTAGGTGGAAATGATCTATTTGTAAATATGGTTCAAGCTATATCTTACATAGTTAATGCTTTTATAATTATTGATATCTCAAAAAAGCTTAATGTACATCCTTTTTTTGCTTATTTTTCATCAACTTTGTTCATGGCAACCCCTATAGTACTTGCTGAATCTATGACAACGCAAAATGACGTGTTCGCGACTATGTGGTTGCTTATTTTTGTAGATGTATTATTAAAATATCTGCAAGCGAAAACGTTGCTGCTAGATAAGCGTACTGTAATAGATATTATTATTATGTCTATTTGTATTGCTTTCGGGTATTTATCGAAACCAAATGTTTGCATAGTTATGATTTTTTTTGTCGTTTGGCTTTTGCTGGAATGCTTAAAGAGAAAAGATTCGGTATCAACTATGCTAGCAGGAATGATAATTGCTGCTGTTACTATTGGCGTCTTACTTCTTCCTTTTTGGTATCGAAATTATATGATGATGGGGCAATTGAATGCTGAAATAACAGGAGCGAAACAGTTAGTAGGTACTAAAAATCCAAGATATTTGTTTATTAATTTTTGCAAAAATTTTACATATAATTTTCCAAATTTCATCGACAAATATAGTTCTGAAAGAATTTATAGCTTAATAGTTTTTTTTGCAAAGCTCTTAAATGTTGAAATTGATGATCCGGGAATATCAGAAGAAGGAACGTCATTTATGGTTCATGGATTCGATGTTAAAACAATGGATTCAGCTGTGAACCCTTTTACAATGATTATGATTGTTCTAATTGTAGTTCCATTAGTGGTATTGAAACTTGTTAAGAAAAGTAGAGATATGATTTTTAAATTCTCATTTGTCACACTTCTATCATTTTTAGTGTTTTTAGTGGTACTCAGGTGGGAACCGTATATAAGCAGATATATGATTTGTTATTTTGCAATACTATTTCCGGTGATTGCTTATGGGCTTCAGATGTTATGCGAAAAAACTAACAGAACTGTTGCTTTTGTGCTAGTGTCTTTAATAGCATTTTGCTATATTTCTGAGTATTCTCTGACTATAACTGAAGTCATGAAAAACTATAATAGATATGATACAAGAGAAGAGTGCTATTTTACATTGAATCATGACTATTATAGTATTTATAAAGATGTTGCAGAATATATAAAACTAAATGGTTATAAAAGTGTCGGTATCCTATCAGCAGAGGATTACTATGATTATCCTTTGTATAAATTAATAGAAGACGATATTGAAGATTATAAACATGTAGCAATAAAGATAGGTGATTATAAGTTTAACGATTCATATAAATATGAAGATAGTATTTATACTCCGGATGTGATATTTGTTGTAGCCAATAATGTGGGCGAAGATTTAAAATTTGAATACAATAGCCACATGTATGACGTTGTTAAATTATATGATCCGGACGGATGGATATCTTTGTTAAAATTGGCTGATTAAAAGGATGGTGTAAAAAGTGAAAAGAAGAAGAAATATATACAGATTATGTAGCTTTGTTTTGCCAATTATTTGCCTTTTAATAACGGGATTTATTAATAATATTGGACTATTCTGTGAAAGAAGCGTTCTGATGTGGGATGCGGAGGTCCAATATATTAACTTTTTGGGATATATTCAGAGCATTTTAAAAGGGGAAACAAATGAAATATTTTATTCATTATCTATTTCTCCTGGAGAAGGAAACGCGTTGTTGTTTGGCTATTATTTGGCCAGCCCTTTAAATTTGCTTCTGATTTTATTTAATAAAGAAACTCTTCCATATGCATTTATGACCATACAGCTTGTTAAAATTGGGCTGTGTGGTCTGTTTATGTTTTTATTTTTGAAAAAAAAATGTGACAATGATTGTAATTCTAACTATATGATGCTATTAGTGTTCTCAATTTGCTATGCTTTGAATGGTTATAATGCGATTTATATGTCTAATATAATTTGGCTTGATGGTGTATTAATACTTCCACTTATGGCTGATGGAATAAGTCAGATAGTAAAAGAGGGAGGCTGTTTAAAGTATTATTTTTCTTTAGTATATGCATTACTAACAAATTTCTATATAGGGTATATGCTATGCTTTTTTAGTGCTTTATATTTTGCATATTGCTTCTTTAAATATAGAATCCCAGAAGATAATAAGTTTGCAGGTACAGGAAAGCTGTTAGGTAGATATTTATTTTTTTCAATAATGGCAGTGCTTACTGATGCATTTATGCTTTTACCTATGAGCTATCAACTTGTTAAAGGTAAAATGAGTTCTGGAGATAATTCGGGTAGGGAAATAATATATTTACTTATCGAAATAGCGTTGATAGTATCTATATTATGTCTTGAAGCATTATTTGTATTTATATTTACATACCTGAGTAAATTACAAATAGATAAGAATAAATCTATAGCAATCATGACGGTAATTGAGGTATTGCTAGCTTTGGCTAGCTGGAAGACAATTCAAATTATAGCCAACAAAGGGTACATTGATAAACGATTGTTTACATGGCCTTTGCAGATGTTAATTGGTGCAGTTGATCGTGAGGAATTGTTTCCATATGAATTGGCACATTTATATGCTGGAATTATTGTATTTGTCATTCTTATACTTTATATTCTGGACAGTAGAGCGGATTCTAGAGCGAAATTACTAGATGTATTGTTATTTACTACTTTTATATTAGCTTTGACATGTTATGATGTAAATCTTATGTTACATGGCTTTGCTTATCCCGTTGGTTCACCCAATCGTTGGACTTTTATTTTTAATTTTTTTGAAATAAGTATTTTATTGGAATACCTTGTAGATAATAGGACACCTATATATAGGTATAGCCTTTCTAATGTCAACAAAAATACAGCTTTTGCATTATTTGTAATATTGGGGATAGGTATTAAGTGCTATTTAGAGTATGGGATGAAATATCTGCATGTTAACTATACACTGATATCTTTTGCCTGCGCAGCTATATATATGTTTCTGCTTATATTATTCAAGAAATCTTTTTGGTATATTATTATGCCAATAGTATATGTTGAATTGTGTATAAATATTTCTGCTGTAACTCAAGATTATGAGTTTTTAGCATATTCGGAGTATGAGAGATTCATAAGTGTTCAGAACACAATTAATTCATTGATTGAAAAAAATCAGATTGCTGAGGGTAAAGAAAATGAGACTTTTAGAGTAGAGTCTGATTTTCATGAAAATTATTATTATATTTCAGGTTATAATAGCATATATCATTACAGTTCAGCACAAACCTCAGAGAACAAAGACTTTATGTCTGATTTGGGATATGATTCAGAAATATCATATATTGTTCCAAACAATTTCAATGTAGATTCTGAATATGTAAGTTTTTTATCAATTAAGTATTTAATTAGTAGTTTAGCATTACAGAATGATGATTATAAAGAAATTTATCACGATGAAGAAAATGATATATTTGTGTACGAGAATTTGAAATATTTGCCAATGGCATTCTTTTCGCCAGATTTCGATGATACTGATTTCAAAGATATAATTCCTACAAAGAAAGAGTTGTCGACTTTTTTAAATCAAAAAATAGATAGAAATATAGTTCTGAAAGGTGCACCATTATCAAGTTACATATGCGATATTGACGTGATGAATGAAGAGTCTGATCTGTTTTTTTCTATTCCATATGATAAAGGATGGAAAGTAAAAATAGATGGAAAAGAAGCTGAGCTTATCAAGAGTTTTAAGCATTATATGAAATTGGAAAACGTCACTGAGGGAAAACATAAGATTGAATTGTATTATGTTCCGCCATATTTAATTGGTGGAATTATAGTCTCTATGTTATCGGTTATTGTTATAATATTTCAAACAATTGCGGTTAAGAAGGAAAAGGCTGTATAGAATATGTGTGGAATAGCAGGCTTAGTTAATTATAAAAACGACAGAATATCTACTATGAACCGAATGCTCAATCAAATGATCGACCGAGGACCAAATGGGGTTGGAGTGTGGGCAGATGAGAAAAGAAATGTTGTATTTGGTCATAGGCGACTCGCAATAATGGATTTGTCAGAAAATGGTTCACAGCCAATGATTACGCATAGTGGAAGATTAGTTATCTCATACAATGGAGAAGTTTATAATCATAAAGAGTTGGCTCAAAAACTGATTAGGGATGGTTACATAGATCGATTTTATGGAACCTCAGATACTGAAATATTGTTAGAATCGATAGATGCATACGGATTAAAAAAGACTTTAGAGATGCTTAATGGTATGTTTGCGCTAGCTGTTTATGATAAAGACACTGGAGTAATCAAATTAGCGAGAGATAGAGTCGGAGAAAAGCCGCTTTATTATGGCTTCGTAGATGGAGCATTTGTTTTTGCCTCTGATTTAAGGTGTTTTGAATGTGTAGACAATTTCAATAATGAAATTAATACAGACGCATTGGCGTATTATTTTAAACATGGAACAATAGCTTCTCCAAATACAATTTATAAAGATATTTATGTCCTTGAACCAGGGACTATTCTTACCATTGTTTCACCTTATGGTTTCTGCAAACCAATATATAATGGGATACAGCCAGGTTCAAATGCAGATGTTTTCAATTATTGTAAAGCAAGTTCCAAAAGTGATATAGATATTTCTTATGAAACATATTGGTCTATGATTGAAACAGCAATACATGGGCAAAGTAATTTATTTAAAGGTACAAAAGAGGAGGCGGCTTTTGAACTTGAACAAAAACTAAAAAAGGCAATTCAGAATCAAAGTATAGCTGATGTATCAATTGGCGCTTTCCTTTCTGGAGGGGTAGATAGTAGTACAATTGTTTCACTTATGCAGGAAATAACACCCAATAATATAAAGACATTTACTATTGGTGTAGATGATGCTGAATATAATGAAGCAAGAATAGCATCGAAAGTGGCTGAAATTATTGGAACAGACCACACCGAAATGTATGTGAGTGCAGAAGAACTAAAAAATTCTGTTACAAGTATGGCAGAAATATTTGACCAACCTTTTGCTGATTCCTCGCAGATTCCGACTTTTTTTGTTAATAAGATGGCCAAGGAGCATGTTACAGTATCGTTAAGTGGCGATGGCGGAGACGAGCTATTTGGAGGCTACAATTCCTATAGATTTGTTGTAGACAGTTGGAAAAAAGTAGGTAACATTCCTTATTGTATACGAGGGAATGTAGGGAAATTATTAAATGTTATCTACAATAAAAAGCAAAATGAGATTTTTCGTAGAAGGATAGCAGTATTAAAATCCAGAAATTCTATGGATTTACATAATGCTTTGAGTGAATTATCTTGCTTGGATAATAACTTTTTATTTGAAGAAAGTAACATGGCTACAAAGGTATCTGCTATGACACAAAATGATGTTGTTGATAGCCCAATGAGAAATGCCATGCTTTTTGATTTATGTAATGAGCTGCCAAACGATATTCTTTGCAAAGTAGACAGAACCTCGATGAAGGTTTCTTTAGAATGCAGAGCACCATATTTTGATAAAGATATAATTGAGTTTGCATGGACACTACCGGATAGATATTTGGTGGATGATAATGCAGGAAAGAGTGTTCTGCGGGAAATCTTATATAAACGTGTACCGAAGGAGCTTATAGAAGGACCTAAGAAGGGCTTTTCAATTCCTATAGAAAAATGGCTAAAAGAGGATAGGCTCAGAGACTGGGCTGAGAGTCTTATCTCAGATGATGCTCTTGCACGTAGCGGTGTAATGAACAAAAAGAACATAAGATTGCTTTGGGATAACTATATGCAAAAAGGAGAATGGACTCCTCAAATATGGTATATTTTAATGTTTCAACAGTGGATTGGGAAAAGGGGAAATGTATCTACAACGTGATGAGAATGAAAAATGTTAAAATAATTCAAATTAATGAAAATATAAAAATTAATTCATCTCCTTATAAATTAAAGATAGCCCTCAATAAAGTAGGGGTAAATCCTAAAATACTAACGCTGAAAAGTGTTGTACAAGATGATGATATTATTGTTTTAAAAAAGAGTTCACTATACAGAATAAAAACAAAAATAACTTCAATAATAAGTTCATTAGAATATAAGTTTAGATACGATTTGCTTAAAGGTTTTCCTTTTTCATATTATAGCGTTGGAATAGACATAAGTGTGTTGAATGAGGTCAAAGATGCGGATGTCATAATGATGCATTGGGTTTGTGGTGGATTTATAACTCCGCAGATAATGCATAAAATATCGAAAATGAATAAAAAAATAGTGTGGGTTTGCCATGATAGTTGGCCATTTACAGGGGGCTGTCATGTTAGAATGGGATGCGAGAAGTTCAAAGAGTATTGTGGCAATTGTGTTATGTTAAATTCAAATTATGCTAAAGACTGGAGTTATAGATTATTAAAAAGGAAAAAGAAGTACATTGATACAAACAATTTGACTATAGTTTCGCCTAGTAATTGGATGGATAAAAATGTTTCTGAAAGTGCGCTTTTTAGAGATTGTAAGCATTTGGTGATTCCGAATCCTATCGATATAGACAAGTATAAAAAGGGTGATAAAGAATCTCTTCGAAAAAAGTATTCAATTGATGAAAATAGATATGTTATATTATTTGGCGCGGTTAATTCTACATCAACACCTTATAAAGGTTTTAGTTATCTTGTGGATGCGTTAAGATTATTTTATGATCAAGTTGAAAACGGCACAAATTATGAAATAGTAGTATTTGGTTCAGATGGTAGTAATGAACAAGTAGATATTCCTTTTGATATAAAGTATTTAGGTCAGTTGAATGAAGAACGGATGATTGAAGCCTATAGTTTGGCAGATGTTTATATAACCCCTACTTTAGATGATAATCTCCCTAATACAGTAATGGAAAGTCTGGCTTGCGAATTACCAGTTGTATCATTTGATACTGGTGGTGTTTCAGATATGGTTGAGCATCTAAAAAATGGTTATTTAGCAAAATATGCAGATTCTGAAGATTTGGCTAATGGAATAAGATGGGTTTTGAATAATAATTTGGGGAACAGGCTGGGAAAAAACGGGCGAGAAGTAATTTGTGACAAGTTTGAGGAAAAAGTGGTTGCGGAGCAGTACAAAGAATTGTTGTGTAGCATAATAAATTCATGATTACTAAATGGAAATATAAATGAAAATTTTTAAGAGAATTAATTTAATTATTGATATGATCATAATTTTTTGCTATATGCTCTTGGTTTTTGTTAGCAGCTTTTCAGCAACAACATTCATGGTAAAATGGCCTGTAAGCATATATGCATTTAAAATATGGCTAATTAGAATATGTATGTTTTTGGCTATTTACAAAATAGTTCTGTGGTTTGACACTGAAAAGAAGAAATGCATAGTGGCTATAGCGGTATTTGTGATTGCTATTGCGGCGTATTCAAGTGGATTCATAGATTATTCTGCTTTAGCAATTCTGTCAATAATGTTCTTGAATATTGACTTTGAAAAAATAGTTAAGTCTTATTTTGTGACAATTATTACCTTTTTTATAATTACTGTAATTTTATCGCAAATAAACATAATTAAAAATATTATTGAGGTAGTACCGGGGCGAGAAGAAAAGTCGTATTTTATCGGATTTGTTGGACATAATGAAGGGATGATCCTTTATTTATTTGCTATGTTATCCTTGATTTATTTAACAAGGGAAAGCAATTTGCGGGAGATTATATGGATAGGATCTGGCATTGTACTTTTTATTCTATGGACTATAACTAGAAGTAATGCGTCTCTTATTATAGGTGTTATAGTAATCACTTTACTTTTTTATAACTATTATTTTAAGAAAATTGAAACGAAAAGCCTTAAAGTTTTACATGAAAAAGTGTGCAAAATAATAATAGCACTACCGATTATTTCAGTGTTTTTAACGACTGTGGGCGTATTGTTTTATAATAAGTACCAACGAACTATTTTGGATAATACTATGATTTCCAGATATTATCTTTTGGATATAGCATTAGAAAAGGCAGGAGTGAGATTACCGTATATAACGTTGGGAGCGGATGAATATGATGCTAGCGTATCATTTAATTGGCTTCTAGGGACAGGAGAATATGAATTTTACGCAGGTGATATTCTTTATGGTAATCTTCTATTAAAAGGCGGGTTATTATTATTATTGTCTTATGTTTTTTTGCATGTATATGTACTATATGAATTAAACAAGACAAAACAGTATGTTTTGTTTTTGATATACGCAGCAATCGTTGTTTTTGGTAATGTTGAATCTAGTGCTTTGGCAATCCAGTATTCTATATTTGAAATTTTTTATTTTTCAAATTTAGTTATTGGTAAGAGAAACCGAAAAGGTGTAAGACATAAAGCTTCGCCGATTTATGCCGGAACTTTAGGTTTCAATAAATAAATTTAGAGTAATTGAGCACATTTTAATTAGTGCATGGATAATAGCTACGATTATTTAGGAGAGGCTATATATGGCAAGTCCATTGTTTACAGTGATCACTGTCTGTTATAACAGTGAAAAGACAATAGAAAGAACTCTGCAGAGTGTGCTCAATCAGACAGAGCAGGATTATGAATATCTCATAATTGACGGAGCATCTACGGATGGCACTCTTGACATAGTAAGGAGTTATGAAACAAAATTTGGCGATAGGCTTCATATATTTTCTGAAAAAGATAATGGAATATATGATGCCATGAATAAGGGAATAGCCAAGGCTTCAGGAGAACTGATAGGCCTTGTTAACAGCGATGACTACTATGAACTTGATGCGCTGGAAAATATGAAAAAGGCCTATCTGGGTTTGATTTCCAGTAATGAAGCACATGATCATGTCATTCTCTACGGCATGCAGAGACGTCTTAGAAACAGTGAGGAAATAGAGATAGAATTTGTGAACCATAGAATCCTTGGGGAAGGAATGATATGTCATCCTACATGCTTTGTGAGCAGAGCTGTTTACAATGATTTTGGAGCGTACGATACTAATTATAGGAGCGCAGCGGATCTTGATTTTCTTCTAAGAATCAAGAATACGACAGATACCAAATTTGTTCCTGTATATCATATTATTTCCAACTTTGAACTGGGGGGAATGTCAGCATCAGGACGCGGAGCAAGAGAGGCTGCCAAAGTAAGATGTAAGTACGGAGTATACTCTAAGGCTAGAATGAACTATGTAATCTTTCAGAGTAGGATTATTGACTTTGTGCATTGGGTGAAGAGGTTATGAACAAAAGTTTTACAAATAGAATACTGGGGATAGACGTAGCTGTTACAAATCTGGAAGATGTAGTAGAGTTTATTGTTCAGCAGGCTGACAAGCCAGATAAAGAAAAGTCGCAGTGTTATATTAAACTGGTTTCAGTTGAGGATTTACTTGTTGCGCAAACTGATCAGGCAAAGCGCAGGGAATTAGTCAGTGCAGAAATGCTGATTTCTGTAAGTGAGCCGATTGCATGGATTCAGAGACTCCGTGGGTTTAAGACGGCAGAAGCAATCAGAGAGAAGAAGTTAAAAGAACAGTTGGCAATTGCTCTTAGAGATAGAGCTGATGTATGCAAGCTGCCTATAGTATCTCCTAGCAGGTCAACAGCCATTTCTACACTAACCTTTCTCATTAAGTCCATTCCGGATGCTTTCAAATGGCAGAGAAAAAGGCCTGGTGATAAAAAAGACCTGCTTATTTATGCCCACTATTATTACCCAGATGTGGCATCCACAGGTCAGATACTGACGGAGCTTGCGGAGGGACTCAATGATACCTTCCACACAACAGTTATTTGCACTGTGCCCAGCTATACAGGCAAGATTGATAAAGAATACAAAAAACATAAGTACTATTATGAGAATATAAATGGTGTAGACGTTCTAAGGATTAGAGTTCCGGAGTTCCGTAAGAACTTCTCACCAAGCAGAATCATCAACATTGTGTCCTATTTTATTAGTGCTATATTTGCCACTACTCGCGTGGGACATCAGGATTATGTTTATACGATTTCCCAGCCTCCTGTACTAGGAGGTCTTCTTGGCGTATTCGGCAAGGTTATAAAGAAAGCAAAATTCATCTATAACATCCAGGATTTCAACCCAGAGCAGGTTATGGCGGTTTCTTTTACTAATAATAAATTTGTGCTCGGAACCATGATGTGGCTTGATAAATTGAGCTGCAGATTTGCAGATAAGGTCATTGTGGTTGGTCGCGACATGGTAGAAACCTTGAAAAAGAGATTTCCCGAGAATATTCCTGATTATGTTCACATCAATAACTGGATCAATGAAAAAGAAATTGTGCCACTACCGGCAGATAATAAGAAGGTTGTGGCATTTAAAGAGAAATACAACCTAACTGGCAAATTTGTCATTATGTATTCAGGAAACATCGGCCTTTACTACGACCTTCTTGAAATTGAAAAGATAATCAAAGAGTTCAATAGACCTGAGTACAGCGATGTGGTTTTTGCTTTTGTTGGTCAGGGAACAGTTCTTGAAGAGATGAAAGCATATCAGGCAAAAGAGAACCTGAATAATATTATCTTTATTCCATATCAGAATAAGGAGGATCTGGTGTACAGCTTAAATGCCGGCGATGTGCACTTTGTTGTTAATGCTAAAGGAATAAAGGGCGTATCTGTTCCTAGTAAGCTATACGGAGTTATGGCTGCAGGAAAACCTGTCCTTGGAATATTGGAAGAAGGATCTGAGGCACGGCTTATCGTTGAAGAGGCACAGTGTGGCGTAGTTGCTGATCCTGGAGATTATGATGCGATAAGAAAAGTCATCAGATATTTCATTGATAATCGTGGACAGAAGGCTGCTGATCAAAAGACTAGTGCGAATGACGGCCTTCATGAAATGGGTATGCGTGGACGCAGATTTCTTGATGAGCACCTGACAAGGGATGTTTCCATACAGAAATATGCCGATGAAATCCTGAAAATCAGATAGGAGCAAGCGCTGAAATAAAATAAGTGGCTGCTAGAACGAATTCCAAGAAATAACAATATATTCAATCAGGCAGAAAGGAATACGCTTTGTCAATTTTCTTATTTATAAAACAATTTGTTGATATGCTATACGAGTGGCAGTGGCTGGATATAGCTATGGTTCTACTGGCACTTTGTATGCTTGGCTATCAGTACCTTTTGGTTAGGCCTGACTTGAAAAAAGAGTTCAGGACAGCGGACGCGGTAGTAGTGGCGCTAGCAGTTCTTTCTACGGTTAGCTTTTTAAGGGATATCAGCGCATATCAGGCATATATTAAGGTTATGTCAGCATTTCTATTGTACTTCATGGGAAGGCTCTATTATGACAGAGTCCTTGAGTGCGACGATGCACTGGCGTTATCATCATATCTGATCGTTTATATCAACTTTATTCACAGAATTGTGAACTTCGGAAGTCACTTTCTCCAGGTAAAAAATGCAGAGGGAGATTTTTACTTCTATGACACAGATATGGCTTACGCAATAGTTTTGGCATTTATTTTTATAGCCATGTTTGCAAGAAATTCTATTTTTAAATATGTAACACTTTTTCTGGTATGCCCATATATGGTTATCTGCTCAGATGCAGGCATACAGACGATCCTTCTTGCAGTTATCGCGGTAGTTCTTTTAATGTATGTGCTGGAAGTGGCCCTTAAGAAAAAGAAACTTGCAATGGCAGGGCTTGGATTGTTAATACTTGGGTTGATGATGGCAGTTGCGTTTATCTATATTCCTCTTTTGACGGATGATACTAGCGGGACATGGGCAATATTTGGTGGTAATACTGTTTTGGATGTTGCAAATATGGAGTCCAGATATGCACAGTGGCAACAGGTCTATGCAATAAGAAAGCCGGAGACTATCCTTGAGATTATGTTCGGACTAAGCTTCAACACGCACCTTCCACTAATGAGTTTTTATCTGAAACTTCTCTATACTGTGGGAGTTGCAGGGGCGTTGCTTGTGCTGGTGCTTATGCTTCAGGTCTTCAAAGCAGCCTATAAGGGGGAGGACAGAAAGAGTTTTTATATAACTGTAATGTTGGCGATTTTGATGTTGGGCAGCGGTGTGACTTTCAATACTATGGAGAGTCTACAGATGAGTTGGTTTATGATGCTTTTCGCCGGTATGGTCATTTCAGCGGAAGGGCGCTAGTAATTTCTTAGATATAATGCTTTCGAAGAATATGTGATTATGGTATGGTTAATATTGTTAATAGAAACGCAGTTAATAATTGCAAAATAGGTAAAGAGTAAACGGAACAGCTTTGGGAAAGGAGATTTTTATGGCAGAAAACAAATGGAGATGTAGAGCAGAGGATCTGAAGGGAACTGAGACAGAGAAGAACTTGCAGGCAGCTTTTGCAGGTGAGTCAGAGGCAAGAAACAAGTATACATTCTTTGCATCAAAGGCT
>JAEEGL017014315.1_pt1 | contig 31780 bp, 28 predicted proteins | sample 9134231 | NCBI WGS metagenome assembly JAEEGL01 (sample SAMN16246548, study PRJNA631951) | gut metagenome | biome: gut microbiome; feature: rumen; material: fiber-attached | host: Bos | place: Iran: Karaj | collected 2018-10 | reverse complement strand
CTATAATAAACCTATGAAAAAGCATGCCATTATACCCATATTCATATCCCACAGAGGCTGTCCCAAAGATTGCGTTTTTTGCAATCAGAAAAAAATAACCTCAAGGGAAGGCGATGTTACGCCCGGGGATGTGAGAAATACAATTGAAGAGTGGCTTACAACCCTTGACAAGGTCGAGACCGTGGAAGTCTCTTTCTACGGAGGTTCCTTTACAGGACTTCCTATCGAAAGTCAGACGGAATTCTTAAAGGTTGCTAAGGAGTACAAGGATCTGGGGAAGGTCGATCTCATCCATCTTTCGACGAGACCGGACTATATCGATAAGGATATCCTGGACAATCTCAAGGCCTACTCCGTAGATGTCATAGAACTTGGAGTCCAGAGCTTCAGTGATGATGTCCTCAAAAAATCGGGCCGCGGACATGACGCAGCCTGTGTTTACCGTGCCTGCGATCTCATAAAGTCCTATGGCTTTACCTTAGGTATCCAGCTTATGATAGGCCTTCCCGGAGATTCTTTGGAAACCTGCGTGTATTCTGCCAGGGAAACGGTCAGGATCTCTCCCGAAATAGCCCGCCTCTATCCCACCGTAACCATCGGTGATACGGAACTCTACAGGATGATGGAAAGAGGTGAATACACTCCCCTCTCCCTTGATGAATCCGTAAGGCGCACGAAGGCCATGTATGAGATTCTGGAAGAAGCCGGTATAAATATCATCCGTGTCGGTCTTAAAGCATCAGAGATAATGGAGAACGAAATCGGTTTCCATCCCGCATTCAGGCAGTTAGTCGAAACGGAGATAGCCAAAGACAGAATATCTGAGGAGCTGGATAAAATCATCCCTTCGCAGGATTCAATCCATGTGACAGTTCTGGCCAACACCCATTCCTACGGCAACATCTTTGGTCACAAGGGATCTAACAGAGAATATTTCGCAAAAAAATATCCGCACCTCATAATTAAAGGTGCGGTGGATGACGGTCTTATGAATGATCGCTATCTGGTCATTCCTGAGGTCTGAATTCATTAACGATAGGCATTATCTGGCTGCGGTCTATAAGGTCGCAGCCATTTTCTATTCTCTCAAGAAGGGCTCTTTCATCAGAATTCATGTTAAGTCCCTTATCCTTCAGAAGTTTGGTCGTAAATTTCATGACCATCTTGTCTGCTCCCTGTACCCTTTCAGGCTCATATTTGCCATCCAGGAAATAGCATGTCATCGGTCTTAGCCACTTCTTGTCAAAGTTGACATTTCTGAGCTCTGCCCTGGCGTCGAAAGAGTTAAAGCTTATCCCTACGGCAAAGCAGATGATCTTCTTTGACGGCTTATAGAAATCCGGCCTGAAGTTCACCTTCTCATCAAAGGAATTGTAGTAAGCTTCCTTGAGAATGGGCCTTATCCATTTTCTGAACACATCAAAGCCCTCTATGCCGCCTGCATGGACTCCCCCGCCGAAAATTATATTTTCGTAAGGTTCCAGATCTCTCGCCTTGATTTCATCCATGCTCCTTATATCACATTCCAGTTCTTCAGCGATCCATCTGGCATATTTCTCAGCTGTCCCGTATTTACTTTTGTATACTACGATAATATCCTTCATTTCTTTTATTTACTGAGTATGTCTATCAAGCGGTACATCTCTTCGTTGAACTCCCTTTTAAGTTTGAGTGCTTCCTTAAGATCATAGGCTATGATTTTGTTTTCAACGATACCGATTGCCTTGGATTCTGAATCATTTTCAAAGAGATCCACGGCTTTCGCTCCGCAAAGCGTTGCCAGGTTTCTGTCGTTCAAGGTCGGACTGCCGCCTCTCTGAAGGTAGGACAGAACCACTACTCTTGTGTCTTTTCCGGTCCTCTCTCCAATATAGTCGGCCATATCCTGAGCGCTCATGGGGCTTCCTTCTGTCTTTATGATGATGGAGTGGAGTTTTCCTTTATTGGCTCCGTCCAGCACCTTTCTGCATATGGCGTTTATATCGAAGGGCTTCTCGGGGATGACTACGTATTCGGCACCGCCTGCAAGACCCGAATAAAGGGCAATATCTCCGCATTTACGTCCCATTACCTCGATAATGGTCGTTCTGTTATGGGCAGAAGATGTATCCCTTATCTTGCTGATGGCATCGAGAACCGTATTTACGGCCGTATCAAAACCGATGGTATAGTCCGTATATCCCAGATCGTTATCGATGGTACCCGGTATGCCCATGACCTTGATTCCTCTGTCGGACAATTCGCTTCCTCCTGAGAGGGAACCGTTTCCTCCGATGATGGCCACACCTTCTATTCCAAAGGTCCTGAGCACCTCTGCGCCATGATCCACCCATTTAGGATCCATGAACCTCTCGCTTCTGGCTGATTTCAGCACCGTGCCTCCTCTGTGAAGGATGTCTCCTACGGAGTATCTGTTCATCTGCTTGAATTCGCCATCCAAAAGACCTTCGAATCCGTTCATTATGCCATATACTTCCATATCCTTTTCAAGGCCGCATCTTACCACGGCACGGACCGCCGCATTCATGCCCGGCGCATCTCCGCCGCTCGTTAATACCGCTATCTTTTTCATTTTTTACTCCTGTTATGTGCGTTTAAATTCTAAAATTTTACGTTTTCTGTACCAAGTATGGCCATGAGCTGATTCCTGAGGGAATCAGTAAGTTCAAGCAACATATCCTGCTTCACCGTCCTCTTAGAAGGAAGATAGATCAGCACTCTTACCAGCTCTTCTCCCCTATGCCTGTTAAGGGAAGTTTTGATCAAATCCATGGTAAGGTTGTTATCCATTCCCGAAGGTATCCTGATCTTTATCATTAGGTCCGGAGTCACTTCCTCAGACTTTTCTTTAGCAGGTGATGTTTGCTGAACACTTTCTGATGAAGGTATTTCTTCTGTTGCCTCGTCCGGCATTATCTCGGTTATGTCATCTGCCAGAATCTTCGGGGCCTCATCCTCCTTGAAGTTGAGCGTTCCTCTTATGTTGATGACCCTGTCCACCTCGGTCAAAGCCGATACCCTCTCGTAGACTTTGGGGAATATAACTATTTCAGCCGTACCGTAAAGGTCCTCTATACCGATGAAGGCCATCATACTTCCGGACTTGGTTATCTGAGTCTTTCTGGTCGTTACGATGCCACAAAGGCTGCATTTCATGTTATCCCTGACCTTGTTATTTATCTGGCCGTTTGCCATATCCTCTTCAGCGTGCGCCAGATCTTCGCAGGTGATGCTGCTCAATCTACGCATCCGATTCACATAGTCATTTAATGGATGTTCCGAAAGGTATACTCCCAGCATCTCCTTTTCCATGGACATGCTGACCTTCTTCGAGAAAGGCTTGACGTCAGGAAGCTTGACGTTTAATTCAAGGCCCTTCACTTCGTCTCCCATGGTTCCTCCCATGGAGAAAAGGGACATCTGACCTTCGATGTTTTTCTTCGCTTCATTCTGGGCGGATTCCATGAGGCTCTCGAAGCAACTCAGCATGGCTGCCTTGTTTTTTGTAAAGCAATCCATGGCTCCGGCCTTTATGAGGGACTCAACGGTCTTTTTGTTTACCTGAGCAATGTCCACATTCTCGATGAACTTGAATATATCGTCAGGAAGGCCTTTGGTTTCTCTCGCCTTTATGATAGCATCTATTGCACCTTCTCCGACATTCTTAATTCCAAGGAGACCGAAACGTATCTTGCCACCGCTTACGGTAAACTTGCCAAAGGACTGGTTAACATCCGGCGGCAGGACTTCTATTCCCATATCGATGCAGTTTCTTATGTATCTGGCGATCTGCTTCGGGTCACCCATGACGGAAGTCATGAGAGCGGCCATGAATTCGGTCGGATAATATTTTTTGAGGTATCCAGTCTCATATGCTACAACAGCATAGGCCGCCGCATGGGACTTGTTGAAGGCATAGGATGCGAAGGTCACCATATCTTCAAATATGGTTTCCGCAGCTTCTCTTAAAATGCCATTTCTGATACATCCCGGTATCTCAATGTTTCCGTTTTCATCCAGTTTGCCGTTGATGAAGAATTCCTTTTCCTCCATCATGACCTTGTGCTTCTTTTTGGACATGGCGCGGCGAACCAGATCGGATCTGCCATAGCTGTAGCCTCCCAGGTCACGCACTATCTGCATTACCTGTTCCTGATAGACAAGGCATCCATAGGTTACATCGAGGATGGGAGCCAGTTCAGGTGTTACATAGCTGATTTTCTCAGGATGTTTTTTGTTTTCTATATACTTAGGGATGGAGTCCATGGGACCCGGTCTGTAAAGGGAGATGCCTGCGACGATATCCTCAAAGCATGTTGGCTTCAGATTCTTCATGAACTGCGTCATGCCTCCGGATTCCAGCTGAAATACGCCGGATGTATTTCCGGATGCTATCATCTCATAGACCGATGGATCATCATATCCCATTTTGGAAAAGTCGATTTTCACCCCATGCTCTCTTCTGATCATTTCGAGGGCATCTCTTATGACTGTCAGATTCCTTAAGCCCAGAAAATCCATCTTAAGCAGTCCCAGCTCCTCGATGGTGGTCATGGTAAACTGGGTAGCCGGCCCCTTATCTGAAAGGTACAAGGGCACGTATTCATCGATGGGAAGCTTGGATATAACTACGCCGGCCGCATGGGTAGATGCGTGGCGGGGCATGCCTTCCAGGGCATGGGCCATATCCACGATACGCTTCACCTCCGGGTCTGTATCATAGATCGGTTTAAGTTCAGAACCCGGCATATTAAGAGCCTTATCAAGGGTCATATCCAGTTCGAAGGGGATTGCCTTCGCAATCTGGTCTGCCAGGGCATAGGTGGCTCCCAGCACTCTGGCTACGTCCCTTACGGCCTGCTTGGCCTTCATGGTACCGAAGGTTATGATCTGAGAAACCCTCTCTTTGCCGTATTTCCTGGTAACATAATCTATTACTTCTCCTCTTCGCTCATAGCAGAAGTCTACGTCTATATCGGGCATGCTGACTCGTTCGGGATTAAGGAATCTCTCAAAAATCAGATTATATCTGATGGGATCGATGTCCGTGATTTTCATGGAATAGGCTACAATGGAGCCCGCCGCAGACCCTCTTCCGGGGCCGACCATGATGCCGTTATTCTTTGCATAATTGATGAAATCCCATACTATAAGGAAGTACTCAACGTATCCCATCTTGACGATGGTATCGATCTCGTATTCGAGTCTGTCTGTGAGCTTCTTGTCGGAAGCCTTATCTCCGTATCTTTCTTTAAGTCCCTTAAGGCAGAGCTCTCTGAAGTACTCCTCGTTGGTCATTCCGTTAGGAGCGATATATTCAGGCAGATGGTACTCTCCGAACTTAAAATCGAAATTACAGCGATCTGCGATCACCATGGTGTTATCGATGGCTTCAGGAATATTCCTGAAAAGAGATCTCATCTCTTCTTCACTCTTAAGATAGAACTCGTGACTCGGGTAGCGCATGCGGTCTTCATCGCTTAAGACAGTACCTGTCTGTATGCAAAGAAGCACGTCATGGGGCTCCCAGTCAGCCTTGTTAACGTAGTGAACGTCGTTGGTGGCTACAAGAGGAAGATCCAGTTCTTCGGCCAGCCTTAACATGTCTGCCCTTATGGCCTTCTCGTCATCGAGATCGTGGTCCTGAAGTTCCAGGTAGAAGTTGCCCTTCCCGAAAATGTCCAATAAAGCCAGGGCTTCGTTTTTTGCGCCCTGATAGTCGCGGTTAAGAAGATGTCTCTGGACTCCTCCTGAGAGGCAGGCGCTCAGACAGATCAGACCTTCAGAGTGGGCTCTTAAAACCTCCTTGTCGATCCTTGGCTTATAGTAATATCCTTCAGTGTAGCCGATAGATACGATCTTGATGAGATTCTTGTATCCGGTCTCATTTTCGGCAAGCAAAATCAGGTGGCCCTGACGTTTGTCAAAGTCCGCCTCTTTATCCAGATGGCTGCGCTGAGCCGTATAGACTTCACAGCCTATGATGGGCTTGATGCCCTGAGCCTTGCATTCTTTGTAAAAATCCACTACTCCGAACATGGCTCCGTGGTCGGTTATGGCAAGGCTCGTCATGCCGAGTTCCTTCGCCCTCTTAACCACGTCCTTTATTCTGGCTGCACCATCCAGCAAACTATATTCAGTATGTAAATGTAAATGTGTAAATCCCATGGGAATATTTTACCATATTTTATTCTTTTACAAAAGTAAAACTCGTGATAAAATATTATTGCCTTATATCACTATTATTTTTAAGGAGAACGACATGAAAGAGAAACGCACCGGCCCCTTAAAGATCATTTTAGGATTATTACTTAAACTCATTATATTGCTTCTGATTATTCTAATAGCATATGTTGCCTATGTGCTCATAGATTATCATCGTCTTGATGACAACCTTATCGTCACCCCGGAGGGCAAGGCGCAGGTTGAAGTCCTGGACAGTTCGTCAGAAAACACATATAACCTGACCAACTGGAACATAGGGTTCTCCGCCTACACTGACCAGTTCAGCTTCTTTATGGACGGCGGTGATTATTCGAGAGGTTTCAGCAAGGATGCCATAATCGAGAATACAGAGGCCATAAAAGACCAGTTGAAGGGCTTCAATTCTGATCTGTATCTTATACAGGAGGTCGATTTCGGCTCCACCAGATCACACAAAGTTGATGAAAAGGAAATGCTTACAAATGTCTTCGACATGAAGTACGAATGCACCTTTGGTGAAAACTACGATTCGCCATATCTCTTCTATCCGATAACTTCGCCCATAGGGGCTTCCAAATCCGGCATGCTTACCATGTCGAAATATCATATCACAGAAGCCGTAAGGCGCAGTCTTCCCATACAGACCAGTCTGGCGAAATATCTCGATTTAGACAGAGCCTATGTGGTGAACAGGATTCCTTTGACAAACGGCAAAGAACTGATCCTTATAAATCTGCATCTTTCAGCATATACCACCGATGATACCATCGTAAAACAGCAGCTTCAGATGCTCTCTGATACCATTACTGAAGAGTACGAGAAAGGCAACTACGTTATCGCAGGCGGTGACTTCAATACGGATCTTTTACAGGATTCCGGCTCCATCTTCGGAGTTTCAGGCGCCAAATACAGCTGGGCTCAGCCCTTCCCGCTTGATACCATTCCTGAGGGAGCGGAACTCATCGCTCCTCTTGATGAAGCTAATCCCGTACCTTCCTGCAGAAATGCCGATTCCCCTTGGGATCCTAAGACAAACTTCCAGATAACCATCGATGGCTTCATCGTAACGGACAACATCGAGGTCAAAAAATGCGAGGTCACGGATCTTCAGTTCGCATACTCAGATCATAACCCTGTACAGCTGGAGTTCTCATTTAAAGATTGACGTTATTAAGATTCATGTAAAAAGACGAGCCCTCGGGCTCGTCTCTTTTTTAACCATTTATTACCTTCTCTGCTGCTTCTGTTATGCTCAGGTCGTTTATATCGACTTCACAATCAGCCCAGCTTCTATATAGCGGAAGCCTCATCTCATATAGTCTTTCAACTCCTATGGTTTGGCTTACAGGTCTCCCTGCCGTTGGCAGATCTGCAGGCTCCTTATTCAGGAAGACCAGCCTGCCGTTTTCTGCAAGGCTGTAGTAATTTTCTTCTCGATTTACTATTCCTCCGCCGGTAGAAATAACTGCTCCCTCCAGCTGACCCAATTCCATTGAGACTGCGCATTCCAGGTCACGGAAATATTCCTCCCCCTCTTCCTTGAAGATTTCGGGAATCGTCCTTCCGTCTCTCAGTTCTATCTCCTGATCCAGGTCATAGAAATCCTTTGAGAGGAGTTCTGCTATTTTCTTGCCGATCGATGACTTGCCAACTCCGGGCATGCCTACCAGCACTATGTTCTGTTTATCAGTTAAAATCTTCGATTTAACCCTATCTGCAATTCCATCCTTATCTTCAAAACTTAAGGTGGTAAACAGCATGGATGAATATATTCCCTGATAAATAAGCATATCCAGACCGCCAGCCGCATCTATGAGATTCTTCTCAGCCTGGCATACCAGATTGGTCCTCATCGGGTTGTAAACAACATCGAGTACCCATCTTAATCTCCGGAAGCTTCCGGGATTTATGGGCGCCTTCCCGCTATCAGGATACATGCCTACAGGCGTAGCGTTCACAATTATCTGGCAGTCTTTGTTTTCAAGAAGCGCCTTACCTTCATCGATCGCCTTATGGCTTAAGACGTGGACCTCAGACGCCCCCTTATCAAAGAGCACCTGAGTAACGGCCCTGGATGCTCCTCCGTTTCCGAGCACCAGACACTTCATGCCGCTCACTTCAACGTGATTCTTCTCAAGCATCTTTTTAAACCCGAAGTAGTCCGTGTTGAAGCCCTTGAGTTTACCGTTTCTTCTTACTATGGTGTTGACCGCCCCGATAGCCTTCGCTTCAGGAGACAGTTCATCCAGATATTTTATGACTTCCTGCTTATATGGTATGGTCACATTCAAGCCTGACCAACTTCCGTTTCTTAGGAAGTCCTCCAGCTCCTCAGGCTCCTTCTCAAAAAGTACATAGGGATACTCATGTCCCGTTTCTTCGCCTATCAAGGCGTGCAGTTCAGGGCTGAAACTGTGAGTAAGCTTCCTGCCAAGGAGTCCGAAAGATATCTCTTCCTTGACTTTGCTCACTTCTATGATCTTCTTTAAGACCTCTTTCTCGTGGTCCTTAAGGCCGCTCAGGATTTCCTCTTCCCTCTTCAGGTCCAGCACGGGAAGCCCCTTGCTCTTCTTGATCTTGCCGATTTCCTTAACGGCTTTGATTCTCTCGTTCAGGGCGCAAAGAATCTTCTCGTCCTGTTCGTCTATGATTCTTCTGTAATCATCGATGGAACGCGGTTCCAATCCGCCTTCAGGCTTTTCATTTTTTGCGCCTCTGGCTTCTCCTTCACCTTCTACACCCTTACTTTCAAGGAATGCATCATATATTGCAAGAGCAGCTGCAGCTTCCACGCATGGAAGAGCACGGTAAACTATGCATGCGTCGTGTCTCCCCTTGATTTCAATCTCAACGGGTTCTCCGGTCTTTAAGTTTACGCTCCACTGTTTTTTCTTTATGGATGGAGTCGGTTTGACCGCTACCCTGAATACGATGGGCATACCCGATGAAATGCCGCCTAAAATACCGCCATGGTTATTGGATGCGGTCACTACCTTGCCGTCTTCATCTATAACGAAGGGGTCGTTATTCATGGATCCCAGCATCTTAGCGCCTCTGAAGCCTGAACCGAATTCGATACCCTTCACGGCAGGTATTCCAAATACTGCATTGGATATCTTTCCCTCAAGGCCATCAAACAGCGCATCGCCGATGGCACCTGCTTCAACGCCCATGATGCCGCATTCTATGACTCCGCCTACAGAGTCACCTCTTGCCTTGGCAGCGTCGACCATATCCTCGAATCCCATGGGATCCTCTTCGCCGCCTATTTCGACTATATCGCTCATGATCTCGATTCCATCTTTTTTAAGAAGTTGCTTTATGATACCCCCTGCAATGCAGAGGGCCACGGTCATACGCCCGCTGAATCTTCCTCCGCCTGAAGTGTCCGTTTCGATTCCGTCCTTCATCATGGATGTGAAGTCTGCATGTCCCGGTCTTGGTATGTATTTCAGCTCTTCGTAGGGAGAAGAATCCACGTCTTTATTCAGGACCTCTGCCTTAATTACAGGCTTTACAACAATGCCGAATTCTCCACCGAAATTCACTACGCCCTCTCTCCAGATGATTTCGTCGGGCTCTTTTCTCTCGGTTGTAAGTTCCGAGGTCTCCTCGTTTAAGGCGGAGCGTCTTCTCAGGAAATCATCAAGTTCCTTGTAGTCTATGACGGTTCCCTCGGGAACACCCTCTATCTCCGCAAAAATGGAGGGTCCATGCGAAGTTCCCTCCAAAGTTACCTTTAAATGTTTACCATATGTGCTGGCCATTTTCATCAATCTCCGTTCACTGGTATTTAATCCTGAAGCCATGTCTTAAGCTTGTCCACAGGAATCTTTTTAAGGCAGCAGACTCCTGCCGTTTCGGGAATAATAAGAGTTATCATTCCATCCCGTACTTTTTTATCCTTTTCCACATGGCCGATAAGTGCATTAATATTATATGGGCATCTCCACTCGAGTCCGTGGGAAGTCAGAATCGATATCATCCTTCCGAGGGTACCCGGTTCTGCAAATCCCTTGTTCTCTGCCACTCTGGTGATCAAAACCATGCCCATGGCTACGGCTCTTCCGTGGTGTATTTCATACTTTGACTCCGCCTCAATGGCATGTCCTAAAGTGTGTCCCAGATTTAAGATATTTCTTAAACCGTTGTCTCTTTCATCCTTTTCGACGTATTCGGCTTTGATCTTTATGCATCTTCTGAGAATCTCGCTTACGTACTCCTCATCATTCTTGTTTTCAAGAAGGGATCTTTCCTCGAGCATATCCACCATCTCAGAATCTCCGAGATAAGCCATTTTTATGACTTCAGCGCAGCCTTCGCTGAACACCTCATCGGATATGGACTCAAAAAATCTCGTATCGATCAGAACCAGATAGGGCTGATAAAAGGTCCCTATAACGTTTTTTGCGTCTCCGAGATTCAGAGCATTTTTACCTCCGACTGATGCGTCACATGCCGCGAGAAGGGTCGTAGGCATCTGAACCAGGTCGATTCCTCTCTTAAAGGTCGATGCAACAAATCCGGCAAGATCAGCCACCGTGCCTCCCCCGATTCCGAAGATAACATCCGATCTGTCCGGGTTGAACTCGGTCAGTATCTTCATGATTTTCTCGTAGGTCTCGATGGTCTTGGCGCCTTCCCCTCCTTCAACGGAGATGGCTATTACTTCCTTCCCGGCTGCCTCAAGGGCATTCCCTATCTCTGCCACGTAAAGAGACGATATCTCTTCATCCCATACGATAACAACTTTTTTAACTTTATCTTTGAGTCTTTCACAGGCCTCACCAATCAGGTCATTTCCGATGACCACATCATAAGGTACCTGTGTGTTGATTCTCTGTACTATCATTTTTTATACGCCCTCATCCTCAAGCATTCTGTATCCTACTCCGAGCTCCGTAAAGATATACTCGGGCTCCCCTGGATTGCTTTCGATCTTTCTTCTGATATTTGCCATATTTACACGAAGAATTCGGTTATTATCTCCTGCGAAAGGGCCCCATATCTGGTTGATCAGTGAATCGTAGGTTATCACCCTTCCTGAGTTCATTGCAAGGAGTGATACGATCTTGTACTCCACCCTCGTGAGATGTATTTCCTTTCCATCAAGGGAAATGAGTCTTTTCTCGAAATCTATTTCAAGATTTTTTGCTCTATATATTTTCGACAGCATCTGGTCTTCTCTTTGAAGTTTGTTGCTGTGCCTGATAGCCGTCCTTATCCTTGCCATCAGTTCGCTGGTTCCGAAGGGTTTAGTTATGTAATCATCAGCTCCCAAATCGAGAGCCTCTACTTTTTCCTTTTCCTGGACTCTTGCGGAAATTACTATGATGGGAATGGTCGACCACTGCCGGGTCTGCCTGATTATATCAAGCCCATCCATATCGGGAAGACCTAAGTCAAGAAGGATAAGATCCGGCATGGATGACGTGATGGTCATAAGTCCGTCCTTGCCGTTTTGAACTGAAGTCACCTTGTAATCGTTAAGTTCAAGAGTCCTGACAATGAAGTCGCAGATACTCTTCTCATCTTCAATTACCAAAATCGATATCTTCTGATACATCCTCTATGTCCTCCATGCTTATGGGAAGGCTGAAAAGTATTTCAGCCCCTACGTCATGATTCTTTGCTTCTATCTGGCCTCCATGTGCCAGAACTATTGTCTTACATATCGAAAGACCGATACCCATCCCCTTATATCCGTCTGAACTCGGAGAATTGCTGTTATATGCCTCTCCGTCAAAGATGGATTCCAGCCTGTCGCTGTCTATGCCTCTTCCGTAGTCCCTCACGCTGAAAAGCACCGAATCATCGCATACGGTCACGTTCAGTTCCAGTGGCTTTTCACTGAAGGAATGCACCTTTGCATTATGCATAATATTAATCAGCACCTGCTCGATGAGCAAAGAATCCATTTCCACGAGTATCGGCTCGTCCGGTACCTTCACGATAACGTCAGTTCCCGGATAGCGTTTTTTGAAGTGTGATACCGAGGAAGAAACGACCTCGTCAACAACCTCAGGTGTTTTATTTACGGATGCGCTGCTTCCGTCGATTCTCGTTACAGACAGCAGGTTTTCTACCATATTCAACAGCCATTTTGCGTCTGAATCGATGTTTTTAATGAGTTCTCTCTGCTGCTCATCATCGAGGGAATCAGGGTTTTCCAGAATGGATTCGCTGTTTCCGATGATGCCCGTAAGGGGTGTCCTGATATCATGAGATACAGCTCTTAAAAGATTAGCTCTCATCTTCTCCTTTTCGGCTTCCATAAGATCCTTTTCCTGGATCGAAAGTATCTCCTGCTGGCTCTTGAGCATGGTGCTCATGATAGAAGTAAACATACTGATTACCAGCATCCCAAGGAAGGTTACCTGATAACCCTCGATGGTGAAGTTCAGGGTGCCGACAGGATAGGTGAAGAAGAAATTAACGGAAAGTACCGCTGCCAGGGCATAGAGTATGCCATACAAATATCCTTCAGTATATCTCGCAGCAAGAAAAGCCCCTACCGTATAAAGCATGGCTATGTTCAGGGTCGGATCCGAGGCATTGCTGTTAAAGAAGAAGGACAACACCGTCGCTCCGGCGAAGAAACAAAGGGTGATCAGGAAGTCTTTCTTACCGACCACTATGAATTTTTTGCCTCTCATCGGGTCTTTTCCCATTTGATCTTTCATAATTCAATTGTAGATTAAAACCCTTATGTGTTCAAGTTTATTTTTCGTATAAAAAAGCAAAAACGACAGGTTTCCCTGTCGTTTAATTGGCTATAATATTGTTTTAGGCTTATTTATTAACAGCCTCTTTTAAAGCCTTACCAGCCTTGAATGCGGGCTTGGTGCAAGCTGCAATCTTAACCTGTTCGCCGCTCTGAGGGTTCTTACCCATTCTGGCAGCCTGCTTTCTTGTCTCGAATGTTCCGAATCCAATAAGCTGAACTTTGTCACCCTTAACGAGTGCTTCTTCGATTGCTGCGAAAGTTGCGCCAACTGCTGCTGTTGCATCCTTCTTGGTAAGGTTTGCTGCTTCAGCTACCTTTGCGATTAATTCTGTCTTATTCATGGTATATATCTCCTCCCATAAAGTTTAAATTAAAGCCATAATGATAATAACACAGGTAGTAACCAATGTCAATTATGATTTCCCCAAAAGTACAGATTATTCAAGGGTTTTGGGCGTTTTTCCAATCTTGTCAACCAGCAGAATAACTCCCAATGCTCCTATTAGGGTCAGACCCGAAGAAACCAAAAGCATCAGCTTCGGTCCCGATGCATCCAGTAATATTCCACCAAGGATATTGGCAAAAATTGCGGCTATGGTAATTGCTGTCGTATAGACCGCCTGACCTCTCACAGCCTCACCCTTATCCATGATCTCGTTGACGAACTGCACTATGGCAGGCAAAAACAGCGAGAACGAGAAAATGTGGAAAAAGTGAGCCGCATAGATCATAATAACGCTGCTTGCCAGATACATGGTTATCAGCTTACATACGAAAGCGATGGCTGCCACCTTAAGAAGAAAGGCACAGCTGAACTTTCTGTGGATATTGTCAAAGAAGAAAAGAGCAGGTATCTCGAGAAAAGCCATAACGCCAAAGATCCTTCCCATATCTTCTGAGGTTCCTCCCACTCCATCCACGATCTGGAACATGAAGTTATTTAAAATCGTGTTCTGGAAGAAAAGAATGACGATAAAAAAGCTGAGCGCTATGAAAAGTTTATTCCTTTTCACGAACATCTTAAGGTCTATCTCTTCAGGCGCATCCTCTTTGACAGATTCATCGGAAAGTCTGTTTTCTTCTTTTCTGTTTTTAAGTGCCTGGTCAAGAGTCCTTTTGCAAAAGAGAAGGCAGCCAAGAAGGACCGCAAGGGTTATGACTCCTGCTCCCGGCAGCACTCCTGTGCCGTTCTTTTCGACCAGGGTGCCCATAATGGCAGTGAAGATGGCATAGGCCAGGCTTCCTCCCGATCTGCATATTCCGAAGTTGATTCTGGACCCTGATTCCGAAAGTTCTCTTGCCAGGGAATTGAACAAGGGCTGAAGGGCCAGCTCCCATGCCATGATCATCATATAGATGACCCAGAGGGCAAGGGATTTTTTGTTGAATATGAAAAGCCCCAGCTCAAGTATCAGCATTGCCATGGTGCTGATCTCGGCTACTCCTATGGCATCAAGTTTCTTTGATCTGTCTGACAAGTTGGCAAGGGCCGGCTGAAGAAATACGGATACCACGCTTGCCACAGCCAGGATGATACCGATCTCCGAATTCGTATATCCCCTGTCCAGTAAGTATGCCGAGCAAAAACTGGATATGACAGCGTAGAACATCCAGTAGGCACCAAATATGCCTGCGTATTCTGAATTCAGTTTTATCGTATAGTTTTTCACAGTGATATGTTCTCCACCAGTTTCTTGATCAGGGTCTCAAAATTACCCGATACCTTATTAGCTATCTCTATTACCTCATCCCCAGACAGTTTCGTCTTGCTGATTCCGGTGGACATGTTGGTTATGCAGCTGATTCCACAGACCTTCATTCCCATATGTGTGGCCGCTATCGCTTCTACCGCAGACGACATACCGCAGCAGTCAGCTCCGAAGGATCTGTACATCTTTATCTCCTGAGCCGTCTCAAACTGAGGACCCGTAAGCTGGATGAATACGCCTTCGTGGACCTCTATGCCACATTCCTCTGCTATGCTTAAGACCTTTTCTCTGAGGGACCTATCATAGATCTCGGAAACATCCGTAAATCTCTCCCCCAGTTCATCGATGTTGGGTCCTATGAGCGGCGAAGGGACAAAGGATGCTATGCAGTCTCTGGTGACCATGAAGCTTCCTATGCTGTAGTCGCTGTTCATGCATCCGACAGCGTTGGTTATGATAACGGTCTCAGCGCCGAGAAGTTTCATAACTCTTAAGGGAAGCACTACCTCGCTCATGTCATAGCCTTCATAATAGTGGATTCTTCCCTTCATGCAGATGACCTTCACTCCCGACAGAGTACCCAGAATGAACTTGCCTGAGTGACCGGGGGCAGTGGATACCGGGAACCCCTCGAGTTCTTCATATCCGATTTCTGCTGCTATATCGATATTTTTGGCGAATTCTCCCAGACCTGATCCAAGGACTATCGCTATATCAGGCTTGAAATCAGTAATTTCCCTGATCTTGTCCCGATAACATATAAGTCTTTCGTAATATGCTTTGGCATCTATCATCTATCTGTCCTCTGTTATTATCTTTATGAATAAAGCGCACGGGGCATAATATCCCCATGCGCTGTACTTTTAAGTGCAAATACAATTGTATTAGCTGATTGTCTCGAGAACCTTATCTCTCAGTTCGCCCTCAAGTCTTCTGAGTTCGATCTCTGCCTCGACTCTCTTCTCATGTCCTTCCTTCTGGATCTGCATAACCTCATCGATGGTGGAGATGAGTTTGTTATTGGTCTCTGTCAGGGTCTCGATATCGATGATACCTCTCTCGGATTCCTGAGCAACGCCAACTGTGGTATCATGAAGGAGTTCTGCGTTCTTCTTAAGGAGCTCATTGGTAGTCTCGGAAACTGCTCTCTGAGCCTTAAGTGCTTCTTCAGAATTAGCAAGTCCAAGAGCAAGTACCATCTGGCTCTTCCAGAGAGGAATCGTATTTACGAGAGCTGTCTGGATTTTTTCTACCATGAGGGTGTCGTTGTTCTGGATCATTCTGATCTGAGGTGCCATCTGAAGGGAAACTGTTCTGGTAAGATCCAGGTCGTAGATCTTCTTCTCAAATCTGTCAATCATCTGAGCATAGTCTGTAGCAGCCTGAAGGTCTCCCTGATCCTGAGAGAGTTCAGCCTTTGCTCTCATCTCAGGAAGAGTAACTTCTCTTGCTTCCTTAAGAGCTTTCTTACCTGCTGCGATGTACATGGACAGGTTCTTGAAATTATCAGTGTTTGCGGTGAACAGTTCGTCTAAAACGGCGATATCCTTTGTAAGGGTCACCTGATGTCCGTCAAGAATGTTTACGACCTTCTCAACATTTGAGTTAGCCTTATCGTATCTGGCTTTCATCGACTCGATGGGATCGAGTGCCTTATGGAAAAGTTTAGACAATCCATGTCTCTCTTCGGTTGCGCTGAATCCTCTGAGCTCAGTAACGAGACCGGAAAGTGATTCTCCGATGGTTCCCAGATCGCTCGTTTTAACATTCATAAGAGCAGTTTCAGAGAACTGGGCAAGTTTTTCCTGAGCATCAGCACCAAACTGAAGCACGCAATTTGCGTCCTTAAGGTCAACAGCATTGGCATACTGATCGATGATGGCCAGTTCTTCTTCAGTGAACTCAACCTTGTCAGCGATCTTCATTACTTCGCTTTCTTCAACCTCTTCAGCAATCTTTGCTGCCTCTTCATTTACTGCTTTCAGTTCTTCCTCAGCTTTTTCAAAGGTGCTTTCAGCTGGTTCAACGACCTCAGCTTCAACGAATTCAACAGGTTCTTCTGTCGTCTCCTTCAGTTCTTCCTCTACGAGTTCCTGAAGGTTTTCTGTCTCTTCCATTACTTCGGGGGTTTTGATTTCGTCTGTCATTGATCTTCTCCTTTTTCTTTACCGATTTCAAGCTGCATCAGCTTATCCAAAGTATTTATTTCAGCATTTATCTCCATAGCATCCTCGGAGAAAAGACTGTCAAGAAGTTTCTTGATGGAGACTTCTGCTCCCTTTACAGCCTCTTCTATCTTGTTCATGCTATTTTCAACGTTTTCACCTTCTATGACCTGTCCTGCGTTATCCTGAAGTTTGATATACTTGTCCACGAGCCCGAGAAGCATGTCTCCGTAGTAGTTGGCCAGTTTTCTTACCTTGTTTCTGTCCTTAGGATCATGCTCTACCTCGTCTGCTATCTTATTCAGGGTTCCCGCGATATTGCCAAGGCTTTCTCTGATTTCCGCCTTCTTTATACCCTTCGCCCTGTCGATGATAAGGTCTCTCAACTCATAGAGTTTCCCGGCTATCTCGCTTGAGAAATCTTCTGCTGAACGAACACCTGCATCGCTTAAGGTCTTAGCTCTTATTCTGTCCATTATGAAGAATGCCACAACGCCAATGGCGATCGCGATGATCGTATTCATCATGGTATTCCTGGTGAATAAGGCTACCAGAAAAGCAACGACCGCTGCTGCTAAGTAAGGCAGCCAGACGGGCATTATCCACTTTCTGGTCTCTTCAGGCTGCTCGGCTTTAAACTGTTCTTCTTTAAGTCTTTGAGCTTCCTTTTCTGCCTTTTCTTCTTCGAGTTTCTGTTTTAGAGCTTCTGTTTTGTTTTCTGTCATCTCTAAGCCCTCACTTTCATATGATAAGGTCACTATTGTTTGTCAAAATATTTCTTCCCTGAATCGGGGCAAAAATACGTTCTAATGAAACCATCGGCTGAAATTACAACGAACTCGTTGGTTTTCTCCTTATAGTATACATCATCTCCATCCTCTTTTTCAAGTTTATGAAGTGCATTTGGATCATTTGCTGCGTCTGATGCTGCCCTTTGATACTCCTCGGCAGAATCAAAACCCATTTCAATGCCGTGTTTCTCAAAATGCTCCTCAAGAAGTCTTTCATTTCTGAAGGTATATTCGACGTAGTCTGGATCATTTCCCGGATCGTTCGGCTCCGGCTTGTCTCCTAAAAGACCGCTCAGCATGATGATCAGGACTACAAGAACTATCACGCCTATGATCGGCAAAACCTTCTTAAGCATCCTGATCACTCTCCCTTAAGATACTCTTCCCTCGCCTCATTCAGGCTCAGTTTATTGGCTCCCCCTCTGAAATCGGGATCTTTTCTCTGAACGGGATCGTCCTCCCATCCGCAAACGGGGCAGATTTCGTAGGAATTGATCCTATCGAAAGTATGCTTCCTGCATACCGGGCAGCGATATTTATCGCCAAAAAACGTTCTGTATATCCCCATCAATCATTACCTTCTTTATTGCTCTCGTTATATCTCTTGATCTTTTTGGTGGTCGTCTTTTCAAAATCGTCCATCTTGATGATAACCTTGTTGATCTTTTTGAAGTGAGGCTGCGGTTTGTTTATCCTGTCCACTTCTTTCTGGATGAGCTTCTTGATTTCTTCAATGTCATCGGCTTTTTCGCCAAGTTCATTCTTGATCTCTTCCATGCTGGGCTTTACGGTAGCGATGATCGCCTTATCATTTCCGCGCTCATCATCCTTAGCCCAGACCATGGATTCTTCGATGTATTTACTCTGATCCAGGTAGTTTTCCAGCTCCTCAGGATAAACGTTCTTACCGTTGGCGGTAATGATAACGTTCTTCTTACGTCCCGTGATATATATGTATTTCTGCTTATCCACATATCCGAGGTCTCCCGTATGGAACCAGCCATCTATGAGGCACTTGGCCGTTTCTTCGGGATTCTCATAGTAACCCATCATGACGTTGGGTCCCTTGATACATATCTCTCCTACGCCCTCTCTGTTCTTGTCAATTATCTTGACCTCCAGCTGATCGAGGACACGACCCGCAGAATCATATCTGTTATATTTCTTCTCCGTGGGGTTTGCTGCCGCAAGAGGTGCACATTCGGTAAGACCATAGCCCTGAATCATGATGAATCCAAGATCGTTGAAGAATTTAACTATCTCCGGTCTTATGGCCGCACCGCCTGAAACGAGGAGTCTCATCCTGCCTCCGAAGATGGATCTTACCTTTCCAAGGAGAGCCTTTGAAAGGTTGAGCCCCACTTTATCAGTAATCTTATTAGCTCTTAAAACGTTCTTTACCAGTCTCTCCTTTCCCTGCTTCTTAACGCCCTTCATGATGGCATTGTGCAGGTTTTCGAATATAAGGGGAACACCGCAAAAAATCGTCGGTTGAAGTTCCTGAAGATTTTTCTGAATGTATTTAAGTCCCTCACAGTATCCGATGGACGATCCTCTGTAAATGGACACCAGAAATGCGCAGGTGCATTCATATGTGTGATGCAGCGGAAGTACGCTGAAAAAGATGTCGTCCTTGGTGTATTTGATGAGAAGAGGAGCGAGCATTATCTCTGAGCAGAGATTTCTGTGAGATAACATTACGCCCTTAGCAACACCCGTTGTGCCTGATGTGAAAAGAAGCACGCCTAAAGCTTCGGGATCGATTTCAGCGTCGAGATATCTTCTGTCTCCACCCTTTATCAATTCATCGCCTTCTGATATGAGTTCTTTCATGGAGATGATGTTTCCCTCACTCTCTTCTGCCCTCATATCCACAAGCATCTCGAGGTTTCCGACCTTTCTGTCAAGCATTTCTGAGAAGGTTTTTCTGTACTTGGGGCTCAGTATTACGCATGAAACGCCGGACTGTACGACCAGCTGCTCCAGTTCGGAAGCGCTTAACTCCTTGTCGAGAGGAACTACTATACCGGTCCCGCAGGTGACAGCCAGATAACTGATGGCCCAGAAGTAACTGTTTTCACCAATTACTCCAATCTTTTTATCTTTGAGACCTCTGTTGATAAGGCCGGTGCCCAAGGCATTTACGTCCTTAAGAGTTTCATTAAAGGTTATGGGAGTATAGTCTTCACCCTTATTGAATTTCTGCCAGAAAGCCACCCTGTCTCCATAGAGTTCCACCGAAGTCTCCAGCATGTGCTTCAGGTTGGCTATAGGTCTTATTTCCTTATACAGATTGTACTTGTTTTTGGAAGCAAGTACCTTTTGATACAACTCATATGCTTGATCATATCCTTTAATGTTCATTTTCCATTTCTCCTTGAACTTAATGATATATTATTTTATTAAACAGGTATCTTGATATTTTCGATTTCTTTTCCTCTGAAGCAGAGTACCCATCCTATAAGGGATATGGGTATCGCAGCGAGCACATCGATTACGGAGTGCTGCTTTACGATAAGGGTCGATGCGCAAATAAAGACAAAGGCGACAGCTATGAATACCTTCTTTGGCACGCTGTCTTTTCCTCTGGTATCCCATGAAGCAAACAGCATCCCCAGACATCCGATGATGTGCATGGACGGGCAGACATTTACAGGGTTGTCTACGCTGTAAAGGAGCTGCGCTATCATAGTACAGATATTATCTCTTTCGAAGTCATGAGGTCTGATGTCAAGACTTGTAGGATATATCAGATATATTATCAATGAAACCGTAAATGTCAAAATGAAAAACTTCATGAGATTCCTGAAGTTATCGGTCTCATTGATCAAGGTGTACAGAAGCACTATCACTATAAGCGGATGCCAGAAAAAGTACGGTATGACAAATAACTCATTGAAAGGTATCATGTCATCCAGGAAGAAGTGAACTTCGTGCAATCTCTCGAATTCCATTTTCTCCACACCGATAAAGGCTAAAATAAATATCGGCCAGTATAATATATAGATCAGATTATCTTTAAACTTTCTTATTGTTTTATCCAATTTCTCTTCGGCACATAGAAGCGCCTACCCCCTATCAATTATTCTCCGGATCATATCCGGTATCATATAAATCTCTTAATCCGACAAATCCACATCCGGAGTGATTTCAAGGTCATAACCCGGATAGAGACTCTTCACCTCTTCACAAAGGATCTCAATTCCCTTTTTAGGGTCTATATCAAAGCTTAATACAGCATCGAAGCGCATTATCTTCTCTTCGAAATCCACATAGAAGCCATGCATCTGTATTACCCAGTCGTGGGTCAGGATCTTTTCTTTTATGCGATCTCTCATTCTCGCAGCTTCATCATTCTTGGTATTCTGGGAATAGACTCCGACAGCTACGAGTACGATGCCCGTTTCTCTGAAGATTTTTTGCTCAACCTTTCTGGTTATGCGGTCTACCGCTTCAACGGTCATAGTATCAGGAAGCTCCAGGTGTACGGATGCATAATCTCTTCCCGGTCCATAATTATTAATGATCAGATCATATGCTCCGCTGACGTATTCTTCTTCTCTTAAAAGAGCTTTGATCCTATTGCTCAGTTCCTTATCAGTCCGCTTGCCCAGGATATCATCAAGGGTCTCCATCATCATTTCTATACCGGATTTGATAATGAAGCCGGAAATAATCAGACCCACATAGGCTTCAAGACTTAGTCCTGTAGTCATGAATATGACCGCCGAGAGAAGAACTGATGCCGAAAGGATGGCGTCAAAGGTGGCGTCCTGCCCGGAAGCGATAAGGGACCCTGAATCCACTTTCTCACCCTGTGCCTTAACATATCTGCCAAGGATGATTTTGACGACTACGGCCGCTGATATGATTATGAGTGTGGCTATGGAATAATCCGCCTCCACCGGTTCAATGATCTTCTTTACGGATTCGACCAGAGAAGTGATACCTGCATAAAGCACGAGTGCCGCTACGACCAAAGTGCTCAGATATTCTATTCTTCCATGTCCGAGAGGATGCTTCCTCGTGGGCTTTCTGTTGGCCAGTTTGGTACCGATTATGGTTACTACCGATGAAAGCGCATCGGACAGGTTGTTGACCGCATCAAGCACGATGGCTATTGAATTAGCCGCAAGGCCGACGATAGCCTTAAAGGCCGCCAGCAAAACATTAGCCGCTATACCGATTAAACTTGTTCTGTAAATTACTTTATTTCTATCCACTTATTTCACCCCTTATATCCCGGAGGAAGCTTGTCCAGATATTCTTCAAGCGTGATTCCCTGGGACATAATTTCTTTTGCTGCGTCTTTACCGACGTATCTTAAATGCCATGATTCATATCCATACCCGGTGATGTTGGTACTTCCATCGGGGTACCTTACTATGAACCCATACTCTGCGCAATGTTTTTTGACCCACTTGCCTTCCTTGGTATTTGCGAAACTGTTGCTCATTGCCCATCCGTTTCTACCGGTCAAAAGGTCAATGGCAAGCCCCGTATGGTGCTCGCTTCTTCCCGGATAAGCTGACAGTACGAAGGCTGTCTTGGCTCCTCTCGAATTCATATATCCGTTAAAGAGCGATCTCTGGGTCGAATAGGTTCTGTAGGCAGAACATATTTTAAAGTTCAGGCCCTTCTCTTTAGCCGCCTTATGCATTTTCTTGAAGGCCTTATATGCGACTTCCTTCATCTTTGCATTGCTGTAAGTCGTATACTTGGAAGGAATGGTCACCATGTCTTTAGGTTTATAGTCCGATGATACTCCGTAGTATTTATTGACGAGCACCAGAAGGTCACCGTCATCCTCATATCTTCTGTATCTTTCTTCAGGAACGCCCGTGATGCCGGTGTTCTTGAAAATAGAAGTATCTTTAATGATCCTGCTCTTCCAGCCTGACCACTTGCCGTAGATCTTCTTGCCGTCTGCCACGTAGTAGGTTCTGACCTTGGCATAGTATCTCTTGCCGTTAATAAGCTTCGTAGCCGTATAATCATTGTCGGATCCTTTAAGTGTAATGGTGCGGACGTCCTTCTTGAAATGTTTATCTCTGGCGATTTTCACCTGATATCTGATATCGTCACCGTCGACCTTTTCCCACATTATGGAAAGTTTATGGTTTCCGGGAAGGATGCTGGTGATATTCTGCTTTTCGGGTTTGTCAGTCGTTTCCGATGCAAAGGCTCCCTGCGGTATCAGAGTAAACAACATCAGGAAGACTATCAAAATAATGATCTTTCTTTTCATTTCTGTATTCCTCTGTGATCTTTTGTAAACTTCCGAAAAAGATCAAATATTATCCCATAATAATCGATTAATTATACCACAACTCAGAGAAAAATAAAAGACATTGCTTTAACTTAGTCAATGTCTTTCTTTCTCTCGCAGTTGTCTAGCGTATGCCAGCGTCTGCTTCAAAGCCAGCTCTTTTTCAATTCCTGCAAGCCTTAATTTGTGAGCATATTCCAGAATTTCATGAAAATCCTCACCAGGTTCAAGGCCGCTATCAAGAAGGTCCTGTCCCTTCACATAGGGCTTCTCCATAAGCTTATTGTATTCTTTTAATCTCTCTTCCAAAAAAAACCTGTCCCCCGTAAATCCATCATTTCCAGCCATGACCGGTCTGTCTGCCATGGCGAACAGGATAAGGTCATTGGGAGAAGGCACGCCGTCGAACATCCTATTGGTTACCTTCAGCTTTGACTTATTATACGAGACCATATTTGGTTTCATATGCGAAGGGATCATTCCAAGAATATAATTCTTCAGGGACTTTCTGCCTATTATTCTGTCGAGGAATCTTTCCACGACCCAAAGTCCCTCCGTCTCGTGGCCGTAGGCGTGGATCCTCCCCTTCTCGAAGGCTGTCGTAACTATCTTGCCAAGATCATGGGTCAGGCATAGAAGCATGAATCCATAGGGTTCTTCAGCGTCTTTCTTAAGGTCTGCTCCTCTGTCCAGAACTTCCATGGTATGGTTCCATACGTCTCCCTCGGGATGGTAGATGGGGTCCTGCTCAAGGCCTATCAGTTCACCGACTTCTTTGAACCAGGGATCCAGCTGGTCCATTTTTCTGAGCACCTCAAAGAATTTTGACGGTGCGTTGCTAAGCATTAAAGCCTTTCTCAGTTCCTCTTCGACGCGCTCCCTGGAAAGTTCTTTAAGATCCATTCCTTTACACAAGTCCACGGTTTCATCACACACTTCGAAGTCAAATCTTGATGCGAACTGCGCAGCCCTGAATACTCTTAAGGGATCTTCTATAAAGCTTTCTGCCCAAACGTGTCTTATGATACCTTTCTCGATATCATTTTCCCCGCTGTAAGGATCAATCAGCTCCCCTGTGAGGACGTCCTTCATTATGGCGTTAATGGTGAAGTCCCTTCTTTTAGCCGCATCCTCTGCTTTAAGAAAAGGATCGACCGAAACGTCGAAATCCCTGTGCCCCAAACCCGTCGTCCTTTCTTTTCTGGGCATGGCAATGTCCAGGTCCAGGTTCTTAAGGCTGAATATTCCAAAAGATGCCCCAAACTCCAGCGTTTCACCGAAAGTATCGAGCACCTCCTTAAGTTCATTCTTTGTAAGCCCGAAGACTTCTATGTCGATATCCTTGGAATCTCTTCCCATCAGGGCGTCTCTCACGCACCCTCCGACATAGTAGGCTCTGCCACCCTTCTTAGAGATGGCCTCGGCTATTTTTAATACCGTTTCATTTCTGTTCATGATATTATCAGGTGGCTCTGGCGCCATCCAGACTTCCTCTTAAGCTTACTATTAGGCAGCAGACTCCGAATCCTATGGTATCTATGGCAACTACCGTAGCTCCAGTGGGAGTTTCCCACAGTATTGAAATGAGTATGCCAAGCAGCGCGCAGATTACCGAGAATGCAGCGGAAAAAATCGTCACGCTCCTGAAATTTCTATAAATCCTCATGGCTGAAAGAGCCGGGAAAATAACCAGCGCAGTAATCAGCAAAGATCCGACCATCTTCATGGAAAGCACGATGATCACCGCGATCACTATAGCGATCAGAAGATTGTAGGTGTCGGTTCTAACTCCGGTAGCCTTCGCAAAGGTTTCATCAAAGGTCACTGCAAAAATTCTGTTATAGAAGAATACGAAAAACAGGACTACCAGAATGGAAAGAATTACACTCAGCCAGAGTTCTTTTGCGGTTAGAGTCAAGATGGACGTAGAACCGAAAAGCGTAGTGCAAACGTCCCCCGAAATATTCGAAGAGGAGGGAAATACGTTCATAAGCAAATAGCCGAAGGCAAGGGCTGCTACAGAGAGCATTGCTATGGCCGCGTCTCCTTTTATCTTGGTATTCTGCCCGGTTCTCAGAAGGATGATAGCGCAAATTATGGTAACGGGAAGCACCACCAGCATCTGATTATTCACATTAAGAACGCTGGCGATGGCGATTCCACCGAAAGCCACGTGAGAAAGGCCGTCACCGATGAAAGAGAATCTCTTGAGAACCAGGGTCACCCCCAAAAGAGATGAACAAAGGGCTATGAGGATTCCCACGATCAGTGCGTACCTTACAAAGGGATATTCAAAATACTCTACTAATTTCTCTATCATTTTACTGTCCAATCAATTACTAAGCGCTTCTTCTATTACCTTAAGGTCATCTTCCATGATGCCAAGGTAGGTTACGCCATTTTTAATATCTTCCGCTGATACTGACTGCATGGAGTCAAGGGTCAGTATCTTTTGATTTCTGCCTTTTGTGTTCTGAATGATGGCTTCAGCGATCCTCCTGTTGGAACCTTCAAGTACCAGGACGCTGGAAGCATCAAGTTCATCGAGTTTACCTGCAAGATAAGTTATGGTTTTGAAGCTGGCGTCCGTTTCTGAGGAACAGCCTTTGAAGGCCGCAAAATATTCAAGCCCGTAATCGTCCACCAGATATCTGAAGGGGAACCTGTCCCCGAAGATCAGCGTCTTGTTCTTCATTTTCGAGATGGATTCGGTATATTTTTCATCAAGGGATGCGAGCTCCTTAAGATAGGCCTCAAGATTAGCTTTATATAGCTCGCTGTTATCCGGGTCGGCTTTGCTGAGAGCATCGCATATGGCACTCGTTGCGGTTTCAGCGTTCTTCAGGGAAAGCCAGACATGCTCGTCGTATTCATCCTCTTCCGCTTCTCCGTCCATTCCCTCTTTAAGCTCTTCGATCTTAAGGGAATCCCCGATCACTTCCATGAGATTTACCTCAATCATATTTTCATTGACAGCACCCTGAAGAGCGTCTTCGATAAATTTATCGGATTCGCCGCCAACGTGGATAAGTATGTCGCAGTCGGAGATATTGGTCATATCCGTTACGTTGGGCTGGAAGCTGTGAAGATCCACTCCCTTATCCGTGAGGAGCTTAACATCCATCTTTGAAGCCTGTTCCCCCAGGATATTCATGGTCCAGTCGTACTCGGGGAAGATGGTGGTCACTATCTTTAAACCACCATTTTCGTTTTTTGCGGGTTTACTGCTGCACCCCGTAAAAAGCAGGAGTATGCCGAGACACATTATTAATGTTATAACCAATACTTTCTTCATCTTTTGCCTTTCAAAATCGAAGTCTATCCTATGAAATCGATAACCTTATCCATATATTCTTTGGTCTCATAGGCTCCGTGGCCCAGGTCCTTAAAGAGAACCGCCTCAGTTCCAAGACCATGAGCGAGATCAACGGAAGCTTCGCCGGACATGATCACGTCCAAAGCTCCACCCATGACGAGCACGGGACACTTGATCTCCTTAAGTCTCTCCTTTGTGTTACAGGTGAGACATGCTTCTGCAAGAGTAATAAATTCCTCTGGGCTATGCGTTTTCAGTTCTCCCATGGACGCAATGAGTTCCGGATCCGGTTCAGGACGCTTTCCCGGGGGATACATTAGATCCATGTATTCGACGGATACCTGAGACAATTTGCCTTCTTTTGTCTTTTTTACCCAGTCCTCTACGTTCCTTTTAAGAGTCTCGTTGGTTTCCGCAGTCGTTACGTTCAGAACGAGTTTTTCTACGACCTCTGGATGATTTAAGGCCAGGTACTGAGCAATCATTCCCCCCTGAGAGTTTCCCATGACGGGGACGCGGGTAAGACCCAAGGCGCGCATACCATTATATACATCTTCAGAGATCTCTTCAACCGTATATTTCTCAGGCACGGGCTCTCTTCGGTCAATTATATATATCCTATATCTTTCAACATAGGGTTTGTATCTCTTAAGCAACATCCTGGACGTTCCCTTGAGGCGGGTGATGTTCAATCCTCTTATTAAGAGCAGGGGTTTCTCCCCGTCTCCCAATATCATATAGTCCATGGAGAAGTCTTTAAGCCTTATGGTTCCTTCCCGTACGTTTCCCATTTATTTTTCCTTTCCCTCATATTCAATGGCAGAACGAGCTAATAGTTCTGATGCGATCATCATCTGTCTGTCATCCGTGTGAAAGAGCGGTCTGTGAAGATCCTCCGGGTCTTCCCCTTTGGGAGTGCTTCCCACCCAGTAAAAGAATCCCGGTATCACTTTCTGATAAAGAGCAAAATCCTCGCTTGCCAGGCTGGGCTCAAAGTCGATAACGTTCGACCCGGTATTTTTGGCGCAGTTCACGCAGAATTCCAAAAGTTTCTCTGAGTTGTCCAGGGCGGGAACCTTATCCTGCCATCTGACCTCTCCCACACATTCGTAGGCTTCTGCGGTGTTCCTTACTATGCTCTCAACTCTTTCGATGGCCCGATCAAGGGCAGCGTCCGAAAGAGATCTTATGGTACCGACCATGGTAACGTCATCGGCAACTATATTTACAGGTTTGCCTCCTTCTATCCTGCTGATGGAGAGAACGAGAGCATCAGTTGGAGCCGTGTTTCTGCTTACTATGGTCTGAAGCGACTGGATGACGGCTGCTGCGCAGACGATGGGATCCCTGTTAAGATGGGGCATGGAGCCATGTCCTCCAGAGCCTTTTATGTATATACTAAAACTTCTCTTGCCTGCCATGAGGCTTCCCGTATGACAGACTATATTACCCGATTCTACCGAGGGCCAGTTGTGCAGTCCAAAGCAGACACAAGGCGAAATCTTATCAAAGAGTCCGTCTTCTATGAGCATTCTGGCTCCTGTCGTTCCTTCTTCAGCTGGCTGAAAGACCAGATCTACGGTGTTATTAAGGATTCCTTCCCTCTTCGCTCTGTTTAAAATCATGGCAGTTCCCAGAAGGGACGCTGTGTGAAAGTCGTGTCCGCAGGCGTGCATCACCCCTTCGTTCAATGACTTCCAGGGGCTGTCATATTCCTCTGTCTGCTCGATGGCATCAATATCAGCCCTCAGCATGACTTCCTTTCCTTCACCCGTTCCTCTGATTCTTGCAATAAGTCCGGTTTCAGGCTGATCATCCAAAAGCTCAAACTCATGCATTTCCCTTAGAACGTTCTTTATTACATCCGTAGTTCGAACTTCCTTGTGGGCCGTTTCCGGATGCATGTGAAGGTCTCTCTTTATGTCGAGTATTCTCTCGTATTCTTCTTTACTTAATCTGTAATCAAACATTTAGTAATACCTGTTCTCCTTGATAAGATCCTTAACCACTTCACTGGCTATTATAAGTCCTGCCACCGATGGCACAAAGGATATGGAACCCGGTGCGTGTCTTTTGGTATTGGCACCCGGCTCGTTTGTGACGATGCATTTCATGGGTTCTTCTCTGGAATATACCACCTTTAAAAAATCGATGCCGCGTTTCCTGCATTCCTTTCTGATCACTTTACTCAGGGGACAAACGGACGTCTCATAAATATCTGCGACCTCAAGTTTAGTCGGATCGAGTTTATTGCCCGTTCCCATGGAGCTGATTATCGGTATGCCGAATTTCTTAGCTCTCTCTACTATCTCCATCTTCCCCGCCACTGAATCTATGGCATCTACCACATAATCGAAGTCCTGGAAATCTATGGAATCCCCGCTTTCGGGAAGGTAGAGGACGTTATGGATAGTTACTTTGCATTCCGGATTGATGGAATGCACTCTTTCCTTTGACACTTCCGTTTTCTCTCTTCCAACGGTATCTACGGTGGCGATTATCTGTCTGTTCAGATTCGTAAAGCCTACCTTATCACAGTCTATGAGATCTATGGCGCCGATTCCGCACCTTACAAGGGCTTCGACCACATAGCCTCCGACTCCTCCGAGTCCGAAGACTGCTACCCTAGAATCCCTTATTTTCTTTACTGAATCATTTCCAATCAGCAGTTCTGTTCTTGAAAGCCAGTCCATTATATTATCTCCCTAAGTATTTACTGCTCTACTTCTATGCCCATCTCCTGGGCGCGTTTAAGATAAACGTCAGCAAGCGGCCTTGACGTCACCAGCACCTTTCTGGCATATTTACCTCCTATCCTGTTGGCAACGGTCTCAAGCTCATACAGCGCGTGAAGGGCCTTTGACGGTCCCATCTTGCCGGTCTTGCAGGAAATGAAAACCGGTATGTTTCCCTTTAGGGAAAGTACATCTATCTCATTTAAAACATCGATTCCGGGCATGTAGTGAAGAACGCCGTCCCAGTCCAGATGGACTCCAATCTTACAGTCATCGGAGGTCTGCTGTTCTCTCTTGTAGATGACAAGTTCCAGAGTGCTTCCTCCATCTCTTAAACATTCCTTTACAGCCACGCTCTTATATCTGAAACTATATATCCCATCACTATGCTTAAGATCAACCAGGAGCCCTGCGTTTCCCAACCTGTCCATTATAGCGTTGAATTTGGCCAGAGTGTTTAAATGATTATTTGATCTGGATAAGGCACTTTCAACTTTGTCCATATCCATTTCCACCTTAAGCGATTCCTCAGGCATCATATGATTTCTCAAAAATATCGAGAGAAGATTCCACTCATCTACGTAGTCCTTTTCCACGTTCCAGAGCCTTTCCACATCCATGGAAAACTCCGGATCGTCCAGGTTCTTCATAGATTTGTGGAGGGCATAATTAATCTTGCCTCCGTGCATCTCAACATACTTGTCCAGATCGAGCTTGAATTCTCTTAGAGGCACTTCCAGTATAATCGATCTCTTGGAACCCTCTTCAAGTCTCGTTATCTTATCCTTCTTGATATCGAAGACATGCATGGGAGTATCATACTCACCTGCCAGCATACCAAAGGCTGTCAGAATAGCATCCTCCCCTCCGGTCATATCAAAATAGATTTTGTTGCCATCGGCGATCTCCTGGTCTATGACTGTTCTCATGGTCTTCATCATGGACTGTACGTCAGTGTGGGACATGGCATGAAAAACAGCCTGCTCCCCTTCGCAGTATTTACTGAGAAAGTTTATCGTACTTTCCCTATACTCCTCGATGGTCTCGTGATAACCGAAGTAAATCGCCTTATCCATCTTAAAATGCATGGATGTTATCAAGTTTTCAATGGGCTCATACCCGAGAAATTCAAATATTACATTCATATTTAACGCCTACTTATCCATTCTGTGGTATATTATAACTCATTGTCGGTAAATAAGGTATAACTATTTAGGTTTTTGTAAAAAACAACAAATTTTATTTTTTATCTTTGTGATTGACAAACAGTTTTTTGCGCTGTATAATGGGCACATACTTCTCTCCGAGTCGGATGTTACAGAACTTTGAAGCACAAAAAAAGGAAGCTCGCGGCTTCCTTTTTATTTTGTGAACTTTAGAAATCCAGTTCTGAAAGATCTATCTTCAGCTCTTCAGTTACCGTGTCACTGCTGAAAGTATCAAAATCGTAGGACTCAATGTCTGAAGTCTCCGGAGCTTTGAACAGCAGCATCTCATAATTCACCTGAACATCTTCAGGCAGTACCTTCTCATCTTCATAGATCTGCTTGCCTTCATTCTGGATTACCTTTCTTTTTGTCATTTCGCCTACATATACGATTGCGTAGTAGTGAGTGGATTTTTTGCTTACCATGCCTATGCCAGACGAGGAGTCCTTCTCGCAGCTGAATTTTAGGTTTGTCCTGGCGCAATTATAATCGGCATTCCCTTTATATTCTACATTAACGACATAATACGGTTTATCCTTCGGCAAATCACCCTTTTTCTTATATACAAAGTAATGAAAATCACCGTTTTGCGAGGATTCCTCTTTTCTGTCGTATCCTTCAACATCAGATCCGTTAAACACAGCGTATTCATCAGAAATATCTTCATCCGTGTATATGACGGTATCATTTTCAAGGGCGTCTATCAGGATCTCCTCGTTATGATCGTTGAAAGTAAATGATACTACACCTACTACGAAGACTCCCGACAATATCACTACCTCTATAATGAATATGATGAGCCCGAGCATGAAAGGCGAAATGCGTTTTTTGGCCTTAGTCCCGCTGGTCATCTGTTCATTTAGATATTTGTTATATGAAGATCTGTAAATCAGTGCAACTGCTACCGGAACCGCCAGAAATACAATCAAAAGAACCGGTATCAAAATAATTGACAATAAAATCATTTTCCCCTCCTATATATTGAATCTATCTTTGAAAATGTAATAGTAGGAACGGGTCACATCCACCTTGTCGCCGTTAGCCATGTGCAAAATAAACTTTTGCAGAATCGATGCCTCAATGCGACGGATGTCTTTGATCGAAACGATGGCTGAATTGCTTACCCTTAGGAACTCGTCCGGATCGAGCATCATTTCAAGAGTCTTCAGCCTCTCACGGGTGACGTAAGTGCCATCCATGGTATGGATCATTACATCATGGCCCATGCTGTCGATGTACACGATATCCCCTATGGAAATATAAAATGTCTGATCGCCATCCTTTGCGGACAGATAGTTCAGATTTATTTCTCTCCTCGAAAGAACGTATTCGGAGTTCTCGTCGATCTCGATATTCAGTTTCCGAAGTTCCTCCATAATGGGGTCGTTTTTGTCAAGTATGACCTTAAGTTTCAAGTTTCGTTCCTCCTATTCCCCTCTGATGGTTCAAGTATATATTATGGGGAATCTGATTTCAACACTTTGGCACAGCTTGCAGTTATAGCAGCATAACTTGCAAAAAACCATCCCCGCGTCAAACGCGGGGTTTTCAATTGGACGGGCATAGCCCTTATTCCTCGCTGCGCGTGCAACGTGCTGATCATGGTCTGCCAGCTGCGTTGCCTTCTTAATTACTTCTTATTTTTCTTTGGCAGCT
>JAEEGL011204005.1_pt1 | contig 31785 bp, 36 predicted proteins | sample 9134231 | NCBI WGS metagenome assembly JAEEGL01 (sample SAMN16246548, study PRJNA631951) | gut metagenome | biome: gut microbiome; feature: rumen; material: fiber-attached | host: Bos | place: Iran: Karaj | collected 2018-10 | reverse complement strand
TTCGTAAAGATTCTCGCAAGCGTCTTCCAGCAGATTCACTGTCGTGTTGAATCCTTCTGTGCCGCCATAATATGGGTCGGGGATGTGGTCGAATGGCGCTCCTGGCGAGAAGAATTCCGAAATCCTGTGTATCTTGTCCATCGCCTCAACAGAAGGCGCGCGGTCTTTCAGATCCTCAATGTTGGATTCGTCCATTCCTATTATTATATCGAAGTCGAAAAAATCCTGAGTCTTCACAGGGCGTGATTCGTGGATCAGCGTGTATCCGCGCGACTTCGCCATCTCTCTCATGCGGCGGTCGGGCTGTTCTCCTTGGTGATATGAGAGTATCCCGGCAGAGTCCACTTTGCAGAGCGTCTCCGCATTATTTCGTTCGAGGACAGTGTTGAACACGCATTCTGCCATAGGGGAGCGGCAAATGTTGCCTAAGCACACAAAAAGAACCTTTGTCATAATGTTGAAATAGCTTGTTTGTTTAGTCCGCCAAAGTTAGCGTATATAATATATATTAATGTGTGCGTTTCGTGTTTTTCTGTCGTTTTATAAAATCCAAATGGTTTGCGACGGACTGTATTCTTCTTGCGAAAAACTGCCGCGTTCGCATTTTTGCAAAAAAGTTGATAGAAACATTGTTATGAAGTAAAAAATATTTATCTTTGCCGTCCAAATTATCTATATTGTATAATAGTAAAGTTTAAAACAAAAAGCAAAAATGCCTACAATTCAACAGTTAGTTAGAAGTGGACGTTCTGAGGCTAAAGACAAGAGTAAGTCTCCTGCTTTGGACCAGTGCCCACAGAGAAGAGGAGTATGCGTTCGTGTTTACACAACAACTCCAAAGAAGCCAAACTCAGCAATGAGAAAGGTAGCCCGTGTAAGATTGACAAACCAGAAAGAGGTTAACGCCTACATCCCTGGAGAAGGTCACAACTTGCAGGAGCACTCAATCGTAATGGTAAGAGGCGGTCGTGTTAAGGACCTTCCAGGTGTACGTTACCATATCGTTAGAGGTACTTTGGATACGGCAGGTGTAGCCAACAGAACTCAGAGACGCTCTAAGTACGGAGCTAAGCGCCCTAAAGAGGCTAAGAAGTAATAACAAAGTCTTGAATTGACACATTCGGACTTTTGGAAATATGATGAGTATTGATTAGGATGAATGTTGAGTAAATGGCCGGTAGAGGCTGTTGAAGTCAAGAACAAAATCAACAAAAAGAAAATGAGAAAAATTAAAAAGCAGAACAGAGTTATTGTTCCAGATCCTGTCTATAACGACCAGACAGTGACAAGATTTGTAAACCACCTGATGTATGATGGAAAGAAGAATACCGCTTTCGGCATCTTCTATGATTCAATGAACGTGGTTAATGGCAAGTTGCCAGAAGGCGAAACCTCTCCAGTTGAAGTTTGGAAGAAGGCTTTGGAGAACATCACTCCAGTAGTTGAGGTTAAGTCAAGAAGAATCGGTGGCGCTACATTCCAGGTGCCTACTGAAATCCGTGCAGACCGCAAGGAGAGTATCTCAATGAAGAATTTGATATTATTTGCCCGCAAGAGAAGCGGACGCTCTATGGCTGAGAGATTGGCTGCAGAGATCCTTGACGCATATAACAACCAGGGCGGAGCTTTCAAGAAGAAAGAGGAAATGCACCGCATGGCTGAGGCAAACCGTGCATTCGCACACTTTAAGTTTTAATCTTTAGACAACACATTAAATTTAAATGGCAAAGCAAGATTTACATTTGACTCGTAACATCGGTATCATGGCTCACATCGATGCCGGAAAGACTACGACGTCAGAGCGTATTCTTTTCTATACAGGAAAGACTCATAAAATTGGTGAGGTTCACGATGGTTCTGCTACTATGGACTGGATGGTTCAGGAGCAGGAGCGTGGTATCACAATCACATCTGCTGCGACTACATGTCAGTGGATCTACAATGACAAGAAATACAAAATCAACCTTATCGACACTCCGGGACACGTTGACTTCACAGCTGAGGTAGAGCGTTCTCTCCGTGTGCTCGATGGCGCGGTTGCTACTTATAGTGCAGCTGACGGCGTTCAGCCACAGTCTGAGACTGTATGGCGCCAGGCTGATAAGTACAATGTTCCAAGACTCGGCTATGTAAATAAGATGGACCGTTCAGGTGCAGACTTCTACGAGACTATGGAGCAGATGAAGACTATGCTCGGCGCTCACCCAGTTGCTATCCAGATACCTATCGGTGCAGAGGAGAACTTCAAGGGTGTTGTTGACCTCATCAAGATGAAGGCTATCCTTTGGCACGATGAGACAATGGGCGCTGACTACGATGTGGAGGAAATCCCAGCTGACCTTAAGGCTGAGGCTGAGGATTGGAGAGCTAAGCTTCTTGAAGAGGCTGCTGCTCTTGACGAGGCTCTCATGGAGAAGTACTTCGAGGATCCAAGCACAGTAACAGAGGAGGATATCATCAAGGCTATCAGAAAGGGAACTATCTCAATGGAGATTTGCCCTATGCTTTGCGGTTCTTCATACAAGAACAAGGGCGTTCAGCCACTTCTTGACTATGTTTGCGCATTCCTTCCAAGTCCACTCGATACAGAGAATATTGTTGGAAAGAACCCTACAACAGGAGAAGAAGAGGATAGAAAGCCATCTGAGGATGAACCAACATCAGCTTTGGCATTCAAGATCGCTACTGACCCATTCGTAGGAAGACTTTGCTTCTTCAGAGTTTACTCTGGTAAGATAGAGGCGGGTTCTTATGTTTACAATAGCCGTTCTGACAAGAAGGAGAGAATCTCTCGCTTGTTCCAGATGCACTCTAACCACCAGAACCCAGTTGAGGTTATCGACGCTGGAGATATAGGCGCAGGAGTAGGTTTCAAGGATATCAGAACTGGTGATACATTGTGCGACGAGAACCACCCAATCGTACTTGAGTCTATGGAGTTCCCTGATCCTGTGATCGAGATCTCGGTAGAGCCTAAGACTCAGAAGGACCTCGATAAGCTCGGTATGGGTCTTGCTAAGTTGGCAGAAGAGGACCCAACATTCCGTGTTAAGACTGACGAGGCTTCAGGACAGACTATCATCGCTGGTATGGGTGAGTTGCACTTGGATATCATCGTTGACCGTCTTAGAAGAGAGTTCAAGGTTGAATGTAACCAGGGCCGTCCAAAGGTAGCTTACAAGGAGGCTATCAAGGAGACTGTCAGCCACCGTGAGGTTTACAAGAAGCAGACTGGTGGTCGTGGTAAGTTCGCTGATATCAATGTTACAGTTGGTCCAGTTGATGAAGGATTCGAAGGCGCACTTCAGTTCGTTGATCAGGTTAAGGGCGGTAACATTCCTAAGGAGTTCATCCCATGTATCGAGAAGGGATTCACAGCAGCAATGAAGAGCGGTGTATTGGCAGGTTTCCCTGTAGAGCAGCTTAAGGTTGTTGTTGTCGATGGTTCGTTCCACCCAGTTGACTCTGACCAGTTGTCATTCGAAGTCTGCGCACAGATGGCTTTCAAGAGCGCATGTGCTAAGGCTAGACCAGTTCTCATGGAGCCTATCATGAAGCTCGAGGTTGTAACACCAGAAGAGAACATGGGTGACGTAATCGGCGACTTGAATAAGAGAAGAGGACAGGTAGAGAGCATGGACACAACTAAGAGCGGCGCTCGTCTTGTTAATGCAAAGGTGCCACTTTCAACATTGTTCGGCTATGTAACTGACCTTAGAACTATCACTTCTGGTCGTGCTACTTCAAGCATGGAGTTCTCTCACTATGAGGAGGTTTCTACTTCTATAGCAAAGGGAATCCTTGAGGAAGTAAAGGGAAGAGTTGATCTTCTTAAGTAAAAATAATTCAGCAAAATCTCCTCACTAAGCGAATGACTCTTTAGTGAGGAGAATTTTGCGACTAATAACAAAATAATAAAAAGACGAAATGAGTCAGAAAATCAGAATTAAGCTTAAAAGCTATGATCACAATCTTGTTGACAAGTCAGCAGATAAGATTGTAAAGACAGTGAAAGCATCAGGTGCGATAGTAAGTGGTCCTATTCCGCTCCCTACACACAAGAGAATCTTCACAGTTAACCGTTCAACATTCGTAAACAAGAAGTCAAGAGAGCAGTTCGAGTTGTCATCTTACAAGCGTTTGATCGACATCTACAACTCTTCAGCAAAGACAGTTGACTCTTTGATGAAGCTTGAGTTGCCAAGCGGTGTTGACGTTGAGATCAAAGTATAGTACACTGAATAATTTTATTTAATAACAACAAACAATAATTTGAAATGCCAGGATTATTAGGAAAAAAAATCGGAATGACATCCGTTTTCAGTGCCGATGGCAAGAACGTGCCATGCACTGTTATCGAAGCAGGTCCATGTGTTGTTACGCAGATCAAGACTGTCGAGAAGGACGGCTATGACGCACTTCAGGTTGGTTTTCAGGAGACAACTGAAAAGCACGTGAACAAGGGTGAGTCAGGTCACTTCAAGAAGGCAGGAGTAGCACCACAGCGCCACTTGGCCGAGTTCAAGGGATTTGAGGGAGACTTCCAGTTGGGTCAGTCAATCACAGCCGAGATCTTCTCAGAGAACGATTTTGTTGATGTTATCGGTACATCTAAGGGAAAAGGTTTCCAGGGTGTAGTTAAGCGTCACGGTTTCGGTGGAGTAGGCCAGTCAACTCACGGTCAGGATGACCGTCTGAGAGCTCCAGGTTCATTGGGAGCATCATCATTCCCATCAAAGGTCTTCAAGGGAATGCGTATGGCCGGTCGTATGGGCGGTGAGCGAGTTACAGTCCAGAACCTTCAGATACTGAAGGTGTTGCCAGAGAACAACCTCGTGTTGATCAAGGGCAGTGTTCCGGGCGCAAAAGGTTCAATAGTAATCATCAACAAGTAAGAAAATGGAACTGAGTATATATAACATCAAAGGAGAGGATACCGGCAGAAAGATAGAGCTTTCTGACGCTATCTATGGTTTGGAGACTCCAAACGACCACGCTATATATTTGGATGTAAAGCAGTATTTGGCTAACCAGAGACAGGGAACTCACAAGTCAAAAGAGAGAAGTGAGATTTCAGGTAGTACACGCAAGTTAGGCCGCCAGAAGGGTGGAGGTGGAGCTCGTCGAGGCGACATCAACTCTCCTGTATTGGTCGGTGGAGCGAGAGTATTCGGTCCTAAGCCAAGAGATTACGGCTTCAAGCTGAACAAGAAGGTTAAGCAGCTGGCTAGAAAGTCTGCATTGACTTACAAGGCTAAGGCTAACAACATCGTTGTTCTTGACAGCATCGAATTGTCAGAGCCAAAGACAAAATCTTTCCTTTCAATCGCTAATAATCTGAAAGTAAATGATAAAAAGTCTTTGATTGTTTTATCAGAACCAAATAAAAACGTATCTTTGTCAGTTCGCAATTTGCAGAACGCTAACGTTGTGACCGTTTCAGGCTTGAATACATACAGAATTCTGAATGCAGACAAGCTTGTTTTAACGGAATCTTCTGTGTCTGCACTTAACGAAATTTTTAAAGCATAAGGAGGTAATTCAACATGGCAACAATAATAAAACCAATAGTTACCGAGAAACAGACTGCACTTACTGACAAGTTCAATAAGTACGGTTTTCGTGTAGACAAGTCTGCAAACAAGCTTGAGATAAAGAAGGCGATAGAGGAAATGTATAACGTGACAGTAGTCGGCGTTAATACTTCTATTCTGCCAGGCAAGAACAAGACTAGATACACTAAGGGTGGTATCATCAATGGCTCTACTTCAAGCTACAAGAAGGCTATAGTGACATTGAAAGAAGGAGATAAAATAGATTTTTATAGCAATATTTAATTAGGAAATGGCTGTACGCAAATTCAAACCCTCAACACCAGGGCAGAGACACAAGATTATTGGAACATTCGACACAATTACTTCCAGTGTTCCAGAAAAGTCTCTTGTATTCGGAACTAGAAAAACGGGTGGTCGTAACAACGTAGGTAAGATGACCATGCGCTACATCGGTGGCGGACACAAGAGAAAGTATAGAGTAATTGATTTCAAAAGAGAAAAGGACGGCATTCCAGCAGTAGTTAAGACAATCGAATACGACCCAAATCGTTCGGCTCGTATCGCTTTGTTGTTCTACGTAGATGGAGAGAAGCGCTACATCCTGGCTCCTAACGGTCTTCAGGTAGGTCAGACAGTAATGTCTGGCGCCGAGGCTCAGCCAGAAGTTGGTAACGCGCTTCCAATGCAGAACATTCCACTGGGAACTGTGATTCACAACATCGAGATGAATCCAGGCCAGGGAGCGTCTCTCGTACGTTCAGCAGGAACATTTGCTCAGTTAACATCTAGAGAAGACAATTATGCTATTATCAAGTTGCCTTCAGGTGAGACTCGTAAAATATTAAGTGCTTGTAAAGCGACTGTAGGTAGCGTTGGCAACAGCGACCACGCTCTTGAGAAGTCTGGTAAGGCTGGACGCTCAAGATGGTTGGGCCGTCGTCCACGCAACCGTGGTGTAGTTATGAACCCAGTAGATCACCCAATGGGTGGTGGTGAAGGCCGCGCTTCAGGAGGACATCCACGTTCTCGTAAGGGCTTGCTCGCTAAGGGTTACAAGACTAGAACTCCTAAGAAGCAGTCAAACAAGTATATAATCGAAAGAAGAAAGAAATAAAACGTAATATAATATGAGTCGTTCATTAAAAAAGGGACCATACATAGATTTGAATCTTGAGAAGAAGATCTTGGCCATGAATGAGTCTGGCAAGAAGTCAGTAGTTAAGACATGGGCAAGAGCATCAATGATATCACCAGACTTTGTAGGTCATACAGTAGCCGTTCACAACGGGAATAAGTTCATTCCTGTTTATGTGACAGAGAACATGGTAGGCCACAGACTTGGAGAGTTCGCATTGACAAGAACATTCCGTGGTCACTCAGGCAACAACAAAAAGTAATAGCAAAAATTAAACTAGAAAAATAAAATGGGTAAAAGAAAAAGATTAGCTGCTGAGAAGCGTAAGGAAGCCCAGAAGACACAATATTTTGCGAAGCTTAACAACGTTCCAACTTCTCCTCGCAAGATGAGACTGTTGGCCGACCTCATCAGAGGCATGGAAGTTACTAAGGCATTAGGAGTGCTTAAGTATTCGCAGAAGGAGGCTTCTAACAAGTTGGAGAAATTGCTTCGTTCAGCAATAGCAAACTGGGAGCAGAAAACCTCTCAGAAGGCAGAAGACGCACAGTTATACGTTAAGACAGTTTTCGTTGACGAGGGCAGAACATTGAAGAGACTCCGTCCAGCGCCTCAGGGCCGTGGATACAGAATCCGCAAGCGTTCAAACCACGTGACAATCGCTGTAGATACTAAACAAGAACCAGTAAAAGAGTAATAACATGGGACAGAAGATTAATCCAATAAGCAACAGACTAGGAATCGTCAGAGGATGGGATTCAAACTGGTTCGGGGGTAACAACTACGGTGATACCCTGGTAGAGGACAGCAAGATAAGAGAGTATCTTAACAAGCGTCTTGAGAAGGCTCAGCTGTCAAGAATTATAATTGAGCGTACATTGAAGCTCGTCACTATCACAGTATGTACTGCTCGTCCAGGCCAGATCATAGGCAAGGGCGGTCAGGAAGTAGATAAGTTGAAGGAAGAGCTCAAGAAGTTGACTGACAAAGAGGTTCAGATCAACATTTATGAGGTAAAACGTCCAGAACTGGATGCAGTGATCGTTGCAAACGGCATAGCTCGTCAGATTGAGGGCAAGATGGCATACCGCCGCGCTATCAAGATGGCTATCGCTTCTACAATGCGTATCGGTGCAGAGGGAATCAAGGTGAATATTGCCGGTCGTTTGAACGGCGCCGAAATGGCTCGTTCAGAGATGTATAAAGAAGGACGTACTCCTCTTCATACACTCCGTGCGGACATAGACTACGCTCAGGCAACTGCAATGACAAAGGTTGGTGCTATCGGCATCAAGGTTTGGATCTGCAAGGGCGAGGTTTACGGCAAGAAGGATCTGACTCCAGATTTCTCTTCTTCAAAGGAGAGTGGTCGTCCACAAGGCGGCGAGCGCAGAAGCGATCGTGGTGATAAGGGTGGATTCAGAAAGAGAAGAAACAAGTAAAACCATTGAATCAGAAGAGTTATGTTACAACCAAAAAGAACAAAGTATAGAAGACATCAGAAAGGTCGTCTGAAAGGTAATGCTCAGCGTGGCAACCAGCTTTCTTTCGGTTCTTTCGGAATCAAGTCGTTAGATACAAAATGGTTGACGGGTCGCCAGTTAGAGGCTGCCCGTGTAGCCGTAACACGTTACATGCAGCGTGAGGGTCAGATTTGGATCCGCGTATTCCCTGACAAGGTACAGACAAAGAAGCCTTTGGACGTACGTATGGGTAAAGGAAAGGGAGATCCAGTCGGATTCGTAGCAACAGTGACTCCAGGTCGTATGATCATCGAGGTTGAGGGAGTAAGTCGTGAGATTGCTCAGGAGGCTTTGAGACTTGCGGCTCAGAAGTTGCCAGTTAAGACGAAGTTCGTCGTAAGAAGAGATTATGATTCTACCGTAAATGCATAATGATATGAAGACAAGCGAAATCAAAAAATTGACAGTATCAGAGATAGAGGAGCGTTTAGCGGCAGAAAAGGCGGCTTTGACTCGTCTCAAGATAAACCACAGTATATCTCCATTAGACAACCCAACTGAGATAACAAAGACTCGCAAGACTATCGCGAAGTTGTCAACAGAGTTGTCATTGAGATCAAACCAGGAGTAAAAAATAATACGTAATGGAAAGAAATTTAAGAAAGGTCAGAGCAGGAGTCGTTTCCAGCAACAAGATGGACAAGACGATAACTGTATCTGTTAAGTATAAGGAGAAGCATCCTATATACGGCAAGTTTGTACAAAAGACAAAGAAGTATCATGCGCACGACGAGAAGAACGAGTGCAACGAGGGTGATACTGTAAGAATCATGGAGACCCGTCCGCTGAGCAAGACTAAGAGATGGAGACTCGTTGAAATTATAGAAAGGGCTAAATAATGATCCAGACAGAAACAAGATTAACAGTAGCCGACAACAGCGGCGCAAAGGAAGTTCTGTGCATGCGTATTCTTGGCGGTACAAGAAAGCGTTACGCAACACTCGGCGACACTATCGTCGTTGCAGTCAAGAGCACAATTCCTTCAAGTGACGTAAAGAAGGGTTCAGTATCAAAGGCAATCGTAGTCCGCACAAAGAAGGAAGTACGTCGCCAGGATGGATCATACATCCGTTTCGACGACAACGCTTGTGTGTTGATCAACGGTGCTGGTGAGTTGCGTGGCAGCCGTATCTTCGGTCCTGTAGCTCGTGAGATCCGTAATGCCAACATGAAGATTGTTTCATTGGCGCCAGAGGTACTTTAATAAAGTAAATAACAAATAAAATGAGTAAGTTACACATAAAGAAAGGCGATACAGTCTACATCAACGCTGGCAACGAGAAGGGCCAGATCGGCAAGGTGCTGGAGGTTAATGTAGAGAAGCAGCGTGCTATTGTTGAGGGCAAGAACCTCGTTTCTAAGCACACTAAGCCAAACGCTAAGAATCCTCAAGGAGGAATAGTTAAGAAGGAGGCTTCGATTCATATTTCGAACCTTAATGTAGTAGACCCAAAGGACGGCAAGACTCCAACAAGAATAGGTCGTAGAAGAAACGAGAACGGCAAGTTGGTACGTTATGCAAAAAAATCAGGGGAGGAAATCAAGTAATGGAAACAACCGCATTAAAGAAGACCTATAAGGAGCAGATAGTTCCTGCATTGCAGAAGCAATTCGGTTACAAGAGCATCATGCAGGTGCCAAAAATCGAGAAAATCGTTTTGAACCAGGGTTTAGGAGACGCTGTAGCAGACAAGAAGATCATTGAGAACGCCATCAACGAGATGACTGCTATCACTGGTCAGAAGGCTGTCCCTACACTTTCAAAGAAGGATATCTCTAACTTCCGCGTAAGAAAGAAGATGCCTATCGGTGTAAGAGTTACATTGAGAGGCGAGCGCATGTATGAGTTCCTCGAGAGATTGATACGCGTGTCATTGCCTCGTATCAGAGACTTCAAGGGTATCGAGAGCAAGCTCGACGGCCGTGGAAACTACACATTGGGAATCAGAGAGCAGATCATTTTCCCAGAGATAAACATCGAGTCAGTTTCTAAGATCAACGGTATGAACATCACTATCGTGACTACTGCCGCTACTGACGAAGAGGGTTTCGCTCTGTTGAAGGAGTTTGGTTTGCCATTCAAGAAGTAATAACACTGAATTTTATAAACAGATATGGCAAAAGAATCAATGAAAGCCCGCGAGGTTAAAAGAGCAAAGCTTGTTGCTAAGTATGCAGCTAAGCGCGCTAAGTACCTTGCTGAGGGAAATTACGAAGCTTTACAGAGCATACCTAAGAACGCAAGTCCAGTAAGACTTCACAACAGATGCAAGGTTACTGGTCGTCCAAAAGGATACATGCGTCAGTTCGGCATCTCGAGAATCCAGTTCAGAGAGATGGCTTCTAAGGGTTTGATACCTGGAGTAAAGAAGGCAAGCTGGTAAGCTAATCAAAAACAAAGAAACATTTGTTTAATTAAATATTGTCTCGGGTACGAGATCAATTTAACAACAAAATAAAATGACAGATCCAATCGCAGATTACTTAACCCGTCTGAGAAACGCAGTTAAAGCGAATCACAGGGTAGTAGAAGTGCCATCTTCTAACTTGAAGAAGGCTATCACAAAGATATTGCACGAAGAGGGCTATATCTTGAATTACAAGTTTATCGATGAGGGTGTTCAGGGCACAATCAAGATCGCTTTGAAGTACGACCCAACTAACAAGGTAAACTCAATAAGAAATTTGAAGAGAGTTTCGACTCCAGGTCTTCGTAAGTACGTAGGCCACAAAGACCTCCCACAAGTGTTGAACGGCTTGGGTATCGCCATAATCTCTACATCAAAGGGCGTTATGACCGACAAGCAGGCTCGTGAAGAGAATGTAGGTGGTGAAGTATTATGTTATGTATATTAATGTAGGGAGGAATTAGAAATGTCTAGAATAGGTAAATTACCAATCAGCATACCATCAGGAGTAACAGTTACTTCTAAGGATGGAGTTATCACAGTTAAAGGTCCTAAGGGCGAATTGAGCCAGTGTGTTGACCCTACAATCGAGGTTAAGGTTGAGAACAACCAGATCGAGCTTACTCGTCCTAACGACGAGAAGGAGACTAAGGCAAAGCACGGTCTCTACAGAGCTTTGATCAACAACATGGTAAAGGGCGTGAGCGAGGGCTACCGCAAGGAGCTTGAGCTTGTCGGTGTAGGTTACCGTGCTCAGAACCAGGGTCAGGTGCTCGAGTTGTCTTTGGGATACAGCCACAATATCTATGTTGGCCTTCCTGACGAGATTAAGATAGAGACAAAGAACGAGCGTAACCAGAATCCGCTCATCATCCTCGAGTGCTGCGACAAGCAGCTTCTTGGCCAGGTGTGCGCTAAGCTGCGTTCATTCCGTAAGCCAGAGCCATATAAGGGCAAGGGTGTTAAGTTTGTTGGTGAATATATCCGTCGTAAGGCTGGTAAGGCTGCAGGCGCTAAATAATAAATAGAGAAACATGGCACAGAAATTAGAAAGAAGAGCCAGAATCAAGGCTCATATCCGCAATAAGATTACAGGAACAGCCGAGAGACCAAGACTCACAGTGTTCCGTAGCAATGCCCAGATCTATGCTCAGGTTATCATAGACGAGGACAAACTGACTGGCAAGAAAATCGGCAAGACAGTCGCTTCTGCATCTTCTTTGAAGATCAGCGAGAAGGCTACAAAGAAAGAGATCGCCGAGAAGGTAGGCGAGGCAATCGCTTCAGCAGCTAAGGCAGCAGGAGTAGAAGAGGTAGTATTTGACCGTAACGGTTACTTGTATCACGGCCGTGTGAAAGAGTTGGCAGAGGGTGCAAGAAAAGGCGGACTTAAATTTTAAAAGAAAATGGAATTAAAGAATAGAGTAAAGTCAACAAACGACTTAGAGTTGACAGAGCGCATGGTAGCCTTGAACCGTGTAACCAAGGTGACCAAGGGAGGTAGAACCTTCACATTCGCTGCGATAGTAGTAGTAGGCAACGGTAACGGTGTCGTAGGCTATGGTCTTGGTAAGGCTGCCGAGGTTACAGAGGCAGTTTCTAAGGGCGCAGAGGCAGCTAAGAAGAATCTTGTTAGAGTTCCTGTTCTCAACGGAACAATTCCTCACGAGCAGACAGCTAAGTTCAGCGGCGCTCAGGTTTTCCTGAAGCCAGCTACTCCTGGTACCGGACTTAAGGCCGGAGGTGCGATGCGTGCTGTTCTTGAGAGCGCCGGCATCACTGACCTTTTGGCAAAGTCAAAGGGCTCATCAAACCCTCACAACCTTGTGAAGGCTACAGTGACAGCTTTGTGCGAGCTTCGTGATGCTTACACAGTCGCTCAGAACCGTGGCATATCAGTTGAAAAAGTATTCAAGGGCTAATAAACGGATAACATCATGTCAAAAATAAAAATCAAGTTAGTAAAGAGCAAGATCAAAACCTCTAAGAACCAGAAACTGGTTCTTGAGGCTCTTGGCTTAGGCAAGGTAAACTCTGTAGTTGAGCATGAGGATAATGCTGTGATTGCAGGAATGGTAGAGAAAGTAAAGCACCTTGTAGAAGTAATTAAGTAAGAACAATAAAAATCAAGAAATAAAAATGGATCTTAGTAATTTAAAGCCTGCAAAAGGCTCTGTACACTCAGAGAGAAGAATAGGCCGTGGCCCAGGATCAGGATTAGGTGGCACATCTACACGTGGTCATAAAGGTGCTAAAGCAAGATCAGGATATTCTCAGAAGGTAGGTTTTGAAGGTGGTCAGATGCCACTTCAGCGCCGTCTCCCAAAATGGGGCTTCAAGAACATCAACCGTGTTGAGTACAAGGCTATCAACCTTGACACAATCCAGGCTTTGGCTTCTGCCAAGAATCTTGACAAGGTAAGCGTTGAAGATCTGCGTGCTGCGCACCTCATCAGCAAGAAGGATCTTGTTAAGGTATTGGGTAACGGTCAGATAACAAGTAAGCTGACTGTAGAGGCAAACGCATTCTCAAAATCAGCTGAGAAGGCTATTGTAGAAGCAGGCGGCAACGCTGTAAAACTCTAATAAACAATGAAATTCAGGTTCATAGAGACAATAAAGAATATTTGGAACATCGAGGAGTTGCGCACTCGTCTGACCATCACATTCCTGTTTGTGCTTGTCTATCGTTTCGGTAGCTTCATAGTGCTCCCAGGAATCGAGCCTGCCGCTCTCAGCAAGTTGCAGGAGCAGACAGCCGGCGGTTTGATGTCGTTGCTGGATATGTTCTCAGGAGGCGCGTTCTCGAATGCTTCAATATTCGCTCTAGGTATCATGCCTTACATCTCTGCTTCGATAGTGGTGCAGCTGCTTACTATAGCTGTTCCCTATTTCCAGAAGATGCAGCGTGAGGGCGAGAGCGGCAGAAGAAAGATGAACCAGATAACTCGTTATCTGACTATCTTCATTCTTCTGATCCAGTCTCCAGCGTACCTAGCTAACCTTTCTGTACAGATGGGATATGCCGGCGCCTCTCTTCCAGAGGGCGTCTGGTTCACCATCAGTTCAGTTGTAATCCTCACCGCAGGCAGTATGTTCGTCATGTGGCTGGGCGAGAGAATCACAGACAAGGGTGTCGGCAACGGAATCTCATTCATAATATTGGTAGGTATCATTGCAAGACTGCCACAGGCTTTCCTCCAGGAGCTTACATCAAGACTGGGCGACGCTACAGGTGGTCTTATCATGTTCATAGCTGAGATAGTGCTTCTTTTCGTGGTTGTCTCTGCTTGTATATTGCTCGTTCAGGGTACAAGAAAGGTGCCTGTGCAGTATGCAAAGAGAGTTATCGGAAACAAGCAGTACGGCGGAGTGAGACAGTATATTCCTCTCAAGGTTAATGCTGCCGGCGTTATGCCAATCATCTTCGCTCAGGCTATCATGTTCATCCCTATCACTATCGTAGGATTCTCTACAAACGGTGAGATTGGTCCAGTCATGCAGGCATTCATGGATAACACTGGATTCTGGTACAACTTTGTGTTTGGTCTGCTTGTAGTAGCATTCACATACTTCTACACTGCCATCACAATCAACCCTAACCAGATGGCTGAGGACATGAAGAGAAACAACGGTTTCATCCCAGGCGTTAAGCCGGGCAAGAAGACAGCTGAGTATATTGACACAATCATGTCAAGAATTACTCTTCCAGGCTCAATCTTCTTGGCTATCGTTGCCATCCTTCCTGCTTTTGCCGAGATACTGAGCATAAGCCGCGGCTTCGCGCAGTTCTTCGGCGGAACATCTCTGCTTATCATGGTAGGAGTTGTGCTTGACACTCTCCAGCAGATTGAAAGCTACCTGTTGATGAGACATTATGATGGATTGCTTAAATCCGGCAGAATAAAAGGCCGTACAGGTTCTATAGCTGCTTACTAAAATGATATTCTTAAAGACAGAAGAAGAAATAGAGTTGATGCGTGCGGCGGATCAGATTGTTGCCATCACCTTAGGCGAGATGGGCAAGATGATTGCGCCGGGCGTGACAACAGCCCAGCTTAACAAGCGTGCCGACGAGGTGATAAGAGATCATGGCGCAGTTCCGAACTTTTTGAACTACGGCGGATTCCCAGCTTCGATTTGCGCTTCTATCAACGATGTAGTAGTGCACGGCATTCCTTCCGACGATCAGGTGCTCAAGGATGGCGACATCATCTCCATCGATTGTGGCGCGCTGAAAGACGGATTCCACGGCGACAGCTGCTACACATTCCCTGTGGGAGAAATCTCACCAGAGGTAATGGAGCTCTGCAAGACGACTAAGGAGTCGCTCTACAAGGGCATAGCGCAGGCTGTCGAGGGCAACCGACTCGGCGACATAGGAAACGCCGTTCAAAGCCATTGCGAGGCAAAAGGCTACGGAGTCGTCAGAGAGATGGTGGGACACGGCATCGGACGTGCAATGCACGAGGAGCCTGAAGTTCCTAACTACGGACGACGCGGCAACGGCGTTAAACTGAAAGCCGGCATGTGCATCGCGATAGAGCCGATGATTACACTCGGACGTCGTGAGATTTACTTCGAGCGTGACGGATGGACAACCCGCACTATCGACCACAAGCCAGCTGCTCACTACGAGCACTCAGTGGCCATCATGCCTTCGGGCAAGCCAGCCGACATTCTTTCGGGATTCCAGTATGTGGAGGAAGCGTTGGGCGACAGATTTATTTAACGAGAGAGAAAAACGAATCATAGAAATATGGCAAAACAAGCAGCAATAGAGCAAGACGGAACAGTGACCGAGGCATTGTCCAACGCGATGTTTCGTGTCGAATTAGAGAACGGAGTACCTATCACAGCCACAATATCAGGCAAGATGCGCATGCACTATATCAAGATATTGCCAGGCGACAAAGTGAAGGTGGAGATGAGCCCTTACGACTTGACAAGAGGCAGAATCTCATTCCGCTACAAATAATTGAACAAGAACTTTTTATAAAAAACTAATAACAATGAAAGTACGTGCATCAGTAAAAAAACGTGACGCAGATTGCAAAATCGTCCGCAGAAAGGGACGTTTATATGTAATAAACAAGAAAAATCCTAAGATGAAGCAACGTCAAGGATAAAATTTATTATTTTTGCACCGTCAAAAAAATCAATTAATTAAAACAATAGTACAAAAAACAATTTATGGCTATTAGAATTGCAGGAGTAGATTTGCCACAGGACAAGATTGGCGAAGTTGGATTAACTTATATCTACGGAATAGGCCGCAGCAGTGCGAAGAAGATTTTAGCACAGGCAGAGATCGATTCTTACATCAAGGTAAAGGACTGGACAGACGACCAGGCTTCTAAGATACGTGAGATCATCAACCAGAACTTCAAGGTTGAGGGTGACTTGCGTTCAGAGGTTCAAATGAACATCAAGCGTCTTATGGACATAGGATGCTACAGAGGTGTGCGTCACCGTCTCGGCTTGCCAGTACGTGGACAGAGCACAAAGAACAACGCTCGTACTCGTAAGGGAAAGAAGAAGACTGTAGCAAATAAGAAGAAAGCTACTAAGTAATAATTAACCTGTTTGCATAAAATCAATAATTTAGAGAAATGGCAAAGAAAGCAACAGCAGCGAATAAGAGAGTCGTTAAGGTTGACGCCAATGGCGAGCTCCACGTACACTCTTCATTCAACAACATCATCATATCATTGACAAATTCGGAGGGTCAGGTTATCAGTTGGTCTTCAGCTGGTAAGATGGGTTTCCGTGGTTCTAAGAAGAACACTCCTTACGCAGCTCAGCTCGCAGCTCAGGATTGCGCTAAGGTGGCTTATGATTTGGGTCTGAGAAAGGTAAAGGCATACGTTGCTGGTCCAGGTAACGGACGTGAGTCTGCTATCAGAACAGTACACGGCGCTGGAATCGAGGTCACTGAGATCATCGACGTCACTCCACTGCCACACAACGGCTGCCGTCCTCCTAAGAGAAGACGTGTATAGTTTTTTATGAAGAAGTAAACAAACAAAAGAAAGAATAAAATGGCAAGATATACAGGACCAAAATCAAGAATAGCTCGTAAGTTAGGTGAAGCTATCTTCGGACCAGACAAAGTATTGACCCGCAGAAATTTCCCTCCAGGACAGCAGGGTGCTAACAAGAGAAGAAAAACATCAGAGTACGGAACTCAGCTTCGCGAGAAGCAGAAGGCTAAGTACACTTACGGTGTGCTCGAGCGTCAGTTCCGCAACCTTTTCGAGAAGGCTTCTCGTACAAAGGGTGTCAAGGGCGAGGTATTGCTCCAGTTGCTGGAGTCACGTCTTGACAACGTTGTTTATCGTCTTGGAATGGCTAAGACAAGAGCTGCTGCACGTCAGCTCGTTAGCCACAAGCACATTACAGTTGACGGACAAGTAGTGAACATACCTTCTTACAGCGTTAAGGCTGGACAGATCATCGCAGTACGCGAGAAGGACAAGTCTATGGAGGTTATAGCAGACTCATTGGCAGGTTTCAACCACAGCAAGTACGCTTGGTTGGAGTGGGACGAGAACAGCAAGAGCGGAAAGTTCCTGCACCGTCCAGAGCGTGCTGACATTCCAGAGAACATCAAAGAGCAACTTATCGTCGAATTGTATTCTAAATAATTAATATGGCTATATTGGCATTTCAGAAACCTGACAAGGTGGTTATGGTCGAGGCGAACGACTCGTTCGGAAAGTTCGAGTTCCGTCCTCTCGAGCCTGGCTACGGCGTGACAGTGGGCAATGCGCTTCGCAGAATCCTCCTGTCTTCTCTTGAAGGTTTCGCTATAACATCAATAAAGATAGATGGTGTCAAGCACGAGTTTGACACAATCCCAGGTGTCATTGAGGATGTGACCAACGTGATTCTGAACCTCAAGCAGGTCAGACTCAAGCAGATCGTCTCTGAGATCGAGAACGAGGTTGTCACTCTGACTGTCAGCGGCGCGAAGAACGACGGTGTCTTCACAGCTGAGCAGATCGGCAAGGCGATGACTGGCTTCAGCATCATGAACCCAGAACTCGTTATCTGCCACCTCGACCCAGAAGCGTCTTTCAAGATCACTATGACTATTGGCAAGGGACGCGGTTATGTTCCAGCAGACGAGAACGTTCAGCCTAACCAGGATGTTGATGTCATCGCTATCGACAGCATCTACACTCCTATCAAGAACGTTAAGTACTACGTTGAGAACTACCGTGTAGAGCAGAAAACCGACTACGAGAAACTCGTCATCGAGATTACTTCCGACGGCAGCATCCACCCAAAGGACGCTCTCAAGGAGGCAGCCAAGATACTGATCTACCACTTCATGCTCTTCTCTGACGACAAGATCGCACTCGAAGAGAACGAAGAGGAGAACGGCGAGGAGTTCGACGAAGAGGTACTCCACATGCGTCAATTGCTCAAGACTAAGCTTACTGACCTCGACCTCAGCGTTAGAGCGCTCAACTGCCTCAAGGCAGCAGATGTCGAGACTCTCGGAGAGCTTTGCCAGTTCAACCGCAGCGACCTCTTGAAGTTCCGCAACTTCGGTAAGAAGTCACTCACCGAGCTTGATGCCAAGTTAGCAAGCCTGAACCTGTCTTTCGGCATGGATATCAGCAAGTATAAATTAGATAAAGATTAATAACAGAAATGAGACACAATAAGAAATACAACTCACTGGGAAGAAAGTCTCAGCACCGCAAGCTGATGCTTTCCAACATGGCTTGCTCTCTGATCAAGTACAAGAGAATAAGCACTACTGTAGCAAAGGCAAAGGCTCTCAGAATTTTCTTCGAGCCAATAGTAACTAAGGCTAAGGTTGACAACACTGCGAACCGCCGTGAGGCTTTCGCTAAGCTTCGTGACAAAGAGGCTGTAAAGGAGCTCTTCCACGATGTTATCACTAAGGTCGGCGACCGTCAGGGTGGATACACTAGAATCCTGAAGACTGGCTTCCGTCTGGGTGACGCAGCTCAGATGTGCTTCATCGAGCTCGTTGACTTCAACGAGAACTACAGCTCTAACAAGACTGCCAGCGCAGCTGCAGAGCCTAAGAAGAAGGCTACTCGCCGCTCGAGAGCCAAGAAGGTTGCCGAGACTGTAGAGGCAGAGGCTGCTCCAGCAGCTGAGGTTGTTGAAGAGGCTAAGGCTGAGTAAGATTAGAACAACAATCTTTCAGATAGAAAAGAGAGGACTTTTTAAGTTCTCTCTTTTTTTGTTCCATTTAAATCGTAGAGACGCGGCATGCCACGTCTGCACAGCGAGGGTGGAAATCCGTAGAGACGGAGCGTGCTCCGTCTGTACAGAAAGGGTGAGGGATTCGTAGAGACGCGATTAATCGCGTCTGTACAAAGCGAGGATGAGAAAATCGTAGAGACGGAGCACGCTCCGTCTGTGCCCAACGCGTGCGATTTGATATTGCAATTTTTTGTTCAGTCGCTTCGCGAGAAATCAAGCAAATCGATAAAAATTAGACAGAATAAAATTTTTGATTGATTCTGATTTTATTTGGAATATTTCTGTCCGCAAGGACACACCAGGAAAGGAACGTCGTTTTAGACGGTGCATGCACCGTCTCTACAGCGTGATGTGGAGAAAATCATGATTTAAATCGCCATTTCAAAATAAAATTAAAAACATTTTAAACGGAATATGTTAAAGGCTATTTTGTGCATGATATGTTTGCGTTTGAATATCAGCATTTTATGTTATACAACATGTTTTTCAATGGCAAATACATGTTTTAAAACATTTTCTATTTGTGCGATTGTTTTTATATTTGCAACAACGAATATTGCATGCATTGCGCAATGCCCATCCCAGTGGGGATGAAGGAAATCGAAAGATTTGAAAATTAATGATTTGCGCATGTAGAGACGGAGCGTGCTCCGTCTGTACAGCGAGGGTGAGAAATTCGTAGAGACGCGATTAATCGCGTCTGTACAGCGAGATTGAGAAATCGTAGAGACGGAGCGTGCTCCGTCTGCACAGCGAGAATGAGAAAAAATGTGGCGGTGCTTCGGCTACGCTCAGCAACCGGATTGAGAAATCCGTAGAGACGGAGCGTGCTCCGTCTGTACAGAGAGAATGGGAAAAAATGAATCCGGCATTTCGGCTACGCTCAATGACCGGATGAATTTAAAAACGCGATGGTGAGAAATCGTAGAGACGGAGCGTGCTCCGTCTGCACAAGCGATGGTGAGAAAATCCGTAGAGACGCGATTAATCGCGTCTGTACAGAGAGAATGAAGAAATCCGTAGAGACGGAGCGTGCTCCGTCTCCACATACAATAAAATAGAATAAAACAATAAATATATATGTCTATGAAAGATTTTACACAGATCTTTACATTAGGAAGAAAGGCGAAGGCGGTCGTTGTGGCTGCGGCATTTGCGCTTTCTATGCCGATTGTTTCCGCACAGACGCCAGAAAATGTCATGTGGGGAGACACGATCTTCTTTGAGGACTTCGGTACAGGTACCACTCCTAAGGGATTCGGCTCGTTCGCTGATGCGGGACTTTCTTCACTCAACACGATTTCGTCACTTTATGTGCCTTACGTTTTCGATCAGACTGTATGGCAGGCTTCCGACCCTAACTTGCAGAAAGCAGGTTGTGCTGGAAAGATGGCTTCTTTCGAGGCTGGTCACTATTCTATAGTTGATAACACAAACCGTCTTGACCATGAGTCAGAACATGACCTCTACGGAGGTTCTTCTTGTTCGAACCGTGGAAGCGCAGAGCCAAACCGATTCCTTGTGAACAACCTGAAGGACCACACCACTGGAGGCGACGGATACAATGATGACCACAGCGCAGTCCTGACCGAAAGCCCTGATGTGGCTGCGGCAAGCAACGGACGATTCCTCGTGGTCAACGGTTCCACAGTCGAGGGTATGGTGTTCAAGCGCCGTATCAACGAGCTCTGCCGTGACGCCGAGTTCCAGTTCTCTTTCTGGGCAGCGCGTGTGCACTACGACTCTAACAAGAAAGGAAAAGACATAGACCTCGGTTGTGAGTTCCAGTTTGAGTTCTGGGCTGAGGATCCAGGAAACGCGATACTCGCCGACGGACTCGCTGCCGCTGACCTGAGCAGCAAGGTGGGACAGAACGTGGCTATGTATAAGACGGCAGCTGATAAAGACGCAGGCACAAAAAGCTATGTGAAACTCCTTGGTGTGACTGCGATCCACAGATGTAAGACAGCATATCTGCCAAACATGGAGGCGGTGCGCAAGACCACAGTCTCAACTCCGAACAACTGTACAACTTCCGACGGCGCGATAGTTTACACCGACGGCGGAAGCAACAAAGCATACTACCGCGAGTTCCGCAACGCGCGCATCTATCGTGCAACCTCAGGAAGCAATACATCATACGCAACTAACGGTTCAATCGTGGTGGGCAGCAACCAGCTGAAGCCTTGTCTTGCCGACAACGGCACACAGATTACCGTGACACTTGATGATGACCTCGTGGATGAAAGTGATAACAACTACGGAACAGATTTCAATCTTTACTTTGTGGTGACAGACTATGATGAAGGCGCAGGAGAGCCTGTTGTTCAGTTCTATGCATTTGAAGGCGGCGACTACCACCTCATCTCAGGACTGACACAAGACGAGATAGACTTCACCGATACTAATATCACATCTTCTGAACTGGAAGGATATGGAGCAACAGTGACAGCCGAGACAGCAAACCTCTCTGCTTACACTGGAGCCGCAGACCAGTCTACAGTATATACAACTGTGGCAACTTATAATACATCAACCACAGTGGAGAAGAACCCACAGGCACGCTGGGAGAAGTTCACCGACAAGTTCCGACTCACTGGTCAGGACTACTGCTACATGGTGCTGCGTAACGCATACGGTAAGCAGGACCAGAACGACTTCGCTATCGATGACATAAGCTTCGTGCCTCACAACAACTTCAACATCTCTGTGGGCACTGGTACCAACTCTGCTGAGACAGCCTGCTCCGACGGTATCGTAACAGTCAAGGGTAACGTGAACATCCCGGCTGTGGGCGACATGGTGGATGGCGCTCCATTCACCACCGAGGACCGCACAGCGTTGCTCAACTATCTGCCTGACTTCGGATTCATCTTCGAGGGACAGGAGATTTCGACAGGACTGTGGAAGCAGCTTGGCAACGGAATACCAATGCAGGTGCAGAACGAGAACACAGTGCTCGAGATTAACATACCTCTCTCGGAGTACAACCTCTACTCGCACTTCCGCATAGCAGTTTCTTCTACCACTTCCGGATTCGCCGGCAAGTGTGTGACAGTGGCCACACCAAGCACCGAGCGACAGATATTCGGCAAGGCGCCGCAGTTCACCATTTCGGGCGACGATATATGCGAGGAGACGCTCGGAACAGAACACTCGGCTGTATTCAAGATAACCAAGAACCTTGGAGAGGGCGAGACGGCAGCGTGCGCTAAGCCTTGGGCGGTGCGTGTCAAGCAGCCGGACGGCTCGTACAAGTGGTATATACCGGAAGTGACAGGAACAAAACCTTAATTAATAACCTTTAAAAACTTAACATAATGAAAAACGTATTTTTAGAGGTTATCAATTCAGTTAACCTCGTTAACAAGAAAATGAACGACAATATGAAGTCTTTATTTAGTAAATATATCAAACTGCTCGCGGTAATCCTGCTTTCTACTGTGGGAGTTACACAGGCGTGGGGAGCGGATGCTACCATATCTCCTGAAAATACTGCAGCTTCCTACTATTTAGGAGCTGATGGAACTGCGGTATCTTCAATAGCCGGTTCTGGTGCTGCAGCAGCGGCATGGAATAGTGGTAAACCTAAAATTACAGTACAAGGAAAGTCTGGTAAAAATGTAGCTACTATTACTTTTACAATTAAAAGTGGTATTACAATTACAGGTTTTACAGTAAATGGTACAACAAACAATAATAGTACTTATGCTTTGGATGGAACTGCAGTGACTTTTGGTACTGCACTTACAGGACTTAGTAAAACAGGTAGTATGTCTTTTACGATCACTTGTACAGATGGAACAAGTTCTTCTTCAAATAGAAATACTATTATCAATTCTATAAATTTAGTTTATACTACCGGTGGCGGTTCAACTTATTCAATCACATATCATTGTAATGGTGCGACGAGTGGATGTCCAGAAAATGCGTCAGGTCAGACAGCTTTGCCAGCAACTTTGGCAACTCCTGCAAAGACAGGATATACTTTCGGTGGATGGTACACAAATGAGGGTTTGACATCGGCAGCAACAGCAGGAGCAACACTTTCTGCAAATGCTGACCTCTATGCTAAGTGGATTCCAACTTATACAGTGACCTACAATGGAAACGGCAATACAGGTGGTACAGCTCCAACGGATGCAAGCAGCCCATACGCATCAGGTTCTACTGTCACAGTGTTGGGTAACACAGGTTCCTTGGTAAAAACAGGATATACATTTGATGGTTGGAACACAGTAGCTGATGGTAGTGGAATTGGTTACGCAGCTGGAGGTACATTTAATATTTCTGCTAATACTACACTGTATGCTCAATGGGCAGATGCAGCATGTACTTCACATGCAGTAACAGCTGCTTCAAATAATAATACATGGGGAACTGCAGCTGCAGGCACAAGTCCAGTTTGTGAGGGAAGCACTACTACTGTTACCGCCACTCCAGCGAGCGGCTACAGATTTGTGAGCTGGGCAGTGAGCGGCACAGGTTCTACGCTTTCATCTAACAGCACAAACCCAACAACTCTCACAATGGGTACTGCTGATGCGACTGTCACTGCTACATTCGAGGCAATCCCTACTCACACAGTGACAACATCAACAGAGACTGGCGATAACTCTCAGGGTACAGTTACAGTGACACCAAGCACAGTGGCTGAGGGCGGAACTGCGACAGTGACTGCGACTCCAGCATCCGGTTATGAGTTCGACCACTGGACTGTTTCTGGAACTGGTGCGACACTCTCTTCTACAACAACAGCAACAGCTACTCTCACAATGGGTACTGCGAATGCGACAGTGACTGCATACTTCAGAAGTTCCGGCGGTGGAGGCGGTGGAGGAAGTTGTGAAGAATTAGCGCATGCTTCTGTGACTTCTTCTACGACAATGAGTGCTTCTGTTGGTAATGTTAGTGTTTCTAACCCTTCATCACAGGCAATAACAACCGTAATAAAGTTGAATTCTAGTGGTTATGTTGAATTGACACCTAAGGCTGGGTATTCTTTTGCTGCTGGTGATAAGATAACTGTTAATATATATAATCAAGCTTCAAGTGCGAAAACAACAGGATTCAATTTGTCTTCTGGAGCAACTAATACTACATCAATAGCATCAAAAGCAACAGAAGCGATAGAGGCAACTCTTGTAGCAGGAGATATTGTTGGCGGTACAGTTAAGGTTTTGAGAAATTCATCTGATGGATGGATTGGTGGAGATATAATAATAGAACGTTGTGCATCTTGTACTGCAATCACTCCAACATTCTCGACAGATTATGCTTCGACAACTTTGACAGTAGGTGGCGGAACAAGTTCTACTCCTGCTATTAATAAGGATGGAAGTTCAGGAGATATCACATGGACAAGTAGCAATGACGCCATAGCTACAGTCAATTCTTCCGGAGTTGTAACTCCAGTAGCTGCAGGTAGTGTAACTATTACAGCTACAGTTGCAGCAAGCGGAGATTACTGTCAGGGGACAGTGTCGAAAGACTTCACAATCTGTAATGGTGCCCCATCAGCACCAACCATCTCTGATGCGACAGATGATAACAAGGTGACAATCACTGCGGCTGCAGGTACTATATATTATACAACAGATGGCTCAGAACCAACAGCATCGAGCGCAACTATAGCATCAGGTTCTACAATAACTATTGATGCTGATAAAACCATAAAGGCAATAGCAATCAATGCTTGTGGAACGTCATCTGTAACAACCAAGAATGTTACCTTCAACCCATGTGCTATAGAGACCATGGTTTGGAACAAATCAGTAGATCTGCCAGATGGTACAACTCCAAGTGCAACAAGCAGTTTCTCTGCTCACTCATCTGTGCTTAAAGCAGAGAGAACGGGAACAGCAGAAGAAGGCTCATCGTTGAATTCCGGCTCTACTGCAGGTTCAATAGTGAAGATTTCTCTTAAGAATCCAGCAAACGTAATGGATTATGTTAAGTTTGTCGGAAAGATACAGGATGCGAACCTCCAGTATTCTACTGATGAAGGTGCTAACTGGACAACTCTTGCTTCAACAAACACAGGTGGTAATGCTACTTATCAGTTGACTTCGCTTAACGCATCTTCTATTTGGCTTAAGAGCACAGGAAGTTCCGGCTTCTGGTTGCGTAACATGCAGATAAAAGTCTGCGAGGAGGCTTGTACTCCAGTAGGCACAGAGTTGAGCGCATCAGCTTCAGTGGCATCAGTTACTGGCGGAAGCGGAACAGTGACAGTGACACTCGCAGGAGGTAATGGCGGAACAATCGTTCCAGCCACTCCAGCAAACGGAACAATATCGGCAGTAGATGCGACACACTTCACATACACTCCAGCAGCTGTGGTTACGCCAACTACAGTGAGACTGACATTCAACCAGGCTAAGTACAGCGGCTACTGTGCCGGCTCGGCATACGTTGATGTGACAGTGAATCCATCAGCCGACCCAGACATCAAAGTCTCTAAGGGCGGAGTGGAGATAGCAGCCGGTTCGTCGGTTGACTTCACTAATGTGGAGATTGCTTCAGGTGCGAGCACCACAACAACCGAGACTTACACATTCACTATAGAGGATCTCGGTCTCAACGACCTCGAGATAAGCTCAATAGTAGTGACAGGCGCAGCATTCGATGGCGGATGCGACGGCACTTGTCCAACAGTAAGCAACGGCGGCAACTCGACATTCACAGTATCTACAGTGACCGGTCTCGCGGCAGGCACATATAATGGTACAGTGACAATCAACTCGAACGACCCAGACGAGACTGCATACACATTCAACATACGTTATGTTGTAGTGCCTAAGTACACCGTGACAGTGCAGTTCAAGACAACTGCCGGAGCGAGCGTGTCAGGCGCGACCGCAACAATCGACGGCACAACGACATCAACCAACCCACAGGATGTGCTTGTGGCAGCAGGTCTGCAGACTATCACTTGCACCGAGCCAACAGGACATACATTCCACCACTGGCAGATAGTGGGCGGCGCGTCATCGTCGGTCAAGGACTACGAGTTCAACGTGACAGGCGACATGACCATCCGTGCGGTATATTCGGTATCAGAGTGTGAGGAGATAGCGCATGCAACAGCTACGTCTTCAACAACAATGTCCGCTTCTGTCGGTTCAATAAATGTAACATCTCCTTCGTCAACAAGCGATCAGCCAGGTGACGGAAATGCAGTCAAGTTGAACTCAAGCGGCTATGTGACAGTCACAGCTAAGGCAGGCTCAACTCCAATTGCCGCAGGCGATTCTATAATCGTGACAACATGGGCGAAAGGAACAAATAAGACACATGGTTATTACCTGCATACAAACTCAAGCAACGGCAACACAGCTTCAAGCCCTACAAACTATGCAGTAACCAGAGGCGTGCTGGATGAAAATTGTATCGAGAGCGACGGAACAGTGAAAGTATTCCGTGCTTCATCCGATGCTTTCATCGCTTCGGTGGTAATCAAGCGTTGTAACATAGAGACTGTTCCACAAGTGAACGCAACTATCACTCCAGCGGACAACTCTAACAATGTTGACGTGAACAGCAACATCGTGGTTACTCTGCCAGACGATTTCTATCTCGGCGCAGACTGCGAGGCGTTGACACACATCGACATAACTGAGAACTTGGATGCTCTGACAGCCGCTGTTAAGAGCCAGATTGTAAGCAACATAAAGATTTACAAGTTCAACGAGGGCACATCTTCATACGACGACGTGACAAGCTCGTTCTCCGGCACAGCCGTAGGAGCAGCCGGCACAGGCGTGACCGTGACATTCACTCATGCTACTCCAATGAGCTATACTTCACAGTATCGTGTAGAGATACTCAACCCAGGAGTAAGCAACGAGCTTTGCGACCCAGCGGTGAACAACATATCAACGTTCATCACCGGCGAGGAGCCACTGCCACAGATAACAGTGAAGGACAACGGCGACGTGACAACATTCCCTAACGACGGTTCGTTGAACGTGGCTAACCTGATGCCAGCCGAGGGATATGGCGATGCAGTCATCAAGATCTACAACACCGGTACAGTGTCAGGAACACTTGATATATCAAGCATGACAATCACTGGTGATAATGCTTCGATGTTCACTATCCAGAGCTGCACCGTGGGCGGCGCAAGCGATATGACTCCATCGCTGACCAAGGGCGGTGACCCAGCAGTGGTGACTATACGATTCACTAAGGCTTCGGGCATGGGAACATACCACGCAATACTTAACATAGCGTCTAACTCAACAACTGACGCAGCATTCGCTCTGAACCTGATAGGTACAAAGATTGACTTCGAATTGCCATACGTATATGAGTCAGGATGTACTGACCCAGTGGCAGACCCAACACTCGGAGTTCGTCAGGACTACACAAGAGAGGGCGATGTGCCAAGCCAGATAACAATAGGCGCAGGCGCTGAGGATTCAGGCGCAGACGCAAACGTGATACCTCACTACTCATTGTGGTCGTCGCTCGGCGGATGCTCGCAGAACGGTGAGTCAGCAATCCGTGTGGGAGACAAGAAAGAAGGCAAGGCAATCCATATCGACACCGACGGCAGAGCCATAGGCAAGATAACAGTGAAGTGGGCAGCCAACGGTCTGCGTAAGATCTCTATTGAGAATGCAGCTGGAGTTCCATTCGCACAGTCAATAGGCTGGGAGACATCCAACGAGTGCCACACAACCACAGCGTTCATCAACGATTGTGAGGTTGCAGGCGGCACAGGAACAGACGAGGTTTACATCCGAGTTTATGGTCCTGAGGATGGCGCTATGGCAGCAATCAGCTATCTGGAGATCACTCCTTGTGACCCAGAGATCAAGTCATCGGCTTGCGAGCTGATAAATGTGACATCGGCTAACCAGCAGGCTGGAACATCATACACAGCTCAGGGTACCGACGGATTCATCGCTGTGACCGACAACTGCGGAGAGGGCGGAACATTCACTCCTACAACGCTCACAGTGAGCAACGGAGCTACAATCTCGCCTAAGGTAGGTGTGGCACAGACAATCAACGCACAGGGCTATGTGACATACGTAGTGACAGCAGCCGACGCGATGACCAAGAAGGAATACCATGTATATCCAGAGTGTCAGCCAGTGCTTGACAATGGCAAGTGCTACGCAAGCGAGATAACAATAAACCCAACTAACGGCGGTGATATATATAAGACAACAGGCGACGACAAGAAGATAGCCGTAGTGGCTACAGCTTCCGACCCAGGCGAGGCGTGCGGTGTGGTAATGATCGATGGAAATGCCAATGGTGCTAACCATACAGTGCACTATCTGTCAGAAGACGACATACCAGAAGGCGGCAGATATACAATCGAGGGTCCTAAGTCAGTATGTATCGGTTCTGTAGGAACATATAGAATCATCGACGCTCCAGAGAGTAACAATCCAATCTACACATGGTATCTTGACCACCCTAACGAGGCAGGATTCGCAGTCGTAGGTAGCGTGGTGACTCCAGCGTCTCTCGAGTCAGAACTCGTGTCTAAGTTCGGCGCGAAGACCCCAGGCGAGTATTACGAGCCTCAGCAGGTAGGTGAGGTGCTCAGATCGGGTCAGTTCGTGACAATGACTGTTCATACAGGAAGCACAGACAAACTCGTGGATATCTACAACGGTCCAGAGCTGAAGCTTCTTGCTCCAGACCTCATCGAGGACGGCGAGGTTAGCGTGGCACTGTCATTGAACTTCGACTTTGAGGATACAAACTGCCGTCTGCTCTCAGGTGTGGCAAGCTACTCAATCAAGGCGACAAGCCGTTCGGCAACACCAATCGTGTCAGTCGATGCAGGCTGTGCCGACAATAACAACAGGTTGGTATTGACAGCGAGCCAGGGAAGCGGAGTTGACGTTATCGAGGCGACTAAGCTCGACTGGACATTCTCGGACCCAGATGTGAACATCCTTGTGGCTTCCGGCAACTCGGTAACAGTGAACATCGGTCGTGGCGCTCCAAACATCGAGGCAGTGGTAATCGCATCTAACGGTTGTGGTACAACAAATCCTAACCCAGATCCAATAGCAGTGCCTTACGGTACGCCAGCTACAACATGGATTGGTAAGGTGGATAACAACTGGAACAACCCAGCCAACTGGACACGTCAGGTGCCAGAGGCTTGTACAGACGTAACAATCGCAGCGGTAGGTGAGACAGTGACATTGCCTAAGGGCGGTAACACAACAGTATCAACCTACCCATCGATAAACGGCAGCGACGAGGGAATCTGCGACGAGATAACATTCAACCGTGGCGCAGGTGTCAAGGGACTTGAGAAACTCTCTTACCGCCGTGCATACGTGAAGAACGCTTACCAGAGAAACAAGTGGTACACATTGACCAACCCTCTGAAGGAGATGGTATCAGGTGACTACTACTTCAACGGTGTGCCTCTGACATACATGAAGAAGTACGACGCTACTCACTCAGTAAACGGATATACTTACACTCAGAAGTGGACTAAGGATTACACCGAGCTGACAGAGCCTCTTGCTTCAGGACAGGGCTTCGCTTATCAGGTGACAAGCAGGAACATGAGACAGGTGGACAACCCATCGGCAGGCGATCAGGAGGTAATCTTCCCAAGAATGACGGTGGACAGCTTGCTCATCACTGAGCTGCATAAGTTCAACCCATTAACAGGTAATTTGTTGTCAAAGACAATCAACCTGACCAAGACAGAGAATGCTTACAGATTCGCATTCGACGGTGCATCAGTATCTGAGGGTGTTAAGACGCCAACACACTCAAGCTATCCTGCAAACATCCAGATGACGTTGACAGGATCGGCAGGTGACCTGTCGCTGATAGGTAACCCAATGATGTGTCATTTGGATCTTGGAGCATTCCGCACAACGAATGCAAGTGTGATCGAGAATCAGTTTGTATTCTGGAACGGTGAAACAAATACAAGTGTGGCAATCAACACTGAGGGAACAGTGGCAACAGCAGCGCCAGCAGCTGGAACCAAGATAGCTCCAATGCAAGGCTTCTTCGTGAAGAACGTTGGCAACGGAGGTACGCTGAACTTCAACGTGGCAAGCCACTTCACAACAGACGATGCTGGAGGTTTCAAGTTGAGATCGGCTGACGCATCGAGCGACGGAACACTCTACGTGACCGGCAACGACGGCAAGACAACATCTTACCTGTCAGTCAGAAAGATTGAAGGCGCAAGCAACGGATTCGCAGAAGGCGAGGATGCCGAGAAGATATTCAACGCATACGCTGTGAGTGAGATAAGCACTCTGGCAGGCGGAGTAGCAACCGACATCAACCACTTCTCGGCTCTGCCATACGAGACACCTTTAGCTGTGAACACAACGGCCGACAAGGATACTGTTGATCTGACATTCAAGGGCGCAGAGAGCTTCGAGAATGTGAACGTGACACTTGTGAACAAGAAGACCGGCGAGGAAATCAACCTCAAGGACGAGAACAAGTACAAGTTCATCTTCACTAAGGATGAGGCAGAGACAACGCTTGTGCTGAGATTCGCTTCGGACGAGGAGATAACAACCGACGCCGAGCAGGCAGAGGCAGACGCTTCAGGATGCGATGTTCAGATATTCACTAAGGGTAACAACACTGTGAGAGTGATGAGCTCAAGCAGCAACCAGATACGCGAGGTGTCTATCTACGACGCAGCCGGCAAGCTGATAGCCAAGGAGGTGGCAACCGGCAACGGCGTGACCGTAATGGATAAGGTATTGAACGCAGGCGCAAGAAATGTGGTAGTGACAGCCGTAACAGACAATTGTGTTAAAACTGAAATCTTGCAACTGAAATAATGAATAAAAACGTTGACAAAGCATAGATATTAATAAAAAATATCTATCTTTGTCAGCGATTGTTAAGTAGTGTTTAATTAGACTCTTAGGAACGCTTTTTGCGAGCGATGTTCCGACGAATTGAATTAAAAATGAAACGATACATATCAATAATATTAGGAATATTGACTTCGCTGTCCATCAGTGCAGCTAACTTCCCTGCGGAAGGCTTCAGCGGCGATGGCTACAGTGATTTCAATGTCGAGGACTACGGCTCGGATGAAGTGGGTGCTGATATTACTGCTTCGGACAATGGCGAGGATCTTGAAGTTACCGTTACATGTTCTAATGGCGAGACAGAAACTTTGGTTGTTTTGGCTTGGTCAGATCAGGCTTATAATGAAGGTGATGCTGTATCGGGGGTTGGGTCTCTCACTGGAACTTTGGCTGCAACTGCAAAATATAATTTGCACGGATCAGAGGTTACCATTTCTTATCCAGGCTATCTGTTTCTTGTTGACGGCAGTGGTTACTTGGTGTCTTATACCGAGCAAGGTGGATTTGACGGTTTCATATTCAAGATGCCTCTTGAGGAGAATTTAGCCGTGGCTTTGATGCTGATAATGATGGCTGCTGCTTACGGTGCATTCCGCTTCAGAAAAAAGCGCGCTAATTTGGCTTAAAACACTATTTGTAAAATGAGATATAAAACTCCGCTCTGAAAAGGGCGGAGTTTTTTTGTGCTTTGGGGGAGGCGTTGCACGCAACGTCTGTGCGGGGAGTGGGGGATTTATGGAGATGTTGCACGCAACGTCTGTACGGAGAGTGGGGAATTCATGGAGACGTTGCACGCAACGTCTGTACGGGGAGTGAGGGATTCATGGAGACGTTGCACGCAACGTCTGTACGGAGAGTGGGGATTCATGGAGACGTTGCACGCAACGTCTGTACAGGTTTTGTTATATTTGTGTAACAAATAATTCATACCTATGCCAGATAATTTGTTTCGCAATAAATACCGCATACCATCGGCGCGTGCCGTGTGGCATGATTATAATGGCGGGGCGTATTTTGTGACGATATGCACCAAAGATATGGCGCATTTTTTCGGGGAAATCGTGGATGGCG
>JAEEGL010265009.1_pt1 | contig 31785 bp, 47 predicted proteins | sample 9134231 | NCBI WGS metagenome assembly JAEEGL01 (sample SAMN16246548, study PRJNA631951) | gut metagenome | biome: gut microbiome; feature: rumen; material: fiber-attached | host: Bos | place: Iran: Karaj | collected 2018-10 | reverse complement strand
TCCTCACTTTCTGCCTTTAGTGCATTGATTTTCTCTTCTACTAAGTCCTCAATTGTAGACTTTGCATCATAAAAAGCATTGTGTTGTGCTAGTGGCAATAAGTTGTCGTTATCATGTGGATATGGATTTTTAAGGTCATGTATCTCCAACTGCAACTCTGTAAGCATTGCCTCAACTTCATCCTGGGTGAATAATCTTACTATTGGCACTTCCCATTTTTCTTTGTCCAGGGTGTTGTCAAGAAACTCTTTTAATTCTTTAAATGTCAACTGCTGCCTCCTTCTGTTTCTTCTCCTGGACTTCTATACTCTGCCGAATCCGAATGATTGAGAGGCCTTCTTCCTCTGCGATCTGTCGATAGTATTTCCCAGCTTGCCTTTTTTCGTAGATCCTGCGATTCCTTTCGGTTTTCTCATTTCTTTTCATGCTTCTCTTCCTCTATTGCTTTTCTGACAGCTGCCCTGATCGCCTCGATGAACTCATCGCGCTCCTGCTTTGTTTCGAATTTGATTGTGACTCCTTCGTCCTGTGGATCTTCCTCGACTACATCGTTCGAATGGTGCAGGAGCACTTCCACTGCCCTGGCGATGGGATAAGTTGTGCGATAATGAGCTTTTACTTCTCCCAGAGTGATGTCTATATATGCGCTCATCTTATCCTCTCCCAACCTGCAATATTGCGAGTGTAAAATTGTGCTATGCAGTTCCTCATATAATCTCCATCGTCTTGTTTCTCGATCCTCGATAATGTGAATCCATCTCTTTCGCTACTAAAGCAATCATATTCAATCATTATGTGTTCTCCGGTGTTTGCATATACCACCAGGAGATGTTCTGCTTTTTTCTTTTCTTCCATCGGCCTCTCCTTTTGTCTTTATGGGCTTTTTAGTCTTTTAATATCAGATTTAGGACTAAAAACACCAAAATTAACGCTTTAAGCGCTCCCTTTATTACTTCAGTTATCGTCATCGCTGTCTGCCTCTTGTTCTTTGATTCCTGCTATGATGTAAATCATTTCACGGAGCTCTTTTATTCTTGTTGCTGTGACTCTCTGAACGCTCATTCTGATGATCTCTTTTCTTCTGATCGTTCTTTTTATGTCTACAATCTGAGCCTCGATTACTATTGCCCAGACCACAACTGCTGCCAGCGCTATGATTTCCAAGATTGTCATTCTTCTTTGTCCTCCTCCTCGTTGATGTCATTGTCACTAAGTGCCATAATCGCTGCGCAGGCATAACCTATTACTCCGCCCACCAATGTTCCTATCACAAAATATAAAATCAAACCTCCAACCTCCTTTGTGTTTCCTTTTTTCCTGGCTCAATTATTCCGGCCTCGATCATAAATCTCTGTATTTTGTAACCGATCTGTGCTGCTCTGCTGTCTTTTCTGAATTGTGGAGCGACTTCTCTGTCGTAGTCATCAATAATAATGTCTACAATGTGCAGGAGTGCATCTATCATTTCCACGTCGGTCAGCTCTCGTTCTGTCTTTCTCATTTTCTTTTTCCTTTGCATGGTAAAAATTCGACCACCGCCATGTCATAATCTTGCGGATCCATCCATGGAAATTTGCAGACCTTTTTAAGTCCTGGCTCTGCCTCCTCAAAGTAAGGGCATTTCTCGCATTTGTTTTGTCTTTTTGCGGTTTTCTGCTGGATTGATGTTCCATAGTAAGCAGGATGGTCCATAAACCAGTTTTCTGTCCTTTTAATCTTTCCGGTGTCCATGTCTCGCATTATCTTCTCGAATGTTCCATCTGAGAATTCATGCGTGATTCTGTTTTTGTCTCCCACTACTTCCTCCCTTCTCTCCTGCCCGGAGGCAGGAGCTTATTTTTAACCCTGGAAGGTCTTCTGTGATAAATTCCTTGTCCCAGGTGCAAAAGGACTTTTACCAGCTTACACATTCGACGATGTGCTGATACAATGCTTCGAGTTTTCTCTTCTCGATTTCTCTGTCCTGGATGATCTCCTCGAGCTCTTTTATTGATGCATCGATTCCTTCCAGCTCATCAATAAGGAGCTGCTTTACATCCTGCGGCATTGGAAGTCTCTCAGGTTGTTTTTTATCCTCTTCCGGCTCCGGTGTTTTGTCATTCTGCGGTTTTGCTTTCCTTCCGCTTGTCTTGACTTCCATCGCCCTGCCTGCTTCATGTAATGCATTGATAATCTGTGCCCTGGTTCCGAACCCCATTTTGACCATGAGCGTGATCTGCTCCTTTTTGTCTTTTGCAGCATCGTAGATCTCTATTACGTTCGCTTTTGTCTTGTCTGTCATTTGCTCCCCCTACTCAACAAACCAAAACCCCGGAGGTGTTTCTTTTGTCACCATGCGGTTTGTGGCTGTTGCATCTTCTGTGTCTAGCTTGTTTTCTGCATTTTCTGTCTGTAATCCCTTCTCTTGTTCTGTCATTATGCGGTTTATGTCGTTTTGTTCCAGGTAATTCCTTGTGAATGTCTCCATCCACTCTGTGATCGTGTGATCCTTCATGAAGGCTCTCTGTGCCTGCTGCCGGAGCTCCACATTGACTGCTTTGTCCTTATGTACTAACTCATGGTGCTTTACGCATAAATAGACCCAGAGTCCAAATCTTTCAGAAAGGCTCCGATATCCCCTGCCGAATATAACGTGATGTCTGTGGAGCCCTTTGTCGGTCAGCTCTCCATAATAGCCTGCTGCTTCGGCATCTTTTCTGCAGAGATAACATTCTTTTGTCCTCTGCATTATGCTCCTGGCCATTTATGCTTTAAGTTCTTTGCCGAGCTTTGTTGCCTTGCGTTTTATGTTTAAATAGCTGTCTTTGTCCATGTAAATCGTTGTTGTCCATCCATCAGGTGTTTTTATTGTGGCCTTGTCGATCTCGAATCCTTCAACGCATGCGATCATTTCCTGGATCATCTTCTGCATTGTTGGCGATGCAAATACTTCAGAGACAAATTCATCGACCTTTTTGCGTCTTTCCTTCTTGCGGACATAACTCTTTGCCTCGCTGCAGGCACACTTGCATGTGGCTGCCTCATTGAGCTCTTCTTCTGTCATTCCGCCGATTGAGTCCCCCACGAATATTGTCTGACCACAATACCTGCAGACCCCTTGTGCCATGTTTTCCTTTTCCTGTTCTGTCATTTCCTTTTGATTTCCTCCTTCTTTGCTATTACAACGGCATGCTGTTTTGTCAGCTCCGTTATTTCCTGCCATAATTCTTTATGTTTCAGCTCTGCGTTCTGTCTGATCTTCCTCCAGCCATTGTCCTGCCATCTCTTTGGCATATGCTGAGAGAGCATATTCCTGACGAAGTCCTCATCCATGTAAATCTTAATCAGTGATGGTCTCGTGAATCTCTGGAGCGCATCCCTTAAAGCCATAAGCGCAGCTTCTTTCTCGCTCGCATCCTTTATGCATACAGACCCACCTCTTGCTTCCTGCCTCCCATCGTCGAAAACACAGATAATTTCGTAAGTGCATTTCGCTTCCTGGATCTTCTGAGGTCTTCTGCTTACTGGTTTTATATGAATTTCTGTTTTCATCCATCTCGGCTCCTTTTTAGTTTTCTAAACATGGACCCTATCTTTTTGAGCGATTCCCTTAATATGCACTTTTGCTTCCTCTTTTGTTCACTTTTGACCGCCTGCTGCCGCGGTCCATATCTCTGCAGCATGTAGTGCTGATATCTGACACCGATCCGTTCGTTGTAACCATTCTTTATGCTTTCAGGAATTATCCGGTAGCCTTCCGGAGCTCTCGGCTCCTGGCTGAATGTTCCGGATCTTCTTTCTGTCCTCTCCTGCGGAGTGATGAGGTTTCTTGATCTATGGAACCGGCTCTTTCCTGCTGTCAGCTCTTCTTTTGTCTCTGCCTTCACGAAGTAATCAGCGAGCTCTTTGTAACCTCCGTCCTGGTACATCTTGAAGATTTTTATATGATCGCCCCAGTTTGCTGCTATGTCTTCGACTATTCCTGGAAGGCTCTCAACAATTAAGTGATGGTGCAGCGCAGCTCTCCTCTTTCCTCTCTCAGTCGTGGCCAGATATTTAAATTTCTTTCCCTGGCGCTTATATTTCCGGCTCATCCTGTGCAGAAACTTTGTAAGGTTCTTGTCTGCTTCCTCATATGTCTCCGGCCTTTTGTCTTTTGGGTAATCCAATATTATGTGAAAGCCCATGTCAAAGTTTGCCAGGATGAGGAGCTGGATCTTCTCTGCTCTCTTTTTGTCATTCATTTTCTTTCTGCTTTCTGTTGTTGGCTTTTCTCTCTTCCTTTTCCTCCCAGCTCCGCCTCCAATCGGAGTGTAGTTTTTTATTAAAACGTAATCTCCAGCCTTCTGGATCTTATGCATATACATTTAGATGTGACTCCCCTGTCATATTTTTTATTGACCGACTAAAATGTTAATAAGTTTATACTTTTAATCGCTCCTCTTAAGCGGCTGTAATCCGCTTGTTTATTGAATTTTCCCGGGAGTCGTGATATACTTTTTTATGTAGAAATCACATAAGGTTCTGATCCTCCTCACGGATCATGACTCCAAGGAATAAGCTCTCCCCCGAGCTTATTTTTTTTGGGTATAAAATCTGTGGTCCTTAAACTCGAAAGTCCTGGCGAAGTATTTGTCCAGCGCGTCTGAATCTGTGCGCTCAAATGCTACGATCTCCGGAGCGACTTCTCCATGTTCTATCCTTGACAGCGCTTCCTCTGATTCCTTGTTGATCTTGGCTCTGTTGAACCTTCCGTTTGAAACCGATTGAAACTGATATACTATGCGACCGCTCTTTGTTTTGTGGCGCTCATTGATTACTTCCAGGACCGTATTTGGCCATTCTTTGTTTGTCATTCTGTTTATGACTGTACTCATGACCAGCCACATTCCTTCTGATCCTTGATTCTCTGCTTCTGCGATTGCTATTTTTTCTAGAGCTTCCTTTTCTTCACTCGTGAAGTTATATGTCATGATTTCTTCTGTCCTTTCAATTTTTCCGGTCTCATATTGTATGACCGGAGGTTCTGCGATCTTTTCTTCTGTCAGGTATTCAATTTCTAATCCTTTGGAATTCTCCAGGTCTGATGTCGGCCAGGTTAACAGGCCGCCTGCTGTGACTGCTGCCGTGATCAGGCATACGCATAGAATGTTTGTAGTCTTCCTCCGCCTCACTTTTTATTCCTCCGTTTTTCTTTTCGATTACCTGTTCCATGAACTCTCCAGCAGGAATCCTTAAAGTGTCCATTATTCTTCCCACTTCCCCCAGTGGGAACTGCTCAGGATCCTTCCAATATTTCAGGAGCGTCTTATAACAGATCATTGTTGATTCGCTGAGCTCCTTTAATCCATTGATTCCTCGCTTCGTCATGTAGTATGTTATTAAAGCCTGGAATTCTGTTTTATTGATTTTCATTTATGCCTCCACTCGCATTACGTGAGTTTATTGACCATAAAAAAGCTCACCGATCCTCTGTCCATAAAAATTTGCAATTTTGATCTTGATTGTATCTCTGGGCACTCTGTCCCCTGCTTCGTACATGAGCAGCGCCGATGGGCTGATTCCGATTTCCTTTGCAACCTTTGCCGCGGACATATGCTTTGCATCACGAAGCTCTCTTAGTTTCCTAGCTGTTGCATTTACGTTCATTAGATTTTCCATTTTGCTTCTGTTCTCCTCTGTTTTATTGCTCACATTTCGTGTAACAATTTTAGTGTACACATATCGTGAGCAATTGTCAATTACATTTTGTGATTGTTTTTCTTGAAATCATCACGTTTCGTGTTTATAATCATAATGAAAGGAGGAATTTTAAATGTACAAAAACTCTTTTAAGGACATGCTTAAGTATTTACGCGAGCGAGAACATCTTTCACAGCGCGAGCTTGCTAAACGTGTGGGGCTGGGGGCTTCGACTATAAGCATGTATGAAGTTGGATCCAGGGAACCGAATTTTGAAATTGAAGAGCGTCTTGCTGATTTCTTCAATGTAGACATTGGAACTCTTCGAGGAGTTCCTTCTGCAGATTATATTTACGAAGATAAAAACCTTAGTGCCTTAATAGAAATATACAAAGAGTTAGGTCCTGAAAGCTCTCAGGCTCTTTTGTCTTATGCTAATTATTTAAAGACAAATGTAAGAAAGGAGGATGAACATGGCAAAGGCTAAGCGTCTTCCTTCCGGCTCCTGGAGAACCCAGGAGTCGAAGGTTATTAATGGACGGGTGGTCCGTAGGTCTTTTACGGTCTCCCCATTAGAGTGTGGCGGAAATACCAAGGAAGCTTCCAGGAAGGCTAAAAATCTTTCGGAGCTGAATGCCAGGGCCTGGAAGGAAGGACTCGAGGATCTTATTTATAACGGGCCGACTGTCCGCCTGGCTTTGGATGATTATATCTCCGACCGGAGCCGTGTTCTGTCTCCGTCTACTATTAGAGGATATTCTAATATGATTCCCTGCTTTGATCCGATCGCGGACATATTAGTTTCGGATCTTAGATCTCCGGATCTGCAGCGCCTGATTAACGACATGGCCATGAATGTCAAAACTAAAACCATAAAGAACCGAATTGGGTTCCTGTTGGCCGCGCTGGATTATGCCGGATGCGATAAAAAGTTTAAGATCCGCTATCCTCAGAATAATTCCAGGAAGGTGCAGGCTCCTGAAACCGACGAGGTTTATGTCCTTCTTAGTGACTGTGGCGAGGAAATGCAGCCGGTTCTTTCCCTGGCTGCTTTTGGTGGTCTCCGAAGGAGCGAGATCTGCGGTCTTCGTTTTGGGGATGTCTCCCGGGATCTTCACCTTGTTTACATTCGCGGTTCCATGGTCCTGGGTGTTGATGGCTATATTTATAAGCCATTCCCTAAAAATAACAGCTCGATCCGGTCGGTGGAGCTTCCTGCTTTTGTCTTTGACCTGCTGCCGTCCGATGGATCTCCGGATGATTTTCTTTTTGATTTGACACCTGCTGCCATAAGCGATCGTTTTGCCAGGCTTGCGAAGCGTAATAATATTGATACCACTTTCCATGGCCTCCGTCATTTCGCAGCTTCTTTCAGGTCTGATCTTGGAATCCCAACGAAATATATTGAAGAATTCGGCGGATGGGCTCCGGGATCGAAGATCTTTCCAAGCCATTATGATAATACCCTGGCGAGCTCCAGACGGAAATTCTTAGAGGTTGCTAACGGATATATTGAAAAAGAGTTTAAAACGCTCCTGCAGAAATCTGTATGAAATAAAAAGGATCTCAATGTTTTGAGGTCCTTTTTTTGTCGTGTGCAATTTCGTGTGCAATTCGTGTGAAGTTTTTTACTTTTTCATGAGAAAATTGTTCCACTCATGTGTATTATGTTCTATTAAAGAAACCCAGTAACCACGCGGTTTTCAGGTCTTTTCGCATGATTACTGGGTTTCGTTTTGAAGTGCCGGCAGTGGGACTTGAACCCATCCGCAAACCGCTACAGTCCGCCATGGACGCGGTCTTTCATTTTTTCGTGTGAAATTTTGAGTGAAGTGTGCAATAAAAAAAGACCTCCATGCGGCGCATATGCATGGAGGTCTTTTCGTTCGTCGGCTGGACACCGAGTCGTTCTTTATTTATTATATTCTTTTCCGAGCTGATTCACAATCCTTTGGATCTCAGCGTAATTATATCCGGCTCTAGTCAGGAGTTCTCTTCTTGTTGGTGTTGTGTTTTTCGTTCCCCATTTTCCATCTAATACTTCCAGCGCAATCTCCTTGTTTGTCTTCTTGATCGGAGTCTTTGCTCTGAGGTCAACTTTTCCATCAAAGTCCACATCAAGGTCAACGTTTCCGGTTATTCCCGGGACGCTTCCTTTGCTGCTGTATTGCCATGCAACTGCGAGGTCTCCTGTCGGTCTTAATGTGCTTTTGGGATTATAAGTCCCGGTGTCATTCTTCGGATAACGTGCAATCCAGAAGTCGAATTCCTTTCTAAGTTCTGAAGGAATTACATTTTTGTACCAGTCAACATTGCAGTATATTCCGACATAATAACCGGCTGATCTGAAAGCCCTGGCATAAATGTCTGTGAGGTCTTTTATTTTTTGCTTTCCCTGCTGCCGCAGGACCTGGCTCTCGTAATCGAGCCATATGCCATATTCGAGAGGCCTGTCTGCTAAGTGCTTCAGTAAGCTCTTTGCATCTCCTTCCGGATCCCTGATTGATGATGTCGCAATAAAAATATATGCTCCGCGAGCGATCCCATTTTCCTGGCATCCTTTGTAATTCAGCTCGAAGTATTCATCTTTTCGGTGACTCTGTGCTTCGTACATGCATTTTAAAACTGCAAACTTCCGGCCAGAGTCAGCGACCTTCTTCCAGTTGATTGCTTTTTGATAATGGCTGACATCTATTCCCTGGACTTCGTTCATTCCGGATCCTCCTTCTTTATACTTCCAAGCTGTGCAAATAGTTGTATGATTTTGTCGTAACCAATCATTGAGCCCATCCATATTAAAACTATCATTAGTGCTATGCAGATTATATTTTTTAATGTCCAGTCAACTCCGAGGATTATATATGCCGCACCTGTTCCCAGGCCTCCGATCAGGATCGCATTTGTTAATGCGATTACATTTGCGGAGTATTCTCTCCCGGCATTCTGATATACTTTTTTGATTGCCTCTGTAAACAGACCGCTTGCTGCAGCTCCAATTGTGAACAGCATAATAAATAATGTGATCGTCATTCTTCCATGTCCTCCTTATCTTCTTTTGTCTTTTGCAGTTTCAGTCTCTTTATCATTGCCAGCAGGAAGAGTTCTCCTGCGCAAAACCATTGAACGGCTTCCGTGAGTCTGTCGTTTGTGACTCCAGTTATTGCAGAGATTGCCAGCTCCGCGATTGTGTAGATCGTGAAAAAAAACATTGTAAAAATGCAATATTTATCAAGCCCGCTAAGTTTTTTGCGTGGTCTGTTTGTTGGTCTTCTCTTGCGCATTTTCGCTCTCATACGTCATTTGTATATTTAGACATTCTTCATACTTCGTTTGTTGGTGTTTCGTATGGTAGCGGTCTAAGACGATTTCCCATTTCGTCTATCACGCCATTGCCGCCATACTCCTTGTAAGCCTTATATAATGCAGAATAAATTTCTCGTTCTTCTACCGAATAGCAGCCTTTTTCAAAACACTTGTCGGCATTATCTTTGAGCATTGTTCGCATAATTGCTAGTAATGCCATGTCTTCTTTTTCCTGTTTAAGTTTTTCTTCTTTTTTCTGTGCTTCTTCCATTGAACTGCGGCTCTGTCTGTATGTTCTTGTATCATCGTTTATATTTTTCATAACAATGGCAAGAAAGCCTGATATTACCGCAGATATAACACTGGTCACGATTCCAATTATGTAAACCAAAATATTACCCCCCTCCAATGAAAAGGAGCTATCACTTACGAAAGTGATAACTCCTAATATGAATTTAACTTCTTTTGTGAACTATTTTTTGTTAATGGGCTGTTGGTTATTGCCACATTTAACTGCCAAGGTACAGGCAGCACCCATAGGTGGCTTCTTTTACGTGCGATTTGTGTATGAATCTGTGTATGAATCACACGCAATGGGATTCTTTTGCTAACTGGCATGGGTAAGGATTTACACCTTACATGATGCATTGATATTGCCTTGGCATTATCGCATCTGATTAACGTCTACATATTCCGTCACCATCTATAGCTTTTTGATTGACTATCCTTTCAGCTTTGCTATCTCGCTTATCTGATTGATAACGCCACAATTATCAAGTTCTTCTGTATTGGTATACTGTAACAGCATCAAATACAACTTGCTTATCAAATCTGATTGCATCTTGATGATTGTATTTTGTCGGTCTATAATCTCTGCTAATCCATCATTCAGCATAAGGCTCGCCCGTGATATTTTCGTATTCTTCAGGCGTTATCTGCCCTTTTGCGACCATATCAGCAACTCTTTCTTTGCTATATATGCCCATGTCATACCACTTTTTGATTTTCTTGTAATTCTTGCTCATATCATTCCTCCATCAAGGTGTCCGTCATTACAGCTGTATAGAAGACTTGCGCTTCAAGTTCGTTTGTTTTGATTTCCTCTTTAGGTGTCTCCATTAAGATAAACCAGTATCTTCCATCAAGTGGTGCACCCTCTTGTACAAAGACATCATTTAAAACTGTTGTGCCTTCTTCGGACTCGATTTCAACCTTAGTTAAATCATCTGGGAATTCAGGCTCTGTGTCTGTAATAAAATTGTTCCCATTAACCTCGGCTTCAATTGTTTCTCCGTTGGTGAATCTTATTGTTACTTTTTCCATCGTGGTCTCCTTTCAAATAGACTCATGTAGAGGTTTTGGATGTTCTCGCGCTGTATCTTTGACATATGTCTTGCGTAAGTCCCCATCCAGGATTTATAACAGTTTTCAATATCTTCATAAGCCATAACGCCTTTATCGGTTAATCTCTTGTAGGCTTTTAGCTTACGCCTTTCTCTCGTGATGGTCTTTGAGCTTATCCTCTTCACAACTCGCCCGTTTTCCAAAAGAGTATATTTGAATTGCAGATATTTAAAACATGCGGACAGCTTCACAATTCTTGTCTTCTTGTCGTTGATAAAAATTCCAAGCTCTTTAGCTTGTTCATTGATGCCATCAATGACAGATTGTAAAAAGGCTTTGTCTTCGTGAATGATATAAATGTCATCCATGTATCTGCCATATCTTTTACAACCTCTAACTACTGTCGCATAGTTGTCTATTCTTGTCGGAAAGAACACGCCGATGTCCTGTGAAACCTGATCCCCAATATCAACAGACTTTTTCATAAACTTTTCGCCTGTCATATCGCTTTCGCTGATAGTCTTGTGATATTCAATGGAGTTGAATTTCTGATTGATGCAGTCCTTGTATTGTTCCTCGGTCATATAAGAAACGTCAATTTTAAAATTATCAAACACTTCACCCAGCAACCACTTTGCTTGTTCATTAAGCAATGGTGATATTATATTAAGAGCCTTTTCATGTACAATGTTGTCAAAGAATTTTGAAAAGTCTATAAAAGCAACGTAACCATTATTTGAATGATATTCTAAATAAAAGTTATGTAAATCCTTTTCGAATTGTTTTCTGGCAAAGTCTGTCCCTTTTCCTTTTTGGCTTGCACCATTGTTATAGATCAAATATGGCATTAAGGTAGGCGATAAAATATTATCGCAAAAGCAGTGCCTGACGATCCTGTCTCGTATTCTGTTTCCATGAATATATCTTGTCTTTCCTCTTTCATTTAAAACAAATTCAGAGCCTTTTGAGGTTCTGTATGTCCTATCTGAAAGCTCATTGCTTAGTTTTGTTAATTCCGATAAGAAATCTGATTCAAACGCTTGTGGCTCGCTTTTCCATGAACTACCTTTCATTGATTCCCTAAAAGCATCATATAGTAAATTCATGTCCTCTAATTGTATTCCATCCATCTAAAAGGATTGTGTTTCTCAAAGAGTTAAGCTCCATATAGCATTCAGACTTATCCGTTTGCGTAGAGCAAACCAACACATTGGCTCTGGCATTGTGCCACTAGTATTTAGCTTGTCAGCAAGGATAATCTTTCCTTTTGCAGTCATACTTGCCTATATATAGGACTTATTTTCGTATGCTCAAAAATCGGGCGAACTCCATTGGAGTTGGACGCGTTGTTGTTGTTCGCATTGCCATTGTTGTTCACATTAGCGAAATTGCTCGAAGAGACAACCCCGCGAAGCCACCAGTTCGCACAATCAAAGATTACCCAATGTTATTTATTTGTTTTTCTTGCTTGGTTCGGTCTTGAGAAAACGATTATCAGCTTTTCTTACACCCTTAAATAAAGCTATCTGTTTATTGATCGCTTCGTCATATGGTTTGTATTTATTTATATCCACAGGTAATATCCTGATCACATAATGGATTTCTTGCTTTAGTGCATAGCATAATGCAATCGCTTCATTTAAATGAAGCCTGCGCTGGCAATAATCCGATAGTCTTGATGGATTCTTTGTTGATGGATATATAGAGTTTGCCATTGTAAACTCAACGCTGATTTTCCTTAATAAGTCTGAAATTGCTTTGCTTTCCTCGTCAATAAAGAACCTGTTAAATGAACTGCATTTCTTCATCCATCTTTCCGTAACTTCTTCAACATTAACGGCTGATTTATGGCTCTCTTTATACTTTGTAATCTGTCTCTGATACTTTTCTTCTGAAAAGCCAAAATCCAACAGCATAAGCTCTGTAACCCTATCTCTTAGAGCATAGAAATTGTGCTCTGCTTCAAACTTTGTAGGGCTGCGCTGACTCTTTGGAGTACCACTCATTTTTCTCCTTTCCTAGTTTTACCCACCGCACAAGGCGGTGGGGTTTAAGATACGGCTTAAACGCCTACGATACCAAAAGCCGGGCGAACGCCAAAAGAGTCGGACGCGTAGAGGCTGCTCGCATGGCCATAGGCGTGCACAATAGCGAAATTGCCCGAAGAGACAACCCCGCGAAGCCACCAGCCCGCACAATTGCATATTCTTGAATGGTCATGCTGGAACAATGGGAGCTGCGACTTGCTGACAGTATAATTTGAATATATCGCTGTACCGTTTGCCATAGGTTCAAAGAACTTTCCGCCATAAACCATTGCCTCGTTCATCAACTCAACTGTGCATGGCGTCCACACCTGCCCTGATGGGTGTCCGTCTGTAACTGCATTTATCAGATAGTCATTGTAACTGTAAATATGATTGGAACCAAAAGCGGCATTAACAGCAGCAATTGCTGTTGCTCTTCCTGTGTTGCTGTTGTTCCCGGTATAGAAATCAGATCCAACGTAACCGCCTGTGGTGATATTGGTGTCATTCATTTTGCAAGTTGCGAGGTTGCTGTCAGGCACAATAACAACATGGTGCTGGTTTGGATTCTGTCCATTGTTGTACCAATAATCAAATCCCGCAATCCTCCATACCACGCTATTGATTGTCCAATAGTCACCAATGTACATATCATCAAACGTGCCATTCTTGATTGCTGTATACTGATTTGCTGTTACAGATGTTCCTAAACTTTTTCCTCTGTATATGGCATTATGCGCACCCGCATTGCTGCTCATTATATCTGCTTTGTCAGCCTTAGTATTTAATTTTGAGTCAATATACGGCTTTAAAAGATTTTGTACGACTTGTACTATACTTTTCATTTCCTCTCATACTCCCTTTCTTAACTAAGTAATGTCTGTATAGCTGTGTACTGATCATCGGTACAATAGCCCTGTTCTGAGGTTAGTTCTTTGTTGGTCTTGGCATATGGCTGATAGGTGGGGTCTGTATCTGATGCAAGGCGAATCATTGGTTTAAATACGATAGGTGTTGTAAGCACTGTTCCAGTTCCGATCTGAATTAGTGCCAATACCTTAACGCCACTTGCGTGTGTAAAAAACGTACCAGTTCCAGTATCAAGTACGCGGTCTGCGCCTTGTCTTGAAAGTGCTAATCTGTATGTTCCATCACTTCCACCAGCTGGGCAGCCCGATAAGATATAATCACCAATTGGATAATCTGGATCTACCCATGTTTGGCTTGCTGGGTTCAGATAAAAGTTTGTATCAGTTGTTGCCCCATTTTCATCGGTGCTAACAGTAATTGTGCCATCATCATTAACAATAAATGTAATGCCATTTGTTGTTGTCGTTCCAGATGACAATATTTGCAGATAGTTCTTCGCGCCCAGTGCGCCAATTACTTCGTAAATGCTCCGATTTGCGGTATAAACGCCGCCACTCTTTACAGGGTTATTGCTGTTCTCCGTTGGCGCATTGTCGAATGTTAGCGTGTTCTGCTTCTCGTCAAGAGCCGCCTTTGCTCCGCCCGATGTAAGCATTTTCTTTGAATTGGCTGTTGGTGTTACATCTGCCGTTTCTCTTGTTACACTAATCTTTCCATTGGCTTCGCTAACCGCGGTGATGTAACTTCCTGCTGTTGCGCTGTCGCTAACGTCCAACTTCTCGATTTCTGCTGTTATCGCGTTGTCGGTTTCGGTCTTGGTGTATGCGTTGTTAATGCCGTAACCGCTGAGTGTTGTCGGCTTGTTTGTGAGATCTTCAAACTCTCCGGACTTCGCTACATTTGCAAGCCCTGAGATGTCTGATGCTGTAAGTGCTTTATTAACCCATTTTGATGCGGTATCATCCCAGACCAGAACTTCTCCATCCTGCACCGATGTGATTGTCACATCTCCGATTGCATTTAATGTGTTTACTGTGGCGCTGTTCTGTGCATTGACCCATTTCTGTTTTACTGCATCCCAAGACAGCGTTTGCCCTTCCTGGAGGCCTGCGAGTGTTACATCTCCAAGATCTTCAAGATCTCCGACCTGCCCATTTAAAACATCAAATGAACTTGTGTGGCTGTCTCCTTCGTTGTCGACCCACATCATTGTGACTTTGTGCGTTCCGTCTGCGTTCGTTGTAATTACACATTGGCATGGAGCTCCTTTGAGCGCTCCCATTCCGACGAGCGTCGCTTTTACAAATGACTTAAGCATTCCAATAATTTCTACGTCTTTCATGCTGTCCTCCCTTTATGGCTGCGCGAGCCAAGAGTTTGAGCTTCCGTCATAAAAATAAACATCCTGCGTGTCCATTTCAAAGAACGTCGATCCGTTTGTGATCTTGAGATCGTTAAACTTGACAGTCGGTTTTGTATCTGTCGACAATCCTTTAAAGCTCAGTTCTTCGGTTACATCGCTTTTACTTAATGTAATCATGTGCTCTTTTCTCCTCTCTTAGCTTAATAATGTTTGTATAGCTGAATACTGCGCATCTGTAACATAACCCACAAAGTTTTCCGCGTAGTATTTCGCGTTATTATGATAGGCGGGATCTGTACTGGGTACCGCCGTACCGCCCCTAGTGCCAACCGCGTAACTTTCTGCGTCCTGTGAATAAGCCATTACCTGTGGAGCTGCTTCGATTGCTTCTTCTATCAGTGGCAGATCTGTCTCTGATACGACTGTATCATCTGCCAGAGCTGCTGCCTCGACTCGGATAATAAAGTTTGCTGATGCGATCCGAGCGTTGTCCTTTGTGATTACAATTTCCGCAGGTACATCTCCGGAGAGAACAGTCATCTGTTGCTGCTCTATCGCTGTTGCAGCGCTTCCTGAAAAAGAACACGCATATTGAAATCCAGTGTGATCTGCTTTTGTTCCCTGGATTGTGACAGAGGCTCCAGATGGCACATTAAATGCCTGGTCATTTACTCTTAAATTGAATATCCAGGTTTGCCCTTTGTCATACTGATTCGCGTGTATTATCTGTGGCACTGCCTGCGGTATCAGGTCCAGGTTGATTGTTTGTGATGTCATTTACTCTCCTCTCCAGCTCTTCTTTGAGAACTTTGTTTTGCATTCCTAATTGCATGATATTGTCTGCATAACTTCTTGCGCATTCCGCCTCAAAAAATCCAAGGACATCTCTTAGGATCATGCACATCGCATCGCAGCTGAGTCCGTTCTCCTGGCCGAATGCGATCATTGTGGTTTTTACTTTTTGAGCTGCTGCCCTGACTTCAAACAAGTCATTGTTCATTCGTTTGTTGTTCCCCCTTTTTCCATGGCCTTTCGTTCTGCTTCGGCGATCTGTTCAGGTGTCAGTGTTGGCTCTACAAATGCCAGCTCATTAATTCTTGCTCTCGCCTGCGCTCTTCTTTCTTTGATCGGTGCATATTCTTCTTCGGTCAGAGCGCCTTCTGCATACTTTATCGCCATGTAATCTGTTGCAGTCAGATAGCGCTTGCATTCACCGATTTCATGAAATGCCTGTTTTTGTTCTGCGCTATATTTGACTGCAATTGCAAACTCAATCCCATATGGATTGTCGCTGTCCATGATGACAGGTCCGTTTCCTCGGATCCATGCTGGTAAAATATTTCCTTCTACGTCTATAACTATCATTTGTACTTCCTCAAATTATTACTGATTGTGCTGTGCCGGATCCAACGAGCATGCCGTTTATATATCTTAATGGTGTCTTGAAAAATTTAAGGTATACTGGCAGCGTACAAAATACATCCCATTCTGATGCCTCTTCTGGAGAAAGAGTTTTGACCCATCGTTCGACTGTTGGATGCAGCGGATCTTCTGCCTCTGCATATTTTCCTAGATCTTTTACAAGATAATAGTCTGGATTGCTATCTGAACCGCCTTTGGGATTGTTTGTTATCGCCTCATAAACTATCACAGTTTCCGTCCCTGCTGACTGATTTGTGACGTACAAATGCGGTGTTCTGATGTTGAGCTGTGTGTCTGCATCAATGGTCATCTGGTGACTACCGGACACCACCTGCTCCAGATTTATCAGGTTGTGCATTGTGTCTCCGTAATAACCTTTTATTGATGTTGTATTATCAAGTATCAGTCTCGCATTATATGAGCCGCCTGAGTAAGCTTCATCACTCTGGATTGTTACGCCTTCCAGCGTTCCGTCCTTCATGGTGAATGCACCAGTATTCATATTGAATGCAAACTTGCCATTCGGCCCCGTGAGGATCCCAGTTGAAATATATGACGCGTTTATGTACAGCTCATTGTTCTGCGCATCAAGGGTGATTCCTTTTTTTTGTCCATTTTGTGTCAGCTTGTTAAAAACAGCGAGCTGATTAAGTCCGGTGTCATAGTTGGTGATAGCTGTCGAAATATTATTATTTGCTGTGCTTAAAGTGGCGCTGTCTCCGGATGAGACATCCGATTTACTTGCGACTGTCGAATTGCCGACCACAGTTGATGTTGACAGCGAAAAATCACCGGTGACCATGTCCCAGTAATTTTTGTTCTGTTTGTCCTTAATTTTCCCGGCTTTTATAAGGTCCGCATCAAGTACTCCAGTTTTGATATATGATCCATTGACGTACAATTCTCCATTCTGCATGTAAATGCCTTGGAGCTGTCCATTGTTCGTCAACTTATTAAAAACCCTTGTCTGATTTAAATAAGTTGTGTCGTAATTATCAATTGCAGTCCCTACATCTGCAGCTGATGCGATTGTGCTGTTGCCGATCTTAGCTCCTGAAGACAGTTTGAAGTCTCCGGTCTGCATGTTCCAGTAATTGAGATTCGCAACATCTTTTATAATTCCGGCTTTGATGAGGTTTGCGTTGAGCACTCCTGCTGTAATAAAGTCTGCATAAAACGAGCCGTCAATGGTCCAAGCGGTGAGGAATGGCCCTTCATAACCATTTGTACTGAAGCCGATTCCGTTTTTATTCATACGGATAACGCTGACTGCTGTGCTGATGTCGTCAGTGTCCATGATGAGGATTTCCTGCGGTTCTCCATCTGCATTAGTATTAAATACTACATGACCACCGAGTCCTCCTCTGATGAGCTTTGTTGCGTTTTCGATGGCAGCCTGCATGAAGCTCTTGTTTACAACATCGCCCTGCTCGATCAGCGTCTCATTGATTGCTTTTGTGAGATCTGTTGTCGATTCTCCAAGCTCCAGCGAATCGTATCTTTCAAGAAGTACGTTGTAAACTGTCTTCACAACGCGCGCCTTGATATCAACTCCAAGCCTCGTATAAACAATATGTACTGTGTCGCAGAGCTTTACGCTTTCAAGAGGAGCGATGTCTTTGTAGTCTTCCGTCTCTGCAAGGTTCACGAATGAAACTGTAATGTTGCTCTTAAGCCTCCAGCCTTTGTTGCGGTTTAAATAACTTTCCGCTTTTGCCAGGAGCTGTGCCTGCGTTGGCTTGTCTTCAAAATCTGAGGAAAAGTCCACAGTCTTGATTATTTTGTATGGATACTCGTTTTCGTGTCCTGACAAAACGACCGGATTATCCAAATAAACAGAGTCGTGCTCACTCTTCCAGAATGGCACAATGCCTGTATAGACATTCGTCATGTTGGTGATGTTCTTGAGTTCTGTTATATTTTTTCCATAGCGGAGTGAGACTCCTTTGTCCTGTCCTCTGTCTGCCAGGAGCTTGACCATGAAATTGTCGAACTTGTAATCGTAACCGCCATAGACATCGAGGATGGATCCGCTCTCTCCGCCTAATAAAGACCTGATGCTTCTTGCGGTGTCAAAGCTGAAATTAACAGCGCTGGAAACATCTGTATAAAAGGTGAATGGGCAGTTGATGACAGCATAATTCCCAATCTTCGCCATAGTTTCGACCAGGGAGCTTGCGCTAAATGGCATAACCGGGATTCCGTTGAGCAAGTAAGATATGTGCTCCGCGTCAATGGTAACAATTCCATTAATCGGTCTCGTAATCCGGTATATGATAAACGGCTGCGGCATTCCTCCTTCTTCGGTCTTGGCATATATGATTCGATTCTCTTGTATCTCATCATAATGAATGCCTGTGATCGGATATTCCATTACGAGTTCAAATATTCCGTTTCGCTCTTCGGTCACTTTGCAGGAGATTGCATCTGCCAGCCTTCCGAGTCCGTTCGATGTGAAGTTTGTTTCAGTTCCTGCGTACAGAATAGGAATCATATCTTGTACCACCTCGGCATGATTTCGACCTTTGTAATTCCTCCAGAGAAGTTAATTCCATTACTTCCTGGAATCAAGAAAATATTGTCCGCACTAAATGTCACCTGGCTGTTGCAGTTAAGTGTTCCTTTGTATGCATTCATCATTTCACAGTCGATGTCCATATATCCGTTCAGACTGGTGATGGTGATTGTATAATCACCGATTCCAACTGCTCCGGTTCCGGATCCATAAACTCTGATGGACGGCTGCGAATTGTATCTTGTTGGATTGATGATTGCTCCTGCAGAGTTGAAGGTGATTGTTTTCTCTCCACTTTTTAAAAATCTTTGTGGTTTGCAATCAAAGCTTATTGTGAATTCTCCGGATCTGTTTTTATATCCGGATGCTGTGACCTCAATTCCCCCGGTATAATGTGCCAGTCGGTATTCTTCCGGATAATATGTATCTTCTAGCCTTGAATACCCTGTCAGTGATCCTGCAAAATTAAAAAAGTCATTTACTCTCTCAGGCATCTGGTCTGCTATGAAAGCCGGGTAAGAAATCGGTATATTTTTAAAATTTCCCAAATCAATAAGGAGATCCCCATTCCTGCCGGGGACCTCCTGTTTTGAATAATTTCTTTCTGGCGCTTTATAAATCGCCTCTCCTGAGATGTGGATTCCGAAGTCGTATGATGGAACCCCTGCAAGTGTGAAAAAAGGAATCATGAGAATGCCACTCCTCTTCTGACTACATTGTCCGAGATTCTCTGCTCGATTATATCTGCGAGCTGTGAGACATCCTGACCTTGTGCTCCGTAAACATTAATACTTACTGTATTTGTATTTGTTGTTGTCCCTGCTGCCTCTCCTAGTGATGGCATCATGGTCCCTGCCAGATCTCCCATTGCTCTTTCTACTTTTGGCATATTGTTCTCTATGCCCTTTGCGAGCTGGCTCATCATGTCTGGCATATAGCTGTTGAAGAATCTTAAAGGTCCTTTATCAGGAACCGAGAAGTGAATGTAACTTGCTATTGTTTCAGCTATATCAGAAACCGCTCCGACCAGGTTGTCGAATGCATCATGTATTCCGTCAACGATTCCGTTTATGATATCACGGCCCCAGTTGATTGCCTGACCTGGGAGTGACGTTATAAAGTTAATTGCATTCTGAAATCCATTCACGATTGTTGTGTAAATGTTGCCGATCGTGTTTGCGATTCCTGACTTCAATGTATTGAATGCATTTATTGCTCCATCTTTCAGTGCATTCACATCTCTGATGGTATTGTTTTTAATCTGATTGAATCGGTCAGAAACGTGCTGTGCAATCAGATTATTAACAGCATTTATACTATCCTTTGTTTCGTTCCATCTGTTTGTCGTATTGGTTTTGAATTCGCTCCATTTTTGCGACATATTTTGGACAGTTTCTGCGGTCTTCTCCTTGAGGTTGTTCCAGAGCTCACTCATGTGTTCTTTGAACTGAGTCCATTTCTCTTTCATGAATTCGACTGCTCTTCCTGCTGCCTCTTTGATCTCATCCCAGTGTTTTACACAAAGGACAATGATTGCTATTACTGCAGCAATTGCAGCTACTACAGCAAGAACCGGCGCTCCGATTGCCGTTATTGCCGGAATGATTGTTCCGGTTATTACTCCGCCAATCGCTGAAAGTATCGGCATTATTGTTCCGATGGCATTTATTATGAAACCTATAGCGCTGATAACTTTTCCTATGACACTGACTACTGTGCCAATGACTGTTATGATCGGACCGACCGCTGCGACTACCAGCGCAACCTGGACGATGGTCTTCTTTGTTTCTTCGTCCAAGCTGTTCAGCCAGTCAACAACACTTTTTACTCCTTCCACGATTTCTCTGATCGTGGGCATTAACAAATCACCGATTGAAATTGCCAGTTCTTCGAGCATTGACTTCAAAGTGGTAATGTCTCCGCCGAGGTTGTCTTGCATCGTTGCTGCCATGGCTGCTGCCTGGCCTTCATATGTTTCTATAACCTCAGCTCCTGATGCCAGCGCCTCGTTCAAAGGCACGACTGAACCATCTGCCAACTTTGCAAATGATTCAGACGAGTTGTCAATTGCATTTGTGAGCTTTTCATAATCTTCCGTACTTGCATTTGCAATCGCAAGAAGACCGGACATTGCTCTTGTTCCGCCGAGCATGGCTGCTGCCCTGGCTTTTTCTGCTCCTTCTGCTCCGAAGGCTTCTCTGTTTAGCTCTTCAAGTGCTGCATTGTATTTGCTCTGCGATAATTCTCCGCTTGCTAATTGCTGATCAAGATTGTCAAGTATGCCGTCGTATTCCTCAGCGCTCATGTTAATCTCAGTAAATGACTCTCTTAGCTGATCCATTATTTCGCGGAAAGAGTACATATTTCCATTTCCATCGGATAGCGACAAATTAAGTCTGTCCATTGCCATCTGACTTTCTTTTGTCGGTTTTGCCATTCTCTGGAACATATTTCTTAGCGAGGTTCCTGCCATGTCTGCCTTGATTCCGCTGTTGGCCATGAGTCCGAGTGCGATGGCTACATCTTCCGCTGAATATCCCAGGGAACCTGCCACCGGTGCCACATATTTGAAGGACTCACCCATCATGGAAACGTTTGTATTTGCATTTGTTGCAGCGCTGGCTAATATGTCAGCAAAGCGGGCGCTGTCACTTGCGCTCATTCCAAATGCAGTTAATGCATCCGTTACTATGTCGGATGTTGTTCCGAGCTCTTCTCCTGATGCTGCAGCAAGGTTCATGATTCCGCTTATACCATTGAGCATGTCCTCTGTCTTCCAGCCGGCCATTCCCATATATTCGAACGCCTGTCCTGCCTCCGTGGCGGAATACTTACTTGTAGCGCCCATTTCACGAGCTTTTTCCCTGAGCTGGTCGAACTCGTCACCTGTGGCTCCTGAAATTGCTTTGACTTTGGACATCTGTGTGTCAAAGTCTGCAGTAACTTTAACGGCTCCGCCGAGTGCTGTTGCGATTGGAAGGCTGACCTTAGTCGTGATATCTTTTCCCACCGCTGCGATGTTGTCACCAACTTCCTTGATCTTATCTCCAACCTCTTTTACTTTTGCACCGACTGCCTGCATTTGCTGCGAGCCGACTGATCCGAATTCTTTTAATTCTTTCTCTGCATTGGCAAGTGCTACCGTGTCGAGATCAATCTGTGTCTGGAGGTCTCTTGCAGCTTTGCTGTTTGCATCGAATCCTTCGGTGTTTTTCATTTGCTCGAGCGCCTGCTTTTCGCTCTCGAGTTTTGTCTTTGCTTCTGTTACTGCATCATTAAGCTCTCTCTGTTTGTCCTTTAGCAAATTGACATTTGATGGATCAAATTTCAGAGCTTTGTTTATATCGCGCAGATTGCTCTGCGTGTTTTTAACTGCGTTGTCTACCTCATGAAGAGCTTTTGTAAGTTCGGTGGTATCTCCGCCGATCGCGATCGTTATGCCCTTTATTCTCTGACTAGCAGCCATAATTTTCTCCCTTAAAAGTTGTCGTAGTCTTCTTGATCTGCGACTTCCTGATAATCATATTTGTCATTCTGTGCTTCTGTGAAAATGTCGAAGATTTCACCCTGGCTTAGCTGCTCCAAGTCGGCCATGTGCAGACCGACTTGTAAGCATCTAAGGGTATAGAGCGCAGTCGATGTCACTCGCTCACTTTTTCGTCTTCTTTTTTTTTGGAGTCTTCCTGTGGCAGACTGTCGCCAATGTAAACGCCGACGATTTCTGTTCCGTTGACAACAAGGTCGAGCGGATCAAAACTTGAAAGCCATTCAATATACATGGCCTGCGTGAGCTTTGCCATGTCAGCTTTGTCTGCCTGCTTTGCCATGATGAATGCCAGCTCTGGAATGTTCTCTGTTGCCACTTCGAATCCTTCGCCTTCGCTCATCATCTTAAGCAGATCTTTATGAAAGAAATGTTTATAAAACAATGGAGTTGCTCCATTTGCTAAAAAAGCGACGTTTTTGCCTCTTATCTCTAATTCTTTAAACATCTAATGTCTCCCTATTAAGTGAACTTTGCGTAGATTGTTGTATCTGCGACGATGGTGTCTGTATTGAAATCGAATGCTGTTGTGAAGGTGTTCTCCTTATACCATCCGCCAAATGTCATGGTTGACTTTGTTGGATCTGCAGGCTTTGTTGCCTTCTGTCCGCTTCTTACGGACTGACTTGGGATAGCTGTTCCACCATCGGTGTCAAATGTTACAGTGTAATAGGTTGCGACTGTTGTAGACTGATAAACAGCGCTAAACCATGAGGAATACTGCGCTTCATCCTCATACACGCGGCCTTTAACGAGATCTTTGTCGAGGCCTGAGTTATGAATTGAAACAGCTGTGATTGAGACTGTCTCTGTCTGAGGCTCGATGTTCTCTCCTGTTGTCTGTCCTCCCACACTTGGCCTTGTTGCTGTGCAGTTATAAAGGACATGTCTTGTTGCTTTTGCGTCTCCTTCGAACTGGAATAAAAGAGCAAAATGAACTGTCTTTGCTCCTGCGTCTTCGACAAGAACTCCATTAGAATCCTCGATGTCTCCAAGGATCTCTGTCCTGAAATCTTCAGGAATGAGAGCTGTCTCAAGGTCTCCGTTGTAACCATTGTTGGAGTTGCCCACCCAGTAATCGATGTTGTCAGCTCTGAACTTTGTTACCTCGCCCTGCTGCTCGAGAGAGAGGTTGACTGCTCCAGGCCATGGCTTTGGTGTGTCATAAGTTGCTGTGTTTGTCAGCTCGTCTATCGTTGCTTTAGCGAAATAGACATTTTTAAGGCCGTACTTCACTCTATTTTTCGCCATTTATTATTACCTCGCTTTCATATGATGTTTGCCATATTTTTTCAGAATCGATTTTTGATGATTCCTTGTGATAACTTATGTCGTAATTTTTGAGCACTGCTTCGACCTGTGCTTCCAGCTCGAAATCCTTTTCTGATGTGTAGAGCTCAATGTTGAGCTGCTCTATATCGCAGTAATTTATGTTGTCCGCATAAAGGTCATCGTCCCGGGATAGAAACCATACTACAAACGGAGGCTCCTGCGCGGTGTCCTCTGGAAATTCGTAATATGCAAAAGGCAGGCCGATCTCTTCGACCATCGCGTTGATCTGTTCGATTGTCATAGTTTAGAAATGACCTCACTTTCAAATTCTTGGATCAGTTTCTGCTCTACAGTTGAAATGTGAGCAACTCCCTTGACTGGAGCTTTATCTGTGACGAATGTCCGCCCTGTTCCGTTTCTTGAGACGTGTCCTTTTTCCAGGAGGTGTGGAAGTCCTGGTTGGCTGTTGTAGATTGTAACGACTGTGTATAGCCTTGATTTTTCTTCTGTTGATGTCCATGTGGATCCATAGCGCTTTTTATGCTTTTTCGATGCCGGAAATAGCGCGAGCGACTCATTTTTAAGAGCTGTTGTCCCTTTTTTTGCAACCTTCTTTGTTATTTCACTAAGGTTTTCATTTACTTCTCCGGCATACTGATCCAGGATCTTGTTTATCTCATTGGCTAATGAATCAACCGTCACTTTCGTTCTTGCCATTGCTTCCGCCTTTTCTCTCGATGTATAGTTCCATGTAGTCGGTTCCTGGGACATGGTATGTTCTATAAATCGAGTAAGTCTTTCCCTGGTATTCGATGAGGCTCTCTCCGTTATACTCTGCAGCAAAAATTGTGACCTGGAATGCCGGATTTAATCCGTTTCTTCCTGCCTCATAAAACTCTTGCTTTGTTACGGAGTGAACCTCGCAGAATATCTCTTTATAAACCTGTGTTGGTTTTGAGACTCCATATTTGTCTTTTGTGTACTCCTGCGATATGAGTTTTAATACATCATCCATTTATTTTCGCCTTTTCTCCGAATATCCTATTATTCAGATTCCATCGGATCATTTCATACATCTTGTCACCGGTCTTCCGGCCATTCCAGATCCAAGCAGAATACATCACAATAAGCTGGATGTCTCTGTCGTTGGATGCGTTCAAGGTGGAGGCTCCTTCCGCGATGATGCTCTCGTATGAACTTTTTATTATCTGGGACAATCTCTCGTCGTAAGCTGTTGTTCCTTTGATTCCAATGTCAACTTTCAGCCTGGCGAGGATCTCACTGGTCTGCTCAGGTGTCATGATGTCACTCCTTCTTTTTTCTTGAAGCGGTCTTTTTAGCAGGCTTTTTTTCTTCGACTGTTTCGCACGAGATGTAGCCCATTGAGGTCAGCTCTGCAATCCTTTCCTCTGTTGGCTGAGTGCCTTCCCGGGGATATTCATCCCCGGGATTGTACTCGTGTTTGTCAGTCTTATCTCTGAAATAGTTAACTACAATCATGCGTTAACTGTTACAGTGCAGCTTGCGCTTGCAGATCCGCTTACTGCAGTAATGACTGCTGTTCCTGATGCCACACCAGTTACAACACCATTGCTGTCAACAGTTGCGTATGATGTAGCGCTTGAAGACCATGTAATAGGTCCATCAACAGGGAAGGTCTTTGCTGCGAGCTGAATTGTCTCGTTAACGTCAACCTCTGCAGTCTCTGTCATGAGGATTGCTGTTACAACATTTGCTGTATCAGGTGCAAATGCCATTGTTGTTCCAGGTGTTGTTCCTTCTAAGCCGATTGCGATGAAAGCCTCGGCGATTGTAGGCTGGCCATCATAACGAGCTGTTCCCTTGAAGACTGTTGCATCCTCGAGGAATTTAACATGCTCGCTCTGCGCGAACTTCTGATCTGCTCTCTCTGCAAGGAGATAGAGATCGAAATATCCGGCGATGATTGTGTTGTCAGGGATGAAGTTGAGGACTTCGATTGTTCCTCCAACTGCAGGCATCTGTCCTGATGCTGATGCCACAAACTGACCATCTGCTGTGTTGACTACTGTCTCGGCCATGAGCTTTGTGTGGGTCTTCTCGTTCATGATCCAGACCTTTGGTCCTCTTGCATAATCGCCCTTCATGGCACCTGATGCCAGGAGAATCTGCTTAAAGAGAGCAGCTCCTGTGAGGCCTGCTGAAAGAGAGATGATGTTTGATGTGTGGAGGTCTGCCCATGGTCTTGCTGTTGCAGGATAATCTGCAGGCTCTGATGTCTGAGCCAGTCTTGTAACAATTCCGAGAGGCATCTTCTGTGTCTTGTTGGAATTTCTTCCGTAAAGGACAGCCTTGTCGACTCCGAGACCGATACTCTGGCCGATTGCATCGATAATTGTTGCGGACAGATCAATGTCGGAATCCTCGAGCGTCGCATTGCATACCTGATAGAATCCTGCAATCTTGAAGCAGTTAACTTCTACCTGATTGAAAGCAAGCGCGAGCTCGTTGATGTTTGCGCAGCACTCTGTCCAGATTGCCTCTGCAATCTTGCCCTGCACAACGAGTCTTCCGTTTCCTCCGAGTGGTCTTATGTCCAAGTATTTGTATAACTTGGAGTAGTTGATCATGTTCTCTCTCAAAATTCCAAGAAATACTTCAGGAATTGTGAGGCCGACATTTGTAAGCTCTCTCTTTTCCTTGATGCAGGCTCTTACTTCACCGAGCCATGCCTTGACCTGCTCGTTTACAGCCTCGCCTCTCTCATTGAAGATGGCGCTTCTGATCTTTTCTGTGAACATCTTTGCTCTCTTTGACATGATGTGAATTCCTCCTCTGTTTTCTTCTGTTGCTTCTGGTGCAGGTGCTGGATCTGCAGGAGTTGTGTCCTGAGCTTCTTCCTCTTTCTTGAGTTCGTCTTCCATTCCTGCGATCTCTTCTTCAAGCTTGTTCTTTGCTGCTTCATGCTCTTTCTTCTCAGCGTCGAACTTCTCGACTTCTCCGTCGATGATTTCCTGCTTTTCTGCAGCATCGTCACCTTTGGCATCTGCCGCATCCTCGATTGCTCCCTTGAGCTCTTCTTCTCTCTTCTCGAATTCGGCATCCTTTGCTCTGAGCTCTTCGAGCTCTTTCTTGAGCTTCTCGATCTTCTGTCTTAACCAGAAAACTTTCATGATGTTTCTCCTTTCAATTTCTTGAGAGTCGCTTCCTTCCAGGCTTCTGATTTTCTTTTCTTGATCTCGTCGGCCTGCTTCTGTCTGGCAGCGATGTTTGTCTCTTCATATGCTGGGAAGGTGCAGGGACTTACTTCATAAAGCGTGACCTCTTTGATTGTCCAGTGGATTGATCCGTCCTCTCGGAAGTCGGTTTCCTCTGAGTCAATATCAAAACCAAAGGAGCACTGATCTACATCTCCGCGCTGCACTCTGTTGTAAAGATTCATTGCATCGGTGTCGTTCGGATTGATATCGATGTGACCCCACAAGCCATGCGCGTCGGTTTTAAGCTGCAGTGTGTTCGCTTTGGTTCTTCCAAGGACTAAAGTGGTATCATGATTTATTAGTGCCCTGATATCTCCTGATAGAGTCTTGTCGAAAGCCCCGGGAGCGATTGATTCTGAAAGCCCAGGGGCGATCTCGTAAATACTATCAAAAACAGCAAAGTAACCTTCGATTGAGAGGCTTCCGCTGTCTTCCCTCGTTTTGAATTCTGCAGGGATGCTACGCATTTTTCTTCCTGCTCTGTCTCTTAAGTCGTTCATTCTTCACTTCCTCCGTTCAATTTGTTCTGGTCTCCGATCCGGTCTGCTGGGATGTAATTCTCGAGGATCCTAAGCTCATCGAGTCCATCCAGGTGATTCATTCCGATTCTGTCTCTGACTTCGTTTGCTGTGACGATTCCCTTGTCAGAGAGACCTCCAAATACTTTGTAGATTGTTTCGAGGTCCCAATCGAGCAGCGATAAAACATTAAACTTCAAATACATTTTTTCGCTGATGATGAGCTTCTTTGTCATCTCCTGCTGTATTGCTACGCATAAAGGCTTGACTGTGCTGTTTATAAATGAATTCCATGCTTCCTTGTCGTAATCTCCAACTCCAAGAAGGAAAGGAGGCACACCGATTATAGCTGCGACTGTCCTTTTGTCTAATTCGACTGTGTCCGCAATTGCCAGGTCTGCCAGGCTTAATGGTCTGACCTGCTCAACCTGGAACTGCTCAGCTGGGATCAGCCATGGCTCTCCGATCTCGCTTGACTTCACATATGAATTCAGGAGCTTGCTTCTTCCTTCAGGTGACGAGAATTCTTCCGTCAATGCGTCGACTTTTACGATGATTGAAGGCTTCCATTTGCTTTCCATGAATCCTTTTTCTGTAGCTGAGGCCTGTTTTAAATTGTTGGCCACATCTTTAAGTGAAACAGTGAGTCCTTTCCCTTTCCACAGATAAGTCCGATCCGGATTGTAGATAAAATGGAGTACGTTGTCCGGATTTCGCTCTTTTCCATCAATGCAGACTTTGTAATCTCTATATCCAATTGGATTGAAGCTCACGCGCTCTGCCGATATCGGCTCAAGGTTCACGATGTTGCCTTCGTATGTATGAGGAACCACCACTGCGTTTCCTTTTCCGTACAGTAGAAGGTTCATGACGATTGCCTGCATCCATGTGCTTCTGGTCATGTGCATTTCCGGATCAATGTCAATTTTCCGGCTGAGTGCATTTATGATGCGCTGGTCTCCTTTTTCGGTGTTGGCCATTAAATGAATCGTGAGCGAACCGATAAGTTCAGCGATCTTGTGGCAGGCGGTCATGATTTCCGGATTGTCTGCGAGGTTTGTATATCCTGAGCAGGCGAGATCGTCTCCGTCTGCCATCCATAAAGCAATTGGATTTATGTTTTCTCTCTTTTGGGTGATTCTTTTGTTTTTTCTTTTCCTGCTCATTTATCTCCCCACCATGATTTTCCTGCTTTGCTTCTTGCGGCATCCTCTGTGGCTCTTATGCATGCAAAAACAGAGGCATCGAATAAATCGATCCTCTGTTTTTCCTCTGTTTTTTCATAAGCCACTGCATCGTCTACCTTTTCGACTGCAGCTACGTTCGAGACACAATACTCGTAAGCGTCCGAATGTAAATAATAAAGCGTTCCGTCTTTGGCTGCCTTTTCGATATGTCTGAAGCCTTGCGATTTTAAGTAATAATACTGTGGTTGATCTATTATGTTGAATCCGGCTTTTTTCATTGCAGGGAAGTATTCTTCCCCGGCGAACTTTCTGTCGTGTCCGACCTGTCGGATGTTGAATCCTTTTGACCTCATGTCAATAAACCATTTTACGATGTCGGCGATGTTGACTGTCGGTGTGTTGCTCATTGTAAGCCAGCCATCGTCCTGCCATCCATAAAGTGGAATGTTGTCTTCTTCTGCCTTATGAACTGCCATTACTACCGGACAGAAGGCATGTGTAATTATGATGTCGACTCCGTTATAAGTGCCAAATAAAGCAGCGGCTGTAAGGTCGTACATCCTGGAAAGGTCAGCGCCTCCGTACCATTTGACCGGGAGCTTTGCCAGCTCATCTATTGTCCAGTTGTATTTGCGGTCAGATGCTCTGAATTCCTCAATATCAAACCAGGCTTTCATGGCTGATGTGTAAATGTTCAGCCTTCTGGAGAGGAAGTCTTTTCTCTGCTGCGGATCGTTCTGGGCCTGCAGCGCATCCTGCATGATGTCTTGCGGTCTGATTGTGACTCCATAGTTTGGATTTGCTTTTTGGTGCTGGATTGCACTCGTGTAATCGACATTTCCTTTTTCGTCCTGGTCTGCTCTGGCTACAAAACTAAAAAACGAATCGTCTTTCACGATGCCTGCTGCCACCTTGACCGCATATTCCATTCGACCATGTCCGAATGAATTTATATTGTCACCGGCAGTTGTTATTCCAATACACAGGCGGTTTGTGAAGGCCGCCTGTGCTTCTTTGAATCTGTTATATTGCGCAGCTTTTTTGAACGCTGCGACCTCATCAAGGATTGCGAAGTTGCAGTTAAATGAATCCTGCGCGTCCGGATTTGATGCCATAATCTGGATCTCTATTGTTCCGTCCGGTCTTCCATCCCTGGTCTTAAACTCATATTTTATTGAATGCTCGAAGCTGTTGTCGTGAATGTCGAAGTCTTTGTCTATTTTCTTATATCTGAGCGAAAAATCTATAAACTTGAAGCTCTCCAGCGCCTGCTTGAGCGCTGCAGCTACAACATAGACTGTGGATCCTGACTTCCTCTGTATTATTGAAACCGCAAACGACAACGCTGCGATGAAGCTGGTCTTTCCGTTTTTTCTGGCCAGCATAATAAATGCTTCTTTGTATCTTCTTTCATTGGTCCCTTTGTAAAACATGGCCAGGAGATTGTATATTATAAAAATTTCCCAATCTTCCAGGATGAATGGCTTGCCCAGGAGCGGTGTTCCGTCGATTGCTTCGCCTTTTCTGTGTACAAAGAGCCCTTCCATGATTGAGCATGCTGCGTCAGCTTCTCTTGTCCTGACTTCGAGGTCTTCTCTCTTGAGATCTTCCTGGAACCTTTTACAAGCATTCACAATATCGGCTCCGGCGATCTGTTCTCCAGAGGTTACTCTCTCGGCATATTCGACTGCCCTATTAAAATACTTTTTCGCTTTCATATGCCTAGTGCTTCGAGCGCATCAGCAAGACCTCCACCGCTGTCTTTGTTAATCAGTCCCTTATCACCGAGCCTTTTAAGGCCTGCCGGTGTGAGACCTAAGTCTCGCCAATAAGCGAGAGCCTGCGCATTGCAGTCCATAATGGCTACAAGTGCAGGATTTTTTGTCATGTTGGTTGCTCCACCTTTGTTGGTGTGCATAACGACTGGATTTCCTCCTGAGAGTTCGAATTTCTCCTGTGCTTTGTCTCTTATCTCTAAAATTCCAGCGAGCGTGTCGATGATACTGTCGAAATATTTCTGATATGTTCCGGCTTCGATACAAGCCTTTTTAATTTTGTTTTTCCATTTCGACTTCGTCATTTATCCTCACCGCCTGCTGCCCTGTGAAATCTTCCCAGCGCTTAATTATCACATCGCAGTATTTCGGATCTAGCTCAACTGTAAAACAGTTTCTTCCGAGCTGCTCGCATGTGATCAGAGTGGATCCTGAGCCGCCGAATATATCAAGAACATTGTCTCCTTTGCGAGAGCTGTTTTTTATCTGCCTGGCCAGGAGTTTTATCGGTTTCATTGTCGGATGCTCTGCCGATCTTGCTGGTTTATCTTCTTCCAGCACTGTGGTGCTGATTTTGTCTTCAAATAGTTCTTTGAGGAGCGCTTTCATCTCCTCTTTCTTCATGTGATCGATGTCGTGGCCTTTGTCCTCAAATACCGTTGATTGTGTTCTGTCATCAACAAAATAATGAGCGGCTCCTTCTTTCCATCCATAAAGGCATGGCTCGTGTTTCCACTGATAATCCTGCCGCCCTAAAACAAACGTGTTTTTATTCCAGATCAGGCACTGCCGCACCTGCCATCCGATCTCTCTGCATGCTCCTCTGAAGTTGAAGCCTTCACTGTCTGCATGCCAAATATAAAAAGCGGCTCCGGGTTTCATTCCTGAGTCCGCTGCTTTGAATGCATCAACAAGTAGCTTGTGGAAGTCCGAATCTGATTTTTTGTCGTTCTCTATCTTGAGCGCGTCTTTTGTCTTTCCGACATAGTCCACATTGTAAGGCGGATCCGTGACGAGGAGATCTATCTGCTGCCCCTGGAGCAGTTTTCTGATTGTCTCTTCCTTCGTTGAATCGCCGCAGATCAAGTAGTGCCCCCCCCAATTTGAAAACGTCGCCAAGCCGCGTGTTTGCTGACTTTGGGAGCTCTTCTATAAAATCATCCTCTTGCACTTCGATGTCTTCTTCTCCGACTGCTGCCATGTCAAAACCAAAGGCGGACATGTCAAATTCTGAAATGTCTTTTAATTCTGCAGCGAGGACATCAAAGTTCCATCCTGAAAGCTCCGCGGTCTTATTGTGAGCGAGCGCATATGCTTTTCGCTGCTCGTCTGTAAGCTCATCTAGTCTCAGAATCGGAACAGTTTCCATTCCGAGCTCTTTGGCTGCCATCCATCTTCCGTGGCCTTCAACGATTATGTCGTGCCAGACTCCAATCGGATCGTTAAATCCGAAGTCCTTTATTGACGCGATGATTGCTTTTAAGTCTTCCTTTCCATGGCTCCTTGCGTTCTTCTCATATGGACGCAGGCTGTCCAGGGAGACGTATTCGATTTTTAATTCCATGGTGTTCCTCTTATCGTTTTTTTTGGTGCTAAAAATATGCCGCTTTTGGAATGCGGTCATTAATCATAAGTAATTCTCATAACACTTGTCATTAATTGATACTAGATTGCATGCGGTTTTGATTCGTTTTCTCCGAGGCTGGACCCCTTTTATATAAAACTACCTCGTATATATAAAAAGT
>JAEEGL017269814.1_pt1 | contig 31786 bp, 25 predicted proteins | sample 9134231 | NCBI WGS metagenome assembly JAEEGL01 (sample SAMN16246548, study PRJNA631951) | gut metagenome | biome: gut microbiome; feature: rumen; material: fiber-attached | host: Bos | place: Iran: Karaj | collected 2018-10 | reverse complement strand
GAGGTGCTCGTTGAGGTGGTTGATGCGGGCGGTGAGCAGCGCGATCTGCACCTCGGGGGAACCGGTGTCGCCCTCGTGACGGCCGTACTCGGCGATGATGGAACTCTTGTCGATAGTCATGGTGTATCCTCCCATACTTCAAATTCCCTTAAACGCAGGGGGACGTCGGGAACTCGTCTGCCCGCGCATAAGGATATGTCGGCACAAAGCCGCACTTTTTATTATACCACACGTACAGTCCGGAAAATGGTATTTCAGGTAAATTCTTGCCTGTTTCAAGTGTTAAATTTCTAAGAATACACCCTGCGGGATACACCCTATGAAAATGTAATATTTTTGTCACAAGGTTGCAATCGATCGCAACATATGATAAAATGGAGAGACTCTGGGAAAGTATGAGCATAGGGAATATGAAGTTTATTGCCTCGGCTGCGTTCGGCATGGAAGGGCTGACCGGACGGGATCTGAAAAGACTTGATATAAACGGCGTTCAGGTCATGAACGTGGGCGGCGCCCGCTTCGAGGGCAGCTTCGCCGACGCCATGAAAGCGAGCCTTTGGCTCAGGACCTGCGACCATATATACCTCGAGGTGGGGGAGTTCAGGGCGGTCACTTTCGACGAGTTGTTCGAAGGCATAAAGGCGCTGCCCTGGCGGGATTATATTGCTAAGGAAGCCGCGTTCCCGGTCAGGGCGAACTGCGTGAAAAGCGCGCTGATGAGTCCCTCGGACGTGCAGAAGATAACCAAAAAGGCCATGGCGGACAATCTGTGCGCCGCGTATGGGCTTACGGTCATGCCGGAAACGGGCCTGAAAATGCAGGTGGATGTTAGCATCCGCAGCGACGTGGTGAGCGTGTGCCTGGACGCCAGTGGGGAACCTCTGTCCAAGCGGGGCTACCGCACCTGGAACGGGGAAGCGCCTCTCAGGGAGACGCTGGCCGCTGCCATAATCCTGCAAAGCGGCTGGCACCCGTGGCAGCCCTTGTACGACCCCTGCTGCGGCACGGGCACGCTGCTTATAGAGGCGGCGTTCATCGCCCTTAACCGCGCCCCCGGGCTCAGGAGAGCTTTCGCCATGGAGATGTGGCCGTTCGTGGATAAAAATGAGCTTGAGACGGTCCGGCGCGAGGCCCAGAGCCGCTACGACGAATGCTACGGCCGAGAGATGCACATAGCCGGTTCGGACATAGACCCGGAAGCTGTCGAGCTTGCCAAAAGGCATATCCGGCAGGCGGGGCTGGGCGACAGGATAGAGATAAGCGTTTCCGATATGCGGGACGTCACCCTTAAGGGCGAGCCCGGCATGATAGTGGCAAATCCGCCATACGGCGAGCGCATAGGCGACAGGCGCGTGGCTCACGCGGTGGCGCGGCAGCTGGGAGAACTGGCCAGGCGCTGCCCGGACTGGAGCGTGACCGCGTTTTCCGCCGATATGGGCTTTGAAAGGGAGTACGGGCAGCGCGCCGCGCGCAGGCGCAGGCTGTATAACGGCAGGATAGAGTGCGAACTGCACATGTTCGAGCCTGCGAAAACCGCGGGAAAGCGTGACAAAAGGTGAGACCGGTCTTTAACCGTACGCCTCTTGTCCCCAATGAATCCGCGCTTCCGAGCATCGGCAGGATACGTCCGGAGGGATGGCTGGGAGAAGGCGCGAAAAACGCCCTGTCTGCCTTAAAAAGCGTTGAACGGGCCGTCTCAAAACGCGATACGGACGCCGGGGTCTGCGCGTTTTACAGGGATCTTGAACTGCTCAGCGGAGTATTATCCGACGCAGAGGGCATGAAAAGCGTCGCAGGCTTCATAAGCCGGATAATAAAGACCCGGCGGGAAGACGGGTTTTTCGGTCCTGAGGCGGAGGGAGACCTGACGGCGCAGTTCGAGTGCCTGAACCTGCTGTACGAGTATTTTACCTGCACATCCGATAAGGCGGTGCTGGGGATAATAGACGGTTTTCTGCGGTGGGAATACCTGAACCTCAGAAACAATCCCTTGAGGGGAGAATCGGTGTACAGGGGCGGGGAAAACATATACGTCGCCCTGAAAATGTACAACCTGAGCGGGCAGAAGTACCTGACCGAGCTGTGCGCCATACTCAGGGAACAGACATTTGACTGGGTGAGCGAGTTCAGCACCTTTCCGCAGATACGCCCCATTTCCCAGGTGATGGCGTGGGAGGACATGAAAAAGGGGCTGGAAGCCGAGAAGGCCCGGGGCGGCGGCAACTGTACGAGCCTTTTCGGGCGTGCCCACGGCAAAAACGTGGCGATGGCGCTCAAAACTCCCGCATTGCTTGGCCTGCTCAGACCCGGTTTCCGTGAGACGCAGGCGTTTGGCGCGGGCTGGAGCCGGCTTATGAGGCTGCACGGCGCCCCCAACGGCATGTTTACCTGCGACGATCTGCTGGACGGCGCCCGTGACGCGGGAACGCTGAGCGAAGCGGCGGCGGAGGCTCTGTGGTCCCTGAACGTGCTGGGTGAGCTGGATGAAGGCAACAGGGAGATCGCGCCTTCATTTGAAAAGATAGCCTGCAATATGCTGCCCGCCATGTTCTCCCGGGACGGGAAGGCGGCACAGAGGATACAGAAAGGCAATCAGACTTCCGCTTCGGCGGGGGGCGAAAAGTTCTATAACGCTTCCCCCGCGGACAGCGGCTTCGTTTCGGTGGACGACGACATGTTCGCCCTGAACGGGATCGCCCGCGGCTGGGCGTTCGCGGCGCGGGGACTGTGGTGCCACACCGCGGACGGCGGGCTCAAAGCCGTGAGCTATTTTCCCTGCCAGCTGGCGGCGGCGATAGACAAGGTAAAGACGCGCATCCGTGTGAGCGGCGGCTATCCGTTCGCCGACGAAGTGGTGATAGGCATCAGCGCCGAAAGGGAAGTCGAGTTCCCCCTGTATCTCAGTGTGCCGTCGTGGGCCGAGAATCCCGTGATCTGCCTGCCCGGAGGGGAGATAATGGCGGTGAAAGCGGGAGAGACCACCTGCCTCAGGCAAAAGTGGGACAAATCGAGCGAAATAAGGCTCGAGCTCAATACCAGGGCGCGGCCGCGGCTGTTCCCGGGCGGGCTTATGGGCGTTATGTACGGGCCGGTGATAATGGCGCTGGAACCTCAGGCGGAGAATGACGGTCAAAATCTGCGGCTGCCCAAGGACGCGCCTACCAAGACACTTGGAGATAACGGTACCGGGTGCGTTCCGGAAACGCTCGTAAAGCTGAAAAATGAATCCAACGAACAGGTGACGCGGACGCTTGTCCCGTACGCCTTTACCGAAAAACGAATCTGTGCCTTTGCGCAGGCCAGGACGGAGGAAAACGATGCGTAAACTGTTGGCGGTTTTGCTGATAATCGCGCTGGCGGGAGCGGTGGTGCTGTACCCCACCCGTGAATATACCTATGCCCAGGAGGTGACGCCGCTCATAACCCCGCAGGTCACTCCTGTGCCCACTCCGACTCCTGTGCCTACGCCCACGCCTTCGCCTACCCCTGTGCCCACGCCCACGCCTTCGCCCACTCCGACCCCGTATATGGTCAAGGTGAGCGCGCTGTATGAAGGCATAAACGACGAGAACGGTTCAAACGACGTCAAACGCCTGCAGAACCGCCTGAGCGAGCTGGGGTATTTCTTCGGAGATGTTGACGGCAAGTTCGGCGCGGAGACCGCGAACGCGGTAAAGTATTTCCAGACCGTGAACGGGCTTACGGCAAACGGCGTGGCTGACTTCCGAACGATAGACTATATCTATTCCGAGGACGCCATAATGGATCCCGCTCCCACGCCCACTCCCATCGCCCAGGGCGTACAGGGAGACGACGTGCAGGCGCTGCAGGAAAAGCTGATACTGTACGGCTTCCTGGCAGGGGAGGCGGACGGCAACTTCGGCCAGAAGACCGACGCTGCGGTGCGCCTTGCGCAGGAGTATGTGAGGGATATGAATGAGCGTCGCTTTCAGGCCAATCCCACTGCTGCGCCTTCACCCACGCCTGTCTGGATCACGCCTTCTCCCACGCCCAGGGTCACGCCCACCACGAGTGTGAACCCGGATACCGGAATGACGGAGCTGGATTTCTCGGTGATGCCCACGCCTACTCCCGCCCTGCGCCTCGCGCCCAGTTCCACCCCCTGGGAGGCGGACGGTATCGCGACGACGGAGCTTATAGCAGCGCTCAACGACAAGAACTTCGAAAGCTGCTACACGGACGTAAAGAACGGCGACAGCGGCATCGAGGTCAAGCGCCTGCAGAACAGGCTGGTCACGCTGGGCTACCTGCGCAGCGCGGACGGCGTGTTCGGCTCCCAGACGGAGAGGGCGCTCAAATACTTCCAGTACCGCAACGCCATGCCGGAATCGGGAGAAGGCAATAAAAACACCCTCTTAAAGCTTTACTCCAATACGGCGAAAGGCTCCGACACTATAGTCACGGAATACAAGATCACCGTCTCCACCGCCAAACAGCGGGTGTACGTGTACAAGTGGAACGGGCAGGGCTTCGACAAAACCCCGTTAAAGACCTTCAAGTGCTCCACCGGCACATACGAAAACCCCACGCCCAAGGGCACGTTCTGGAACACGGGCAGGATAGGCGGGGAATGGTACTATTTCAAGGACTTTGACTGCTGGGCCCGCTACGCCTGGGTCATAAACGGAGGCGTGCTGTTCCATTCGGTCATTTACGGATCCAATAACGTAAAGAGCTTAAGAAGCGGCACGGTGCGGCAGCTGGGCAGCAGGGCGTCCCACGGCTGCGTGAGGCTGGCGGTGGAAAACGCCAAGTGGATATACGATAACTGCACGGCCGGCACGCCCGTTACGGTGGAATAACAGATGAAACATAAAATAAAGGCGGTAGAGGAAGGCTCCATCGCCTGGCAGCTGGGCATACGTTCCGGGGACACGCTGATAAGCATAAACGGCGAGGAAGTAATAGATTTTATTGACTATCAGGCGCTGTCCAGCGAGGAGAACATGGTCCTTACGGTGGAAAGTGCCGGAGAGATCACGGATTATTCCTTCCAGAAGGACGGGTACGAGCCTCTGGGCATGGAGTTCTTCGGCGATATGCTGGGCAAGACCCGGGACTGTGTCAATCACTGCCGTTTCTGCTTTGTGGACCAGCTGCCGCCCAATGCCCGTCCCACAATGAAAGAGAAGGACGACGACTGGCGGCTCAGCCTGATGATGGGCAATTTCATAACCCTTACAAATGTTTCCGACGCGGAGCTTGACAGAATAATCAGGCGCCGCGCTTCTCCATTATATATATCGGTGCACGCCACGGACAACCGTGTCAGGAACGACCTGGTGCGGCCCTTGACAAAATGTGATATAATAGAAAGGTTGCGGAAGCTCAGGGAGGGCGGTATTTCCTTCCATGCGCAGGCGGTGGTATGCCCCGGGATAAACGACGGGCCCGTGCTTAAACAGACCATTGACGACCTGCTGAGCCTTTACCCGGCGTGCCTGAGTTTCGCGGTGGTACCGGTCGGGCTCACGCGATTCAGGTCCGGGCTTGATGACCTGAAAATGTTCGACCGCGCTTCCGCCAAAGCGCTTTTGGACCTGGTAAATCCCATCCGCGCTTTCTGCAAAGGGCATTTCGGCTCGAATTTCGTGTTCCCGTCGGACGAGATGTATATACTGGCGGGGGAAGAACTGCCGGAGGACTCCGAATATGAGGACTACAGCCAGATAGACAACGGCGTAGGCTTGTGCAGGAGCCTGATAACGGAGTTTGAGTACGCTTACGAGGATATGCCGCCTGAATACAAGCGCGCGAAAGCGGGCGGCAGGAAGCTGCTGGCGGCGTGCGGCGTGTCGTTCAAGCCCATACTCGAAAAGCTGCTGAACGAACACCCCGTAAGCGGAGTGGATATCCGGGTAAAAGCCATAATAAACGACTTCTTTGGCGACACGGTCACCGTTTCTGGCCTTATAACGGGCGGGGACCTGATACGCCAGCTTGAAAACGAGGACTGCGAGGCGGTGCTCATCACACAGACCATGTTAAGGCAGGAGGATATGCGCTTCCTGGACGACATGCTGCTCAGCGAGGCTGAGGAAAAGCTGGGCAAGCCCATCATACCGGTGGGCAGGACAGGCGAAGAGCTTCTGGAAACGCTCAAGGCGTTCTCGGACGTTTGAAAGGATTGTATGACCCTAAGCGACAGAATAGACCTGCTTATGCCTAAGGTGTTAAAACCTTCCAGGTACATAGGCAACGAGTACAATTCCATAATCAAGGACCCCGCTTCGGTCCGGGTCAGGTACGCGCTCATGTTCCCTGACGTGTACGAGATAGGCATGAGCAACCTGGGCATCAAGATACTGTACCACACGCTGAACAAGCGTGCGGATACCTGGTGCGAAAGGGTGTTCACGCCCTGGCCCGACATGATGGAGCAGATGCGGCTGAACGACGTGCCGCTTTTTTCCATGGAAGGCCGCACACCGGTCAGGGAGTTTGACATACTGGGTATTTCCCTGTCCTACGAGATGAGCTACACCAACGTGCTGCAAAGCCTGATGCTGGCGGGCATACCCCTGCGCAGCGGGGACAGGACGGAGGGCCCCATAATCATCTGCGGGGGCACATGCGCGTTCAATCCCGAGCCGCTGGCTCCCTTTGTGGACCTGTTCACGTTAGGTGACGGGGAAAAATCCATCCACCAGTGCGTGGATCTGATAAAGGACATAAAAAGCAAGGGGCTTGGGAAAAACGAGTTTTTGCGCCGCGCTGTGAAAGAGGTGGACGGCGCCTACGTGCCGTCTTTCTATACTGTGGACTATAACGAAGCAGGCATAGTGAGCGCGGTCAGGCCGGCAGAAGGCACCGGCGCGCCGGCTTTGGTAAAAAAGGCGCTGGTAAACGACCTTAACGCCGCGGATTATCCCGAAAAGCTGATAGTGCCCTATTCCGAAGTGGTGCACGACCGCATAATGCTGGAGATATTCCGGGGCTGCACCCGTGGCTGCCGTTTCTGCCAGGCGGGCATGACATACCGCCCGGTCAGGGAAAGAAGCCCGGAAAGGCTGATGGAATTGGCCCGCAAGCTGGTATCTTCCACGGGCTTTGACGAGATATCGCTGATGAGCCTGTCCAGCGGCGATTATTCATGCCTGCGGGAGCTGGCGCATCAAATGGTGGAGGAATTCGCCGCCAAACGCGTGAAGATCTCCCTGCCTTCCCAGCGCATAGACGCGTTTTTGAAAGACACGCTCAAGGAGACCCAGAAGGTCAGAAAGACCGCTCTCACCCTCGCCCCCGAGGCAGGCACCCAGCGGCTGCGGGACGTTATAAACAAGGGCGTTACGGAAGACGACCTGATGCGGGCGGTGACCGACGCGTTCTCTGAAGGCTGGAACGCGGTAAAGCTGTACTTCATGATGGGCCTGCCCACCGAGACCGACGATGACATACTTGGAATAGCTGACCTGGCTGAAAAGGTCAGGAAATGCTATTTTTCCGTGCCCAAAGAGCGGCGCGCCCCGGGGCTCAGGATCACCGTGAGCGTGAGCGTGTTCGTGCCCAAACCGCATACGCCGTTCCAGTGGTGCCCTCAGACGGATGAGGAGACGGTGCGCCACAGGCAGCTGCTGCTCAGGGACGCGTTAAGGAGCGTCAAGGGCGTGGACTACAAATACCACGAAATGGATGTGAGCCGCCTGGAAGCCGTGTTCTCAAGGGGCGATCGCCATCTGGCGGACGTGCTGGAAAAAGCCGTAAACAAAGGCTGTATGTTCGACGGCTGGAGCGAATGGTTCAAAAAGGATGCCTGGGACGAGGCGTTTAGTGAGTGCGGGCTGTCTCCCGAATGGTACAACCTCAGGGAGAGGAGCCTGGACGAGTGCCTGCCCTGGAACCATCTTGACTGCGGCGTGAGCCTGGCGTATCTGAAAAGCGAGTACGCGAAGGCGATGAGGGAAGAGATAACCCACGACTGCCGCAAAGGCTGTACGGGCTGCGGGATCAAGCGTTATGAGGGGGCATGCAGGTGAAACTGGTATACGTGTTCTCCAAAACGGGACGCTTAAGGTTCGTGTCTCATCTGGACCTGCAGCGATTTTTGCTCAGAGCGCTCAACCGCACGAGCCTTGACCTGGCGTTTTCCCAGGGCTTCAATCCTCACCCGCTTCTGTCCCTTGCCGGCGCGCTGGCTATGGGTTACGAGAGCGAGTATGAGGTGTTTGAGGTAAGGATAAACGGCGATATGGGCAGGGAAGCGGCGCTTGACACCATGCGCGCCGCGCTGCCGCCGGACCTGTATATAAAAGACGTAAAGCTTAAGCCGGACAATCATCCCTCCATGATGTCGCTGGTAAAAATGGCGGATTACACCATCAGCTTTGCAAGCGGTTTCGAGGCGGTCAGGCGCGGAGCGGAAGCGTTCGCGGACAGCTTAAGCGTTATGGGCGTACGCAAGACCAAGTCCGGCGAAAAGGAAGTGGACGTGCGCGCGCTGTGCAAGGGCATTGAAATACTTGAATGCGGCGTCAAGGCGCGGCTTATGCTGACCGAGGCGGAAACGCTCAAACCCGACCTGCTGGTGGAGACACTGTGCTGCCTGGGCGGGTGTGATATACCTGAATACCGCGTGATGAGAAACGCGCTTCTGGGGCTCGATCCGAATGGCGAGCCCGTGCCCGTAGCGGAGCTGTAACATGGAACGGACGCTGCTGCTTGACAGGGAAAACGGAAAAGCCTGCGCCGCGCTCTTGGAAAACGGCAGGCTGGTCCAGTTTGTACGGGACGGCGATGAGCCAGCCCCCGGCAGCGTGTACCTGGGCAGAGTCCAGCGGGTGCTTGAAGGGCTGGGCGGCGCGTTCGTGGACATAGGGCTTGGTAAAAACGGCCTTATAAGCGGCAGCAGTGACCTCCCCAGGGGCGAAAACGGCGAGACGCTCATAAAACAGGGCATGGAGCTGCCCGTACAGGTGATAAAAACCCCCGGCGGGGACAAGGGCGTGCAGCTGAGCGCCAACATACGCCTGGCGGGCATGAGCGCGGTGGTGCTGCCGAATTCCCGTAATCTGGGAGTGTCAAGGCGCGTAAGCGACGGATCCGAGCGGGCAAGGCTGAGGAAACTCGGAGAAAGCCTGCGCCCCGCGGGCATGGGGCTGATACTCAGGAGCCAGGCGGCGGGAGCGTCCCCGGAGGAGCTTGCCCAGGAGACAGACGCGCTGGCGTCCGTTTGGAAAGGCATTGAGACAAAAGCACGGCATATCAAAGCGCCTGCGCTGCTGCTGGACGGGTCCAAAGCCGCAGCGGTTGCCGCGAGGGATATGCGTCTGGACGCGGAAACAAGGATAATTGCCAGGGATCAGGCGCTTCTGGACGACCTGCTCGGCAGGTCTGAGGGCAGGCTGCCCTGCAGATTATCCGTAGAGGACAGCGACCTGTTGACCGTTTACAGGGTGCATGCCCAGCTTGACACCGCGAAAAAGCGCCGGGTCGATCTGAAATGCGGTGGCTATCTGGTGTTCGACGACACGGAAGCCATGCGGGTGATAGACGTGAACAGCGGTTCCTTCACGGGCAGGGACGCGGAGGACACCGCCTACAGGCTCAACCTGGAGGCGGCGGAGGAGATCGCCGTGCAGGCGCGCCTCAGGAATCTTGTGGGGATAATCGTTATAGATTTTGTGGATATGCGCGAGAAAGCGCACAGGGAAAGCGTGGTCGAACGGCTGACCCGGGCGTTCGTACCGGACACCGGCAGAGTGGCGATAAACCCGCTGTCGGCCCTGGGACTGTGCGAAATGACCAGGCAGAGCAGGTACGCTGCGGCCTCAGGCGGAGAAGAATAAAGTGAACAAAACCAACGAAAAACTCGACATTGAACGGCAATACGCCTTCGCGGAAGAGATCGCTCGGCTGAGGCTGAACAAAAAATACTGCATCGTCACCATGGGCTGCCAGATGAACGTAAGGGACAGCGAGACCCTGTGCGGCTGGCTGTCCCTCATGGGCTTTACCGAGGTAAAGGCGCGCGAGGACGCGGACATCATAATATACAATACCTGCTGCGTGCGGGAAAACGCCGAGAACAAGGCGCTTGGCAACGTGATATGGCTCAAGGAGCTCAAAAAGGACAAACCAGACCTCATAATAGGCGTGTGCGGCTGCATGATGCAGGAGAAAGGCCTGGCGGAGGAACTCAAGCGCAAGTACCCGTTCATCGACCTGGTGTTCGGCACGCACAACGCCGCCAATTTCCCGGAATACCTGAGCCGCGTGCTGCTTGGCGGTGAGAGAGTGTTCGAGGTGTGGGACAGCCAGGGCAGCGTGACGGAAGGCCAGCCCGCGCTCAGGAGCTGCCGTTTCAGCGCCTTCGTGAACATAATGTACGGCTGCAACAACTTCTGCACTTACTGCATCGTACCTTACGTGAGAGGCAGGGAATGTTCCCGGCAGCCGGAAGACATACTTGACGAGTGCGCGAAACTGAAAGACGCCGGCGTAAAGGAAATAACCCTGCTGGGCCAGAACGTGAACAGCTATATGGGCGGCGGCAGCGCTTTCGCAGAGCTGCTCAAGCGCGTGGACAAGCTTGGCATAGAGCGCGTGCGCTTCATGACCAGCCATCCCAAGGACATCACCGACGAGCTCATCTCCTGTTTCGGCAGCCTTAAGCACCTGTGCCCGCAGCTCCACCTGCCCATGCAGGCGGGGGACGACGAGGTGCTGAAGCGTATGAACCGCCGCTACACCATAGAGGCTTACATGGATAAAGTCAGGCGGGTAAGGGAAGTGTGTCCCGAGATCGGGCTGACCACCGACATAATCGCGGGCTTCCCGGGTGAGACGCGCGCTCAGTTCGAGGGCACGCTCAGGGCAGTGGAGCAGGCGCGGTTCGATTCAGCGTATACATTCATATACTCGCCGAGGGAAGGCACCGCGGCGGCGAAATATCCCGATCCCGTTTCCATTCAGGAAAAGACCGAGTGGCTGGAGGAGCTTATCGCGCTTCAGCTGGGCATAACCGCCGACATGCTCAAGCGCCAGACAGGCAAAACGTTCCCCGTGCTGGTGGAAAGCGTGTCGTTAAGGAGCGAAAGCACCGTGGGCGGCAAGACGCCCCGGGGGCTCATGGTCAATTTCCCGGGAGGCCGGGATCTGATAGGGCGGATAGTTGACGTCAGGATCACCGGAGCCGGCAAAAACACACTGAAAGGCGAGCTGGAGGAATAAATGAACGAGGTTTTCAAAAAAACGCGGGAACTGGCCGAAGCGCTGCTCGAAAGCGACGAGTACAAGGCGGTCAAGGCCGCGGAAGATAAGGCGTTTGGCAACAAGGAGGCTGCCGACACGGTAGGCAGGTATCTGGAAGCCAAGAAGCGCATGGAAGAGATAATGTCCGAAAACAGCAAGGACTGGGGCGAGGTGCAGCGTCTGACCGATGAGATAGACAAATGCACCAAGGATATGGCCCAGATAGAGGATCTGGTCGCTCTGCATGCCGCTAGGGACAGGTTTTCGGGCCTCATAAACGATATCAACAAAGTCTTGCAGCTTATAATAACGGGCGAAGTCAACGAGGACGAAGGGGAGTGCACGGGTTCCTGCTCGAGCTGCGGCAAGAACTGCTCCGCTAAGGTCAATTAAAAGGATCAGGGTGAAAATATGGCGCTCAGCTCCATGATGAGGCAGTACCTCGACATAAAGCAAAAGCACGAAAACGAGATACTTATGTTCCGGGTAGGGGACTTTTACGAGATGTTCTTTGATGACGCGGAAAAAGTCTCCCGGGAGCTGGAGCTTACCCTTACGGGCAAGGACTGCGGCCTTTCCGAGCGCGCGCCCATGTGCGGCGTACCTTATCACGCTGTGGATGTATACGTGGCAAGGCTGATCGAAAAAGGCTATAAGGTGGCGATCTGCGACCAGCTGACCGATCCCGCCGAGTCCAAGGGCTTGGTGGAAAGGGACGTGACCCGCATAGTCACGGCGGGCACGCTCACTTCTCCCGACATGCTTACGGACAGGGAACCCAACTACCTGCTGGCGGTGCATATAAAGGGCAAAGACGCCGCCATCGCCTACTGCGACGTGTCCACGGGCGAATTCTATGCCGGCGAGCTCAGGCAGTGGGAGACGACGCTGGCGGACGAAGTTGCCCGCATATCCCCCAAAGAGCTCATCGCTCAGGTTAACGACGCCATCAGGGAGATCTGCAGGCGGCAGGAGATCGCCTTTACCCCGGAAGAGGCGAAGGAAGGCGCACAGACCGCGTACGGCAAGCTGGTCAAGGCGCAGTTCGGCGCAGAAAAGGTCGGAAAACTGCCCAAGGCCGTATCAAACGCGGCGGGCATGCTGCTTGCCTACCTTAACGAGACCCAGAAGACCGCGCTAAGTCATATAAGCGAGATAGGCGAGTATCGGATAAACAAGTTCATGGTGCTGGACCAGAGCGCCATAACCAACCTGGAACTCGTGAAGACCGCACGGGGCGGCACACGCAAAGGCTCCCTTCTGGGAGTTATAGATAAGACTATGAGCGCCATGGGCGCGCGTCTGCTGAAAAACTGGATAGAACAGCCTTTGCTTGACGAAGACGAGATAAACCAGAGGCTGGACGCGGTGGAATACCTCACCATGGATCCCATACTGCTTGAGGACCTGAGAAACGCGTTCAAAGCGGTCACGGATATAGAAAGGCTGCTGAGCCGCATAGCCATATCCAATGTGAATCCCAGGGATTGCCTGAGCCTCGCGTCCACGCTTAAGAGCGTGCCTGTCATAAAGAGCCTGCTGTCCCGGGCGGACGGCCTGCTGGGAGAAGCCGCAGAAGAGCTTGACCCCATAGAAGACATCTCCGAGCTGATACAGAATGCCATAAGCGAAGACGCGCCGGTGCTCATAAAGGACGGCGGCATATTCAAAAAGGGCTTCAATCCCAAACTTGACGAGTACAGGGAAGCGTCCCTGGACGGCAAGAACTGGATCGCCCGGCTGGAGCAGCGGGAAAGGGAAGAGACGGGCATCAAAAACCTGAAGATCGCCTATAACCGGCTTTTCGGGTATTACATAGAGGTCACCAGGAGCTTTTATGACCTGGTGCCCATGCGCTACGTAAGAAAGCAGACGCTGGCCAACTGCGAACGTTTCACCACCCAGGAACTTAAGGACCTGGAAAACACGATACTGGGCGCCCAGGACAATTCCGTCAAGCTGGAATACGAGCTTTTCCTTGCGGTAAGGGAAGAACTGAAGGGACGGCTCGAGCGCATACGCGCCACGGCCAACGCGCTCAAGACCATAGACTGCCTGCAGTCCCTTGCCAAGTGCGCGCTGGGCGGAGGCTACTCGCGCCCCGTCATGAACCGTGAGGGCAGGTACGAGATCAAAAACGGGCGCCATCCCGTGGTGGAGTGTGCCATGGCGCGGGGCGAATACGTGCCCAACGACCTGACTTTGAACGCCGAAGGGCGCGTGATGATAATCACGGGGCCCAATATGGCGGGCAAGTCCACATATATGCGGCAGAACGCGCTAATAGTGCTTTTGGCGCAGATGGGTTCTTTCGTGCCCGCGGACAGCGCGGATATCTCCATAACCGACAGGATATTTACACGCATCGGCGCCAACGACGACCTGTACGGGGGCCGCTCCACATTCATGGTGGAGATGGAAGAGATGAGCGTGATACTCAAGCATGCCACTTCCCGTTCCCTGGTCATACTGGACGAGGTAGGCAGAGGCACTTCCACATTCGACGGGCTGAGCATCGCCTGGGCTTCGGTGGAATACCTGGCCAGCGAGAAATGCATGGCAAGGACGCTGTTCGCCACCCATTACCACGAACTCAGCGTGCTGGAAGGAAAACTGGAAGGCGTGGTGAACTACAGGGTCACCGCCACGGAACGGGGCGAGGACGTGATCTTCCTGCGCAAGGTGGTGCCCGGCGGCGAGGACAAAAGCTACGGTATCGCCGTTGCCAAGCTGGCGGGTCTGCCCAAGGGCATAGTCGCCCGGGCGCGCCAGATAATGGCGAGGCTGGAAGTGGACGACGAACTGAACGGCTCATTGGGCGAAAAGATTATCGCGAAAAAGCGCGGTGCGGATATGCAGCTGTCCCTGGACAATCTGGGACCGATCGAACTGGTGGACGAGATAAAGACCATGGACGTGATGAGCATGTCGCCGATAGACGCACTCAACGCCCTGTATACCCTAAGCGAGAAGGCACGGAGGCTGTAAATGGCTATACGGCTGCTGGACAGGGACACGATAGAGAAGATCACTGCGGGCGAGGTCGTGGAAAGGCCTTCATCCGTGGTCAAGGAACTGGTGGAGAATTCCATAGATGCGGGCGCTACCAGCATAAGCGTAGAGATACGCGAGGGCGGCGGCGAGCTTATCCGTGTCAGCGACAACGGCTGCGGCATCAACACGGGGGAGGTCAAGCTGGCGCTCCAGTCCCACGCCACCAGCAAATTGCGCTGCGCGGACGACCTGGTAAATGTGGCGACCATGGGCTTTCGAGGAGAGGCGCTGCCCTCCATAGCCGCGGTGAGCAAAATGACCATCGTCACCAAGACACGCGAAGCTCAAAGCGGCATCCGTCTTGTGTGCGAGGGCGGCGAGATAAAGGACATCAGGGACGAGGGCTGCCCAGACGGCACCAGCGTTACGGTAAAAGAGCTGTTCTACAACGTGCCCGTAAGGCGCGTATTCCTTAAAAAGCAGGCATACGAGCAGTCGTTGATAGTGGAACTCATGCAAAAACTGGCGCTGGGCAACCCGGGCATACGTTTCCGCCTGAACGCCCAGGGCAAAACGCTGTTTTCCACCTTCGGCGACGGGAACATAAAAAACGCCGCGCTGCAGGTGTTCGGGGCCGATTACGCCAAAAACCTGAGACTGGTGGATGAGTCCGAAGGTACGTTTTCCATCAAGGGAATGATAGGCATTGGCGAGGAGAGCGCGCCTACCCGCTCCAGGCAGGCGTTTTTCCTGAACGGCAGGCTCATAAACTGCCGCATGCTGTCCCAGGCACTGGAAGAAGCCACAAAGGGACTGGTGATGATAGGGCGGTATCCCACCTGCGCGCTCATGGTCACGCTGCCCTATGGGAGCGTGGACGTAAACGTGCATCCGGGCAAGCTGGAAGTGCGCTTTAAGGATGAAGCTGCGTTCCGCTTAAGCGCCCAGACACTGCTTTCGCGGGCGCTGTCAGGCTACACGATGCTTTCTCCCCTTGCAGAGGCGGCGGCCGCCAAAATGCCCGCGGGCAGTGTGGCTTTCGCACCTGTTCCGACCGCGCCCAAAGCCGAAGAGGACAAACAGGGGCTTGATTACCTTAAGAACCTGGATATATACAAACCTGACGCGGGCAAGCATCCCGAAGTCAGGGAAAGCTACGCGCTGCTGGACATGCGCATGCCGCCCAAACCTGCCCCGGTGCCCGAGCAAACGCCGGAACAGGCCGCGTTCATTGAGCCTGCGTCTCCCAAGACCGGCTTTAAGCTGCTGGGAGTGTACCTGAACACGTATATACTGGTGGAAGCGAATGAGCAGCTGGTAATGATAGACCAGCATGCTGCCCACGAACGGCTGAATTACGAAAGATACACAAAGTCGCTCAGCGAGGGGACCGCCAGTCAGAAACTGCTTATTCCCATCGTGTTGGACCTGAGCCCCAGGGAGATACGCACCCTGGAAGCGGGCAAAGAGGAACTGGAAAAGGCGGGCTACGAGATCGAACTGTTCGGAGACAGCAGCGTCAAGGTCACAGCCGTGCCGTTCATCTACGGGGAAAGCGATCTGAAACCTCTGTTCACGGAAATGATAGATTCCCTCGACATGCTGCGCCGCGCAGAACAGGACAGAAGGCTGGATGCGATAATCCAGGCATCCTGCAAGCACGCCGTAAAGGGCGGGGAAAGACTCACTGACGCCGAGATCGGCGCGCTTATAAAACAGCTGAACGAGTCTTCCGCGCCGCCCACCTGTCCGCACGGCAGGCCGATAATGAAGGTCTTCACCCAAAGACAGGTGGAACAGATGTTCAAACGTATACAATGAGCACGCTGTACGGGATAGTGGGACCCACCGCGTCGGGCAAGACGCGCCTGGCGGTACTGGTCGCTCAAAAAGCGGGAGCCGAGATCGTTTCGGCAGACTCCATGCAGGTTTATTCCGGCATGGCGGTATTGAGCGCCCAGCCCACGCTGGAAGAGACATGCGGCATACGGCACCACCTTATTGGCTTCGTGCCGCCGGAGGAAAAGTACAACGCGTCGAAGTACAGGCTTGACGCGCAGAAGGCGATAGAAGAGATACGCGCTTTAGGACACCTGCCCCTGCTGTGCGGGGGCAGCGGCCTGTATGTGGACGCGCTCACCAAGGGCCTGCAGCTCGCTACCGAGGCGGACGAGGAGACCCGCGGGAGGCTGAAGCGCCTCGCCGCTTTACCGGGCGGCGATCTTCAGCTGTACCGGGAATTACAGAAAGTCGATCCCGCGTCGGCCGCGAAATACGCGCCCCGGGATACGCGCAGGGTGATACGTTCTCTGGAGATATTCTACGCTGCCGGCAAGCCCAGGGGAGAGCTGGAAAAACTGGACGCGGAACGCGGGGACGAACAGCCCGCCTGCCTGTTCGCACTAAAGTGGGAGCGCAAGGCACTCTACGAAAGAGTCGACCGGCGGGTGGACGAAATGTTAGAACGCGGCCTTATCGAGGAGGTCGAACGCCTGTCACAGGAAGGAGCGCCCGTACAGGAGACCGCCGCACAGGCCATAGGCTACAAGGAGATCAGGCAGGCGCTGGACGGGGAGATATCCCTTAATGAAGCCATAGACAAGGTAAAACTCAACACGCGCCATCTGGCCAAACGCCAGGAGACCTGGTTCAGGCGGGACGGGAGAGTCAGGTGGTTCGATACGGACGGCACGAACCTGGAAGAGATCGCAGGCACGATCTCGGAGACCATACTGGAGGAAACGAGTGGACGCGCATAGCTTTATAAAACAGACGGAAGCGGAATTAAGACCCGTATTCGAGGCGTTTGATGAGATCGAAAGCTTCAACACCGCGAAAATACTTAAAGAGTTCAGGGACCACAGCGTGTCCGCGAGGCATTTTGCCCCGACTACCGGCTATGGCTACGACGACATCGGCAGGGACACGCTTTCGGACATATTCGCCAAAGTGCTGGGCACCGAGAGCGCGGTAGTGCGCCCGCAGATAACCTGCGGCACCCACGCGCTGTCCGCGTGCCTGTTCGGCATACTCAGGCCCGGCGACACGCTTTTATCCGTGGTGGGCAGACCCTACGACACGCTGGGCGACGTGATAGGCATAAGCGGCAAACCCGGTATGGGAAGCCTGAAAGACTTGGGAATCAATTACCGTCAGGCGGAACTTAAAAACGGCAAGCCTGACCGGGAAGCCATTAAGAGCCTGCTGGACGGCACTGTGAAGCTGGTGCTCGTACAGCGATCCCGGGGCTATGACTGGCGCGCTTCCCTTAGCGTGGAAGAGATAAACGGATTGATAGAATTCGTGCACGAAAACTGCCCCTCCGCAAACGTTATGGTGGACAATTGCTACGGCGAGTTCACGAATACCAAAGAACCCAAAGCGGATATAATGGCGGGCTCGCTCATAAAAAATCCCGGCGGCGGGCTGGTGCCTACGGGCGGTTATATAGCGGGAAAGCGGGAACTGGTGGACAAAGTCTGCTGCCGCCTGACTTGCCCGGGACTGGGCGGAGAAGTCGGCTCCTACGCGGGCAGCTACGCCCCATTCTATCAGGGGCTGTTCATGGCGCCGCACACGGTCAACCAGACTCTCAGGACCCTGTGCCTGTTCTCCAAAGCGTTCGAAAAGCTGGGGTACGACGTACATCCAAAAGCGGAGGATCCCAGAAACGACATCATACAGGCCATAAAGTTTGAGGACAAAGAGAAACTCATCCGTTTCATGCAGCTGGTGCAGGCGAATTCGCCCGTGGATTCCGAAGCGGTGCCGGAGCCCTGGGACATGCCGGGCTACCAGGATCAGGTGATAATGGCGGCAGGCACGTTCGTGGCGGGCGCATCCATAGAGCTTTCCGCCGACGCGCCCATACGTCCGCCGTACACCGCGTATATGCAGGGCGGGCTTTCCTTCGCCCACGGGAAACTGGTGCTGGAAGCGATACTTAACGACGAGGCGTTCAGATTATGAAAAAGTGCGTGCTTGACGAGACCAAGATCTGCGACAACTGCGGCGAGTGTGAACGGTGCGACCTGGATCCGTCCAAGAAATGCGACAACTGCATGAAATGCGTGATAAGCGAAGGCGCCGAGTACCGCGCCATCAAGATAGACGGGATTCAGCTGCCGGAGTCAGACAGCGACAAAGGATCGAAATAAGGAAAAGAGCTCAGTTCCAGCTCCTCAAACATGTTTTCGGAGAGAGCTTTATACTCATCAAGCGTCTTCGCTTTGCGAAGGCGCTTTAAGTATCTTTTGCTGCCGTCAAGACACGCGCCCATATAGCTGAGTATCTCGCACATGCGCCCGTGCAGAGCGTTGTACGGCATCGATTCAGAAAACGCGCCGAGCAGGGCGTCGGAAAAACGTTTGAGCCGCGCCTTGCCGGGCGCACCCAAGCCGAGTATCTCTTCGGCAAGAGCGGGATCGGCGACTATGCCCCTGCCCAGCATTATCCCTTCCAGAGGATAACCCGGCGCCATGAGCGCCCGCGCGTCTTCGGGGGAGAATATGTCGCCGTTGTATATGACCGGGATCGATGTATGGGGGAGAGCGGACAGGATCTCCCTGTGGCACGCGCCCTTATAAAACTGGCTGCGCACGCGGGCGTGGATGATGATCTCTGAAAAAGGGTAGGAAAACAGTATTTCGGCAAGCCCGGGCCATTCGTCGGGGCTGTCGTAACCTATGCGGGTCTTTACTGAAAGCTGCGCGGGAAGCGGGGAAGAGAACAAGCCGTCAAATAAGCTTTTCAGCGCGTCGGGTGTCCTTAACAGCCCCGAACCCTTTCCTTTCGCGGTGACGGTGCCCGAAGGACAGCCCAGATTAAGATTGATGTCTTTTATCCCGACCCGTGCCAGTTTCCCGATGGCTTGCCTTAGGGCAGAAGGCTCCCTGCCCAGCAGCTGCACGGCGCAGGAATCGGGATCGCGGGCAGCGAAGGAGATCAGGCTGTCCTCCTTTTTTGAAAGGTTGAACCCTTCGGATACGCTGATAAAGGGCGTAAAATACTTGCTGACGCCCGAAAACTGCGCCATGTGCGCCGCTATATACGTGCCGTCCGTTATCCCTTCCAGAGGGGCAAAGTAGAGTTTCATCGGGTTTCCTTTTTCTGGATGAGCACGGCGAAGATGATTATCGCTCCTGTAAACGCGTCAGTCAGGAACGCGTCTATTCCCACCAGCACCAGCAGGTTGTTCATTATGCCGATTATCAGCACACCGAACACCGTGCCCAGTATCTTGCCGCGCCCGCCCGCCATGGAGGTGCCGCCAACTACCACGGCGGCTATGGCGTTCATTTCATACCCGCTGCCCGCACTGGCTACGTCCACGCCCCTTAAGCGGGCCACCGAAGTGATGGCTGCCACGGCGACTATCACGCCCATAAGCACGTAGACCATCAGTTTCGTTCTGTCCACGTTAATGCCGCTTAAGCGACTGGCCCTTTCGTTGGAACCCACCGCGTATATATGCCTGCCGAAGGCTGTATGCTCGCTTATCACGTACATTATCGCCGCAAGTATCAGCCAGTAGATTATGGGCAGGAGCATCTGCCCGCCTATTATATCCTTGTTCGCCAGCAGCTGGAATTCCTTGGGGACCTCGGGTTTGTAGCCCTTGGTGAAATACTGGGCAGCAGAGCGCACGATATTCATTATGCCCAGCGTGAATATGAACGGGGGTATCCTGCCCTTGGTTATGCCAAGGCCTGTTATGAACCCCAGCAGCGCGCCGCAGATAAGTCCCGCGCCTATGGCGATAAGATAATTGGGCGTGCCCGTTATGCCCGCGCCGGTCAGGAATCCGCCTTTGGAAATATCTAGGCACACCATCACCACCGTGGCGACGCCCGCCAGGTTTGAGCCCACCGCCAGGTCTATACCGCCTGTGATAATTACGAAGGTCATGCCCAGCGCGATCATGCCCACGGAAGAATTGGAACGCAGTACGTTCAGCGCGTTCACAAGCCAGTTGCCGCCCCAGTCGGAGTAAGAGGCGTACTTGAAGCCCAGCGCGTAGATCTGTATCACCATCATGATGATCAGGGCCATAAAGGTTGAAAACAACGGATGGTTTTTCCAGAGGGCCACAAACTTACCCGGGCAGAAAAGCAGTATCATCCCGGCTGCCGCGCACAAAATCGCGGTAAAGGTAAAGCCGATGGGGAAGGTACCTACGGCATAGATGAGCGTGTCCTTAAAAGACAGCTTTGCCCCGCGGCTGAGCTCTGCCGCGGAAGAAGAGATGCTGTCGGCTTCAAGGCTCACGGCCTCCGCTTCGGCGGCGAGCGTTTCCGTATACGAAGCCAGCTCGTCAAGCGCGGCGAGCGCTTCCTGGGGAGATGAAACCGCGTGTTTTTTGGGTTTGTCCGCGCCTAACTCGGGCGCCGCGATCCCGGCGTCGGTATACGCTGATATGACGCCGTCCGCGGCGGTCTTCAGCTTGCTTTGGGCGCTCTGGGCGCTTTTGTAGGCAGTGTCGTATATGCTTTCAGCTTCGATGAGCAGCTGCTGATGCGCGGCGTCGGCGAGCGCCGTGACCGCTTCGTCAGGCTCCGCCTGCTCGGCCATTTTGAGCGCTGTATTGGTAAGGGTGTCACCGGTGGAAGCGGTGTCATATTCGGATATCAGCTTTTCAAGCTGCGAGTGCGCTTTTTTGACGTCCTCCGAAGCGCTTTTTGCGGCGCTCACGGCGGATGAGGCTTTCTTAACGGCCGAAGGCGCGGTCTTGGAGGCGGAACGGTTCACGGAATCGATGCGGTTCTTTGCCGCCAAAGCGTTTAGGTACATCGATTTGCTGTTGCGGGGGCCAAGTATGTGGCCAAACACAGCCACGCCCGCCAGCAGCAGCGCCAGCGCGACGCAGCAGATACCGCAAATGAAATGTGCCTTTTTATGTGCCTTCATACTAACCTCTTAAGCCTGTTTTGCGCCGGTTGCCAGCAGCATGATATTGTTCTCGTTAAGTTCGTTTTCCTTAAGTTCCCCGGCGATACGCCCGTGATACATTATGTAAGCCCTTTCGCAAAGCCGGGTGATCTCCTGCGCTTCGCCCGAAAGCACGACTATCGCGCATCCCTCCTGGGCGAGACGGCAGATGATCTCGTAGATGTCTTCTTTCGCGCCTACGTCCACGCCCTGGGTGGGATTGTCGAATATCAGTACGCGGCTGTGGGCGCTCAGCCACCGTGCCAGCACCACTTTCTGCTGATTGCCTCCGGAGAGGCTCTGTATGGAATCTTCCAGGCGTGCGTATTTTATATTCAGCGCCTTCGCGTTTTCAAGCATCAGGCTTCTTTCCCTGGCGTGATCGGTGAACAGCAGGCGCCTTATCTGCTCGTATACGGCTATGGAACCGTTTTCGAGTATGGTAAGGTCTTTTATGATGCCGTTTTCCTTGCGGTCCGGAGGCACATAGCCTATGCCCAGGGAAGCCGCCTTATGGGGCGAAGCGATCTTTTCGGCTTTCCCGTACAGCAGTATCTCGCCGCTTGTTACCGGAATAAAACCGAATATCGCCTGAAACAGTTGACTCCGCCCGTCTCCCAGCAGCCCGGTGAAGCCCAGTATTTCCCCGCGCCTCAGACTGAATGAAATGTCAGAAAAATATGAGGGGGAGGACAGATGAGATACTTCCAGCACTACCTCTCCCAGCGGGTGTTCGCGTTTGTACTCGTTACCGCTCACAGTGTGGCCGACCATCAGCAGCGCAAGCTTTGTCTCGTCCGTATCACGGATGTCTCCGTTTCCCGCCACGCAGCCGTCCCTTAAAACGGTGTAGCGGTCGCATATCTCCATGACTTCCCTCAGTTTGTGGCTTATAAAGATTATGGAAACGCCCCTGCGCTTGAGCGAGCGCATGAGCTCGAACACGCGGGCTATCTCCTTTTCGCCCAGGGAGGTGGTAGGTTCGTCCATTATAATGGTGCGGGCGTTGAACAGCAGGGAGCGGGCGATCTCCACGATCTGTTTGCTGCCCGCGTCCAGCGAGCCCACCAGGGCGTCGGGTGAGATATCCGACCCCATGCCTGCCAGCACCTTTTGTGCCTCTTCGCGCATTTTGCGCCGGTTCAGGAACGCGCCGCGCCTGACTTCCTCGCCTATAAACAGGTTCTCATACACGCTCAGATCGTTTATCAGATTGAGCTCCTGATGGATGAACGCTATGCCGTGCTTTATCGCGTCCGCGGGGCAGGAGATCTCGGCAGGCTTGCCGTCAAGAGTTATCTGCCCGCTGTCGGCTTTCACGACACCGCCGAGTATATTCATAAGCGTGGACTTGCCTGCGCCGTTTTCACCTAAAAGCGCATGGATCTCCCCGTCAGCCAGGGAGAAGTCCACGTTATTCAATACCAGGTTGCTGCCAAACGACTTGCAGATCCGTTTAAGCTCCAGCGCCATTGAGAGCTCCTTCTAAAAGGGCCATGGCGGCTTGCACCATGGCCCTGAAATTCGGTGAAGATCAGTAGGGGGAATCGGGATTCAGGAAGTCCACCACGTTGTCTTTGTCTACGATATTGGTGGGCAGCACTACCAGGTGCTCTATCTCATCGCCCTGCAGTACGGCAATGATGTTGTCGATGCAGTTGACGATCATGTTGGGGGAATAGGTGGCGGAACAAACCCAAATGTCCTTGTAGGCGTCTTCGGTCATCATCTTAAAGTATTCCTGGCATCCGCCGCCGCCGGTGATGACCTTGATATCGGTGCGTCCGCTCTCCAGTATCGCCTGCAGCGCGCCGATGGAAGTCTCGTCGTCCAGAGAGAACACGGCGTCGATCTCGTCATACTTGGTGAGCGCATCGGTCATGTCGCTGAGCGCGGTGGCGCGCACAAAGTCAGTGGCGACTTCGGCGATGACCTCGATGTCGGGAGCGTATTCCTCGATGTAGTCGTAGAAGCCCCGGCAGCGGTCGTCGTTCACGTTGCCCGCGGCGGGCTTGCACAGCACCAGCACTTTGCCCACGCCTTCCAGTTTATCGGAAATGTAACGCGCGCCTTCATAGCCCATGCCGTAGTTGTCGCCGGTGAGCAGGTACATATTGTCGGCGTACTTTTCGTCCACATTTATGATCATATCGAAGTTGGAGATCAGTATGCCCTTTTCAAGAGCCATTTCGGCAGCGGTCTCTACGCCCTTAAACTGGGGCCAGACCACTATCGCGTCCACGCCAAGACCGATCAGTTCTTCGATCTGGGCGGACATTTCTTCAGCGTTGGAAGAGGTGAGGAAGCGGTATTCCACTTCGTATTCCTCGATGGCCTGCTGGGCAAAGTAAGCGACGCCCGCTACCCAGCCGTGGGTCTCGGCAGGAGCAAGGATGCCGATAAAGGGCTTGTCATCCTCTGCGAAAGCGCCGAAGGCGACCAGCGCCATGACCAGCGCGAGGGCGAGGCAGAGCAGTTTTTTCATGACGAATACCTCCGTAACAGTGTTTTGAAAGATCCGGCCCCGCAATGCGGGGAACACATGCTTATTATAGCATTATACGGGAAAAACTGTCTATATCTAGCCCGCAGAAAAATAAAAAAAGTTTTGAGCCTCCGGAAACGTTTTCTTGCTGTAAACTGTACTTTAAAATAACTGTTTCGGGCTTGCAATCGAAACGACATTGTGATAGAATCGACGCAAATTTCCAAACGCTGTGAGGAAGAATCGGCGGGACAGTTCCCCCTAAGCGAGCCGGGTCTGGTGCAAGCCGGCGGGGCACGCCCGTACGTCTGGCTTCTGAGCGGGGGCTCCGAACGGAGTAGGGGCTCACGGCCATGCCGTTAAACTGTAACGAGATGGGAGGCGTCTGCGCCTTTCAATTCGGGTGGTATCGCGTATTTATCGCCCCGGAGGATTTCCGGGGCATTTTGTTTATCGGGAGAGAAGTATGAGAAAGGTTTACCTGGCTGAATCGACACTTTCACTGAGCGCCGGCATGAGCTTTGGCCGCCGGCTGGAGTGCGCGAGGCTTTTGGATGACGTCAACGTTGATGTGATCTGCGTATGTCCGGCATGTGAGGAAAAGAGCGACGAGATCCTCATCAAGACAATCGCCAGGCAGACCAAAAACGCGGTCGTGTCGGTGCCGGTAACAGACGGCGACTGCGAGAAGGCGTATTCAGCGGTCAGGGATGCCGCGAAGCCCCGCCTTAATATCAGGTATCCCGTTTCGGTGGTGGGCATGGAGTATTCCATGCACCTTAAACCGGAAAAGATGCTGGACAGGATCAGCTCGACGGTAAAAAAGGCCAGGGAGCTGTGCGCAGACGTGGAATTCACCGCGCTGGACGCGACCAGGTCGGAGAACGGTTTCCTCGAGCGCGCGCTTAACGCGGCGAAGGAAGCGGGGGCAAATGTGCTTACCGTATCCGACGAAGCGGGGGAGATGATGCCGGACGAGTTCGGCAGGTTCGTGGAATCGGTCCGCTCATCCATCGGCGAGGCATGCCTGGGCGTGATCGTTTCGGACAGGCTCTCCATGGCGGAAGCGTGCGCGTTTGAGGCTGTGCGCGCCGGCGCGGACCTGATCTATACCCGCTGCGCACCAGGTTCGCTCCCGCGGCTTGACATCATGGTAGATATCATATCCGCCCGGGGAGAAAGCTTTGGCGTGTACTCTGAAGCGGACGTCACAGCGCTCAAGCGCGCAACGCAGATGATCGCTTACCACGACAAGGCCAATGACCCGCAGGCCGCGGCGCACAGCGCGCCCCGCGCAGAGGAACCCAAGACCCTGCTGACCGCCCAGAGCGACATACAGGCAGTCGCCCGCGCGGCGACTTTGCTGGGGTATGAGCTGAGCAAGGCGGACATCGCAAAGGTATACGAAAGGTTCATGGGCATAGCCGTTAAGAAGCCGGTGGAGCTTAAGGAACTTGACGCGATCATCGCGGCGGTGGCGCTTCAGGTGCCTCCCACATACACCCTTGCCAGCTACGTGGTCAATTCCGGCAATATAATTACTGCCACTGCGCACGTGGTGCTGGACAGGCAGGGCGCGAGAGTCGAAGGCATCTCCACGGGAGACGGCCCCATAGACGCGGCGTTTCTGGCAATAGAAAAACTGATCGGCCACCACTACGAACTGGACGACTTCAGTATCCGCGCGGTGACGGGCGGCCAGGAAGCGGCGGGCGAAGCGCTGGTGCGCCTGCGCGACGAAGGCAGGCTGTTCTCTGGCAGGGGCATATCCACCGACATAGTCGGCGCAGCGATCCGCGCATACATAAACGCGCTCAACAAGATAGTTTACAGGGAGAATTAGAATGAAGCTGTCCGTCTCTACCTCCGGCTGGAGGGAAATGGGCTGGCCGGAATATGAAAATCTGGCGCGGGAGCTTAAGTACAGCGGTATAGAACTGCATGATGCGCTGAATCCCGAGTTCGCGGACATGGTGCGCATGTGCGAAGACGCGAGCAGGCTTGAACTGCAGGGCGTCGGCATCAGCTGCGTGGACGCGCTGGGCAACCCTGCGAGCGGCGACGCACGCGAAGCCTGCGTAAATGAGCTGAAACAGCTGTGCGAGCTGGCGAAAAGCCTTAAGTGCCCTTTTGTAAGGCTGAGAGCGCAGGATACCGACGATGACATACAAACGCAGGGCGGCAACGTCAGGAGCGTCATCGACGCGGTGATCTCCGGTTTTTCCACCTCAGGCGTCACGCTGCTCGTGGAGACAGCGGGTATCTTCTCCGACACCGAGCGGCTCAAGAACCTGCTGGACGAATACGCGCTGGACTGTCTGCAGGCGCTTTGGGACGTGCACAACACATTCCGCTTTTCAGGTGAGACACCGGAAAGATCCATAACGAAGCTGGGCGCTTACGTAAAACATGTCCATATCAAGGACAGTCGGCTGAGTGGAAGCCGGGTGGAGTATGTGCTGCCCGGAGAAGGCGATCTGCCGGCAAAAGAGGTGTTTGAAGCCCTTAGAAGCATATCTTACGCCGGATATATCACCCTTGAGTGGGACAAGGCGTGGATGGACGGGCTGGACGACCCCTATGTGGTATACACCCAGTTCAGGGAATTCGCGTCCATGTACGAGCCCAGGTCCTACACGGACGGCGCCCTGTATACCTCTGTGGACGGCAAAGGCAGGTACGTGTGGAAGCACGACGAGCTTATAAACGAGAACTTCCCCCAGGTGCTTGACAGGATGGCGGAGACCTTCCCGGACCAGCTTTGCTTCAAGTACACCACGCTGGATTATACCCGCACCTATTCCCAGTTCAGGGACGACGTGGACAGGTGCGCCCGGGCGTTCATAGCCGTGGGAGTACGCCCCGGCAGCAAAGTGGCGGTATGGGCTACCAACCTGCCCGCCTGGTATATCAGCTTCTGGGCAGCCACCAAGATAAACGCCACGCTGGTGACCATGAACACCGCCTACAAGATCGCCGAAGCGGAGTATCTTTTAAGGCAGAGCGACACCCATACGCTCATAATGATAAACGGGTACAGGGACTCGGACTACGTGGACACTATCACCCGGCTGTGCCCCGAAATGGAGCACAGCGACCCGCAGAAAGGGCTGCACTGCAAAAAACTGCCGTTCCTGAGGAACGTCATCACCGTGGGATTCAGGCTTAAAGGCTGCCGGGAATGGGAAGAATTCCTGCAGGAAAGCGAAAAAGTGCCCATCGAAGAGGTGAGCCGCCTGTCTTCCCTTATAAAGGGCGACGATGTATGCAACATGCAGTACACTTCCGGCACTACTGGCTTCCCCAAAGGCGTCATGCTCACCCACAGGGGCGTGGTGAACAACGGCAAGTGCATAGGCGACAGGATGGACCTGTCCACTGCCGACCGCATGATGATCCAGGTGCCCATGTTCCACTGTTTCGGAATGGTGCTGGCAATGACTGCGTGCATGACCCACGGCACTACCATGTGCCCGCTGCCGTACTTTTCGCCCAAGCCCGCGCTGGACTGCATCACCAGGGAAAAGATCACCTGCTTCCACGGCGTGCCCACCATGTTCATAGCCATGCTGAGCCACCCGGATTTCGCCAAGACGGACTTTTCCCATATGCGCACGGGCATAATGGCGGGCAGCAACTGCCCCGAAAGCGTGATGCGGGAGGCGGCGGACAAGATGCGCATGACCGGCATCGTGTCGGTGTACGGCCAGACGGAGTCTTCTCCCGGATGTACCATGAGCCGCTGCTACGACGACAGTCTTGACGTCAGGACCACCACGGTGGGCAGCAACCTGCCCCAGGTGGAATGCCGGATAGTAGACCCGGTCACAGGGGAAGAGCTGCCCTGCGGACAGCAGGGTGAATTCGTGGCACGGGGCTACAACGTTATGAAGGGCTATTACAAGATGCCCTCCGCTACCGCCCAGGCGATAGACAAAGAAGGCTGGCTGCACACGGGCGATCTGTGCATAAAGGATCCGGACGGAAACTACCGTGTTACCGGCCGGCTCAAGGATATGATAATCCGAGGCGGCGAGAACATTTATCCCCGTGAGATAGAGGAATTCCTGATAACCCATCCGCTGATAAGCGATGTGCAGGTCATAGGCGTGCCGGACAAACAGTACGGCGAGGAGATAATGGCCTGCGTGATACTGAACGAAGGCGCTACATTGAGCGAACAGGAGGTCAAGGACTACGTGCTGTCCTCCATGGCGCGGCATAAGGTACCCAGGTACGTGTGGTTCATGGACAAATTCATCATGAACGACGCGGGCAAGATACAGAAATTTAAAATGGTAGAAAAGGCCTGCGAGGTCTTCAAACTGAGCAGGGAGTAGGGAGGAGAAAAATGGAAATCAGCGTAACGTTAAACACCAACCCCAAAGCCAAACCCCAGGATGAGACCGCGCTGGGCTTCGGCAAGATTTTCACCGACCACATGTTCCTTATGAACTACAACCCGCAGCAGGGCTGGCATGACGCGCGCATCGTGCCATTCGGCGACATCAGCCTGTCTCCCGCGTCCACGGTGCTGCACTACGGCGCTGAGATTTTCGAGGGCATGAAGGCTTACAGGCGCCAGGACGGCGAGATCCAGTTCTTCCGCCCCCAGGAGAACTTCAGGCGCATGAACAACTCCGCTGACAGGATGTGCCTGCCCAAGCTGGACGAGGAATTCTGCCTGAAGGCGCTCAAAAAACTGGTCAACATCGATAAGGACTGGGTGCCGCATACGCAGGGCGCCAGCCTGTACATCCGCCCCTTCCTGTTCGGGAACGACCCGTTCCTGGGCGTGCATACGGTGAGCAACTGCATATTCTGCATCATCCTTTCTCCTTCCGGCGCTTACTATAAAGAAGGCATCAATCCCGTCAAGATCATGATCGAGACCCAGGACGTCAGGGCGGTCCGCGGCGGCACCGGCTACGCCAAGTGCGGCGGTAACTACGCCGCGTCCATGAGAGCGGGCGAGAAGGCGGAGCAGAAGGGCTACGCCCAGGTGCTGTGGCTGGACGGCGTGGAGCGCAAGTACGTCGAGGAAGTCGGTTCCATGAACGTCATGTTCAAGATCAGCGGCACCGTGGTCACCCCAAAGCTGACCGGTTCCGTGCTGCCCGGCATCACCAGGATGAGCTGCATCGCGCTGCTCAAGAGCTGGGGCGTGCCGGTGGAGGAGAGGCTGATAAGTGTAGAAGAACTGGCCAAGGCGGTCAAGGACGGCACGCTGGAAGAAGCCTGGGGCACGGGCACCGCCGCGGTAGTGTCTCCAATGGGCGAACTCAACGTGGACGGTGTGAGCTACGTGGTGAACGGCGGCAAGATCGGTGCGCTCACCCAGAAGCTGTACGACGAACTGACAGGCATACAGTGGGGCGTGAAGCCGGATACGTTTGGATGGATCGAGCCGCTCAACTGAACCGTTGATGAAAAGAGTAACGCTGTTTGCCGGGCATTACGGTAGCGGTAAGTCTTCCCTGGCAGTGGAATACGCCTTGAAGCTCGCTTCGGAGGGCGACAGGACCATCATCGCCGACCTGGACATTGTCAATCCCTATTTTCGCAGCATGGACAGCCGCGCGGAACTGGAAAGCGCGGGCGTAGATGTCATCGTGTCGCCATACGCCGGAAGCAACGTGGACGTGCCCGCCCTGCCGGGGGAGATGTACAGGATAGTAGACGACCGGGAGTTCAAGGCGGTAGTGGACGTAGGCGGAGACGACCGGGGCGCCCTGGCGCTGGGAAGGCTTTCGGGAGCGCTCAAGCAGGAAAACGACTACGAAATGATACTGGTAGTAAACTTCCTGCGCCCCCTGACTCAAACGCCGGAGGAAGCCGCACAGGTGATCTGTGAGATAGAGCAGGCGGGCAGCCTGCCCTTCACCGGCATCGTAAACAACACGAATCTGGGCGAGCTGACCACACGCGAGCATGTGCTTGAGGGGCTTGAAAAAGCGGAAAAGCTGTCCAGTATGAGCGGACTTAAACTGCTGGGAAGCACGGTAAAACCGGAACTGCTGCCGGAAATAAAGACAGCAAGCGCGATATATCCCGTAAGGATCCGCCACCGAGCGGACTGGGCGATTTTTTAGAAAGAGGTGTTTAGCTTGGCTAAGGTTACATTCAGGACCGAGCGCTGCAAGGGCTGCGGACTTTGCGTGAACGCGTGCCCCAAAAAGATCGTGGAGCTGGACAAAACTAAGCTCAATTCTCAGGGGCATCATCCCGCCTATTGCATAGACGAAACCAAATGCGTTGGCTGCGCGTTTTGCGCGACCATGTGCCCCGACTGCGTGATAACGGTGGAAAGGTAGGCGTAAAAATGGCGGATAAAGTGCTGATGAAGGGCAACGAGGCCCTGGCGGAAGCGGCCATAATGGCAGGCTGCCGGCATTACTTCGGTTATCCCATCACTCCTCAGACAGAGGTGGCGGCTTACCTTGCCAAGCGTATGCCCAAAGTGGGCGGCACGTTTCTGCAGGCGGAAAGCGAGATCGCCGCGATCAACATGGTCATAGGCGTCGCCAGCGCTGGCAAACGCGTGATGACCAGTTCTTCTTCACCGGGAATCTCCCTTAAAAGCGAAGGCTTGAGCTACCTGGCGGGCTGCGACCTGCCCGCGCTGGTAGTGAACGTGCAGAGGGGCGGCCCCGGACTGGGCGGCATACAGCCCAGCCAGTCGGATTACTTCCACGCCACCCGCGGCGCGGGCCACGGCGACTTCCACATGCTTGTGCTGGCGCCCGCTTCCGTGCAGGAGATGGCCAGCCTGGTATTCAAGGGCTTTGACCTGGCGGATAAATGCCGTATGACCACCATGATACTGGCGGACGGCACCATCGGCCAGATGATGGAACCCGTGTCGCTGGATATGGGCGAAGTGATAGCTTACGACAAGCCCTGGGCGGTCACGGGCACCGGCGGGATCAGGAAGCATAACATAGTAAACTCCCTGTCCCTGCTGCCGGAAGAACTGGAGCAGTGGAACATCGCCAGATATGAGCGCTACGCTCAGATAGAGAAAGACGAAGTCCAGTACGAAAGCTTCCTGACCGAGGACGCGGATATAGTGTGTGTGGCTTTCGGCGTAGCGGCGCGCGTGGCGAAAAACGCCATCGTGGCGGCCCGCGCCAGGGGCATCAAGGCAGGCCTCATCCGTCCCATAACCCTGTGGCCCTTCCCCAAGGAAGCACTCAAAAAGGCCGCGGAAACGGCAAAGGCGTTCGTATCCGTGGAGCTGTCCATGGGCCAGATGATAGAGGATGTAGAGCTGGCGATCCGCTGCAGGCGCCCCGTGCTGCTGTGCTCCCGGGTGGGCGGCATGATCCCCACGCCCGAAGAGGTACTTGCCAAGATAGAGGAAGCTCAGAACGCCGGGAGGTGCGAATAAATGATAGTGTTTGAAAAACCCCACGCGCTGGCGGATGTCAAGCTGCATTACTGCCCCGGCTGCACTCACGGCATCATCCACCGTCTGGTGGCTGAGGCCATAGACGAACTGGGCATCGAGGGCAAGACCATAGGCATTGCCCCCGTAGGCTGCTCCGTGTTCGCGTACAATTACTTCAACTGCGATATGGTTGAGGCTGCTCACGGCCGCGCCCCGGCGGTAGCCACGGGCGTAAAGCGCGCGAATCCCGAAAACATCGTTTTCACCTATCAGGGAGACGGCGACCTGGCCGCCATAGGCACCGCCGAAACGGTCCACTCCGCCGCCAGAGGCGAGAACATCACTGTGATATTCGTGAACAACGCTATTTACGGCATGACGGGCGGGCAGATGGCGCCCACCACGCTGCCTGGGCAGGTCACCCAGACCTCTCCCTACGGCCGCCAGGTGGAAACCGTGGGCTATCCCGTAAGGGTCTGTGAGTTGCTCAGCAACGTCACCGGTGCGGCTTACCTTGAAAGGGTGGCCGTAAACAACGTCAAAAACGTGAAGGCGGCAGGCGCGGCGATCAAGAAGGCGTTCAGGTATCAGATGGAGGGCAAGGGCTTCTCGCTGATCGAGGTGCTGTCTTCCTGCCCCACCAACTGGGGCCTCACTCCCGAAAAGGCTCTGGAGTGGCTGAACGACAACATGATCCCGTACTACCCGCTGGGCGTGTACAAAGACAAGTTCGCCAAGGAGGCTTAATATGACTACGAACATACTTATATCCGGCTTTG
>JAEEGL012713130.1_pt1 | contig 31787 bp, 26 predicted proteins | sample 9134231 | NCBI WGS metagenome assembly JAEEGL01 (sample SAMN16246548, study PRJNA631951) | gut metagenome | biome: gut microbiome; feature: rumen; material: fiber-attached | host: Bos | place: Iran: Karaj | collected 2018-10 | reverse complement strand
CGTAATTCAATGGTAGAATGTCAGCTTCCCAAGCTGAATACGCGGGTCCGATTCCCGTCGCCCGCTCCAGTCGCAGAAAAGCCGCACATTGATGCGGTTTTATTGTGCGCAGATTGCTTTTGTCATGCCCGGCCCCGCCGATCTTTGCTAGAATATGAGCCATGGATACACCTGTACTGACAATGCCGATGGCTTCTGCCCTGACGGACTGGTATCACCGAAATAAACGCACGCTTCCCTGGCGTGACACCGGGAATCCGTATGATGTCTGGATCAGTGAGATCATGCTCCAGCAGACCCGCGTTGAGGCGGTTATACCGCGTTTTCTGGCGTTCCGCCGGGAACTGCCGGATATCCCGGCCCTGGCCGCATGTCCGCCGAACCGTCTGATGAAGCTGTGGGAAGGCATGGGTTATTATTCCCGGGCCCGGAATCTGCAGAAATGTGCTGCTGTCCTCGTGAATGCATATGACGGTAAACTGCCGGCAAAGCCGGAAGAACTGATCCGGCTGCCGGGCATCGGTCCCTACACAGCCGGGGCAATTGCGGCCATCGCCTTCGGCCAGCCGGTTCCGGCTGTTGACGGTAATGTGCTGCGGGTGCTTGCCCGTATTTTTGCCGTTGCCGATGACATCCGGGCGGAAGACACAAAGACAGCGATGCGTGCCGTCATAGCTGATTTCTATCGCCGGGAACAGGTTTCCGATGCCGGCTTCATATCCGCTTTCACCCAGGCCTTGATGGAGCTTGGTGCCCTGGTGTGCGTGCCCAACGGCGCCCCGCGCTGTGAGGCATGTCCCCTGCGCGGTGATTGTGCCGCCTTCCGGGAGCAGCTGACTGACCGCATCCCGTACCGCTCCGCACTGAAGCAGCGCCGCATTGTCCCCCTGACTGTCCTTGTCATCCGGGATGGGAGCCGGTTTGCCCTGCGCAGACGTCCGGCCGGCGGGCTGCTGGCAGGTCTGTATGAATTCCCGAATGTGCCCGGTCATCAAAGCCGGGAAGAAGTCATCCGGTACATGGAGTCACTGCAGATACCGGTGCTGCGCATCCGGAAGCTTCCCGATGCCAGGCATGTCTTCACTCACCTTGAATGGCAGATGTCCGGCTATGAACTGACCGTTGAAAACATGGATACCCTGCCCATGCCGGATACTGTCCTGCTGACAAAGAAAGAACTGCAGTCCTTTGCAGTTCCTTCCGCGTTTGATGTCTATATGAGATACTACGATTTGCGCTCCGAAGCATCCTGAGATGCTTTCTTTGCCCCGATCCGGCGGACTTCCACCTTGCGCTTCGGCGCTTCCGGAGCCTCTTCCGGCGGGCTCTCCTTTACCGTCTTTCGTCTTCTGGCCGGCCGTTTTGCCGGCTTTTTTTCAGTTTGTTCCTCCGGCTCTGCCTCTTTCTGTCCGGCCTGTTCCGGCTGGAATACTTCACCGTTTTCAAGGGTCCAGGCCGAAAGGTTGTTTCCGCCCCGGTGCATCAGGAACGACGCCGCCAGGTTCAGGTCATGAAACCGGTAGTTCTTTTCAAACTGGGCCCGGCCGTTTTCATCTTCCGACAGGACACCGATCTGCACCATGTTGAGATACTGCGGGCGCATGGATTTCATATCCTGCGGCCCGTAAGCCCGCATGGTGCTGCCGGTCAGTACTTCAATCGTATGCTGGTTGCGGTAAATCGCCTTGGCGTTGACCGTCGGCGCGTTCAGGGTAATGATGTCATCCCCGGCCCGCATTTCCGCATGTGACCCTTCGTAAGGATAAATCTCGATAATTTCCTCGATCAGCCGGTCACAGCGTTCCAGGATATCCTTGAATACCCAGGTCTGCTTGTTCAGGATGTCCTCATTCATGCGGATGTGCCGGGTGGCTGAAAGAATCTTTTTCTTGGCGTCAAAGCTTTGGTTTCCCATGCGGGTATTGTCATATTCCGCGCACAGGGTCAGGTTGCCGATCAGGTTGACATAGAAGGCATACTCTTCCTCATCCTTGGCCTTCGCCGCCCGTTTCCAGTAGGCATTGGGATGCTGCGGCATGATATGCTCGATATTCAGTCCGGACACATCCACTTTGGCCGTCGCGCCATGGTGCTCGATCCGCTCCAGCACCGAGCGCAGGCACATGAGGGAATAGGCATTGACTTCCTTGAGCTGGCTGCGCAGCTGGTCATCAGTCGGCATAGCCAGCGGTCGGCCACGGTTGTAGTTGATCAGGTAAACCTTTGTAATCTCATGTATGCCGCTGCGGTTCTTCTGATAGCTGCTCATGACCGAGCGCAGCAGCTGCGGGAAATACCGGCTCAGGCTGCCTGTATCATAGCCGCACAAGGCTCTTCTGGTCATATAGGAATCCAGCAGCCGGATCTGCCGGATCAGCGTGTCCATATCGATCACATGGTCTTCGTACAGGGAGAACATGGCCATCAGGAACGGTGCCGGCAGTCTGGAATCACTGTGCCGGTAATCCTGCAGGGCCGCTTCCACTGCCCGGTCTTCCGCCGGTCCCTGGTAAATATCCATATAATACCGGCAGTACCGGTTGATCTCCCGCAGTTTCTGTTCCCGGCTGGTCCCGGTCCGGTTCCAGTATTCCTTGAAACCGTCATAAACATCACGGCGGTTGAACAGGTTATATGTCTTGGCGGCCAGGAAATAGCGGAAGAATTCCTCCAGCCGGCGGGAATCCGGCAGATACCGCTCCAGCGGTTCCCAGTACAGCCGGTAATACCGCTCCTGCACATCACTCGTATAATTCATCAGGATATAGTTCCGGATCAGGTCCGCCGAAGTCAGCGGGGCGCCGGTCGAGTTGATCGACTCGAATATCTGCTGGGAATTGTCATCTTCCGAAAGCGGGAATGCCAGGATATCCATCCGGCTGAGACAGTCGAGGATCTCCAGCAGTGAATACCGGCTGTGCAGCTGATCGATCTGCCGGAAAATATAATCATAGTTCCGGTATACCGGTGTTTCTTTTTCTTTCGTGCTGAGGTCACGCACACTGCCGTAGATCAGCCGGGCGTACACATCATCATCGGAAATGACCGGTTTCAGCCGCATCCTGGCCTCTTCCAGAACATGCCGGTTGTACAGGTAGTAGTCCTCGATCATGCCGGCCGTTTCCTTTTCCTTTGCCTTCAGGGCCGCGTTCTTCAGGGCCAGCAGGAAGATGAAGGACGTTGTCAGCCGCTGCTGGCCGTCAACGATCTGGATTTCCCGGAACATGGCTGCCCGTTCCGCTTCCTTGTATATGACAATGCCGAGAAAGTGGCTGGCCGTCCGGTGCTCCAGCAGTCCCTTCATATCGTTGATAAACCGGGCAGTCTCTATTTCCGGATTCCAGGTGTAATTCCGCTGATAAACCGGAATGACAAACTGGGACCCCATATGTGTCTTGATAAAGTCCGAGACATTTGTCCGGACAGGTTGTTTCATCATGCAATCAAATCCTTTCGCTTGCTTACGCAAAAGGCGCGTCAGCGCCTTTTACTGCTTTTCATCTTCCCGGATCAGAATCCTGATCGCTTCAATCGCTGCCCGGATGGCCTTGTCCGTATCATGAACCTGCGGATTCGGCAGGCCGGCCTTGGCTCTTTCCTGGTTGGCGACCGTCAGGAGAACGGTTCCGCATCTGACCCGCAGATAACTGGCCACGACAAACAGGGCCGCTGATTCCATCTCCGATGCCAGGCAGCCAAGCTGGACCCAGGCATCCCACTTGCGCAGCAGGTCCGCGCCGTTGGGCAGGGTCTCCGGCCGGTGCTGGCCATAGAAGGCATCCTTGCACTGGACGATGCCTGTATGATACGGTGCCTCAATGATCTGGGCACCTTCGGCCAGGGCATTGATGACATCCAGTGTGGCAACTGCCGGGAACTCAATCGGGGCATACTCTTTTGATGTCCCTTCCATCCGCACAGCACCGGTCGCGATGACCAGGTCCCCGCTCTTCACGTTCAGATCCATGCCGCCGCAGGTGCCGACCCGGATAAAGGTGTCAGCCCCGACGGCTGTCAATTCTTCCATGGCAATCGAAGCGCTCGGCCCGCCGATGCCGGTTGAAGTTACGGATACCATGACTCCGTCAAGATACCCGGTGTAAGTCACAAATTCACGGGAATCCGCTACCAGCCGCGGTTCATCAAAGTAAGCCGCGATCTTGGCACAGCGTTTCGGATCGCCGGGCAGGATCACATACCGGCCGACATCTCCCTGGCCGACGCCGACATGATACTGCTTGCCGCTGCCTTCAGAATAATCAATCATTTCTCTTCTCCGCCGCAGGGTTCAGGGTGCTGTCCACTGCCATGCCGGCAATCTTCCAGATCCCGCCCTGCTTCATGAATGTCACCTGGAAACCGCTGTTCCAGGTTCTGGATACCTCACCGTTGGACGCATAGTAATCAAACGTCACATAGCCAACCATGGTATCGTCACTCTGCTGGATAATGTTTCTGGCTGTTTCGTTGGAGAACCGGGATGTGCCGTGGGATGTGAACCATGTATTCTGCATGGTCCGGATCCGCTCATACCAGTCGCTGTTGGTAATGGAAACGGCTACTACTGCGCCCAGGCTGGATTCCTGGGCCGGGAACTGGGCACAGATCTTGATGTCATCGATGAAGACCTTCGCCAGTTCCGCTGACTGGGCATCCCGGCCGACGAAAATCGTATTGGAGAGAACATCATCGAGCGTTGTATAACCGGTCTGCCCGACAACCTTGATGACCGGCTTGGCCAGAAGATTTGTCAGTTCTTATCGGTCCACCTTCGGGGCCCCGGTTGTATCACGCAGGCCGCGGAAATTGCTGGCAACCACGTTTTTTTCAAGAAGGTAATCACTGGACAGTTCGATGCCGTTGACGGTGATCTTCAGACCGGCAGGCACTTCAACGATGTAGTCGTTGTTGCCGGCAAAGACCGTGGAAGCCTTCCACGTGCCGTCAGCCGCCTGCAGCAGTTTCACTGTTGCCAGATACTTGTGGTTATAGACAAGGGTGTATGTATTGTCGCCCTCTTCCGCCGGCGCGAACTCGATCCGGGACGTATCCGCGTTGGCATAGATTTCCTTCAGTGTGGCAATGTAGTCTTCCTTCGCGTTGAGGTGCGGAGCCACGACCAGCGAGTCTTCGTAGATTTCGTCAAAACGCTGGTTCCTGATCTTGAGCAGATAATCACTGATGGCGCTTTCCGGCAGTTTCGCTTCCGCGGCCGCGAATTCCTTCTTGGCGTTGTTGACAAATGTATATCCGCCGAAGACGCATCCGGCTGTCACCAGAAGCAGGACAAGCAGAGCCAGCAGCGTATTAATGCCTTTTCCTGTCTTTGCCATATTACTTATCCTCCATGACAATGAATGCCGTCGGCAGATGTCTGGAACCGTACATGGATACGGTATTGTTGACATATTCGCCGTTATAGATCATAGCTGTGGAATTGCCGCCGTCCAGGTTGGAAGCCATGTAAGCACCGTAATCGAACATGACGTCAACGATATCCTGATACTTGGCGCCGAAGGACGACGGGCCGCGGCCGTCCAGAACCAGCAGCAGGAAGGTGCCGTCAGGCCGCTGCCCGATGGCTGTCCGCGGGTTGAGGTACGGGACATCACCCTGGCCTTCCTTGAAGACCTGGTGGAAGTTCGTAATCAGTGTCGGGCCGAAGGTAACGCCTTCCTGGATGCCCCAGTCCAGCGCCTGCTGGCCGGTCATGCCGGAACAGATCAGTTTGCCTTCCTTGTCGATGCCGATCACCGACTGGTATTCATTACGGCCGCCGCTGATCAGCTTGCCCTCGTGCACGACAATACCGTAAGCCAGGCCGCCGTTGCCGGTGCCGCCGGCATCTTCAAATCCGCCGGCATTGATTCCGGCAATCGCATGGTTGTTGCGCACATAGTCAACCAGACTCGGGGCCTGGGCACCGCTGTCCATAGCCGGGTTTACCGCTACTTTCAGCAGGTCGGAATCGTACACCATCAGCATCCAGCCTTCATAGGTGTAGCCGGTGACATGCTCAAGCCGCATCTTTTCGTGTTCAGCATTTTCATCCGGCGCGTCAACCGGATCCATTTCAACGGTATTGGATCTGATATTTTTCAGTTCCTCTTCTGTATAGAACCGGGAAGCGATCTTATATTCAAATGAGCCTTCATCCAGCGCCCGCAGCTGTTCATGACTGTATGCCACAGCGCTGCCGGCATATTTCTCCTTCATGTAGAAATAACCGGTTCCAAGCACAGACAGCACCGCGATCAGCAGACAGCAGCCGATCAGTGCCCCCGGAGCCATTCCCCGTTGCCTTTTATCTGCCATATATTGTTGTCTCCATTTCTGACCATATTATTATATCGTTTTGCCCTGCACGGCACAATGAGGTGCACGGTACAGAAAAAATAAAATCCCGCAACAACGGGAAGGTTTTAGTGGCAGGGGTGGAGAGAATCGAACTCCCATCAGCGGTTTTGGAGACCGATGTACTGCCATTGTACGACACCCCTAATAAAAATGGTGACGCGTACGGGATTCGAACCCGTGAATGCCGCCGTGAAAGGGCGGTGTGTTAAGCCACTTCACCAACGCGCCATCGTGGTGCTTTTGAATAATACCATACTCTTCTTCTGAAAACAACAGATTTTTTGCAGGAAATATTCAAAAGCACCTGTTTTCGGTTATTCGTCCGCTTCCGCTTCTGTTTCTTCCTTAACCAGGCGGCCGCAGAGCCCGGTCAGCTGCGCGATCCGGTCAGCCAGGGCATCTGTATATGCCCCCGGCCTGACCCGCCATACCCAGTTATTTCCGAGCGTCGACGGTGTATTCATGCGGGCTTCACTGCCCAGGCCGAGGAAATCCTGCAGCTGTATGACGGCGATCTTCGCCACGCTGGCATAAGCCGTGCGGATCATGCCCCAGTGATACCCTTCCTGTTCATTCAGGCCCATATACTGCCGGGCAAGGTCTGTGCTTTCCTTCGGGGTATTTGCCATCCAGCCCTGGATGGTGTCATTGTCGTGCGTACCGGCATAAACGATGCAGTTTTCCGTAAAATTGTGCGGCAGATATTCATTGTCGGGATCGTCCGGGTCAAAAGCGAACTCCAGCACCTTCATGCCCGGATAGCCGGTTTCCGCCAGCATCTCCAGGACATCCGGCGTCAGGAAGCCAAGATCCTCGGCAATGATCTTCATTTCCGGAAGCTGTGCTTCCACGGTCCGGAAAAAGTCGATGCCCGGGCCCTTCTTCCAGACCCCGTTGCGGGCCGTCTCTTCCCCTGCCGGAATCGCGTAATAGCCGGCAAAGCCGCGGAAATGATCAATGCGCAGGACATCATAGAACCGCAGCTGCTGACGGATCCGGGCCGTCCACCAGGCATAGCCGTCTTTCTTCATCGCCCGCCAGTTATACAGCGGGTTGCCCCACAGCTGGCCGTCCGCAGAGAACCCATCCGGCGGGCAGCCGGCTACTTCTTTCGGTTTTCCCTGCCTGTCCAGCTGGAAAATGCCCGGGGAAGACCAGGCCTCCACGCTGTCGGGAGACACATAAATCGGCAGGTCACCGATAATTTCGATACCGCGCTGGCCGGCATACTGTTTCAGGGCAGTCCACTGCATGAAGAAGAGATACTGCACACTCTGCCAGAACATGATTTCATCCTCGTGTTCGGCCGCGAAGCGTTCCAGTTCCCTTGTGTCATGCCGGCGCAGCTTGTCCGGCCACTGCGGAAACGGCTGGCCGTCATATACCTTCTTGGCGGTCATGAACAGGGCATAGTCCCGCAGCCAGTCTTTTTCCTTCTCCGCAAACTGTCTTACATGCTGCGGGTCTTCCGCCAGCAGCCGTGTCACTGCCATCCTGAGCACCCTGTCCCGGTACTCATACAGGGCATGGTAATCCACCCGGCACGGGTCGCTGCCCCAGTACAGCCATTCATACTCCTCTTTTTTCAGAAGGCCGCGGTCAGCCAGCAGATCCAGGTCGATCAGATACGGATTGCCGGCAAACGAAGAAAAGCAGGAATACGGCGAATCCCCGTATCCGGTCGGCCCCAGCGGCAGTATCTGCCAGTATTTCTGTCCTGCCCGGGCCAGGAAATCAACAAATTTCCGGGCCTGTCTGCCCATCGTGCCGATGCCGTACGGCCCGTCCAGCGCACTGAGCGGCATAAGTATTCCAGCCGATCGTTTCATATTCATGATCCTCCTGAACCTGCCGGAAACCCTGCGGTTCCCGGTTCGCTCCCCTTTATTCTGAGATTATTGTACTCCATCCGGAAAGGTTTTGCTGTGTCCTTTTCCGGCGGTACTCGGACAATTGCTGTCAGCTTCTTTGTAGTACAATATAACCGTGAGGAAAGACTATGGAACAGAGTTCTCTATTCGATAACCGGGCAACCACCACCCCGCTCGCTGACCGCATGCGGCCGGAGACGCTCGATGATTACGCCGGCCAGCGGCAGCTGATCTCAGACGGGAAAATCCTGCGCAAGATGATTGACCGCGATGAAGTGCAGTCCATGATTTTCTGGGGTCCTCCCGGAGTTGGCAAGACCACCCTGGCCCGCATCATCGCCACAACCACCAAAGCCCGGTTCATCAACTTCTCCGCTGTCACCAGCGGCATCAAGGAAATCAAGGATGTCATGGCCAAGGCCGAACAGAACCGCTCGCTCGGCACCAAGACCATTGTTTTCGTGGATGAAATCCATCGTTTCAACAAGGCCCAGCAGGATGCCTTCCTGCCCTATGTTGAGCGCGGTTCGATCATCCTGGTCGGGGCGACCACCGAGAACCCGTCCTTTGAAATCAACTCAGCCCTGCTTTCCCGCTGCAAGGTTTTCGTCCTGGAAGCACTATCAACCGAGGACCTGGTCTGGCTGCTGAAGCGGGCCATCACGGATCCCCGCGGCTTCGGTGAGTGGCAGATCACCATCTCTGACGATGACCTGGAACTGATTGCCCGCTACGCCAACGGGGATGCCCGGACGGCCCTGAATACGCTGGAACTGGCAGTCATGAACGGGGAAGGCAGCGGCCGTGAATCCCGTGTGACCAGGGAGACAATTAAACAATGCATTTCCGGCAAAACCCTGCTCTATGACAAAAAAGGCGAAGAACACTATAACCTGATCTCCGCCCTGCACAAATCCATGCGCAACAGTGATGTCGACGCTGCTGTCTACTGGCTGGCCCGCATGCTGGAAGCCGGTGAAGACCCTCTGTACGTGGCCCGGCGGATCGTGCGGTTTGCCTCGGAAGATGTCGGCATGGCCGATTCCCGCTGTCTGGGCGTGTGCATCGATGCCTATCAGGCCTGCCAGTTCCTCGGCATGCCGGAATGCAGCGTCCACCTGACCCATGCGGTGGTCTTCTGTTCCCTGGCGCCCAAGTCCAACGCCCTGTATCTGGCCTACGATGCCGCCAGGACAGATGCCATTGAAATGCTGGACGAACCCGTGCCCCTGCAGATCCGCAATGCCCCGACATCCCTGATGAAGGATCTCGGCTACGGCCGGGATTATGTATACGCGCATGATACCGCTGAGAAGCTGAGCACCATGCAGTGCCTGCCTGACTCCCTGGCCGGCAGGACGTACTACAACCCGACTGACCAGGGTGTGGAAAAGCGGGTCCGGGAACGCAAGGAACAGATTGCGGCCTGGAAGAAAGCACAGCTGGAAAAAGAGCGTAAGCAATAAGAAAACTGCCGCCGTGTATCAGTATTGATACAGGGCGGCAGTTTTTTTGTTTATCCCTTGATGCCGGTTTCCCCGCCGATGCCGTTGATAAACCACTTCTGCGTAAAGGCAAACAGGACCAGCAGCGGCACGACGACAACCGCCGAAGCCGCCATGACCAGCGCCCACTCCGTGCCATAGGCACCGTCGCGGATAAAGAATGCCCGCAGACCCTGCGATACCAGGAAGTAGTCACTTGTTTTCGTGATCAGGGACGGCCACATGTAGTTGTTGTAAGTGGAGATGAAATTCATCAGCCCGAAGGTGATGAAACTGGATTTGGTCATCGGGCACACGATCTCCCACAGGGCCCGCCAGTGTGAAGCCCCGTCCATCCGGGCGGCCTCCACCAGGCCTTTGGGGATCTGCATGAACCCCTGCCGCAGCAGGAAGATGCCGAAGATACTGACGGTGCTGGAGATGATCAGACCCCGGAAGGAGTCCAGCATGTGCCAGTCTGCCAGGATGATGTAACTGGGAATGTACGTCGCCGCCACCGGCAGCATATACGTCCCCATGACGATCGTGAACAGCAGCTTGTTCGTCCTGAATTTCAGGAAGACCAACGCGTATGCCAGCATGGCCCCGGTCACAATCTGCAGGGCAACGATCACCAGCGAGACCCAGGCCGAATTAAAGATGTACTTCGGAATCGGCGAGTTGAAGATAATGCCGGTAATGTTGGACCACTGCGGGCTGGTCGGCAGGAAGATATCCGTGTTCAGAATCTCTGCCTTGGTCTTCAGGGAGGAAATGATCATCCAGATAAACGGGAACGCCGTAAAGATGCTGGCGGTACCGAGAATCAGTATTTTGCCCAGCAGGGAAAGCACCCGCACGGGCAGTGATCTTTTGTCACTGTAACGTGTATTCATAAGATCCCCCTTCTCAGTAGTGAACCCACTTTTCGCTGACCTTGAACTGGATCAGCGAGAGTCCGGCGGTCAGGATGATCATGACCACCGCCACGGCTGTTGCCTGCCCCATATTGAATTCCTGGAAGCCCAGCTGATAGTACATGTACAGCAGGGTTCTGGTGCTGCCGGCCGGACCGCCCTGGGTAAGCACCTGGATCTGGTCATAGGCCTGCAGGGAATTGACCATTGTAATGATCGACAGGAAGAAAGTGGTCGGGGAAATGGAAGGCAGCGTGATGTCCACAAACTGCCGCCAGCCGAACGCCCCGTCCAGAGCCCCGGCTTCATACAGTTCCCCCGGCACCCGTTCCAGTGCGGACAAGTAGAAGATCATCGAGTACCCGAGTGATTTCCATATGGTCACGATGATGACACTGAGCATCGCCGTATCCGAGGAGTTGATCCACTTCAGCGGCGACATGCCGAGATTCGTCAGGATCGTGTTGGCAATACCGCCGTCCACTTTGTATATCCAGGACCAGACGATGGAAATCGCAACGGTCGGGGTGATCCACGGGGAGAAGAGAATAAACTTGACGATCCCGCTGCCGCGGAAGTTCTTCACCAGCAGCAGGGCCAGGATGAGTCCGAGGATAATGGTCGGAAACAGCGTGCCGGCGGTAAATACAACCGTATGCCATAGGGCTTCATAGAAGCGCGGATTGCGGAACAGCGAAGCATAGTTCTTGAACCAGACGATTTTATAGGTCGGGGAAATGTAATCCCAGTTGGTGAAACTCAGATAGATTGACCGCAGGATCGGATAGATCCAGAAGACGATCAGCGGGATCAGAGCCGGCAGGACAAACAGCAGAACGGTCGGAAGACTGTCATACCGGCGCTTGTATTTTGTCTTCTTCTTGCTCATATCAGTTTGTAATGGTCCTTTCTGTTTCCGGGTCAAAGATATGCAGTTTCTCCGCCAGCGGCTTCAGGCAGACTTCACTGCCGTACTCCTGCCGGTCGGTTTCATCGGTATTCATGATGATTCTCTGATCGCCGCACTGCACATAGATGATGGCATTGCTGCCGAGCAGTTCAAATACCGATACGGTGCCCTTGAAAGCCGCCTCCGCTTCTGTACAAAGCCGGACATGCTCAGGCCGGATGCCGGCTGAGACGGTTTTCCCGAGCCAGCCGCCTTCCTTCAGTCTGGCCGCTTTTTCTTCCGGCAGGGAAATCATGCCGTCTGCTGTCCGCAGCACCACCCGGCCGTCCTCTTCTGCACATTCGGCATCGAAGAAATTCATTGCCGGGGTGCCGATGAAACCGGCCACGAACTTGTTGACCGGATAATTGAACAGGTTGGTCGGGCTGTCGGTCTGCTGGATTTCCCCATCCTTCATGACTACGATCTTGGTGCCCAGCGTCATGGCTTCCGTCTGATCATGGGTAACATAAATAAACGTTGTATTCAGACGCTGATACAGGTCGGCAATTTCAACCCGCATCTGTCCGCGCAGCTTGGCGTCCAGGTTTGAGAGCGGTTCATCCATCAGGAAGGCCTTCGGGTGCCGGATAATTGCCCGGCCCATGGCAACGCGCTGCTTCTGGCCGCCTGACAGCTGGCCCGGCCGCCGGTCAAGCAGTTCCGTCAGTCCCAGCGAAGCGGCAACTTCCTTCACCCGCCGGTCAATTTCATCTTTCGGAACCTTCTTGATCTTAAGGCTGTAGGCAATGTTCTGATAGACGGTCATGTGGGGATACAGGGCATAGTTCTGAAAGACCATCGCGATATCCCGGTTCTGCGGCGGCACATCATTGATCCGGTTCCCGTCCAGATACAGATCCCCTTCACTGATATCCTCCAGCCCGGCAATCATACGCAGGGTTGTGGACTTGCCGCAGCCGGAGGGACCGACCAGAATGACAAATTCATTATCTTTAATCTCCAGGTTGATGTTCTTGACTGCCTGGAAACCGTTCTCGTATTCCTTCGTAATATTTTTCAGAATGATTTCGGCCATGAGTTGCTCCTTTCAAAACAGCAAAGCAGCCGCAGCCATGCTGCGGCTGCCGGAAATAACAGCGGAACTGCTTAGTTTCCCAATGCCTCATCCAGGGCAATCTGGGCATTTGCCTGGGCTTCATCCAGCGCTTCCTGAGCGGAAACACCTTCAATTTCGATCTTTTCTGCAGCAATGTTCAATTCGTCCAGAATCTTTCCGCCGGTCGGGTCAACCGGGTAGATCGCCGCATGTTCAGACTGTGCCAGCAGGACGGCAGCGACCGGGTTCTCTTCCAGGAACTTCTGATATTCCGGTACTTCCGTAACCTTCTTGTTGGCGGCCGGATATGTTGTCAGCATCGTGTAAGCTGCCTGGTTTTCCGGATTTGTCAGGAACTTGATGAATTCATATGCGCCCTGCTGTTCTTCTTCGGAACCGCCGGCCGGCATGCACAGCATCAGTGCCTGGGCCCACGGCAGCGAGACATTGTCCTTCCAGCCGAACTGCTCGAGCGGGCGGATCACGCTGAAGTCGAAGTCAACAGAGTCAACCGGGGAACCTGTGTAACCGGCAGCCCTGCCTTCGATGACATCATCGATGGTGTCATACCAGTAGACCCAGTCGTCAATGCCGTTCCACTTTGTCTGCATGTATCCGTCATCATGGATCCAGCCGCGGAAGCTTTCCCAGACTTCAACCCATTCCGGGGAGTTGATGGTCACGGTCTTGCCGTCATCGGAGAAGACCTTTGCACCGTTGGCAAAAGCTGCGTCAATCAGGTTCTTCGAATCGCCGCCCATCGGTTCCCAGACATACTGGTATCCGGCATCCTTGAACTTCGGACCGGCTGCGACAAGATCCTGCCAGGACTTGATGGAAGCCGGATCAACACCCGCTTTTTCGAATGCTTCCACGCTGTAGTAGGCAATCTGAATTGTGCCGTACCACGGCCGGGCAAACGTTGTCCCGTCGGTATACTTGCCCTGATCGGCATAAACTGCATAGAAATCATCCGCGTTGAAGTCCGCATCAGCTGCCTGGAAGGCATCAAACGGTACCAGGGCACCCTTCTCAAAGAGCTGTCTGGCCGGGGCAGTGTCAAGAAGCACAACATCCGGGGCGTTCTTGCCGGCGATAGCCGCCTGCAGGTTCGAGAATGTCTTTACGTAGTTTTCCTGCTGGACAGCAGTTACAACATACTTGTCCTGGGATTCATTGAACTTGGCAATTTCTTCATTGACCAGGTCCATGACATTGTTGCCCTGGGCCAGCCAGAATTCGATGGCGATCTTGCCGTCTGTATCTGAACCGCCGGAAGAACTTCCGCCGGATGAAGAGTTGCTGCACCCTGCCAGCAGGGCAAGCGCAAGCATTGCTGAAAGTAGCTTTTTCATTCTATTCTCCCTTCTATTTGTCCGTTTCCCGGTGTAACCGCTTACATCAATGGTCATTATAATGGCTGAGTATCAGTTCTGTCATAATTCATGATCATGAAAACGGCTTCTCAGGAAACGGAACAGTCGTTTGGAATGATTCTGTGCGGGGATCGCAGCCTCATGTAAAAGCCGCGAATAACTGTTTTCAGTATAGCGGGCCTCTGCTGATTGCGCAAACATGGTACAGCACATCACAATAAGTATTCATGCATGCGACATCCTCTATGATAAAGATCTCTTTATTTCCAGCTGTTAAACCAACCCTCTTTTTTCATGAAAAAATCCGCTGTAGTATGCTTTTGTCTGTTTTTTTCACTGGCTGTTGCACACCGGCCGAAACCGCCAACTTCATCCCATGTAACAAATTGTGAGTTTTTGATGAAAAAATGCGGCCGCTGCCGCATCAGTCCGTTTTTTCGATTCGTATGCCTGTTTCTTCGGCTAGGTCTTCCGCCTCTTTCAGCACATATTTGTCCACCAGAACCGGTACATCAAGGCCCCAGTCTTCCACGACATTGCTGTACCGTTCGGGAAAACCCGCTTTGATGAGGACTGCCGCCGATGCCCGGTTGGCGGTCATGACATGTGCCGTTACCGTGTGCAGGTATACAGTCCTGAACAGGTATTCCCTGAGCAGCCGGGCAACTGCCGTGGCAATCCCCCTGCCCCAGTATTCCCGGCGCAGCCGGTAGCCAATGGAAGCTTTCCGCCGCCATGGTTCCCAGGCGTAAATCTCCGCGATCCCGCACAGTATATCCGGCTGATCAGCCAGACAGACAGCCAGCAGAATGGATTCTTTTGTCCGGAAGCATACTTCGTCCATCCGTCCGATCACTTCATAAACATCCTCGTATTTCTGCTCATACAGGAACGTCGGCAGATATCTGTATACTTCCTGATCCGTTCGCAGTGCCTGCAGCGCTTCGGCATCAGACAGCACGATTTTCCGCAGCAGAATTATGCCGTCTGTCAGAAACGGATATTCATCAAACAGTTTCAAGGCTGCCCCTCTCTTTATCCTGATTATCAGATAATTCTGTCCTGCCTTCAACCGTCAGGAACACCCCGGCAGAAAAAAAGTTTCCTGCCCGGGCAGGAAACTCTGTCTTGTTATATTTGACGGCAGTGTCCGGAATCGGGCCGGCCGAAGCAGGTATGTCTGCTCCATATGCGGCCGCCGTTTCACCATAGGCCAAGATGGCTGCCTGCAGGTGTTCACGCATGTCTTCAATGGGATACATGCCCAGGTCATTCGCTGTCATGCCGCGGAAGGAAATCACCTCTGTCATCGGCGGATGATCCAGATCGAGCAGTGATATGGTCCGCATTTGATCCGGGCTCAGATAAACCAGCCGGACGCGGAAATACTCCCGATCCTCTTCGTCTGCCCATTTTTCAAAGACAAGCTTGCTGCCGATCGGCGTACTTTGTTCAATGGAATCTGCCAGTTCATATTCTTCCGCATCCAGGGCAGCCAGCACACTGGCAATGTTGGAATCGTGTCCGCACAGGAACGTGAACTTTCTGCCCGGACTGGCCAGTTCTCCCTCAATCTCCTGCAGCAGCGGATGAGCCACATTGACGGCAATCATCGGCACGGAAAACAACGCATGATCATACGCTTCTTTGATATCCGCAAGTTTCTGCCACTGTTCACGGTCCAGTTCATGGCCGAACGCGGCTGCTTTTTCGTCAGGCGCTTCATAATACTGCAGGATCAGGGCATCTGTCAGTGAATTGGCGATCTTGAGGACACCGGTCATGCCGGGCTCATCCCCCAGATTCAGAACAATCTCCGCCGGGCCATCCTTCAGTTCCGGCAGGGACCCGTTCCTTCTGCCGGCAGAATCCTCATAGTCCACGGTTGAAGCGAGCAGATCATAACTGTCCTGCAGTACTTCTGCCCGCGCCTGCATCAGCGGTATGGCCGCTGCCCGGTATGCATCACTCATAAAGGTCAGTTTCGGTGTGAAAACATCATCCATCGTATCGTAATCCGCATGATATTCAATCGGCACATTGGCAACCGGCAGGAACCCGGAAGAAAAATACTGTGCTGTTGCAATCGTGCGCTGTTTGGCATTTGCATAGAAGCGAACCTCATTCCCGTCAGGTCTCCAGTTTTCCGTAACCAGCCCCTCACTGATCAGCCATTTGCGGAAATACTGGCCCATTGTTGTTTCAAGTGTCCCGCCCCTGAGCGAGAGCTCACTCGGGTTTGAAGACCATTCGTACCACTCATAGGATGTCGCTTCCTCCAGCATCGAGCCGCTGCCGGAAAGCGGAGCCCGGATATTGTGCCTGCTCAATACAACAACTTCTTTCAGCCGGTATCCGGCTTCCTGTTCCTCATCTGCCTGCAGAAACAGACCACTCTGCAGAAACAGAAACAGCGACAGCGTTACCTTAATCAGATTTCTTCCAAATTTGTTATTCATAGCAGTTTCCTTACAGACAGAATGAAGTTCATGCAGCCTGCTTCAGCAGGAATGTCATTCTGTCTTTGATGATTATATAATTTATGTGGGAGAGAAGCCATGAAGAAAAAAACTGTTATTGCAGCAGCCCTGAGTGCGCTGCTGGCCGCCGGCTGTTCTGCGCCGGCCGCATCCACTCCGGAACCATCGGCTCCGGCCCACGAGGATATCTATATTTTCTATACCAGTGATACACACTGCGGCGTTGATGAAAATCTGGGCTTTCCGGCTCTGAAAGCCCTGGTGGATGACACAAAGGCTGAGCATCCCACCGTCCTGGTTGACTGCGGCGATTTCCTGCAGGGCGGCACGCTCGGCAGTATCTCCCGCGGCAGTATCATCATCAATCTCATGAACCAGATGGGATATGACATTGCGACCTTCGGCAATCATGAATTTGATTACGGTATGGACCGGGCAAAAGAACTGATCGGCCAGGCACAGTTTGACATGGTCGCCGCCAATGCCCGCTATACCGGCAGCGGCACAAGCGTTTTCGAAGGCCTGCCGGCTTATGTCATCAAGGAACTCGGCGGCGCAAAGGTGGCCTTCATCGGTGTGCTCACCCCGGCAACCCTCACCTCTTCCACCCCGACCTTTTTCATGGAAGACGGCGAAATCGTCTATGATTTCTGCGGCGGGGATGACGGGGATGAGCTTGCCTCGCAGGTGCAGGCGGCTGTGAATGACGCCCGGGCGGAAGGCGCTGATTATGTGATCGCGCTGACCCATCTAGGCTCTATCCCGGCTTATTCCCCTTATGATGCCATCTCCCTGATTCATAAGACAACCGGGATTGATGCCGTGATCGACGGCCATTCCCATTCGGTTATTATCGGCGATACCTACCCCAACGCGGAAGGTGAAGACGTGCTGCTCACCTCTGTCGGCACAAAGATGGAAAATGCCGGTGAGCTGATCATTACTGCTGACGGAACAATTGAATCCGTGCTGATTTCGGAATATGACCGCAAAGACGCGGATATGGAAGCGGCTGTGACTGCCGCCATGGATGAGCTGAATGCCATTCTGGCAGAACCTCTCGGCACTGCACCGTTTGACCTCGTCATTACAGATGAAAACGGAATCCGGATCGCCCGCTCCCGTGAAACCAACCTCGGCAATTACTGTGCTGATGCCGTCCGTGCCGCCATGAATACGGATGTCGCCATCCTCAACGGCGGGGCCCTGCGCCACTCGCTGGATGCCGGTGAGGTCACCTACGGAACACTGCTGAATATCTTCCCGTTCCAGAATCTGCTGGCTTCCTGCCGCTGCAGCGGACAGCAGATCATCGACGTGCTGGAATACGGGGCCCGCAAAACCGAAGGCATCACTTCGTTTGATGGCAACGCGGTCGGTGAATACGGCGGTTTCTTGGTTGTCTCTGGCCTGAAATATACCATTGATACTTCCATCGCTTCGCCGGCTGTCGTCAACGATGAGGGGATGCTCACAGGATTTGAGGGACCGCGCCGGGTCAGCGATGTCATGATTCTTCAGGACGGTGAATATGTCCCGATTGATCCGGAAGGAGAATACACCATCAGCAGTACGGATTATGTCCTCTTTGACAGGGGCGACGGCAACACGGTATTCGCTGACAACGAGCCGCTGGTGCGTTACGGACCGGTGGACCTGGACGCACTGATTGAATGGTTTAAAGCTGCCGGCACCATTGATGAACGCTACCGGACAACGGAAGGCCGCATCACCGTAAAGTAATTCACGAAAAAAGAGCGCAGTCAGCGCTCTTTTCATCTGCTTCATGCCGCGGTATCCGCGCGCTATTCCCTGTCAAAGGCAAAGCCTTCCCAGACGGGTCTGCCGGTATAATCAGCGGCTTCCTCCTCGCCGTGCAGCACCTTCAGTGTTTCCATGGCCAGGGCTTCCTGCTCCATCTCACCGGGATATACATAAACCGGGGCAATCCATTCACAGCTGCGGCGGATTCCTTTCACGATATCATCAAACCGCACCAGTCCGCCGGTCAGCAGGATCGCTTCTGTTTTCCCCTGCAGCACGGCTGCCATAGCCCCGATCTGTTTGTTGATCTGATAGATCATCGTCCGCCAGACCATGTCGGCCTTCGCATCTCCGGCAATTGCTTTCTCATGGATGGTATCAGCGTTGCTGGTGCCGAAGTGGGACACAAAACCCCCGGCCCGCGAGCACATCAGCCGTACTTCATCCAGGCTGTGCGTCTCCAGATAATCGAGCAGTTTCAGCACCGGTACGGAGCCAAGTCTGGTGGGCGTAAACGCCCCATCGCCGCCGGAACCGACATTGCCGTCAACCATGCGCCCGTGCCGGTGCGCGCTGACGGTAATGCCGCCGTCAATATGACAGACAATATAGTCACAGTCTTCATATTTCTTTCCCATCATCCGGGAATGATATGACGCCACTGCTTTCTGGTTCAGCACGTGTGACTGGGCATTGCGGTACAGGCCGGCAATCCCCGTCATCCGGGCTTCATCAATCAGTTCATCCACGTTTGTCGGGTTCAGCGTGTACATCTGCCTGCCGTATTTCGTGCCGAGCTCATACGCCATCATAACCCCGAGTTTGGCCGGATGCTCACTGCCGCCCACCGCGTCACGGGTATCGCAGTACAGTTTTTCATTGATCCGCATGACGCCGGCCCTGCAGGGCTGGGCGCTGCCGCCGCGGCCGACAAACACATCAATGTCCGCCATGCTGAACCCATGCCGGTTCATGACCTCCGCAATCACCCCGAGCCGGAACGGCACCTGGTCATTGACATTCGGAAACTGCAGCAGTTCCGGTGCGTCATGAAAGACGCTCTCCTCCAGAAGCAGCGTATCTTCTTCATACAGGCTCACCTTGGTCGAAGTTGACCCGGGATTGATAATCAGCAGTTTCATTGTAGTTCACCTCCAGGCAGTGACCGGAATTCTTCCAATGAATAAGTATAAAATGCATTCCCGGGCAGTACAACCAGAAAAACAGGAGCGGATTACCGCCCCTGTCCGTGCTGTTCTTTTTTGTTTTTTTCAAGGCTGCTTATTCTTCTTCATCATCGTCTTTTTTCAGCTTCATGATGCCGAAGCCCGCAGCGCCAAGAAGCAGTGCTGCCAGGATCCACAGCCATGGCAGTCCGTTTTTCTTTGAAGGGGCTGCCGGCGCCCCGGTTTCTGCCGGTTCCGCCCACTTTGCATAGACCGTTGTATCAGCGTTGATGGGGGTGAGGAAATCGAACGTTTCACTGCATTCCCTGTCAATGTACCATCCGGCAAAGATGAATCCTTCCATTTCCGGATCCAGCGGCTTTACAGCCGTCCTGCCGGCATGTACTGTCTGGGAGGTGATCTTCGTGCCGCCAACGGTCTCAAAGTAAACCGTATACAGCACACCTGCCGGCTGCTCCCCTGCCTGTCCGTTCCCGGCAGTAGGTGTGTATGCCGGCCGTGTCGCAGTGCCGTTTCCTGCAGCTGCTGTTCCCGGACGATTTCCGGTGCCGTTGGTGCCGGGCCCCGCGGTCGGAGCAGGGTTGGGATTTGCGGTCGGGGCCGTGGTCGGCTTTGCGGTCGGGGCTGCGGTCGGCGTAGGGGCCGGGGTCGCGGTCGGCTGCGGCGTCGGCTCATCAGGGTCAGGATCATTTCCCTGTCCGTAGATGACTTTGCCGTTTCCGGCCTGCATGGAACCTGATCCCGGTCCTCCAAGCGTACCGCTGCCGGTGAAGGACGTTTCAACACTGGTGGATGATGAACCGCCCTGGCCGCCCTGGCCGGTACAGTTCAGTATCCGGATCATGATGACGTCATCTGTAGAGAAAGCAGTGGGATCATCAAGCCAGAAACGCTGCCGGCTCAGATCACTGTGAATAACCTCCACAGCAGGCATCAGTATATTGTAGGCAAAATCAGGACTATCCGGCAGTTCAGTATCGACCCCATAGGCCTGCAGGATGGAAGCACAGGTATATTCCTGGCTGTCATCCCGCGGCAGCGGCTTATCCGAATATTCCATATAAGTAGATACAAGCCATTCACGGGCATTGATCTTCTGGGAAACGAGCGAATCCCTGACTTCAAGATATACGACCGGAATTGTGTCCTCTTTCGCCCGGGCCAGAGCCGCCTCATCCGTCATGTTCAGCGGATTAGCAGTGGAAGTGATATCCACCCCGGTAACATATACCCGCGCAGCATATCCTCCCGGCACAGCCGGTACTTTATCCGCCTGTGTCCCGTTGTATTCAACCCCGCCGCCAAGTACGGATACATCACCGCCGCCGCTGATTTTCCCGTTGATTCTGACAAAACTGTCTTCCAGCAGCCGCAGAGGGAATATGTACTGATGATCATTGACGACAATATCAAGCTTGCTGCCGGTTTCTACCGAGATATCACCGATTTCACAGCTGCCCACGGAAGACGTTCCATCGCCGTCGAAGATACCGGCGCTGAAAACGGAGTCTCCCGAGACATTCAGTTCATCAAAGGAAACTGCTTTCGCTTTCACATATATGACACTGTCTTTAATGCTTGCGGACACATGCCGCTTATCGTCGGTACCGTTGACGGTCAGGGAACTGTCCTCCAGAAGAAGACTCTTTTCCAGATTCCCGGCCGGCTCCAGAATGACTTCAGCCGCGCTTACCGTTCCGGCCCCGCCGAGGGAACCGCCGTCATTGACATCAATACGCCCGCCTGTCACTTCACCGTTGACTTCCATGGCACCCTTTAAGACCAGTTCTCCTTTGACGGCCTGATAACCGTCCAGGATTGTCTTAATCTGGACAGAAGCACCGCTGTCAACCGTGAGGGAAGCACTTTCCCCGAGGACCAGCCTGCCCTCATATCCCTCTATGCTGACCGTACCGCCCATATGCTCCGGCACCATGGCACTATCGGGCATGGGGGATGTATACTCTGTGACATCCGTGACAGGCTCTGTCCCATCCTCCGGATACCAGGTCTCCTTGCGGTATGCCCGGGCACTGATCATGAGGGAAGACCCTGAAGGGATAGTCAGCCGGACATTATCCACTGCGCAGCTTTCATCCAGAATCCCCGTGATGCCGCCGTTGATGAGATGATAACTACCGTCTTCCTTCTGATAATAGAAAACAGCCGCGCTCCCTTCATCATAAACGGCGGTATTAGGATGCAGGGTTATCGTATTTCCGTCTGTGATATCAATATTATCAATCAGAACAATACCGCTGCCCACGATCCGGAAAGAGCAGTCTCCCTGCAGTGTTCCGATCCGGTTTACGCCGGCTACAGCCAGGGTCAGGACATCACTGGAAGCGGATACTGACGCACCGCTGCCGTCATAGTCAACCATGGCCACATACTGCCCGGGCACATTCTTCCATCCTTTGTCATCCGACCACTGGGCTGCCTCTTCATCCGGACTGAATGAAGTATCCCCGATCATGATCGTAACTGAATCTTCTCCAGTGTTTTCTCCAGTGTTTTCTCCGATGTTTTCCCCAGCGTTCTCCCCGGTGTTTTTTCCGGTATTTTCTGTGGCGTTCGCCCCGGTGTTCTCCCCGGTACTTTGTTCAGTGTTTTCACCGGTATTTTCTGCGGCTTTCTCACCGGCATTGTCTTCCACTGCGGCAGCCGTCAGGGCCATGGCAGGCGCTTCCTCCGTTACCGCCGGCACTGTAACAACAGCCTCTTCAGGAACGGCTTCGGGTGTGGGAGCTTCCTCAGGAACGTATTCCTGCGGCGGTTCCGGCTCCGACGGCAAAGATTCCTGCGGTGCTGCCGCGGGTTCTGTTCCGGGTTCTGCCACGGTTTCTGTGGGCTGCCCTTCCTGACCATCTTCCTGCGCGTTCGCCGGGACTACGCTGAGCAGTGCCATGGCCATAATCACGCCGATGTACAGCGGGAATCTGCGGACTGTTCTCATTTTTTCTTTCTTCATATGCATCTTCTTTAAGGAAATATATACGCTTCAATTGCAGCGTCAGCGTACGTGAAAAGTATTTGCTAATTTCTTTATACCATAAAGCGCTTTTCATTTACCAACTGTATTTACCGGCAGCCTGTCATTTCATGTCATTTTAATAATATACAGATGAAAAAAGACCGTTTTACGGCCTTCACCGGCTGATCATTCCATGCTTCTGATAATTCTGTATACCCGCCTGATATCCCGGATGACCAGGATCAGGAAGAAAATGCTGAGCCCGCTGACGGCAGCCGCGAAGCACACATGCACAAAACTGCCGGCTGTTTCATTCACTTCGGCAAATATACCCGCGGCCGTTGGTATAAACCAGGAAAACCACACGGCACAGAAAACCAGCAGAAAGATATCACTGAGCAGCCGGCCCAGGAACATCTGCTTTTTCGGAGGATAAACCGAACTGAGGCTTTCAGGACGGTGCTGATCGGTATGTTTGTCCGCCGGCATCTGCACTTTTGCACCTTTCTTCTTTATCAGTATAACATGTCATGAAGACACTGCCCGATTCTGCCACAGACAGAAAAAAAGTCCCTGTACAGGGACTGTCTGATCAATGGTGACTCCTTAGGGACTCGAACCCTAGACCCACTGATTAAGAGTCAGTTGCTCTACCAACTGAGCTAAGGAGTCATCTGCTTAACGCTTTGTTAGTATAATACACCCTGTCCCCGATTGCAAGAACAAAATTACGCGAAAATGCTATAATCGCTTTATAAGAAAAAGGAGTATTTCATGTCCGAACAAGTTAATGAACAACTGCTCGATTTCCTGGCTGCGTCACCGACCTGCTTTCATGCAGTGGCCGAAGTCCGCCGCCAACTTCTCGCGGCAGCGTATGAAGAACTGCGGGAAGGAAACCGCTGGCAGCTGCAGCCCGGCGGAAAGTATTTCATCACCAGGAACGGCTCATCCGTCATTGCTTTCCGGCTGCCGGAAGAAAAGCCGGCCGGTTTCATGATCGCTGCCAGCCACAGTGATTCTCCTGCCTTTAAAATCAAGGAGAACGCCGAAACGGTTAAGGAAAACTATACCCTGCTCAATGTGGAAAAGTACGGCGGGATGCTGTGCGCGCCATGGTTTGACCGTCCCCTCTCCGTTGCCGGGCGCATAGTCACCGAAAAAGACGGCAGACTGACATTGCATCTTGTCAACGTGGACCGTGACCTGGTCATGATTCCGAACCTCGCCATCCATATGAACCGCAGTGCCAATGAAGGCCTTGCCTATAATGTCCAGGATGACATGGAACCGGTATTTGCCCAGCAGACAGAACCGGGCAGGTTCATGCAGGTCATCGCGGAAAGCGCCGGGGTCGGGGCTGATGATGTCATCGCCCATGACCTGTATCTCTACGCCCGCGGCCGCGGTACCGTCTGGGGTGCTGACGGGGAATTCCTCTCTGCCGGCCATCTGGATGATCTGCAGTGCGGGTTCGCAAACCTGCAAGGCTTCCTGGCTGCAGCACCTGGCCGCAGTGTTCCGGTACTTGCCATCTTCGACAATGAAGAAGTCGGTTCCCTGACCAAGCAGGGTGCTGATTCCACCTTTCTCGAGGATACCCTCCGCCGTATTCACAGTTATTACAGTACATCCGAAGAAGACTACCATGTGATGATCGCCGGCAGTTTCATGGTCAGTGCCGACAATGCCCACGCCGTCCACCCGAACTATGCCGGCAAGGCCGATCCAACCAACCGGCCGGCTCTGAACAAAGGCATTGTCATCAAGTATCACGGCAACCAGAAGTACACCAGTGACGCTGTTTCCGCCGCGGTTTTCAAAACCGTGTGCCGGAATGCCGGTGTGCCATTCCAGATCTTCACAAACCGTTCCGACATGCTGAGCGGCTCTACCCTGGGCAACCTGTCCAACGCGCATGTATCGCTCAACAGTGTGGATATCGGCCTGCCGCAGTGGGCCATGCATTCCCCGTATGAAACAGCCGGGACAAAGGATACGGAATACCTGATTCAGGTGATGAAGCTGTACTTCTCCCTGTCCCTGCAGGAAACAGAAACAGGTGTCTGGACACTCGGATAAAGGAGGTTCTCATGAAATACGCATTTGTCAACGGCATCATCCTGGACGGCACTAAAGACATGGTGCCGCAGAAACGGATGGCAATTCTGACCGACAACGCAAAAATCACGGATATCGTTGAGGACAGCGTCAATCTTTCTGATTATGAAATCATCAATCTGGACGGAAAGTACATCATGCCGGGCCTCATCAACATGCATGTGCACCTCCCGTCAGCCGGGAAACCGCAGAAAAAACAGAAGGATTCTTCCAAGACAGCCCGTTTTGTCCTGAGCAATCCGCTTGGCCGGGCAGCCGGTTACAGACTGTGTGCCGGCTATGCCAGAACCGAACTGATGAGCGGGGTTACGACCATCCGTACAGTCGGCGGCCTGGCTGATTTCGACAGCCGTCTGCGTGATGAGATCGCAGCCGGGAAACGGATCGGCCCGCGGATCCTGGCCGGCAATGAAGGCATCTCGGTGCCGGGCGGCCATATGGCCGGTTCTGTTGCCCACGCCGTCACGAGTCCGGAAGAAGCCGTCGCATTTGTCGACAAAGTTGCATCCGAGAACGTCGCTCTGGTCAAGCTCCTGATCACCGGCGGGGTTCTTGACGCCAAGGCAAAAGGCGTGCCCGGTGAATTGAAGATGGCCCCGGAAATCGTGAAGGCAGCCTGCGAAGAAGCACATAAGAAAGGTTTCTACGTGGCTGCGCATGTTGAAAGCACGGAAGGTGTCCGGGTTGCCCTGGAAAACGGCGTCGATTCCATTGAGCACGGCGCTGCCGTGGATGAGGAGATTCTGCAGCTGTACAAAGACCGGCATGCATTCCTGTGCACGACCCTGTCTCCCGCCCTGCCCTACGCCCTGTTTGACCGGGATGTCAGCCATGCCTCGGAAGTCGAACAGTACAACGGCGAACTTGTATTCAACGGCATCATCGACAACTGCCGGGCCGCGCTGGACAACGATATCCCGGTGGCCCTCGGCAATGATGTCGGCTGCCCGTACATTACCCATTATGATTTCTGGCGGGAGCTGCAGTACTTCCACAAGTTCATCGGTGTTTCCAATCAGTTTGCCCTGTACACCGCTACCCTGCGGAATGCCGAACTGGCCGGAATCGATGATGTGACCGGGTCCATCGCAGCAGGCAAGGATGCTGACCTGATCGTCACGGACGGCAATCCGCTGGAGGATCTGAAAACGCTGCGGAATGTCCGCATGGTCATGGCCAGGGGCCGGCTGGTCAAGGATCCCAAGGTCAGCAAGTATCCGGAATGCGAGCGCGAACTGGACAAATTCATTGATTGAACCAGCCGGATTTCTGTGCTTTAATTAGTTTATGCATTGATCAGGTGCATGGTCTGTACCAGAGTCCGTAGAGAGGCAGAACCTGGTGAAATCTGCCGGCTGCTGTACAATTCCGCTGGAGCCTGTGAGCATCTTCCCATGGAAGCGGACGGTCCGTTATCCCGGAAAAAGTGATCTGCATATCATGCGGATAAGTCGGGTGGTACCGCGCACGAGTCTCATGCGTCCCTTCGAAAGAAGAGACGCTTTTAATTTCAAGGGAGGATTACAACATGAAGCATCGTATGCTGAGCGGCATCAAGCCGACCGGACAGCTGCATCTTGGCAGCTACATCGGCGCCCTGCGCCAGTTCGTACAGTCCCAGGAAGAGTATGAAATGGTCGCTTTCATCGCCAACCTGCACTGCATCACCGTACCGCAGGAACCGGCTGAACTGCAGAAAAATCTGCGTGACTGTGTGGCCCTCTACCTGGCCTGCGGCCTGGACCCGAAGAAGTCCATTATTTTCCTGCAGACGGATGTCATGGAACACGCGCAGCTGGGCTATATCATGTGCTGTCACACCTATCTGGGTGAACTGAACCGCATGACCCAGTTCAAGGATAAGCAGGCCAAGGGTGAGGCAAATCTGTCCGGCGGCCTGTATACCTACCCGACCCTGATGGCCGCGGATATCCTGCTGTATGAACCGGATTATGTACCGGTCGGTGAAGACCAGAAGCAGCATGTCGAGCTCTGCCGGGACGTTGCCATCCGCATGAACAACCGGTATGGTGAAATCTTCCATGTCCCGGAGCCGATGATTCCGGAAGTCGGGGCCCGCATCATGTCCCTGACCGACCCGACTCACAAGATGTCCAAATCCGATGGTCTCAACCGTGGCTGCATTTACCTGCTGGATGATCTCAAGGATGCCCGCAAGAAGATCATGAGCGCCAAGACAGACAGTCTGGGCATTGTCAAATATGATCCGGAGAACCAGCCGGGTATTGCCAACCTGATCCAGATCATGTCTTCCCTGCAGGACGACCGGCCGTTTGAAGACATTGAAAAGGAATTCGAAGGCAAAGGCTACGGCGACTTCAAGCGGGCTGTCGCGGATGTTGTCTGCGGCAAGCTGGAAGAAATCCAGAAGCGCTACTATGAAATTATTGATTCCGACCTGATCGAAACAACCCTGAAAGACGGGGCTGACCGGGCCAGGGCCATTGCTTCGGTCACCCTGGACAGAGTCCAGCGGGCCATCGGCATGGAGATCATTGACTGAACATAATAAAAGATATCCCGGCAGGGATATCTTTTTTCTTTCAGAGAAGCCTGCGTGATCTTTCCAGAAGCTCCGTGATTTCCTGAATATCGATCATTTCGGTATTGGCATAAAAATCTTCGTAACTGTCCCGGGCCTCCTTCGGGGCTTTGTCCGTGAGCCTGTATTTCCAGTCTTCCTCATCGAAATAATACCAGTCCGGATTATTCATGAAAAATGGTTTCGTCTGCATCGCATGATCTCCTTTCCGGCTGTGCGCAAAGCCATGGTACCTTCCGGCTTTATTGTACCTCCGGCACTGCCGGGACTGCGTGACAGAACGCTGAAAATCTCTCTGCCGATAAAAAAACCACCTGTATATACACAGATGGTTGTTCATGACGGTGGCTGCGGCAGCAAGATTCGAACTTGCGCATGAGGGAGTCAAAGTCCCTTGCCTTACCGCTTGGCTATGCCGCATTATGCTTTCTTATTTTACTATGAAAGTTTCTGCGGTGCACTCTTGTTTTGCATGACGGTCAGATTAACCAGCCACTGCTCCTTGCGGAACAGATGGAAGGAAAACATCAGTTTCAGAAGGTCCGTTGCCTGACCGGCCAGATACATCCAGATGAAATTCCAGTCGGTAAAGTACGTAACCGCCGCCACGACCGGGATATTGACCAGCCACATGAAGAAACTGTCCATGATCAGGGTGTTCTTGGTGTCCCCGCCGGCCCGCAGGATAAAGAAGAATTCCGTTGTGGCCATATAGTTCCAGAACATGAAACTCTGGATCAGCAGATAGGTTGTCGCGATATACCGGGAATCTGCGCTGATCTGGCTGTACAGCAGCGGCACCAGGCCGCGGGAAAGATTCATCAGGATACCGATGAACAGCGCCAGGAACACACTGAAGCCGACCAGCCGGTAACCGTTCCGGCGGGCTTCATCCAGACGATTGGCCCCGAGCGGCTGGGCCACCAGCACGGTGGTTGCGGCCGCCATCCCGCCGAACAGCGTAAAGAACAGGTCACCGACGGTTGTGGCAATGGAATAACCGGACATGACCACGGCCCCGCGGGTGGAGTAGAACTTGAACAGCATGGCGTTGCCGGCTGTCCACAGGATTTCATTCATCATCAGCGGCGCGGCCCGGACGATGACATGCTTCAGGATGTCCCCGGAAATATGGAAGACATGCGATACCTTCGTCTTGAACGCGAATTCCCGCTTCTTCAGCGCTGCCAGCACCAGCACCATCTCAATAATGCGGGCAATCAGGGTTGCCAGCGCGGCACCGCGCAGTTCCAGCCGCGGCATGCCCAGTTTGCCGAACATTAAAATATAGTTCAGACAGGCATTGATCAGCACCGAGGTGACACTGCAGCGCAGCGGGATCTTTGTCTCCCCGATCGCCCGCATGGCATTGTAGGAAGACATGGTGACTGCCGCCGGCACAAATGACCAGGCCGCAATCCGGATATACCGGATGCCGTCCTCAATAACCATGGGATCATCGGTGAAAAAACGAAGTATCTGCCCGGAAGCCGACAGCCCGAGGATACTGAAGACAACCATGATGATGCACGCCCCGGTCAGAATGGTCCGAAACGATTCCTTCATCTTCTGTGCTTCCTTCGCACCGTAGAACTGCGCGATGAAAACACCGCCAGCTGAAGCCAGGCCGTTGGTGGCGAACATGGCAATCATGTAGAAACGGTTGACCGCTGCCACGGAGGCAATTGCCGCGTCACCGAGCCAGCCGACCATCAGATTATCCACCAGGTTCACGCAGACCGAGATCAGCTGCTGGATCATCAGCGGCAGCGCAATGAAAAGCGTCTTCTTCATGAAGGCACGGTCACTGACAAACTGGCTGAAACTGATCTTTTTCATAACCTGTAAGAGTTTAACATACTGTAAACAATAATGCCACCCGTATGCGGATGGCATTTCGATTATTCAACCCAGTGAACCCGGTCAGGTTCGTAGCGGTCCTGCTGTTTCTTCTCTTCAGCCGGATAACCCGCGGCGATCATGCAGAACGGCACCAGGCGCTCCGGGATCTGCAGCACCCGGCGCACATTGGCGATACGTCCGTCATCCGGCGCCACCGCCATCCATACAGCGCCAAGCCCCAGTTCATCTGCCTCCAGCAGGATGTTTTCCGTTGCGGCAGACAGGTCGATCAGCTGGAAGGACGGGGCCGGCACTTCCATTTTATAGCACGGCACGATCATCAGCGGGGCCAAAGCGGAGAATCCGCTGTACCGGCTGCAGGCCGCCAGGTCCGCAATTGTTTCCCGGTTCGTAATTACATAGAATTCCCACGGCTGCTGGTTCATGGCCGACGGCGCCGCCATCCCGGCCCGCATCAACAGTTCGATTTTCTCCTTCTCAACCGGCCGGTCCTGATACCGGCGGATGCTGACCCGGTGAAAAATACTGTTCATGACTGTTTTCCCCCCTTTACAGTGCCGTCCCTTTTTCCGGCACATACATTCTGTCGGTCAGGGCCCCTTCATGTTTCAGAAGTGATACTTTCCTGGATATTCCGCCGGCATACCCGGTCAGACTGCCGTCAGCGCCGACCACCCGGTGACAGGGAATGATGATCGAGATCGGATTATGCCCGACTGCCCCGCCGACGGCCTGGGCAGAGAATCTCTTCATTTCGCGGGCTGCCGCGATTTTGTCCGCCAGTTCACCATAGGTCACCGTTTCCCCGTAAGGAATCTCACATAGCAGCTGCCACACTTCCTGCCGGAAGGCACTGCCCCGGGGCTGCAGCGGCAGATCACTGACTAACGGTCTCTTCCCGGCAAAATAAGCGTCCAGCCAGGCAGCTGTGCGGACCAGGACAGGATCGTGCGGATCTGTCTCCGGTTTCTCCTGCAGGGTTGCCGCAAAGTATTTCTGCCCTTCGATCCAGGCGCCGATCAGGGCACCGCCGTCACTGACCAGGGTGATCCGGCCGACCGGTGACGCGTATTCCATCTGTTTCATAATCAGTCCTCACTCACCGTCATTTTACACCAGATCAGAAAGAATCACGGAATGTTCATGCTATGATGAAACCATACAGGAGACAGACAGTTATGGCATACTATCTTGGCATTGATGTTGGCGGCACCAATCTGAAATACGCGCTGATGGACGAAACCGGCAGGATTGCCGATCAGGGCACCATGCAGTCCCCGCTCGCTTCCATAAATGATTTTCAGGAGGCTCTGCGCAGCATCTGCAGGCAGTTCCCGCAGGCTGAAGCACTGGTCATGAGCGCCCCGGGCAGGATCGATTCGGCAAACAATTACTTCTATACCGGCGGCTCAGCCAAATTCATCCATGAAATGCCCCTGGCAGATGTGCTGCCCCCGGAGATCAGCCTGCCGGCCAGTGTGGAAAACGACGGCAAATGCGCGGCCCTTGCCGAGCTCTGGCAGGGTTCGCTGAAAGGTGTGCGGAACGGGGCCGTCATGACCCTGGGTACCGCCATCGGCGGCGCTGTCATCCTGGATGGGAAACTGTACCGTGGCTCCACCTTCGCGGCCGGGGAGTTCTCCTATATCCCCACCCTGATGGAAGAACCGTATTACGAAGAGCAGATCTGGGGCCTGAAGTGCGGGGCCGGCGGCCTGGTCAGGCTGTATGAAAAGACCGCCGGGCTGACTCCGGGATCCGCTGACGGCTATCAGTTTTTCGCGGCTGTGGAGCACCAGGACCCGCTGGCCGCGCAGGTCCTGCGTGCCTGGTGCCGGACCCTGGCCAATGGCATGCTGGCCCTGCAGTCTGTCCTGGATCTGGACCGGTTCGCGATCGGCGGCGGCATCAGCCGCCAGCCTGCCCTGCTGGACATGCTCAATGAAGTCACCGATGAACTGTATGCCGGACTGGCCGATTACTATCCGCAGCACCGGCCGGAAATCACTGCCTGTACCTTCGGCAATGATGCCAACCTGATCGGGGCCCTGTACCATTATCTTTATGAAACCGGACATGAAAAAAAGATCATGTGATCTTTTTTTACGCTTTCGGTTCCTCAGCTGCGGGTTCCGGCTGTTCCCCTGCTGCTGTTTCTGACGGTTCTTCCGCCGGTGCTTTCGCTGTTTCCACTGCCGGGCGCTCATAATCATCATCCAGCGTGATGGTGTTGATATAACTCTTGCCGGGTTCGGCAATTTCTTCGTATACAGGCTCCGGTTCCGGATGGAATTCAACAACCGGTTCCTTCTTTTCAGGTGCCGGTTTCTTCGCCGATTCCGGGGCAATCACTTCCGGTTCTTCCGGCTCCGGGGCATCCAGTTCCTTCAGGAAACGGCGGATCTTGCCGGACAGATAGACAGCCGAGAACAGGTCGGTAATGCCGCAGAACGCAAGGCCGATGCCGGTCACCTCATTCTGTGACAGTATTTTTACATCGTACTGCAGCATGACCAGGGCACCCAGCACAATGGAAATCACCGCCATGATCAGATAAGTCCATGTATGCGGATAGCCGATCCGGCCCACATCAATACCGTCCTGCAGCTTCTTCACGCCGCTGCCGGCAATGACAATCGCCAGGATAAACGGCACCAGCGGTTTCACCGACTTCATCTGGTAGATTACCACCCCGCCAAGCAGGATCAGAATAATCCCTTCCACAAAGTCATTGCGGAACAGCGCGGCGCGCACATCCATCAGGAAATAGAAGATAATCAGGATCACACCCATGGCCATACAGCCGATGCCCAGTACCTCG
>JAEEGL016498618.1_pt1 | contig 31788 bp, 31 predicted proteins | sample 9134231 | NCBI WGS metagenome assembly JAEEGL01 (sample SAMN16246548, study PRJNA631951) | gut metagenome | biome: gut microbiome; feature: rumen; material: fiber-attached | host: Bos | place: Iran: Karaj | collected 2018-10 | reverse complement strand
GGGAATATGGGTCACAAGATAATCGTGGTCCAGATGACCTTCCGCACAAGCCACTTTCATGAAATCAGCGATGGCATAGTAACGTTCCACACCGACATCCAGCTTATGGTTTCCTGTGGTACCGAAGTTGGTACGCATCAGGTAACCGTCGGGCGCCACTAAGGTGTCGTTGACATCGAATTTCACAAAGCTATAGTTGCCGGTCTCGTAATAGGCGCAACCGCCTTGGGTATCAAGCACCGCAAAATTGGAGTTCACATCCATGGGTTTCTTCACGGTGTCAATCAACCGTTCAAAGTCCGCCAAAGTCGCACAGAGTCCCAAGGCCTTGCGCATCAAGATGCCGTCGCCATCGGTGTCGCCTCCATTGCCGTTAAGGTTGTAGGCCGCCGTATTGACAATGGCAAAGCCTGCCTCGTTGTGGCCACCCCATACATTGACAGGAGTAGTGTCTTTGGCATTCACCAGACCCAGATAACGGTAACGAGGGCCTTGAACCACGACGGTCATATTGCTCAAGGATTTGGTGTCCCGATTCTTGTAAATCAACGGGCGTCCGTCCTTGGTGACACGACCCGATACAATGACCGAGGTGCAGGCACTCGATGGACGGACCCCTGTTATGATAAAGGCCAAGGTAATCAAAGCCAACAAAAGCTTTCTCATGGCCTTGCAAGATTAATCCAGCACATGCTGGTAGAACGTCCCCTCCTGGAAGTTCTTTAACCCATCTTTTAAGAAAGCCACAAAAGCGTCCTTGTCAAGGTCGTAGGCTCGGGGCTTCATCAAAAGATTGCCGTTGTGATCCATGAGGCAATAGTAAGGCTGGGCGTTGGTGCCGAACTTCGAAATCTGGAAGTCGGCATACTTGCGGCCAATGGTCTTCTTCTCCTTGCCATCGTAGCTGGAAGTGTACCATTCCGACTCAGGCAATGAGGTTTTGTCGTCGACATACAGGGCGCAAATCACAAAGTCGTTGCGCAGCATGTCCTTCACACGTGGATCGCTCCACACGTTGGCCTCCATCTCACGGCAGTTCACGCAGCCATGGCCAGTGAAATCGATGAAGATAGGCTTACCTTGTGCTTTGGCACAGGACAAGGCCTGATTATAATCGAAATAGCCTTTCAAGTTATGGGCCAGATGGAAGAGGTCGGCGTATTTAGGTTCCTCACAAGTGTAATTGGCATCGCCTTCCACGGTTGGGGCTTGGGCTTGCGACGCTACTGTCATGTTGGCAAACTTGGCGTCCACATATTCAATCACCTTTTCGCTGTTTTCCTCGATGATTCTGTTAAGGTCGAAGTCGAGAGTCTGTTTGGGCGGAAGATAACCAGAGAGGGCTTTCAACGGAGCGCCCCACATGCCAGGGATCATATAGATGACAAAGGTAAAGTCGATAATAATGAGGATCAGACGGAACACGCCCAATTCCTTCACTTCCTTCTCGCCTTTGAATCGGATCTTGCCGAGCAAATACAATCCCAACAAGGCGAAACACACAATCCAAATGCCGAGATAGACCTCACGGTCGAGCAAATGCCAGTGGTAAGTCTGGTCGGCCACGCTGAGGAACTTGAATCCGAGGGCGACTTCGATGAAGCCCAAGACCACCTTCACCGAGTTAAGCCAGCCACCGCTCTTTGGCAGACGCTGAAGCAGATTCGGGAAGAAAGCAAAGAGGGCAAAAGGCAAAGCAAAAGCCACAGCGAAGGCGAACATCGTCACGATAGGAGCCCAGAACTCACCCGAAGTGGATTTGATCAAAACAGTGCCCACGATAGGTCCCGTACAAGCAAACGACACCAGGACTAAGGTTAATGCCATGAAGAAAATACCCCCTAAGTTCCTGGTGTTCTGTTTGCTGTCACTCTTATTCACCATGTTGCTTCCCAGTGTGATCTCAAAAGCTCCAAAGAAAGATGCCGCAAAGACCATAAAGACCAAGAAGAAAAGGATGTTGGGCAGCCAGTGCGTTGCCAGCCAGTTAAAGATGTCAGCGGTGACGCTGTTGCCTCCAACCAGCCAAGTCACCAAAATGATGATGGCAATAGGCAAGGTATATAGCAACACGATGAACACAAAATACATGAATGCCTTGAAACGGCCCAATGCCTTGTTCTCCCCTTCGCCGTGCATGAAGAACGACACGGTCATCGGGATCATGGGGAAAACACAAGGAGTCAAAAGAGCGGCGAAGCCCCACAAGATGGCTTCAAGGATCATCGCCCAGATGTTTGACTTGGCATGACCACCGACACCCTCATTCTCGGCATCAGCCGCTTTCAGCATGGCTTGGTCGCCATAGGTCAGGTTCACATCTTCAGTAATAGAGACGCACATGCCGTCCTTGCAGGCTTGATAGTCAAGCTCACCCGTCAACGGGAAGGGACCGTCTTTGAGTTTCTTGAACTTTTGTCCGAATGAAGCCGTTCCAGAGAACTGGTGATAATCCACCTCGAAGATGTCATCGTGGAAAAGCGGCACTTCGGTAAGGTCATAGCCCTTATCTACAGGCTCGTAGTACTCATTGCCCTCGAAGTTGAACACGGTGGGCAGCGGGCCCAAATCAGGCATTTTGGTGGAATAGATGTGGTACGACGGTTCGATGGCAGCCGTGGCCACCAGTTCAAATTCCACATCGTTCAAGTCATTGATGGCGAAGGTCCACTTCACGGGATTCACCACCTGGGCTGTCAACGAAAAAGCAGTGACAAGCACCAGCAAAAAAGCGAAAAAAAAGCGTTTCATATTGATTTACTTATTAATGTTCTTTTCTTTGAAAAAAAGTTTTTCTTCTCGATTAATACTTTCCAATAAATCAGTGTTTTTCAACATTTTAAAAAGGCTAATATCAACAAAATAAGGCAGGAGCAAATCATCAATCCCCCAAACATAACTCTTCTCAACTAAATAGATTCATCTCATTCTCCGAGGAAAACCCCTCTTAAATTTTGCAAAAATAGTAAAAATCAATTTAATTGGACAAAAAGTATTGTTTTTGTGTTTTCAGATATTTTGAAGCGATCGTCGATTCTTCTTCCGACCACCCAAACGATTTGGCCATCAGCTGTAGTGAGCACCTGACATTCTTCCTTTTGCCGGGTGGTCATCTTCTGATCCACAAAGAAATCGCTCAGCAGTTTGGAGCCTTTCATACCAAGAGGACGAAAACGGTCACCCTGTTGCCATTTCCTGATTTGAAGTGGGAAAGTCAACTTGTCGTAGTCCAATTGCGCTACCTGGGGCGACTTGTCAATGACAAAATCCGCTTCTTTCTCAATTTGCCGATACGACAGTTCAATGGATGCCTCATACTGCTGACAAATCGGTGTCAATTCAAGTCCATCACGCTCCACCGTCACTCGATGGGTAGGAGAAAAGAAAGCTGTTCCTGGCTGGCCATTCATTGCTTCATAGATGCGATGTACTTGGTCGGAATTGAAGCCATAGTCACGGAGCCACTCGAAAAGGAGCTGGAAACTGCTTGTTGTAGCTGCATCCCATAGGGATGCCATATCGGTAGAATCAGACCCTACACAGGAATCCGCACCCCAAAGGGGTGCCACCATCTGCGACAGCTTTTCCTTCACCAATTCCCTATAAAGCTCATTCTCCGAGGCCAGGTGGCTGATGGACTTCAGAATGGCGCTCCTCCCCTCTTTGGAAATGCCATCGATTACGGGAAGCAACTCATGACGGATTTTGTTGCGCAGGAACTGGGTCTCGGCATTGGTGTGGTCCTCGCGCCACATCAGTCCATTTTCTTTGGCATATTGAAGGATTTCTTCTCTTGAGACATCCAATAACGGTCTGATAATATGCCCATTGACGGGTCGCATTCCTTTCAGGCCTTTTATTCCAGCGCCCCTAAATAAATTAATGAAAAAAGTCTCCAATTGGTCATCGGCATGATGAGCCACAGCGATATAATCGTAATTCAATTGTTGACGAAGTTCTTCAAACCAAGCATAACGCAGTTCACGGGCCGCCATCTCAATGGAAAGTTTATGCTCCTCGGCATAATTTAGCGTATCGAACTGTTTCACATAGAGCGTCAATCCATTTTGTGAAGCATAGTCTCGAACAAACTGTTCATCGCCATCGGACTCCTCACCGCGAAGGTGAAAGTTACAATGTGCCAGTACGAAATCCGCATGGGCTTTCAGCAGCATATCGGACAGCACCATCGAGTCGATGCCGCCGCTCAATGCAAGGATTAATTTGCCGCTTAGCTCTTTCATATCATACTAATGTTGAACTACAAAACGACCTACATACTTTCCGTCAGCTTGAATAAAATACATACCATTGGGGTAGCGCTCTGTAACCAACTTGGTTTGTCCGTTATCAACAACAAACGAATCCATCAGCTTCCCCATGACATTGTAAACCCGGACCACACCATACTCTTCCAAAGAAAGATTCACGAAACCGTCGGCTGGATTGGGATAGACATCCACTATTGACACAGGATCAGTGACGTTATAATCGCATTGATGTTGTTCGATCTCAAAAGGCTCTAAAGCATCGATAATCGATTGAAGGCTATTGATCCCTTCATAGCCAAAGGAATTAGCCCATGAATTCAAAACAATTGAATGGTCGGGAGCTATCAGCAAAACAAAAGGATCGAATTGTGTGTGGAATGCTAATTGCACCTCATCACCTCCACCATCCTTGCTTATCGTTGGATAATCAATGCCAAATTCTTTGCACCAAAGCAAACATCTTTCGTCATTGTCAATATAAGAGACCTCCATGTAATAAACATCATGGCGATTGCAACCATAATAATGATAGGATTTAACGATAAAAGGAGCCTGTTCCCGACATGGTCCACAAGTATAATGGAAGAAGTCAAGAAAAACATATTGCCCCTGATCTAAAATATCATACAGATGGATTTCATTGCCATGACAATCCGTTGCAAAAAAATCCGGTGCTTGTAATCCAAGCGTCACCGTATCCGATTCATATTCCGAGCCATCCGCAAAACAAGATACCACGTAGTAATAATTATCCAAACATGGCCAATAGCAAGCATTGTCGGAAATACTATTATCTTCCGTATCGGCAACCAATCGAAAAGGCATCGTTGCCTCTTTATGATACACTTGGTAATGGACGGCATCCTCTACAGCATCCCATTTCAAAACAAAATATCCATTCTCCAGACTAGCATTGACATTGGTCGGGGCTTGAGCCTTTACTCCCATGCCCATGACAAGGAACAAAACCACTGAAACCACTCTTTTCATCATCTTATGTGTCTTTTAGGCTATGTTATTTCTTTTTCTTCACCGAAAACCCAAAACCGCCAATCTTCTCGCCTAACCCATAATATTTTCCATGAGAATAAGCCAAAGGCCTTGCATGGTTGAGTTGGAAAGCTCCCGTTCCTTTGTCGATAAGGCTCTCTTCGGCGTTGATGGCCACCACCTCGGCAATAAACATGTCGTGCGAGCCCAGTTCCTTCACCTCCACCACCTTGCACTCTATGCTTAACGGCGACTCCTTGATCAAGGGCGCCTTCACAATTTGCGCGGTTTCGGGATGCAGATGCATCTGCTTGAACTTGTTATAATCACGACCCGAACGCACCCCGCACCAATCCGTGGCAGCAGCCAATTCCTCCGTGGTCAGGTTGATGACAAACTCCTTGTTTTTCATGATGAGTGCGTGCGAGTGGCGTTCTTTCCGCACGGAGATGTAACACATTGGCGGATCAGAGCAAATCGTTCCTGTCCAGCCAATGGTAATGATATTATAGTTTTCCTCACAGTCACCGCAGGTGACCATCACGGCAGGCAAGGGATAGATCAGTGTTCCAGGTTTGAAAGGGACTTTCATTTTAGTTATCAGTTGGCAGTTGTTCAGTTGACAAAAATAAAAAATCCCGTTCAATTGAGCGGGATTTTTTTCGTTTCCTATCGGATAATGATTATTCGATGGTCCAAGTGGAGCCGCTGTTGAGCAGGTCATCCATGCAGTGGATCTTCGAGACGGCCTTTTCCTTTTCGATGACCTCGTCGAGGCTGTCGTTAAAGGTCGGGGCTTTCACGTCGCGGATCACGCCGATGGCAACCGGGAAGTGAGGCGGAGCCATGTGAGCAAGCATCATGTGAAGACCTGTGTCCTCGATGGTTTTGTCGTGGACAAGGATATCTTTCTCAGTGATGCCATTCTCGCCAATCTTAACCACTTCAAGGTGGTTGCCGTTCAGGCGAATACCCTTGTCGCGGTTCTTACCAAAGATGAGCGGCTGACCATGTACGCACTTCACTTGCATGTCGTCGCGGACATCCTTGCCGGTGATGTTCTCATGCACGCCGTTCGAGAAGATCATGCAGTTTTGCAGGACCTCGGTCACGGCGATGCCGTCATGATGATACGATTCCATGAAAATCTCAGTGAGTTCCTTGGGATTCACATCCACGCCACGGGCAAAGAAGGTAGCCTTGGCGCCGATGGCAAGCTCACCAGGGTTAAACGGATCCTCGTAAGTACCCTGCGGCGAGGTCTTGGTCTTAGTGCCACGGAAAGTGCAGGGTGAGAACTGACCCTTAGTCATACCATAGATACGGTTGTTGAACAGCACCAAGTTGATGTCAATGTTACGGCGACAGGCATGGATGAAGTGATTGCCACCGATGGCGGTGCAGTCACCGTCACCGGTAATCATCCACACGGTAAGATGCGGGTTGGCCAGCTTCACGCCAGTGGCGCAAGCGGCAGCACGACCGTGGATGCTGTGGAAGCCGTAGGTGTTCATATAATAAGGGAAGCGTGAGGAGCATCCGATGCCTGAAACCACCACGATGTCTTCTTTTTTAACGCCCATCTTGGGGAATACGTCTTGCATGGCCTTCAAGATAGCATGGTCTCCACAACCGGGACACCATTTCACCACCTGGTCACTTGCAAAATCTTCTTTGGTCAGCTGGATAGCTTGATTTTCGATATTCTGATTTTCCATGGTCGTATTATTTTAAGAGGTCGTTAAACTTGGTCTCCAGTTCGTTAATGGTGAACGGCAGCTCCATCACCTTATTATGTTGTTCTGCCTTGTCTTCCGGGAAGTTCATGCGGAGGTACTTGGCAAACTGGCCGCGGTTGATCTCGCAAACCAGAATCTTCTTATGACCTTGCAACACTTCCTCGGTGTTACGCGGCAACGGCATGATATAGTCGAAGTGAGCGTGAGCTATCGACTTGCCTTGTTCCATGAGGTTCTCGACAGCGGTACGAATCACACCGAAGGTACCACCCCAGCTGACGACGAGGAGGTCGGCATCCTTGTCACCGTAAATCTCTTGCAGCGGGATGTCGTTGGCCACACGGGCGACCTTCTCCTCTCGGAGTTCAGTCATGCGCTGGTGGTTCTCCGGGTTGGTAGAGAGATTACCCTTACCGTCTTCCTTTTCCAGACCACCTACGCGGTGACGCAGGCCAGGAGTTCCCGGGATAGCCCATTCGCGGCGGAGCCATTTCTCGTCACGACGGAACGGCATGTAGTCGGGATCATCGGCCTTGGCAATAGGAGGATTGATGGCGGGAAGGTCGGCCATCTTGGGGATGCGGAACACCTCAGAGCCGTTGCCGAGGGAGCCGTCGCTGAGAAGGATGACGGGAGTCATGTGCTCGAGGGCGAGACGGGCGGCTTCGAAAGCGGCATAGAAGCATTGCGCTGATCCACGGGCGGCGATGACGATCAGAGGAGCGTCGCCGTTACGACCGTAGAGTGCCTGCAGCAGGTCGCTCTGCTCGAACTTAGTCGGCAGACCAGTGGAAGGACCGCCACGTTGCACGTCGATGATGACGAGCGGGAGCTCGGTCATGACGGCGAGACCCATGGCTTCGCTCTTCAGCGAGAGGCCGGGGCCGGAAGTCGTGGTGACGGCAAGGCATCCCGTATAGGCGGCGCCGATGGATGACATGATGCCAGCGATTTCGTCTTCAGCCTGGTAAGCCTTGACGTTCAAGTTCTTGTATTTAGTCAACTCTGCCAGAATGTCAGTGGCGGGAGTGATAGGATAAGAACCGAGGAACAGCGGACGGCCTGATTTCTCAGAGGCGGCCATGAGTCCCCAAGCAGCGGCAGTGTTACCCGTGATGTTGCGGTACTTGCCTTTCTCAAGATTGGCAGCTTCCACCTTATAAGTATTGGTGAAAAGCTCCCAAGTATCAGCATAGTGGTAGCCAGCGTCGAGCACGGTGCGGTTGGCTTGGATGACCTGATCTTTGCCCTTGAACTTGGTCTCGAAATATTTGTAAACCGAGTCGCGTTCACGGTTGAAGAGGTACAGCACAATGCCAAGGGCAAACATGTTCTTGGATTTCAGCATCGTCTTGTTATCCATACCGAAGTCTTTCAGGGCTTCTTTGGTAAGTTCCGAGATCGGGGCCTTGACCACTTGGTAGTCGGCGAGGGTGCCGTCACCAGTAGGATCGGCCTCATATCCAGCCTTCTCTAACGCCTTGTCGGTGATGGAGTCGGTGTCGATGATGATGATGGTTCCAGGACGGAGCCAACGCATGTTAGCCTTGATGGAGGCGGGGTTCATGGCCACGAGGACGTCGCAAAGGTCGCCTGTGGAATGAATGGGTTTGTGCCCGAAATGCACCTGAAAGCCAGAAACACCTGCTACCGTGCCTTGCGGCGGACGGATCTCAGCGGGATAGTCCGGGAAAGTGGCGAAATCGTTTCCGGCGAATGCCGTTGAATCGGAGAAAAGATTTCCGGTAAGTTGCATACCATCGCCCGAGTCGCCCGCAAAGCGGATCACGACATGCTCAAGAGCTACAACTTTACTTTTTCCTGTCATAATTATTAAGATTTAAAAATTCAATATTTAAAGATTAAATTTGGTATCTTTTTTGCGACTGCAAAGGTACGGTTTTAATTCGATACAACCTAATATAAAAGGAAAAACTTTTTCGGGTCGTTTTTTAGACTTTTTCTAAATTGCGAGAAAAGCACACGGATAACAAACAAACCAGTATATTTGCACGCTGAAAAAAAAGAAAACTAACTTAAAAAATTAAAATTATGGCTTACAAAATCACAGACAAATGCATTGCTTGCGGCACCTGCATCGATGAATGCCCAGTGGGCGCTATTTCAGAAGGTAGCATCTACGTCATTGACGCTGATTCATGCGTCGGTTGCGGCACCTGCGCTGGTGCTTGCCCGAACGACGCCATCGTCGAGGACTAAGATTAAAAACAATGCACTAAAAAGAAAAAAGCCTGTTTTTCACAGGCTTTTTCATTTTTTTTGCGCAAAAATTCAAGTTTGGCAAAATATTTGATATTTTTGCATCGGCTTTCACAAAGCCTTGTTTTAGGAAAACTTTTAATTAACAAAACTATTAACTAACAAAAAAATTCACTATGAAAAAATTAGCATTGGCACTTGTTTGCCTCATGGGTGTCGCTTTCTTCACCAGCTGCGACAAAGACCCTGTTGTTGAAAATCCAGAACCTTCAATTGTCGTTTTGGCTCAGGACGGCTATCTCGCTGACGGCAGCGTTATTGATGTGGACACGGAGTATCCTTATGGCTTCCGCGCCGCCTCCAACCCTGACACTCAGAAAGAACTCTACAAATTAGTTGTCACCTGCACCGTTGACGAAATCACCACCTATCTTTGCGACTCTTTGATCTCCGGCACTGAATTCACTTTCGAAAGTTCAATCCTTTTCGAAGCTTCCCGCGAAATCATTGGCGAAGCTGAAATCACTGCCACTGTGACCGACAACGACGGCAAGACCGCCAGCGCCAGCTTCAAAATCAGCATCAACAAGGAAGACAACCTCGTAGCCACCGCATTCACCTGGAACAGACACGGCGGCCAAAACGCCACTGGTCTTGAACCCTTCGGCCTGAAGTGGGAAAAGAACGCCAAGGAAGTCTTCGCGGTCATCGAGCCCCTGGAAGGTGCTCTGCTGTATCGCTTTGACAACACAAAAGTGTGGGAGGACACCCAAACCGAAACTCAGTTGGCTGCTCTGTTCAGCGAAGCTACTGCCATCGACAACTTCAAAGAGGTTTCTTGCGAAGCTGTTGACAAAGACTACGATGTCGTTCTCGGTACCACCTACCAGGGCGTCAACTACCTGATTCATGTGACCCACAGCCATGTCTTCACTTTCAAAGGCACTGACGTCACCATCACCGGCGAATTCAAATAATTCAATTGAATTTAATGTGATAAAAAAAACGCTCCGAAATTCGGAGCGTTTTTTTATTCTGCCAAAGCATGACTAATTTTCCTGTTAATCTGCAACAACCTTTCGGGATTCAACTTAACCACCTCGCGGTCATAGGTCATTAAGCCGTTCAATTCGGTCTCGCAGTCAGTGGTCTGGGTATAGACAGCAGCGGAAAAGCCTTGAGGCACCATCTTGTAAAGCTGATTGGCATATTCCACATAAGTGTCAGTCACCTTTTCCTCAGTGTCAAACTCCACATAGCCCCAACCTTGGTCTTTCACCCAAGTATGGCCTTCCACTTTGCGACCGATGCCACCGTATTCGCCAAGCACCGTGGCACGTGTGGGATCGTACAGCACCATCTTGGGCTCTGGATAATGATGTAAATCAAGAATGTCACCACAGGCATAAAAGTTACCACCCGATGCGGGATTCACCAAACGGGTAGGATCCAACTTCTTCGTCATCTCCACAATCTCAGGAGTCTTGAATTGTCCCCACGACTCATTGAAAGGCACCCACACCCCGATGCAAGGCTGAGATATCAAGCTTTCAATAATCTCTTTCCACTCCTTTTTATAACATTCCTCTGATTCCATCGAGCGCAGACTCTCCGGGCCGTCAAAATACTTGTCGGTCTGCCAACCCGGCCCTCTTCCTCCGCTGGGCATATCCTGCCACACAATCATCCCAAGACGGTCACAATGATAATACCAACGGGCAGGCTCCACCTTCACATGTTTTCGAATCATATTGAAACCCAGCTCCTTGGTCTTTTCAATATCGTAAGCCAAAGCCTCGTCAGTCGGAGCCGTATAAAGGCCATCAGGCCACCAGCCTTGATCCAAAGGACCAAAATGGAAAATCGGCTTGCCATTCAAGGTCAACCTGACGATGCCGCTCTCATCCCTCTGTGTGCCAAAGCAACGCATGGCAAAATAGCTGCCAACTTGGTCAATCACCTTTCCTTTCCTGAACACCGTTACCTTCATGTCATAAAGATGTGGATGGTCGGGAGTCCAAGTGCGAAATCCCTCAGGCATGTTCACCTCCACCGGTTGCCCACCCAAAGCCTTTCCCGAAGCTACTTTTTCCCCTTCAAAGCTCACCTCCACCTGATAAAGATCGTCCGAAGTCAAACCGACAAACTCAGGCATCACCGTCACAGTGGCTTTTTGGAGATCTGGGGTAGTCATCAACGAAGAGATATAACTATCTGGAACGGGTTCCAGCCAAACCGTCTGCCAAATGCCCGTGACAGCGGTGTAAAAAATGCCTCTCGGCTTGTTAACTTGCTTTCCATGAGGGATATAGGAATCATCCGTAGGATCCCAAACACGCACCACGAGCTTGTTGGTTTTGCCATTCAAGGTTTGAGTGATGTCAAACGTGAAAGGCGTATAGCCTCCAGTATGGCTACCCACCTTAATATCGTTCACCCATACGTCAGTCATCCAATCCACTGCGCCGAAATGCAGCAGCACACGCTGGCCTTTCCAGCCTTTTGGCACTGTGAAATCACGTTGGTACCACAGCACCTTGTCGGAGCCAACTTCCTTCTGCACGCCTGATAAAGAGGATTCAATGCAGAACGGCACCAAAATCTCGCCTTCATATTCCGAAGGCTGTTTCCCGTCCTTCGAAGTTGTGGAATAACTCCACAATCCGTTGAGGTTTTTCCACTCCGACCGTGTCATCAGAGGACGAGGATATTCAGGAAGCACCTTGTCTGGGTTCACTTCTTCCGCCCATTTCGTCTTGATTTTGTCACCTGCGGGAGCATATTGCGCAATAGCGGCAGAACACGCCAGCATTAAAAGCGTCATAAACAAATATTTCATAATTCAAGTTTTAAACTTTCATCTTTTTTCATCTACCAAGATTTGAAAACGTTCCGCAGCTTCAATTAAAGAAGTCATGGCTCTTGCGACCATCTCCGGCGTAGAAGCATCATCCAGTATCTGCTCGTAACACACCCATACGGAGGCCCGCTGTTTGCCTCTCTCCTCAAACTCATACAACGAAGCCTTCACCACCTTGTAATTCCAGTTGAGCGTGTTGCAGGCCATCAGAGCGCGGGCATAACTCTCATCGGTGACATCAAAAATGCCAGGCAGGGTCAAACGGAAAAAAGCGGGGTCATCGGCATCATGCCAAAGCAGGAAATTCCATCCATCGTATTGAAAATTGAGACCGATTTTGGAATTTCTCGCCACAATGCCTCGTTCTTTCAAATAGGCAAGTGCCAAGTTTTTCGCTATGTTTTTCCGAGCCGTCATTTGTGGAATCCTATTTTAGTCTTTGTGGAATAAGTCGGGTTCTTGTATTTCAGCACATCCACCAATATTTTCTGTGAGATCGGGACATCCATGTAAGCAGCGGTCATGGCTGCCTCGTTAACAGTCTCGGTGATGTCGCCAGCCACGAAGTCATCAGAGAGACTTGCCAGTTCATCGTAGTCAATTTCATCGCACGGGCGGTTGCTGAGATGTTTCTTGAAGATGTCCTTACGAGCCTCGAAATCAGGCTGCGGGACAAAGAACACCCTATCGATGCAGCCAGGACGCATCAAGAAAGGATCCACTTGGTCGGGCTGGTTGGAGGTGGCTAACAACAAGATTCCTCGCTCAGCGCAATTGTTCATCAGGTTCAGCATCGTCACGCTTTCCTTGGTCACATTCTCATTGCCCGGATTGGGAATCAGGTATTCAATCTCATCCAAACCGATAACAAACGGAGTCTTGAGCGAAGCGGCATCAAAAACCCGTTGCAGGTTGTCAAGCACCCCTTGCTGGTAGATGTTTCCGAAATCAGCAGCTTTCAGAATGGTATAGTTGAAGCCAAGTTCCTCGGCAAAACACTCCGCCACCAAGCTCTTGCCACATCCAGGGGGGCCGTACAGAAGAATGCCATTCACGGGAAGCAGTTTGTATTGTTTCGCCTTCTCGGGGTTTTGCAAAGCAAAGATCACCTCTTTTCTAAGCTGTTCTTTGAGCTCGTCACGGCCCGCCACCTGGTCGAAGCCATTGCCAGAGCCTTTCCTGAATAAAATAGGCTCCGATCCCTCATCCGCATTGGCTAAGGCCGACGAGAAAGACTCCATCAAATCAGGCGTGGACTCATCGCCGCCATTCTCAGGCGTCAAACGCTCCAACAAGGTGTTGAAAAAGTCACCCGCCGACGAGAAACGCGCCACTGCCCGAAGCGATAACGCTTTCTTCAATATCTCTTTCAGGAAATCAGGGATATGGATCTCTTCCGTATCCAGTGCCAAATCGGTTTTCCGGGTTTCTTTCACCTTGGCTTTGATCTGATTTTTGTCGTTGCCACACTCACTGAGGTCAATCTCCCACGGGGCTTTCCCGAAGATGAGATAATACAGCAATGCGCCTACTGAAAACACATCCGACTTCGGCGTGAAAATGCCCCGATAGGTCTCGGGAGCGCGGAAAAACGGCGCCAGATCTCCAACGAAGAAATTGGGACGGCCCAACACCATATAGGACACATGCCCCAAATCAATGATGGTCGGCAACAACATCCCGTCATCAAGCTCCTTCAGCATGATATTCGACGGCCTTATATCATTGTGCAACAACGCTTTGGAGTGCATATACTGTAAGCCGTTAAGCACACAGAGTGTGATCTGGACTGCATCTTCCACATCAAAGACACCATCCCGCTCCACCGACTCGTTCAGCAGCTCGCCTTGATAGAACTCGGTAACCAGATAATGGTATTCTTTATTTCCTTTTTGAAAGCCGCCATTATCCACATAACGAATCACATTATCATTCTTCTCGTCGTTCAACTCTTTGCTAAACACAATTTCGGGAACTTCTTTCCCTTCGAGCAACGATGACGACATACTTTTCATGTCAAACACTTTGAGGAAATAAAGCACGTCATCACCACCGTAAACGGTATAGGATTCCGCCACCGCCCCTTTCTTAATAAAGGCATTGACCGTGTATTTCCCGATCTTGTCTCCTTTTTTGAATAATTCCGCCATGATATTTTGTATTAAGAATTACGAAGTTAGAGCTAATATTTCAAATGATAGGTTAAGCTAAGATAAAAACGATCCACCGGCTTTTTGACCTGAATGTCGTTATCCATGCGGGCCGCGACACAGAGATACTGATGCCGTGTCATCCTGTAATCAACGGTAAAAACAGTGCGGATATTATCAACCACACTGCTTTTGGGATCGTTGAGCAGCCAATGCAACTCCGTGGAAAGTGCGTATTTAAAACGACTGTTGGGCATTTGATAGCTGACTTGCAGTCGGTTTCTCCAATACAGTTTTGGGTTGACCCGATAGTCACCCACACGCTCATCCCTGAAAGTGGCCATCACACGGCTCCTATACGAGAACTTGAATCGACGGTAAGTCTCCGCGTAGTTGACATCCACACCGACACGCATACGGTTCTCGAAATAGCCTTTGTCGTTGTAACGCCGGATGACACCCCCTGTCACACCCACATGCATTCGCTTGTGCAGAAAAGGGTATTCCAGCTCTACTGAGTTGAGCCAACGGTCAAGTTGAGTACACCCATGATCGAAACGCAGCTCTTCCTCCACACCGATGGCAAGATCTCTGAACAAAGGGGCATCGTACTTTGCGCTGAGAATAACGCCAAAATCAGCATCCCGTTCACTCTGTGCGAAAACAGACGAGACGAAAGCCAACAGCAAGACGGCCAACCATATTTGGAGCTTGGAGAACATCACACGTTGAATTCCTTGAGTTTAGTGAATGTTCCTATCGTGCTGGCCTCACCGGGAGCAGGCTTATACCATATCTTGATAAAAGCGGCATCACGCAAATAGTCGATATGGCCGATTTCCATCTTCTCAATCACAATGCCAGTGCGCTCCTCAATATCTGCCTTCAACTCTGCCTCCTTCCCTACTTTCACCAAATCGATCTTATCGTAAAGGATAACCTTCTCCGCCATCCGCTTCGCGTGTTTGTTGCCTTCGAAAAGCCAAATGGCAAGAATGACCAAAAGGTTGGTGATGAGTAGCTCTATAAGGCTAGTGGTCAAAGCTTGACCATTGATGATGGAAACGCCCATGACGACAAACAGATACGTCATTTCTCTGATGCGCAGCGTCTCCGTCCGGTAACGTATCATGCCGAAGATGGCAAAAAGTCCGAGTGCGTAAGCCACGTTCATTTTCATATTATCCATCAATGTGATAATCAAGAAAATGACCACCGCAAACATCATGAAAGTAAAATAATAATCACGGCGCTGCGACTTTTTGTAATAAAAGAAACGGATGATGATCCAGCACACAAAGAAATTGAGCGCGAAACGGAACAGCAGGGTCCAAAGACTCATGGAGTCAAACAAAGGGACACCTAAGAAATTAATGTCAGCGGCGCCACCGCCGTTGCCGAATTCGCGGGCAATATCAGGATCAAAATTTGGAATAGTCTGGAGGAGTTTCATGGTTAAAAATAATGGTTAAAAAATAATAGTTAAAAGCTTAGAATTTCAGGAAGTACCCCATTGGGATGTTCTGTCGATAGGGATTTAAGTTTGTTGATTCTACGGATTTTTTTCTTGAAGCGGTTCTGCTTGACCTCGGGGCGTGTCATGGCCGTGCCGATGCAGTACTTGCTGATTTTGTATGGCTTGACACGAAGGCCGAGCAAAACCTCTTTTAGTAGAGAACGAGCCCTTCCATCTTGTTTCAGTTCCATAACCACCAACGGATCCATCGAGGCGGTTGTGTTTGAGACGAAATTGTTGAACATCAAGTTACAGTCGATGGTAAGCCTCTCTGTTTTTTCGTCATTCACCAAAGTGATACGGTCAAAGGCAGTTTCCAGGCTGGGTCTCAGGCTCTCCACAGGATAAGGTTGATGCTCAGTGAGGAAAGCCACCGTTTCCGGGTTTTGAACCACATTTACATCAGGCTGTATCTCAATACGTTTCTTTTTGGTACGGCCTTTGTTGGTTTTATGTTTAACCTCGCAGAAGGTCAGGTTGGAGTCCACATAGGTGCGCACCCTTACTTTGTCGCGCACCAGATGCCGGTCGTGGTGGAGGATATACATCTTCAAGTCGGGGGTGTCGTAATAGACGGTGCTGTAGGGTGAGAGCCGTTTGCCTTCCACCTCTTGGGCATAATAATGCTCATGAATGCCGTTCAGAATCGCCAGAAGCTCAACAGAAGTCACCAGATACTTCGTATCTACCCTGTTCATCAGCCTGACATCCTTCATCTCGGACAATGAGATAGGCTTCATTGCATGCACTATGTCCAGTATCTCAGGAATCATTTGGAGACGTATTCAAAGACCTTGACGGATTCCAGCTTACCATTGGGATAATAGTTCAGCTGACGGCTTTTGCTGCCGTCGTCGTTGTACTCGAACTTACGAATGCGCACCACTTTGTCGCGATCGTTGTACTCAATCTCACGAACCACTTTGGCGGTCACGTCGCTGTTGGGTGGGTACTCGCTCACCACACGCGACTTTTGTCCATAGCTGGCGTATTCAATCTCTTCAATCTTGCGACCCAAAGAATCGTATGTGGTGACATGGTCAAGGAAAGGTATCTTGGATCCAGCGGCGGTGTTCCACTCTTTTAACACCATCCCTCTACGATTCTCACGTTTCTGGATGGTCGCGTCGGATACCGACTGGGAAAACAACGGCATAGCCATCAATCCCACGAATGCTAAAAACAATATTCTTTTCATTTTTTCAACTTTCAATTAAACCTGTATTCTTACTATGAATGTGGTGTCTGGTGTCATTTCAAGGATCTCGTCGGCACCTACTGTGACCGTGTCAATCACTGGCGAAGGCACCTCGTTGGCATCTTGGGTATAGGTGATTACCTCATAAGTTCCCGGAAGCACTTTCTGGAAGGCGAACACACCGTTGAGGCCCACGCGCACATCATCTTGATGATAAATCTCGCCAAGCTTGCGAAGATAGACGCGATGTTCGTAAGCCCATCCCTCACCATGATAAGTGGAGTTATGGAAATACATGGCCCACACCTTCCCCTGAATGATGGATGTGCCGTAAGCCTTACCATCGTGGACATAAATGGTGGGAGCCGTCGCCACAGCGCCCCGCTCGAGCGTAACAGTTTCTGACACAGCCTCCTTCTCTCCCGTCACAAGGGTGGAATAGGCGAAAACGGTGTATTTACCCGGTGTAAGATACTCAAACTGATACATGCCGTCAGGATTGGTCTCCGTATCGTTGCCATAAAACTCCTCGTCACCAAAAACGATGAAGACATCGGTCTTGGCCGCATTCATAGTATCAACATTCAACTGATAGTCGTCATCGGAATGATGGACGAGCTTGACATAGCCCTGCACAGTTCCCGTTCCGCCCTCTCCTTCCTTTTTGTTGCAAGCAGCAAAGGAAAGGCAAACAAGCAGAGCCACAATGATTTTACGATAAAAACTCATTTTAAATACCTAATAAAAAATAACGGGTAAAAATAACATTTTTACCCGTATCTATGTCCAAAACATTGGAGAAAACTTCACAAAAAAGCAAAAAAAGCCGTTAAAATCACAAATTCAGCTTCTCAATGTTGTCACAAGCCGTACTTAAGACCTTCACGAAAGCTTTTAATTCCTCTTCGGAAATGCCTTCCAATATATCGTTGACTGCCTCGATAGCCACTTTCTTGGTCCTTTCCTTCATCTCCATGCCCGTCGTCGAAAGTTTAATTTTATTGACTCTTCGGTCGTTAGAATCGATAACACGCTGCACCAGTCCTTTTTTCTCCAAATTGTCAATGAACTGTGTCACAGAATTTTTGTCTTTCTGGATAATATAAGCGATGTTCTGCTGTGTCATCTCACCTTGATTCCACAAGGTGTCCATGACCAAAAACTGCTCAGCGGTGAGGTTAATCCCCTCGGATTTAAACACCGAGCTGATGCGTTTTTTCAACTTGCAGTTAAGGATGTTGACCAGAACGCCAACTTGTTTGACCAGCATCATGGCGATCAGTAATTATACGGTATGGACATATTGGGCACTTCTGTACCGTCATAAAATCCCTTGTCGAGTTTTTCTTTGACTTCCTTGAAGGCATTGAGGGTGTATTCCACGTCCTCCATGCTATGCGCGGCGGTCGGAATGATGCGGAAGATGATCATGCCCTTGGGGATGACAGGGTAAGTCACCACCGAGCAGAAGATACGGTAGTTCTCGCGGAGATCCATTGCGATGTTGGTGGCCTGCACCACGTCGCCCTTGACATGTACCGGGGTGACGCAAGCCTCAGCGGGGCCAATGTCGAAGCCCATCTCGCGGAAGCCGTTCTGCAAGGCTCGGGTCACTTTCCACAGCTGAGCTCTAAGGCGGTCGCCCTCCTCGCCACGGATAATCTCAAGACGTTTCTCGCAGCCTTCCACGATAGCAAGCGGCAAACTCTTGGCATACATTTGGGAACGCATGTTGTAACGCAAAAACTCTATGACATGTCTCGGCCCAGCGACAAAACCACCGATGATGGCCATAGCCTTGGCATAGGCACCGATATAGATATCCACATCGTCCATCACGCCAAAATGCTCCGAGGTGCCACGACCTGTTGGTCCCATCACGCCGAAGCCATGAGCGTCATCAATCAGGATGCGGAAGCTGTATTTCTGCTTCAGCTTCACGATACCCGCCAAATCGCCCAAAGCGCCAGTCATGCCGTACACGCCCTCCGTGATGACGAGGATGCCGCCACCTGTCTTTTCCACCACCTCAGTGGCCACTTGAAGCTTTTTCTCAAGGTCGTCCATGTTGTTGTGGCGGTATTTATATTTGTTGCCAAGATGCAAACGAATGCCGTCAAGCAAACATGCGTGTGCCTCGTTGTCATAAACGATAACATCATGAGGACTGGTCAGTGTGTCAATAGTGGAGACGATGCCTTGATAGCCAAAATTGAAGAGATACGCAGCCTCTTTCTTCTCAAAATCAGCCAGTTCCTTCTCAAAATGCTCATGCATACGGGTCTGCCCCGACATCATACGGGCACCCATAGGAGCAGCGAGACCCCATCGAGCGGCGCCTTCGGCATCAACTTTACGGATCGCCGGATGATTGGCCAGACCCAGATAATTGTTCAAGCTCCAGCAAAGCACCTCCTTGCCGTTGAAAACCATACGAGGCCCCAATTCGCCTTCCAAACGGGGAAACGCGAAATAACCGTCAGCACGCTCACGGTATTGGCCGATCGGACCTCCAGAATCTTTTGCTATTCTTTCAAAAATATCCATCTTTATAAAATTTAAAATTTAGGAGTAAGAAAGATGTTTTTCTTACAAGGGACAAAATTAGTAAATATATTGATTATCCCAAAACTTAGTTTTATTACTTTTGCAAAAAAATGACAATATGTTGGATTTGAAAGGCAAATACGCCATAGTGACAGGTGGAGGAACGGGCATCGGACGTTCCATTGCATTGCATCTTGCGCAAGAAGGATGCAATTTGATACTCACAGGGTTAGGTGAAAACGACCTAAACAAAGTGAAGGCGGAATGTGAAAATCACGGTGTGAAAGCCTGGGCTAAAGAAACCCGGCTCGATGACTATGGCTCCATCGATGATTTTCACGAATATGTGACAGGACTTGGTTTGAACATCGACCTTTTTGTATTGAATGCCGGCATCTCACAACGCGAAAAAGCGCTTGACACTGACTTCAGCGTGGATGAGAAAATTCTTAAAATAGACTTTTTGAGCGGCGTGTATCTTGTAAAGAAATTCGGGGACATGATCAAAGCCGCAAAACATGTGCAGTTTTCTGTAACAACTTCACTATCAGGTCTTTTTGGATTTCCATTAAGAAGCGCCTACTGCGCCGCCAAACACGCATTGTTCGGCTTTTATGAGTCATTGGAGCTGGAATATCCCAATATCAACGTCACGTTCCTGATTCCCGGGCGCATCAACACCCAGATCAGCAAGAGTGCCTTGATGGGCGACGGCACAGCCCACGCCAAGATGGATGCCGGACAAGCCAACGGCCTTGACGTGGACAAATGCGGTGCCATCGCCGTGAGGGCCATCAAAAAGCAGAAACACCGCAAACTCATCGGCAAGACGGAACTGCTGATGGCTCATATCCACAAATGGTGTTTACCCCTTTATTATAAATTATCAAGAAAAATCTCAGCGACCTGAGGAATTAAGAATTTAAAATATAAAATTTAGAGATGAAAGAGAAAGTGATTTGCGGCATACAGCAGGTAGGCATCGGGGTCAGTGACTTCGTGGAGGCCTGGAAATGGTATTATGACCAATTCGGTTTCGAGATCAAGATTGTCGATGACGAAGGTGTGGCGGAGCGCATGTTGCCTTACACAGGCGGCAAGCCCCAACCCCGGCGTTCCGGCATTGTACTCAACATACGTGGAGGCGGCGGTTTTGAGATCTGGCAACCCAAAGAACGAGAGCTGAACTATCTAAAAGAGCCAGTTCAGATAGGTGACCTCGGCATTCTTATCGCCAAGGTTAAAACCTCTAATATCGAACGGGTATATAACACCTATATTAATAATGGCATCAATATCATCAGCGAGATCCTCTTCTCCCCGACTGGCCAAAAACATTTCTTCATGCGCGACCCTTATGGCAATCTCTTCCAAGTGGAACAAGATGACTATGAATTCATTGATGAGGACTTGCTCACCGGCGGCGCCAATGGTGCTGTCATTGGTGTAAGCGACATGGATCAGTCGTTGCCGTTCTATACCAAGCTGCTCAACTACGATAAGGTGGTATTTGACGAGACCAAGGTGTTCACCGACCTTCAAGCGCTTCCCGGCGGCGAGCAAAAGGTGCGTCGAGTCATACTGGAGCGTTCCAAGCCCATCGAGGGACCGTTATCAGGCATTATGGGCACTTCTCATCTGGAACTTATCCAAGCCGAGACCCCTGGCAAAAAACTATACGAAGGCCGTTACTGGGGCGACCCAGGATTCATCCACCTCTGCTTTGACGTGCGCAACATGGAGGCAGTGAAAGCTGAAGCCGAATCTATAGGACATCCTTTCGTATGCGACAGCGGCGCTGATTTCGGCATGGGCGAAGCCAACGGACACTTCACCTACGTTGAAGATCCAGACGGCACTCTCATCGAATTCGTTGAGACCTTCAAGATACCAATCATCAAGAGCATTGGCCTTTATCTGAATTTAGCTAATAAAAACGACCACAAACAGTTGCGTATTCTTAAATTACTGAGATTTGCCAGAGTGAAAAGAGAAAAAATTTAAAAAAAAAGAAAAAAAAGTATGACTTTTCAAAAAAAGATGTAATTTTGCAATCTAAAAGAAAAACGAAAAAATAATAATACAAAAAAGAAAAATGAAAAAACTAGCACTGACTATTGCAATCGTCCTTGGAATGACGATGACAACTTTCGCCCAAGGCGGTGGAATGTTTGGAAAGGGTGAAACTCGTAGCGACAGCTACAGCACCCGTGCTGATGGTGATGGTCCCATGATTGCTCTCCCCGGAAGCCATGGCTTGGAGGGAGACCAGGGAGCCACCCCTGTGGGCAGCGGCCTCGCAGTACTTATCGGTTTTGGCGCAGCCTACGCAGCAGCCAAACGGCGCAAGTAAAAAACGAAAGGAGAGAATTCCTAAAATTCTCTCCTTATTTTTTCGTTATCTATCAAAAAAACCGTGGATTACTCCACGGTTTTTTTAGTCACTCTCTTCGACCTTCTTTACTTGACTCCAAGTTTTGCCTTCACATCTTTAGTGACATCCACGGCATCAGTGCCTACATAAACTGCGGCACCCGTAGCAAGGTCAAGAATATAAGTATAACCCTTTTCCTTGCCGACAGTGTTGATGGCGTTTTGGATTTTCTCCAAAAGCGGAGCCAGCAACTCGGCACGCTTGGCGTCAAATTCATTCTCAGCATTGCTTTGGAATGCAGTAATGCGGCTTTCGAGGTCAACGAGTTCCTTTTCCTTGGACTGTTTCACCAGATTTGACATGGTTTCGGCGTTGGACTGATAATCCTGAAGCTTGTTCTGATACTCCGTGTACATGGTCTTGAGCTGCTCTTGAAGCTCATTGTAGTAAGCTTCAAGGTTTTTCTCAGCTTTAGCGCGTTCAGGCATGTCGTTCATAATCTCGTTGGTGTTCACGTGTGCGATTTTCACAGTTTGCGCACTGACAAAGCCGTTCATGGCAAAAAAGGCGACAAACAGGAAGAATACTCTGATAACTTTATTCATGCGATATACTTTTTAATGATTATACTATTCATTTTTGAGGGCGCAAAGATAGTAAAAATATCAATACACCCAAATGAGTGGTTAATTTTTAGTTTTGCCACCGCCTTTAAGTGTCGCGCCTCCACCCTTGGACTCGGAAGAACCCGTAGTTTTAGAAGTGGATGAACCCGTGCTTTTAGGACTCACACTGGAGCTTTTAGAGCTGGTACTTGAGCCTGCTGCGGCGTTGGCACGTTTACGGTCTTCACGACGGACAGTCTGCATCACATTGCTCAATTGGTCGAGGACATCGTCACTGATGTCAACCTTATCGGAGGCATAGAGGATGGAAGTACCCGATGCCATATCGAACACGAAAGTATAGCCTTTGGTCTGAGCGAGCTCATTCAATGCCGTATAGATTTTCTCTTGGATAGGCTGGACAAGTTCAGTACGTTTCTGGTAGAGCTGACCCTCAGAGCCAAAATACTGCATTTGAAGGTTCTTGGCTTCCTGTTCCTTATTGACTATTTCCTGTTCACGGGCGCGTTTCTGGTCCTCGGAGAGCAGCACCATCTCAGTCTGATACTTTTTATACATCTCCGACACTTTGTCATACAAGGCTTTCACCTCGTTCTGCCATTTGGTAGAGAGTGTGTTGAGTTCTTCTTGCGCATCGGCATACTCGGGGATGTTGTTCAAGATGTAATCGGAATCGACGTATGCGAATTTCTGTCCGCCGATCTGGGCGTTACCGACAACGCTGCAGCATACGATGGCAGCGGTCAAAAGCAATGATTTAAGTGTTTTCATTTTTTATTGTTGTTTATTTGTTTTCCAAAAAGTTTTATTCATCAATAACCATGCCGATTTATCATGTCATCAGTCGATGGAGCCACCGATGGAGAAGTGGAACTGACTGCCCGAGGCGCTTTCGTCACCTGGTACCTTGTCGAAGCCATAGCCCCAGTCAAGGCCGAGGAGTCCGAACATCGGGAGATAAATACGGAGTCCGAGACCTGTGGATCGATACACTTTGAAAGGATTAAAGTTCTCAAAACCCAGCCAGCAGTTACCCGCTTCGAGGAAACCCATAGCATAAATCGTGGCTGTGGGATTCAACGACAAAGGATAGCGCAACTCCATAGTGTATTTGGTAAAGAAATTACCGCCAACCATAGCGTTGCTGCTGCCATTATAGCCCGGAGTCAGCGTCTCGTTCTTGTAGCCACGCATACCAATAATCTCACGGCTGTCGAAGTTATAGGTTCCAAGACCGTCACCGCCGAGATAGAAACGATGGAAGGGCGTGGGGCCAATGTCCTGATTATAATAACCGAGATAGCCGAAACGCACACGGGTCATCAGCACAAGCTTCTCGTAAAGCTCTGAATACCAAGCTGCTTTAAATTTCCACTTGTGCATCTCAATCCATTTGTATCTCTCATCCTCTGAGAGGCTCTTATAGTCCTTACCGGTAAAGAATGACAAAGGCGGGGTGATTTCAAGCGAGAGCTGCACCTCGGAGCCACTGCGGGGATAGAGCGGCTGGCTGACCGAGTTACGTCCGATGTTGATATTATAGCTGATCATGTTGAAGTAGCCGTTACCAGAGCCGAAATTAAGGATGCTGGCATAATTCTTCAATCGGTACTGCAACACTGAGATGCCGTGATAGAAAGTGAAATAGTCGTCAGGCCAGGTCAAACGGCTTCCAAGACCCACCGAGGCACCCGTCATGCGGAAGAAACCAAAGTTCTCTTCCGACCTCTTGTAACCGTTGCTGTAAAACGACTGATAGACAGAGGCAGTCAACGAGTTGGGTTTGCGACCGCCGAGCCAAGGCTCCGTGAATGAAGCGGAGTAATAGATGGAACGTGTGCCAAACGTGGAGATATTGAGCGACAGTTTCTGACCGTCGCCGCCAGGGATGGGTTTCCAAGCCTTCTTGTTGAAGATGTTCCTCATAGAGAAGTTGTTGAAAGAAAGTCCGCCTTGAAGGATTAACATGTTATAGCCCCATCCTGCGGAGAATGACACTTGGTCGGCATTAGCCTCTTCTACCTGATACTCAATGGCAACCGTATTGTCATTATAATTGGGTTGGACATCCGGATTAATAGATTCCTGATTGAAAAAGCCCAATGTAGCAAGCTCGCGGATAGTACGGGTGATGTCGCTACGGCTGAAGAGCTGTCCGGGACGGCTGTAGATCTCACGAATGGCCACGAAGTCGTTGGTTTTAGTGTTGCCTTTCAAGGTCACGCGGCTAATGCGAGCCTGTTTGCCTTCATTGAGGCGAATCTCCAAGTCGATGGAGTCATTCTCGACCTGCACTTCCACAGGATCTGCGCGGAAAAAGAGGTAGCCGTCATCCATATAGAGTGATGACACGTCAAGGGAAGTCTCGCTATACGTGAGGTTTGCGTTCAAGAGGTCTTTGTTATAGACGTCACCGGACCTAATGCCGAGCACATCGTTCAATGCCTCGCTACTATATTTGGTGTTGCCCGTCCAGCTGATGTCACGGTAATGGTAGAGGTTGCCTTCGTCAAGAGTAATGTCGATACCGATATTGCTGTCGTCCATTTTATAGACCGAGTCTTTGACGATGATGGCATCGCGATAGCCTTTGGCATTATATTTCTTGATGATGTTCTGCTTATCCTCTGCATAAGTTGCCTCTTGGAACTTGGAGCTTTTGAAGATGCGCGGCCTGTAGTTCTCGTAAAAGTACTCCTCCACATTGGTGATAGCCCTAAGCGGCTTCAAAGTGACCACATCGGCAAGGGTGTTGATCACCATGGGACCCAGCGGATCCAGTGGATTGAACACGCCTTTTTGTTTGGTTTCCTTCATCGCAGAAAAGATCTGCACGTCAGAAAGATTCTCGTTACCAATGAGATTGATTTTACCGATTTTCACCTTTTTGCCCTTATCGACATCTATCAGCAAATCCACATAGTTCTCCTTGGTGGTGTCAGGCACCTGCTGTATGCTGACCACAGCGTTGTAATAACCTTTTTCCGCATAAAAGTCCTCAATGATACGGCGGGTTTTGGTCTCTAAATGGCTGGTGGCAATGTCACCTCTTGAAAGGTTGATCTTGTTACGAATATCATCGGCTTCCGACTTCTTGATACCGTTGAAGGAGAATTTTGAGACGCGGGGGCGTTCCTGAACGACGATTTGGAGGAATATCTTGTCCGCCACAATATTGGTGGCGTTAATGGCCACATCCTCGAACATACCCTGATCCCAGATTTTGCGGATAGCGGTGGCTATATCATCACCTGGGACGGTAATCTCGTCACCCACTTTCAGTCCGGAAAACATGGCGAGGACGGTTCTGTCAACGAATTTGGTGCCTTCCACAGTGATACCGGCGATCTCATACTTTTTCGGATTGCTGTAATCGATATCGGAAAGGTCATCACCGATTTTAATCTGCGCATGAGCCATATTGCCTGTGAAGGCGAAGGAAAAAACAAGGAATAAAAGATATTTAAGGTAATTTTTACTTTTCATCGAAAGCGTCATTTGATTTGTTCGCTGATTTTGCCGAAGCGACGTTCGCGGTGTTGGTAATCAATAATGGCCTCATAGAGGTCATCCTTTCTGAAGTCGGGCCAATATTTATTGGTGAAATAGAGTTCGGAGTAGGCCAGTTGCCAGAGCAGGAAATTGCTGATACGCAGCTCTCCACTGGTACGGATAAGCAGTTCTGGATCAGGCATGTTGGCAGTAACGAGATAGCTACTGATCGTGTTTTCGGTGATGTCACCCGGCTGGAGTTTGCCGTCTTTTACATCTTGGGCCATGCGTCGTGCAGCATCGGTGATTTCCCAGCGGCTGGAATAGCTCAAGGCTACAGTCATCGTCAACTTTGTGCAGTCTTTGGTAGCCTCGATGGCATTATTGAGCAGATCGCGGTTCACTTGAGGCAATCGGCCAATATCGCCGATGACTTGAAGCCGAATGTTGTTTTTGAGCATGTTGTTCAATTCATTTTTTATAGTCTGACCCAACAATGTCATTAGCCCATTCACTTCATCAGCGGGGCGGTTCCAATTCTCGGTGGAAAAGGCATACAATGTCACATAAGGGATTCCGAGTTCACCACAGGCTTCATTCACTGCTTTGACAGATTCAATGGCATTACGATGTCCAAAAAGTCTCGGTTTGCCGCGTTCCTTGGCCCAGCGTCCGTTTCCGTCCATAATAACAGCGACATGCTTGGGCAGTCGTTCTATGTTGATTTGTTCTTTTAATGTCATATTTTTAGTTTTTTTTATTATTTATAACCTATTTTTGTAATAAAATGGAAAAAGTTTCAATAGCAATCGCTTCAACCCAAAGGGATCTGAGACCTCAAATTTGTAAGTAACAGACACATTGACCATTCCAAACCAATCATTAGTTTGGGAATTGCCACGTTGTTGGTACGTGGAGAATAATCCACTTGGGTCGGCATTATATCCATCAACGACAGTTTTTTCACCATACAATCCACTCACATCATCAAGATAATCTGTGAAAGTGTAATGCATTCTCCACTCCAAAGTAGCCGCAAGATGCTTGGAGAGTGAAAACTTACATCCTACGCCAAAAGGTATGGATACGGAAAACGCAGGATTGGTCAGCTTCTTTCCCTTGAATAAAGACACAGTATGTTCAGCACCATTTGCATCATAGTACGTTGAGTCTTTCCAATACCAATCAGTGGGTTTTTCATTAAGCACAACATTTCCTGTAAATGGGCGGGTCGTATATAAAAACGCTGATACCCCCGCAAAGATATATGGAGAGATAGACGACTGAGCATGGCCCGTATAATAATCCAAAAAGTTGAATTCCACTATCATGCTCAAATCATGGACAGAGGAACGGAAGTTCAACAGAGCTTGGGGACGCCATGCTGTGGTTGTATCTGTGGCATTAACATTAAGGTAAGAATAGTCGAGGCGGAAGGACCAGCGAGGGTCGTAATTGAAACGCGCCACGGCACCGAAATCGTAATCCAGCTGATGAAAATGTTTCCAATCCCATTCCCCGAGATTTTTCCAAACATTGAGGTCGCCCACATAAGCAGTGCCGCCAAAATGCGGTCCCACTTCAATGGTACGAGGTGCTTGGGCATAGACATGCTGACCTTCTTGAGCCATCACAGCCAAGCAAAACGCCACGAAAAAGGAAAACGGTCTGTTTCTCATACTTATTAAAATGTGCAAAAATAAGACTTTTTTTTTAATAATATGACAACGCAGAAAATCAATTTCTATTGTCCTTTCCCCACGAGAGTTTGTTGCGTATGGTACTGAAGAAATCGGCGCCTTCCATCCTGACGGTATGGATGCTGAAATCCGCTTTGCACACCACCAACTCCACCGATGTATCCAAGGCACAAACCCGAGAATCCATGCTGAACACGAATTTCTTCTCACGCCCTTCCACATGGATGCGAACCACGCTGTCGTCAGGAATAACGATGGGACGTACTGTTAAATTGTGTGCCGCGATAGGTGTTATGACAAAATTATGGGAATCGGGAGTGAGAATTGGGCCTCCGGCGCTCAAGGAATAAGCCGTGGAGCCGGTAGGTGTGGCCATGAGGATGCCGTCGCCCCAATAGGTGTTAAGGAACACATCGTTGACAAACACCTTGATAGCCAGCAAAGAATGCTCGGGATTGCGGATGATGTTGATTTCGTTCAGCGCATAGTTGACGGCATCGTCGAAGACCCCTTGAGGAGCGACAAGCTCTAGCAAAGAACGGCTCTCCGTAGTGAACCTGCCATTGACAATGGCATCGACAGCTTTCCCCATCTCGTCTTTAGCCACACTGGAGATGAAGCCAAGCCGCCCCATATTGATGCCGAGCACGGGAATCTCCGAATCGCCAATCAAAGGCACCGCGTCAAGAATTGTACCATCGCCGCCAATGGAAAGCAACACATCGGCACGACCTTTCAACGGGGCTTGTTTGGAAAAAAAAGAAACGCCGAGCCCCTCGGGGATCACATCAGAGATCAAGCTCATGAATGGCTCATATACAAGAACTTCCGCTTTTGAGCACAAAAGGTCAACAAGCAGTTTGTGCATGTATGGCTTATTTTCCGTCGATAGGTTCTTTCCGAATATTGCGATTCTCATGATGTATGGCATTAAACGCTCAGATACCTCATCAGGAGGGAATACCTGTCGAGCAGGTCCTGTTTCTCGTCAGGAGAGCTGAACGTGTTGATAATATTATAGTTATATCGATAAAAGCTTTGGACTATGGCTCCACATTCCGGCTTGTTGACGAGGATGCTGACCATGATCCGTCCGGGATCTTCGGGGATGGCGTCAACTGTCAAGCCTATGATTTTGGCATCATCCTCCTCGACAATACGAGCGATTTCAGAAAGGCTGTAGTCAAAAGTGCCCATCTCCATCTGGATGACACATGCTTGTTCTGATTCCAACTTTTTTAAAAGCATGTCCTTAATCGTCTGTTCCATAGCTCCAATCCTCGTTGTTATACATCCTCAAATAGTTTGAATAGCGCCAGTCTGCGATGTCGCCGTTTTCCACCGCTTCCTTGACAGCACAACCCGGCTCATGAGTGTGAGTGCAGTTGGAGAATCGGCACTGACTCATCAAGTTGCGCATCTCAGGAAAACGCTGTGCCAAAGTCTCCGTCTCCATATCATACAAGGCAAACTCCTTGATACCAGGCGTATCCACAATCCACGAGCCGAATTGCAGATGATGCATCTCTGCAAAAGTGGTAGTGTGCATGCCCTTGTTATGCACATCGGAGATGGCTCCAATACGCAGGTTAAGACTGGAATCCAACGCATTGACCAAAGCCGACTTGCCCACCCCCGAATGACCAGAGAAGAGGCATATCTTACCCTGCATCAAAGCCTTCAGTTCATCCAGCTTGAAGCCCGTCTTGGCTGAGACTCCGAACGAAGTATAACCGATGCTGGAATAGTACTCAATCAACTCTGCCATCTCCCCTATTTGGTCATCATCATAGAGATCGCATTTATTGAAAATGAGGGCTGTAGGGATATGATAAGCCTCTGCCGTAACCATGAAACGGTCGATGAAGCCCGTGGAAGTACGGGGTTGGGCGATAGTTGCCACAATAATGGCAAGGTCGATGTTGGCGGCGATGATGTGGGAGGCTTTGCTTAAATTCACCGACTTACGGACGATAACATTGTTGCGCGTCTCAATCTTACTGATCACCCCCGTGGGTTTTCCAGGTTCCTGATCAAAAACCACATTGTCACCCACCGCCACAGGATTGGTGGAACGCAACCCATCGAGACGAATCTTGCCACGGAGACGGCATTCCCATTGGTGTCCCGCTTCATCGAGGACGATATACCAACTGCCTGTTGATTTGACGACTTTGCCTTTCATGGTGCAAAAATAATATTTTTTTCATATCATATTACATTTATCGTTTCCCGATTCCCGTTTCCCAGGGCGGTGCCCTGGGCTAGGATAGGCTGCCCCTCCGGGGCGACACCAGCCTTTTTTTTGAATCGCCCCGAAGGGGCAGCCTATCCTAACCCGACGCAATCGCATCGGGTTGATCAACCACATCAAATAACCATCTTCGCCCTGAAAGGGCAACTTAATCGCTGAACAAATAAACCTCGTTGTAATCCACTCCGTATTCCTTCAAAAAACGCAAATACTCATCCCTAAAACTCAACTTCTTATGGTGCTGCTCCTGATTTTTGATATAATTAGCTGTCCGCTCCACAACAGACTGACTCACAGAGAAACCTCCATAACCTCCCTGCCACCCAAAATCATTGTAATATGAGCCCTTTGTCTTTAACCATCGACTGGAATGGCGTTTGACTTCCTCCATCATCCTCGCCAACGAAATGTTTTTGGACATCGTTGATAATACATGGATATGATTCTCCACCCCTCCGACTTGGATGGGGTAACATTCCATGCTTTTCAACACCTGAGCAATATACGGAAATAACTGATCAAGCTCCTGTTTCCTGATAGGAACACTCGTTTTCTTAATATGGAATGTCGCATGAATGTAGAGTTTTGATAATGATTGTGACATAATATTAATCTTTTAAATATTGAATCGCAAATTTAAATAACAATTAATTAAATTTGCATATTTATTTTATTTATTTTTGCTTTACAAAAGGATTATTAATGGATAACACACTATTATATCAAATTGCAATCACGCTCATTCCAGGCATCGGTGACATCAGTGGAAAACGTTTCATTGCTTATTGTGGTGATGCTGAGGCTGTTTTCAAGGAAAACCGCAAGTCATTGGAGAAAATCAATGGCATGAGGGAAGTCACCATCGATGCGTTATGCAACCCAAAAGACATCCTCAAGCGGGCGGAACAAGAAGTGGATTTCATTGAGAGGAACGCCATACAACCCTTGTTTTATCAGGACAAGGACTATCCGCGAAGGCTGTTGCAATGCGATGACAGTCCGATGATGCTGTATTACAAGGGAAACGTCAACTTGAACGCGAACCGTGTGGTGGCCATTGTCGGCACACGCAACGTCACGGAATACGGCAAGGAGAATTGCACCAATTTGGTGAACGACCTTGTTGACGAACATGTGTTGATCATCAGCGGACTGGCATACGGTGTTGACACTGTGGCTCATCGGACGGCTGTCAAGGCAGGGATTCCCACGGTGGGTGTGCTTGGCAACGGTTTTCAGCAGATTTACCCTGCCTCCAACAAGAAACTGGCTTTGGAAATGCTGTCAAACGGCGGGTTGCTAACCGAGTGCATGAGTGGCACTTTGCCTGACAGGGAGAATTTCCCACGGCGCAACCGCATCATTGCGGGCATGGCCGATGCCATCATTGTCATCGAGTCGGCCTTGAAAGGTGGCTCTTTGATCACCGCCGACATTGCCAACTCCTATAATCGCGACGTGCTTGCCTATCCGGGACGTGTCACGGATCTTTACAGTCAAGGGTGTAACTACCTGATTCGCACCAATAGGGCGCATTTGATGGAGAGCGTAGCCAACCTGCGTTATGTGATGCGCTGGGAACGGCGACAAAATGAAGAACGCCAAACCACGATTTTCAGGGAGTTCAACGAAGAAGAACAACTGATCATGAATTGCTTTGATGGTCAAAACATCGTAGGTTTAGACGATATGATTGTGAAAACCAACCTGCCAACGACAAAATTGGCAAGTTTGTTGCTTAATTTGGAATTTGACGGCATCTTAATGGCTTTACCAGGGAAAAGGTATCAACGTTGTTAAGATATAGCCGAGCCAATCAATCTAACTTCAACACGGCGAGGAAAGCGGATT
>JAEEGL013976015.1_pt1 | contig 31793 bp, 31 predicted proteins | sample 9134231 | NCBI WGS metagenome assembly JAEEGL01 (sample SAMN16246548, study PRJNA631951) | gut metagenome | biome: gut microbiome; feature: rumen; material: fiber-attached | host: Bos | place: Iran: Karaj | collected 2018-10 | reverse complement strand
TGAAAATTGACTTCTGTATCACTTCCTATATGCGAAATCATTTTTAATTCCTCCCTATAAACACGCTCTCTCAAAAATCACCACTTTTGTTCCGCAAGAGCGAAGCGGAACAAGCGTATTTCCGAGAAAATCAAGAAAAGCTTAGCGGTTCGCAATGACAACACGGGAGCGACTTAAGTCGCGAATGAAGCGGGCAGAAAATTGCGAATTTTGCAGATTTGCTCTATACGCGCAAATGTTCGCTTCGCTTTTCGGAACAAAATCTCTTCATTTACGAAATTCTCTGAATTTCTTCCGATTAAATTCGTTAATTTTGCTCCTGAAATTGATAGTTTTTCTGATTAAATTCGTTGATTTTTGCCTCAGCAATTGGGAATTGATTTTTGTTCAAAACTTCAGAGGAAGATATTTTTCCTACGACGGAACACTCCTCAACAAAGATCTCCCAAATGCAGAAACACGCAATCGGAGATGCGGTCGTTGCCGCTTCCGATGCGTTCCCCGTTATTTTTCGCAGAAAAACGACGGGGGCTAAAAACTTAACAAGTGTTCCCAAAAATAGGTCTTGTTAAAATTAAGAACATTTCTGATCGACGAACCTTATATATTCCGCCCAGGATTGAGTGAAATTTAAATCCGTAGGTAAAAATTTGCTGAAAAAGTCTGATTATAGATTTTCTCCTTTGAAATTAGGTGATTTTAACATTTTTATACTACTACCCCTAGGGTGCTTAAGGAATACCGCTGCTCTAAATTGGTTAACAAAAAGTTAATTTAATAGCGATCTCCAGCTCTGTTTTGATAGGAGAATATCTATAACTCAAAGACGACAAGCATAGCGTGTTAGAAGTGATGTCTTTGCTTCGAAATCTCGTTAAACCGTTTTCGTTTTTTGATATCAACCACCGCCCAAGTTCTGCCGAGGGTATACAAAACCCTCACCAATGTACTACATCTCGGATAATTTGTTTCTTTCTCAACTCGAGCAATTGTTACCAGTCGCTTTCCTAATGCGCAGCAGGAAAAAACGTAGCTAAATATGTAGAACAGATTCTATATACTCTATTATCAACCTTTATTTTCGGATCTGAAGTTCCAACATTTTCACTTACATCACTTTTTAAGAATAGGGCCAAAATTGTATTTCTTTGCGGTGAATCCACTTTTACTTCGCTTTTAAGCGTTGATAGAACAAATTTTTTAAAATCCTCACCGGAAAACTTTTGTTTGAAAAAAATACCGACTTGATTAGCAGGTAAATCTTTAGCACTCTTACCTATTTCTGCTGACTCTACAAAACATACAAAACTGTTTACATAACCCCTTATAAAGTCCAAAAAAAACTTTTTCGTATATCGATCAAGAAAAGACTCCTTGAAAAATAATTCGCTAATATCTTTATCAATAGAATCAATTTTATTTAAAACATCTGGAAGCTTAGTTGTCTCTATCATCTGATAAATTGCTTTAATCAATGGCTGAGGGTTTTGCCGAAATTGATCTATATTTTGACTCTCAACTAAAGCTTCCAAAGAACCAATATCTAATTCCGCGCTCTTATAAAGAGCAATCTCTTTAGAAACCCTTATATCAAGCCTATCCAGAACCCACTTGTTGCCTCCAGTTAAGTGACGATGAAAAGTACTTGCAAACTTCAACGCGTTTTCTTTATTTTTTAATTGATCAAAATCCTTTTTTAGATCGGAGAGCTTTTTCTGGATATTTTTACTTTTCTCTGACAAAAAATCACAAGAGACTCCATACCCAAAAATGCATTGCATATCAGTTATGGCCTTTAACTTGGAACTAACTGTCGTTCCTGATGATAGCACAAACAAAGCACCTGCCGAATGGCCATTCTTGCCATTATTTCGCAGACTGTAAAGCCCTCTAAGAAACTTTAGATAATCAATAGCAACAGAATCAGAAAGAACAAATAAAAAATTAGAAGACAATCTACCGCGAATCTCTGACAAATCGAGAATATGATTGTGTCCAATTAGATGCTTAGTAACGTTTAATAATTTCTCTTCATCAGATATACATTCCTCTAAACATTTTTTCGCAACATCCCTTCTAGAAACATCTTCCCAAACTATAGAAAAACTCTCCCTAGAAGTTGCATACAAACAACTGAAACAACCAATCTCAAAAAAAACAATTAACAAAAACCTACTGAATTGCTTCATATCCTTTTTTCCACTATTCTCTCATTCAGATATTTAAACTTTTTCAACAATGTAGCATTTGCGGTGGTTTCGCTAGTAGTCTCAACTATTACTCGTAGAGCATGTGAAAATATTCCAAAATCCCTTTTACAACCTGAATTTTGAACTCTAGCTAACCTACTAAACTCCAAAACCAGTTGCATATCACGAAAACCATCCTCAGAGAACATCTTTTGATACTCATAAATCCCTAGACTATGCAGCCGGTTAGAGCTCTCCTCATATGGATCATCTTGGTAGTAGCTGTCATACTCTGAAAGCTTGTCTACGACTACGTTAAGTAAACTCTCATCAGCTTTAACCAATATCAATAAACTACGTAGGTAAAACAAAGATTTTTCATCTGCAGGTATTTCTTGATCACTATTAGAAAAAAAGTCTATAGCCGACTTAATTTCTTTTGGCAACAAATCATCCTTAGACACCAACTCCTTTTTATCTCCTTTCATCGGTTTATCAGGCATCTGCATCAAGCCTGAGCTAGAATAAATTTTACTAAATCCATCTCTACACAACTGCGATTCCACAACAGACATCTTTGTATTTTCAGGAGCGATAAAAGATACGGCTCCGTCTGATGACACCAAGTACAACATAGGTGTGTCCAACACAGGAACTATGGCAAAACTTCCATGAACTACGACTGGTCGCATTTCCGTGCGCTCTGCGCAGATAGAAGATTGTGCCACATCCCGCATTCCGCAAACTTCCCAAAAACCAAAAACCAAAAATCCAGCTATAATAAAAAGTTTTCTCATAAAACGACTCCCTTGCCTGGGCGATTAGAACATATTTTTTCAAATGTAAAAAGCAAAAAGTGTAAATTTACAATAAAACGCATTTACTTATGTATTTCACATTAGATATCTCTTGATTGACGATCAGTCTTCCATCCTAAAATAAACGTAAAGTTTCATTTTTTAACTGGAACCCTGCCCTAAGTTAATTAATTTTCCGCGCTCATTTTATCGAACTTTAAATTGTATGTATTTGTATAATAAGTTATTCTACTTTGGGTTTAAGAGAAGTTAATTATGATTATCGGATATGCAAGAACCTCAAGTAAACATCAAGAAGCTGGTTTGGAGGATCAAATTGAACAACTCCAAAAAATCGGTTGCGAGAAAATCTTTTCCGAGCAAGTAAGTTCTGTCACTCAGCGCTCCGAGCTGGACAAAGCCTTGGATTTCGCACGCGAGGGAGATACTTTTGTCGTAACAAAGTTAGATCGTTTAGCTCGATCGGTGGCGAATTTCTTGGAAATACAAAAAGCTCTAGCTGAAAAGTCGGTGAGTCTCAGAATTCTCGACCTCAACTTGGATACTTCCACTCCAATGGGAGAGATGGTTCTGGGAGTTTTGGCTTACGTCGCGCAATTTGAACGCAAAATCATGCTGGAACGCCAAAAAGTCGGCATCGCCAAAGCAAAATCGGAAGGAAAATATAAAGGAAAACCGAAAAATGAAAAGCTACTCAAGCGCATGGATGCTGAAATCGCTGCCTATAACCGTAGCGACCCGCGCTCTCTCACAATTAAGCAAATTGCAGAAAAGCTGGATATTTCTCAGGGATATTTATACCAGCGAATGAAAAAAGTCGCTCCCGAGAAAATCAGACACAGGACATCCAAACGCGAAATCATAGAAAACGTGTTTGATGGCGATGAAAAATTATACGCCACCAGCCGTCTTATTGAGAGAAAAAAGCACAAATACGCAAATTCTGTGAAGAAAGGTCAAAGCTAAAAAGAGATCCCTTCCCTATTTCATTCTAATTATGTTTTTAAACTCTACAATATATGATGTTTTTGTGTTTTTGTTGAAAACCACATTTATGTAAATCCATAAATATTTATTTGTGGATTTATTAAAACCAACAAACTTAAAATTCTTTTAACAAGTAGTGAGTACTGCGCCCCTGTCCCGATTTTTCAAGAATATTTTTCTCAATCAGATCATTGATATCTCTCGAAGCCGTATCCTGAGAGCATTTACAAAATTTTCGCCCATTTCCCACTGGTAAGATTCCCTTTAAACTCATTAAGTAACATTGAAATGATTTTGCGCTGTCTGTCATTGAAAGAAATCTTCGCATTTTTTAGCCAAAACGCAGCGATCTTTTCTGTATTTTGAGTTAGTTCAGTACTATTTAAATAGCCTCTTGGAGATTATTCAAAAACCAGACAAGCCAATTTGTTATATCAAGAGAGCCTTTTTGAGTTGTTTCTAAAATTTCATAATATCGTCGACGGCATTTCATGATCTGAGAAGCCATTGAATAGAACCTAAACCGAGATTGATCACTTCTTTTCAAAAATATTTCCGTCAGAGCGCGAGCAATACGACCGTTGCCATCATCGAAAGGATGCAATATCAAAAACCATAAATGAACGACAGCGGCTTTTATCAAATCATCATCAGCTGAATTGTTCGCATAGTCTAGAAATTTTGAAAATTCATTATGTAACAAAGCCGCTGGAGGTGCTTCATAATGCACTTTTTCTCTGCCTACGTATCCCGAAACCACTTGCATAGGTCCACTCGAATCTGATTGAAATTGTCCAACATCTATTTTGTAAAGACCGCTGTATCCTGTAGGAAACAATGCATAATGCCAAGAAAAAAGTCTCTCCAGAGTTATTTCTTTTTCGTAATTATTTATAGCATCGAGAATAATATCGACTGCACCGTCAATATGTCGATCTGATAGAACTGATATTTCTGTTTCTATTCCCAATTTCCGAGCAACAGAAGATCTGACCTGGTCAAGATTTAAAGATACTCCCTCAATCTCCGAAGATTTTATAACAGTGTCTGTTAAAATTTCTAACTCCGACGGTAGATCGAATCCTAGTTGATCCATCTTGCCTAGCAAATATCCCTGAGCTTTTTTTACTTCTGCTAGGCTGTTAAGAACTACTTCCACTTTCCAAAAGAACTTTGGCCATTGATGATTTTTGTATATGTACACGAGACCAATCTCCGCAAACACAAAAAAACGCTCTTCTACCATTCGAAAAACTCCTAAAAATTAAAAGTTTTTCGAGTAGCCAATAAACCCAAACTTTTTAAAATCCACAAAACCACAAATAAATATTTATGAATTTACACAAATGTGGTTTTCAATAAAAACACAAATCCACATTTTTCATTTCTAATTTTCAGGAAATTCTTTTAATAAAACTTCCGTTAGCTTGGACTTCATTGAAACTCCTTCTGTAGCGCAAGCTTTTTTAATTCTCCGATGTAGATATTCGGGTATATCCAACGATAATCTGTACAGCTTAACCTTAGGTTGTGTTTCAGCGTTTTGATCAATCTTGTCTTCAGACAGATCTCCATCTTTTTCAGAATCCCCCCTCACCCACTGATCTATCTCTTTCTCTATTGAATTTCTAATTGCAGAAGCTGACTTAAAATTTATCTTCTTTTTCATTGTTTCTTCTCGTTATTTCTAACCAACTTTACTAATTCCTCTACCATATGTTTTATTTCTAAACCAGCATTAGATTTAGGATCTTCTTCTATTACGCTCGTCCCTTGAGCTGCAGTTTCCGCATATGCGACTCTTTGAGTAATGTGAGTCTTCAACACGGGAATGTCTTTATACTGCTCCAACGCTTCTCCGACATCACGACCTATAACAGTTTTCGCAATTACCCTATTAAGAACAAAAGCCACCATGATTTTTTTGTACACCTGAAGAGGTTCTTTAACTTCATTAACTAAGTCTACCACCTCCTTTGCTGACCAAACATCATACGGCGATGGTTGAATAGGTATTAATACTACATCGCTCGCTGCTATAGCCGATCTTGCTACATCATAAACTCTAGGAGGTCCGTCTATAACAATATATTCATAATTAACTTTCAGCAATTGAACCTCTTTATGAATGTTATTTTTGGGAATTCCTACTACAGTAAAAATGGGATTTGCTTCTCTTGTCGCAGCCCAATCTAAAGCACTACGCTGAACATCGGCATCTATAAGCAGCACTCTATTACCGCCTAATGCCAATGTAGAAGCTATATGGATAGATAAAGTAGTCTTACCTACCCCTCCTTTTTGATTTAATACAGAAATAATCACAATACTCTCCTTTTTTGAGTCTTCTAATCTTCTCAAAAATTCGCACAAAACCACAATTTCACATTTATTGTTTTGTGTTTTTATATTATATCATCAAAACCACATTTACACAAAACCACAAATTCTTATAATCTAACATACTGAAAATATTAAATATTTTTCTCCCACAAAACCACAAATCCGTCTTTTCCACAAAACATCTTTTTATTTTTTATGGTTTTGTAAATTTATGGTTTTACACAACCCCACAAAACCACATTAATTCTCTACACAAAATCGCATCATTTTTACAAAAACTTATTGATCTAGTTTTTTCTTTATGCTAAAAGGGTCGTAGTGTATGTGTTAACCAATTGGTAGTATGCGTATGGAAAAGGTAAGAATTCAGATTTCAATTCCGAAAAAGCTTTTGGAAGAAATAGATAAAGATGCGAAGGAAACATTTTTATCGCGTTCGTTGTGGTTTACGCGAGTAGCACTAAATGCTTTAAAAAGAAAAAAGTTAAATATCAATCAAGTTATTGATTTGGATATATAAAAAAAGCGACTTATTTGCGGTAAGTCGCAAAAATAAAAGTGCCCCAACAAAAAGGGCATACCAAAAACTTGATCTCTGTATACCAAATATCTGCAGAAATATCAAGTAAGTTGTGGCACTTTAACAAAAAATTTTAGTTAGTAGTCTGTTGGAGTTTTTGTTATGGAAGTGCGTAATTTAATTAAAAAAACAAAAAAAATTTTAACTGAACCGCAGTATAAGTTTTTGAAACAGCTGGCTTATTGGGCTCTGAATTCCAAAGATTATGGATTAAAGAAAGACGGAAAAACCTGGATTTACAATACCCATCAGCAATGGGCGGAACAAATAGGTTTCGGAATTACTACTGTCCGCGAATCCATTGCGTTTTTAGAACAACTCGGATTCATCAGTAGCGATTTTTTAAATCCAAACAAAAGACGCCGCATTAAATATTATTCGATAAATTTCGAAGTAATCGAGAGCTACTTCGCTCAAATAGCTCTCAAAAAAGAATCTAAAAGAACGAAAAAAATACAACAAGAAAATATAATCAAAACTGACTCTGCTTCAACTATTTCTGAATCATCTGAACAACAGTTGAACCGACAAATGGAGCGACAGATGTATACAAATAACAAAATACAGGTAATTAAATCTAATAAATCTATAAATCCAAAAATTTTTGAAGAGAAAATTGAAGAAAAAGCCAAATCCATTAGCGATAATCCTAAACCAACCGTAGTTCAGGATATGATTAAGATTTGGAATCAGGAATTTCCGAACCAAAAGATTATTTCTAGCTCAACGGAACAAGTAGGAATGACTTATCTAACGAAACAATTAGCACGATCCCTAGTAGCTTCGTTTAAACTCAAATTTGAGAATTGTCTGGAAAAATGGAAACGATATTTGAAGTTAATTAAAACCAGCACCTACTTGATGGGCGAAAAGTTCAAACTGTCGGTGCAGTGGGTGATTAAATTTCTAACCATTGACCGAATTAGGGCAGGGGAGTTGGGGGTTGATGAGAGTAAAATCCGAATCGATCAGTCTGAAATTGAGCAAAAAGCAATAGCTCATGCCAACTCAATTGAAGAATCTAAAATTTGCAAACAATTCCGCCATGAAATCATAAAAAAGCTTTCACCAGCGGTATATTTGTCCTGGTTTACCAAGGTTGATCTAATTGAAGAATCGAAAAAATTGATAATTAGAGCAGCAAATGACTTCGTGAGAGATTACATCAAAGCGAACTTTCTGGAGAAGCTTTCAAAAGAATCTCAAGTTTGTTGTGAGAATTTGCGAAAAAATTAAATTTTTTTCGTTAAAAAACAGTTAATTTGTGCAAAATATGAGGTTAACATATTGAGTTTTAAGAAAAATTTAGCTGTATTTATCAAATATTTTAATCTTATTGGATATATAGTATGTTGGAATCGTAGATAAGGAGATGATGACGGATGAAAATGTATGCGGCTGAAGATTACGAAAGACAGATTGATATAAAGAAATTACTCTGCACTTTAACCAGAAAACAATACGATGTTTTAGCTTGTTTATTGTTTGAAACTTCTTGTAAATCAATAGGTGAAACTCTTCATATTTCGAACAGAACAGTAGAAGCACATTTACAAGAAATTTTTAGAAAAATAGATACAAATAATAAAAACGATTTGGTGAAGCTGATTAGGTTACATGGAGAGGAACAAGTTCAACGAGACTTAAAACAGCACTTTTTGCTATTAAGCAAAGCGGAATCTAAAAAAAACAAAAATAGAAAATCTAATATTTTTGGATTATTTGTGATCTTGGTAGTAATAATCACTGTAGCTACTTTTAGCTTATCATTTTCGAAAAATACAACGGGTCTGTGTAAACTGGCTAATTCAGTATATCTGCTAGAAAGAAATGAGTTTCTTGAAAAATTACAAAAAACATCTAATAAACTTGAGATCAAAGTGATTTATGGACAGGGTGGAGCAGGGAAAACTACACTTGCTCGCGAATATTTAAAGAAGTCCGATTTTAAATTTAAGTACGAAATTAATACGGAATCATTTAATAGTTTAAATGAAGGAATGTTAGAGTTTGCGTATTTGTTAGCCAGTACGAAAGAAAAACAAGAGACATTGGCTTTCTTAAATGGAATTGAAGACCCAACAATGAAGCTCCGACAAATCTCTGCCTTTGTATACACTGGTCTTAAAGATTCTACAAATTGGTGTTTATTGTTCGATAATGTTGATGATTTTAATCTATTAAATCAAACTTGCCTAAGTACTTTACCTGATATAAGAAGTATGAATAACGGTCAGATACTAATTACAACTCGCAATTATAAACCAGAAATTTATCAGTTAAATTACGACGCGATAAAAGTGGGAGAGCTTTCTTCTCAAGAAAAAGAAGAGCTTTTTACAAAAATAACAAATAAGCCGATCACAGAAAGTGTTAAAAGAGCATTGAATGACATACCAAGTTATCCCTTAGATGTTTCGTGTTTATCGTATTACGTAAAAAATTTGTGCATTCCTATAGAGGATTATATGAAACAACTAAAAATAGATAATGATGTATTTTGGCATAACAACAGAAAAATTCTTGAAGCGAGCACCAGTTATCCGTTTACAAGAAAAGAAATAATTACAAAACTGATTACGCAAATTGCGAGTATTGATCCTCAATTTAAAGAAATTTTATTTATTATATCTTTTATGGGTTCTCAAAACATACCAGTTAGGTTTCTAAGAGATATTTGTAATAATTCAAAGTTAGATGAGTTGATTTTTCATTTATCAAAATTCGGAATCGTAACATTTACTAAAGACACAATTTCTTTTCATAGAAGTACGTTTGCGCATATGGCGGATTATTTAATGTTGAACTCAAGTAATGAAGAAAAACGCTTCATTGTACGTAAATTGCTAGATGCAGTAACTCCTTATGAAAAATTTGCTAATAAAAAATATGATTATCAAAAGACAATTGAACACTTAAAGCGTATATATCGGAATCTAGAGAATATATTTGATACAAATGATTTAAAGATCAAATTTGCTATTTCTTTAGGAAATTATATAAAAGAGCATTCTATTTCAACGATAGAATCCATTCCATATTTTGCAGACAGTTTGAAACTAAACCAAAGAATAGGATTATTAAATAACAGGGAAGAACAACAAGTTAAATTATCAATGGGAGAGGCTTACTTAATTGCTAATGAAAACGAAAAAGCTTTATTTTATTTAAAAAATAGTTATATTTCTGCACCATTCAAAGCAAAGTATGCAACAGAGTATGCAAACAACCATATTTTGATGGGAATGGTTCAAATGAGAAGCAATCAGTTTGATCGGGCTAATAAGAGTTTCGACGAATCATTGAGAGTTCTTCAGAATATTTCTGAAAACACATCACAAGTTCGATTACTCAGAGCAAAGATATATTTGAATACAGGACTGAATTATTTCTTATATTACATTAACAAACCTGAAATGTGGAAAGCAATAAAGATGATGAACCAGGCTGTAGATGAAGTTTCTGGTGATTTATCAGAAGAAGCAATAAAAATTACATCGACTGCAAAAATCCGTATGGCAGGGGCATATAACTCAGTAAAAGAATATCAAACAGCGTTAAATTTGGTGAACGAAGCAGAAATACTATTGAAAAAATTAAAAAAGAAAGACAATAACTATTTCTGTTCATTAGGTATGATTTTAATGGAGCGAGGACATGCGACTCTAAGATTAAACAGGCTTAGTGAAGCAAGAGAAATATTGAAAAAAGCTCACGAATTATTTGATAAAACGATGATCGGAGATCATGTTTCTCGATTTCGAATGCAAGAGGCTGAAACATTGGTACGTTTAGGATTGTATGAGGAGGCCTATAAGAATTGCATGGAGGTTATTGAAATAAAGGATAAAGAAAAAAATGATTATAACGAGCTGTTTTTCTGCACGGCTTGTTACAATGCTGCTGTTATTAAGTATAAAATAGGGGATTATTTAAAATCCTTAGAGCATTTCAAAGCTTTTATAAATAATGTTCATCATTTTTGTAAGAGATTTGCAACAGCAGAACAGGTAAAAATGTTAGAGAAAGAAGGAGCTTTTAGGGTTCATTCGCAAATAGAAGATATTCCTACGTATTTAAAACAAGCTCTGTTGATTTTTAAAACCGTATGTTTGGATGGTTCGGAGTTCATCAGTGATTATGTTCAAAAGAACTATGAAGACAGCAAGAGGGGAGTGTAATGTTGTTATCGGAATCAAAAACAGTGATAGATGCGCTGGCTCAGTTAGTTCTGAACACGACAAGAGCAGCCGACGATAGAAGGGCAATGGCTAACAAGTTTTTTATAGACCATTCGGGAGAGCCTGAAAAAGTCAATGCTGTCGAGAATTACAGTATTTTAAACGGAGATTTTCAAATACCTGTCAGAATGTATCAGGTCAACAATAGCAAGAAAGTTTGTTTGTTCATCCATGGGGGAGGATGGATTCAGGGGAACTTAGATACACATGATTATCTTTGCCGAAAAATATCTAAAATTTGCGACATAAATGTGTTGGCAGCTGATTATCGTTTAGCTCCAGAACATGAATTTCCGATTCCTCTTAATGATGTGAATTGCGTATATAATTGGTGCTATGAGCGATACGAAATGGTTTGTTTATCTGGAGACAGTGCAGGGGGGAATTTGTGTGCAGCTGTTTGTATTCAAGCAGCAAAAACTCGAAAACCAGATGCGATGATTTTGTTTTATCCAGTACTAGGAAGTGATTTTAACTCTGAATCATACGAAAAATACGCGGATATTCCGACTTTATCCAAGCCTAGTGTAAAGTATTTTCTATCGAAGTATATAAGTAATCAACCAGCGAATAATAAACTTATTTCTCCAATTCTTGAAGATAATATGAATGTGTTTCCGAAAACTTTCATTGTGTCTGCTGGTTGCGATGTTTTGTTATCGGAGCAGAGTGCTTTTTGCGAAAAAATGCAAAAATCAAATAACACCTGCCAACAGTTAGTATTAGACGGAACTATTCACGGATTCATGACCTACGGACGAGAATTCGATAAATACAATACCGAAATATTGAAACAAGTTTCTGGCTGGTTGAGAACTGCGTTTAAACAGGCTTAAAAAGCATTCTCAAATTTAGTGACTTTAGAATAGCCAGTAGTGTGTCTATGGTCGGGTTTCCTTTCGGAGAAAGGCTTCTGTAGAACACATTTCTCGCGATGCCCGATTTTTTTTGCAATTCACTGATGCCTTTCGCCTCAGCGATACGCCGCAAAGCCAACAAAAGTTCTTCTTTATTTGCGTTTTCCGAATATTCTTCAAGACTGACTTTTAAAAATTCTCCCGCAAATTCCTTATCATTTTTGATTTTGTTTATCAAAAAATTAGTGAAGTTTTGATCTGTCATTGTTCCTCTCCTTATAATCAACTAAAAAATCTCGAGCCTTGCTGATGTCGCGGCTTTGTTCGCTTTTATTGTTTTTACTTCCGCCTGTCAGCAGTAATACGATCTTGTTATTAACTTTCGAAAAATAAATCCTTATTCCTGCCGAAAACCTTAGCTCAAACAACTCGTTTCCTAAACTTTTACAATCACCGAAATTTCCCATTGAAAGCCTCAACAGCCTCTTGGAAACCGTAGCCATTACGCGCTTATCTAAATCCTCCAGCCACTCATAAAACGGAAATTTCCTTGATTCCGTCGAATATACAATTATTTCAATCAAATCATTCATTTTAGCTCCTATTAATAATGTAACATATATGTATCGGATTTGTCAAATATGTATTTTATATGTTGCATTAACATATCAAAAAACTGATAGAGCGATATTTAAAAACAAAAAGAGTGAGCGGTTTGATTTCGTAGATTAAAAAAACTCTACGTAATTTTTACGTAATTTGGATTCATTTTGGGCGTTTTTCTAAAAAAAGTTAAGACGGATAACATATTGAATTTAAATGAAATTCTTTTGTAATTACGTATAAACTACGTAGAAATTACGTATACGTAAGTAGTTTTTACGGGTATGAATTTTTTGAAGTTTTTCATAACAATTTTTCTATGGATTTTACGATCATTCGATTAAGTAAGGAGGTAAAAAATGAAATCCAAAAAGAAGTACCAACATTATGGTAATAACAGAAGATACATATATTTAGGATTGATGTTATTGATTCTAACGATAGTGTTAATAGAACCGACATATTGTGAAAACATATCAGACGAGCAAATTAAAGCTGCATCAGATTCGTTTGTAGGAACAATTAACAATTGGACCCCGGCAATTATTGCAGCTGGATTATTCGGGAGCGGAATCTGCTTATTCGCAAACAATTATCGTATGGGTATTGCTGGGTTAGCAGGAACAGGCTTTTTGTATGCAGCTAAAGCTTTTGTTGGAGCAGGAAAAGCGGCTGTTTTTGCTGTGGCTGATCAAATTCTTCAAATCATGTAACTGAGAGAAAGCTATGCCTGAAAAGATCAACAATCATGTAATTTTGAATCACATCGATAAACCTGCGCGATTACTATTATGGTCAGTAGATCAGGTCATAGTATGCATTTGTCCGTGTGCTATAGGAATGATTACGGAACATATTGGTTTGGGCATAGCTTTCTCAATTATTGCATCAATTGCGTTTAAAGTTTTCAAGAAAAAGTTTGGTAATAGCAAAATTCATTCAATTTTGTATTGGAATTTTCCGACGTCAGAGAGATTGGTGAGGAAAGGATTACCTCCATCACATGTAAGAGTTTGGCACAAGTGAGGACGCCATGAAATACAGCTACGCAACCAAGAGAATGACTAATTATGAGTATCAACGAAATATGTTGCTGGGATTGAGCGGAATTTTATTGCTTTTGCTGGTAATCATGTCTTTATGTTTATTTTTCAAGAGAGAAAGAATAGTAATTTTACCTCCAGAAGTTAGGAGAGAGTTTTGGATAGAGGGGAATCGATTTTCTCCAGAATATCTTGAGGAAATGGCTGCGTATTTTTTGCATTTATCGTTGGATGTGAATCAATCGACATTACCTTACAATACTGAAATTCTAATGAGATACGCGGATACATCAGCTTGTAACTATTTGAGAGATAAATTTGAGAGAGATATTCAAAAACTCAAGAAGAATGACGCATCAACGAATTTTGAGATCAAGGAACTAACCGTATATCCCGATCAAAATATCGTAAGAGCAGAGGGAACATTTAACAGGTATTGCGGATCGAAAATGATTAAGTCGAGCCAAGAAATCTATGAAGTACAGTTAAAAACTTATCGCGGAAGATTGTTCTTTCAAAAAATCAGAAGGATAGGGGAAAAAGATGAAGATTAAAATATTCGGAGTAGCTTTGCTGTTTTGTTTTGGCGCGAATGCAGAACAATTCAAAATGACCGACGAAATCATTCACTCAAAGATTTCATATCAGAATTTAAACCGAATCAAAGTGAAGGGCGATAAGATAGACAGTATTGCAGGAATTGAAACAGCCTTTCATTTTGAAAAGAACGACAAGACAGGGGAGATCTTTATCCGTCCGACAGAAGATAACGGATACAGTCCCATTAGTTTGAGTCTAACAACAGTATCAGGAAAAACTCAGGATTTACTGCTGGAAGTGGTAGATGGTGAAGCCAGTACAGTTGAATTAATCGCAGGAATAGAGGAAAAGCAAGATATACATTTATCGAATCTAGATGAAGAAATATCAGGAAATGATTATGAAGAAAATATATGCGCGGTGATGAAAAAATTTATCAATCTTCCGAAGAATTTTCCTGAAATCGAGGTAAGAGCAGCAGATCGCAGTTATGCACATCTAACAGCAAGTTTAGAGAGAACCTATATGATAGATGGATATATTGCGCTCAAATATAAAGTTACAACGAAACTTAAGGAAACAGCTCAACTAGATGAAAAAATGTTTTCAAGAAAAGGAGACATTTGTTTGTCTCTATCAAGCTTAGAAATTCGTCCAAATTCCAGCGTATCGCTGTATGTATTGAGGCATTAAATGAAGAATTCAGTTAAAGACGAGCAGATCAAAAGGTTTGGATATATAGGGTTTGGCTTTGTTTTTGTGTTTATTGTGATGATGGTTTTCAGAGGGAATGCGGAAAGTAAGACACAGTTGGGACGACACTATAAAAAAGAAATCAGAAACGGCGTAGACGGACTTTCTGATAAGGAATTATGGATAGAGAAAAGTACCAACGAAATTGAAGACATCAGAAAAGACAACAAGAAACTTCAGGATCAAAATGATCGTTTACAGAAGCAGTTAGATTCGGTTCAAAAATTAGTGATTGGTTTAGGTAGGCATTTACGAGCTTTTGATGATCAGCAAGAAGATGAAGAGGGCAGGGTAGACACTATTCCATCCAAAAGCGTGCCTGAATATGAACAATATAAGAAAGAGAATCCCTATATTTCAAGAGAAGGAGACGCAAACGTATCAGAATTGAAAAGCCCAGTAGATTACATGAGAAACTTTGCTGAGCAAAAAGGGATTATTGGAGCAGAAGGAGTTCCAACGACTCCTGTTCAAAAACCAAAAAGCAATTCGAAGGTTTTAAAAAGCGGAATCAAAATCATCAAGGTCAACAATTCACCAACTGAGTATGATTTAGATGAAAACTTCATCTTTGCAGGAACTTACGCGCGAGCAGTTTTAATAGGATCAGTAACGGTTAGTGCGGGAATATCATCTTCATCTAATCCTAAACCTGTTTTGCTGAGAATCAATGACACAGGAAATCTTCCGAACAGGGTTAAAGGATTTCTGAAAGACGCCATAGTGATTGGAGCAGCTTACGGGAATTTGTCATCGGAAAGCGTTGTGATTCGTTTGGAGAGAATCGTTAAGATAGATAAGGCTAAAGGCATCGGAATAGACATTCCCGTAAAAGGATATGTCGCAGGGGAGAACGGAGATTCTGAAATTAGAGGAATGGTTTTCGATAGAGCAGGAGCTGTGGCAAGAAATGCAGCAGTTGCAGGGTTTTTATCAGGAGCAGCAGAAGCTATCACAACAAACAATTCATCAGCTGTAACCTTTGAGCCGAATTCAGGATTGGCTCAATTTTCACCTAAGCAGGGAGCAAAGATGTTGGAGATGGGAGCATCCAAGGGAATCGGTAATGCCGTAGAAAAATACGCCGATTTCATAATAAAAAGGGCAGAACAAATGCAGCCAGTTATCAAAATAGACGGCGGTCGTAAAGTTACAATTGTGTTTACGGAATCAGTGAAAGCATCAACAGTCCATATGAAGAAGGTAAGGAGGAAGTTCTATGCGAAACAGTTCTAAAATTTTAGGAATCTTGCTAGTTGCTTTAACAGGTTGTTCTACTTGGGATGAGGAATTTGAAGGAGAGGTTGTCAGGGCATATCCAAAAGCATCGATTCATCAGATAACACGAATGACAGATAAGGGATTAATTAAGGAAGATGAAGATGATTTAGTTATCACAGGAGAAGGATCAATAAGACTAAAGTCCTTTAAAGACGGGGAGATTTCCAGAGGAGTTGAAGACGTTAGGCGTCTTTACATGATGACTTATGAGGACGCTTCAAAAAATCTGCATACAGCACATCATTTGTACGTAATTGCGAAGCCAGCTGAATGGAAGGTGAAATGAAGCAGTTAGAAGAAATAGGGAAAAAAATTGATAACATTTTCTCAAGGGTTTTAAGTCCGAAAGAGAGAAGTTTAAGCGAGATAGAAAATGTTTATCATTTGTCGGACTTTCTGCCATACAAGTGGTATGACGATGAAACAGGGCTGTTCATCTCTGAAAAACAAATAGGTTTTGTTTTAGAAACAACGCCATTGGTCGGCAACAGTGAAAATATGCAGAAGGAATTAAGTAATATTTTCACGCAAATTCTTCCAGAAGAAAGTTCAATTCAGACGATTTTGTACGCAGATAAGAATATAGGGAAGCTACTTAATGAGTATGTGAAAACCCGAGATGGTGCAATACCCGTTATGAAGACCTTAGCGGAAAGACGAGCAAAGTATCTCAGTCAATTAGCGATTAAATCACATTTGTATCCATATGTTCTGCGAGATTTTAAATGCTATATGAGTGTTTGTATTGATTTGAAATCCTCTGTGAAATTAGCGCTTAAAAAAGCTAAGGCAATTAAAAGTCAGATCATGGCTACATTGAAAGTTGTAGGGGTTAATTGCTCAGTAGTAGATGCTACACACTTACTCAGATTTCTGGAAGGAATATTTAACGTAGATTTTTCTAATACCAATTATTCGAAAAAAGAATGGAATAGGTTTGATCCTATTAACGACCAAATTATTAATTACAATACAGGAATAGATGTTGAAGAAGACCTTTTGAGAAGAGGAGAAACAGAAATCAAAACCTTTTCAGTATCGAGCTATCCACCTGAATGGACTTTGTTTCAGATGGCGGATTTGATCGGAGATCTATTTCGAGAAAGTCGGCAGATTCCATGTCCATTTTTGATGCACTACGGAGTGTATATACAGAAACAAACGAACGATACGACGAAGATCGCAGCAAAGGCGAGTTTAGTAAAAAGCCAAATGAGCTCACCAGTCGGGAAATATATTCCAGATATTGAAAGAGAATACGCAGAATTAGATTTTGCGCAAGACAGTTTAAGAAAAGGCGAGAAATTAGTAAAAACACAGTTCTGCGTAGTATTATTTACTCGAAAAGACGAAATGTCAGGGGCAGAACAAACTCTGAGAACGTTATTTTCTTCGATGTTATTTAAAATAGAATCGAACAGGGGAACACAACTGCATTCATTGCTAACAGTGCTACCGTTGTCCTGGAACAAAGATACAATTGATGTTTTAAAAGAGTTTAAAAAACTCAGGACAACAATTTCAACAGAATCAGCAAACCTTGTTCCGATGCAGGGGGAATGGAAAGGAACACTGACTCCAGCGATGCTTTTTGGAGGGAGGAAAGGGCAGCTGATTAGTTTCTGTCCGTTTGATAACAAAGCAGGGAACTACAACGTAACAGTGGTTGGAAGGTCTGGAGCAGGAAAATCCGTATTTATGCAAGAGTTAATGTCATCGACTATAGGTCTTGGAGGTCGAGTTTTCGTGTTAGATGTAGGTCGTTCTTTTGAAAAAACCTGTTATATGCTTGGCGGTCAGTTTTTAGAGTTCAGTTCAAGTACCGATATTTGTTTAAATCCGTTTTCTTCGATAGATATCAACTATTCTGAAGCAATTGAAGATACTCTTGCCATGTTAAAATCAGTGATTCAAATGATGTCAGCACCTATCAACGGAGTAAATGACAAAGGTGCGGCTTTGCTGGAGCAAGCGACAAACGAGGCTTTCAAAAAGCATCTGAACAACACAACAATTACAGATATTGCGAACTATTTGCTGTCTCTAGATGATGCTCAAGCGAATGACTTGGGACAGATGTTATATCCATATACATCAAATGGGGTTTACGGAAAATATTTCAACGGCGAAGCTAATGTAAATCTGGATAATCATCTCATTGTTATTGAGCTAGAGGAACTGAAAGAAAAGAAAGAACTTCAGGCAGTTGTTGTTCAAATGATGGTAATTAATATCACGAACAAGATGTTTTTAGGAGATAGAAAAACACCTTTTAACATCGTATTTGACGAAGCTTGGGACATGTTAAGAGCGAAACAAAGTGAGGTTTTTATCGAGACTTTAGCGCGTCGATTAAGAAAGTATCGAGGATCACTTGTTGTCGGAACACAAAGTGTGAACGACTTCTATTCCTGCGCAGGAGCTCAAGCAGCATGGGACAACTCCGACTGGAACTGCTTCTTGTCGCAGAAAGAGGAATCAATTGCTCAACTAAAGAACAGCAAAAGGATTCTATTAGATGAATACAAAGAATCGGTTATTAATTCCGTAAAAACAGAGCAGGGGAAGTATGCGGAAGTTCTAATTAACGGGGCAGATGGATACGCTGTAGGGAAATTGCTGTTGGACCCGTTCAGTAGTTTGTTATTTTCAACGAAACCAGAGGATTATGCGGCAGTTCAGGAACTTAGAAAGCAAGGCTTAAACATTTCTGATGCTGTAGAGAAAGTTCTGAAGATGAGGGAGAAGGCAGCATGACAGATTATCTGATTAATTGGTTGTATGACTTCAAGATTTGGTGGTGGGTGAATTGTAAAACGGTTTTGTTTTGGATTTTCGGAATATCATTTGTGTTTCTAATTTTGAAAGCAAATATACGAATCATGATAGCAAATACGGATTCCATACCTTATCGAATCTGCTTACAGCTTTTAAAGGTAAAGCCGAAAAAGGGAGATATTTGTATATTTCAGTTTAGAGGATTCACTTTTATCAAATATTTGGTTGGAGAGCCAGGCGATAAAATAGAAATAATCAATAACGAAATCTATGTAGGAGGAAAGAAGATCGGGCCAATTCAAAACGATCCGAGAGTTACTCCAACTAAACACAGAGTTGTGCCAGAAGGATATTATTTCATGGCTGGAACTAATCCGCAGAGTTTAGACTGCAGATACCACGAAATCGGATTAATTCCTGAATCAGATATTGAAAGCAAGGCGATAGGATTGGTGAAGTTTAAATGAGATTAGTTTTTCTTCTTCTTAGCCAGTATTTTTTGCTAACTGCCAATGCTCAGGATTTAGGAGTTTTTGGTGAGACTTTCGAAATAGCAGAAGAAGATTTGTTGCAGCATATGATGGGCAAATTAAAGAAGATGGATCAAACGGGTGAGTTGAAAATTGCTCAAAAGAAGGTACAGGAGAAAATTAAAGAAAACATAGCGCATCCAAAAGCGGTGCAAGGGATCACAAATACCGAAAAGGAAAGGGAATTTAAATTTGATCCGACAATTACAGTGACTCGAGATTTAGCGGATCATAATGGAAAAGTTTTTGCGAGGGCAGGGGAGCAATTTAATCCGCTAGATCGGGTAAAAATGTCTCCTATGTTGTTCATTGACGGAGATAATGAAAAGCAAATCAATTGGGCTTTGAAAAAGATATCTGAGAAGAAAATATTCAGGCATGACTTTGCGAAAATCGTATTGGTGAACGGATCGCCTTTTGATCTTCAAGAGAAGTTGAATCGATCTATTTACTTTGATCAGCAAGGGCTTCTGACCAAAAAGTTGGGAATCGAACATGTTCCAGCGATAGTTTTTCAACGTCCGTGGGAAAAGGTTCTTACGGTGAGAGAAGAGGTCGCCGAATGAAGAAACTTCTGCTGATTATTCTGATAATTGAAAGTGTTCAGGCTGATAACGGAGTACAAAGTAAATGCGTCGGAAAATTTGCAAATCCAATTACAGATATCTGCTGGAGTTGCCTGTTTCCAATTACAATTGGAGGACTAAGAGTTTCTCCGGATAACGAGGATACTTCGAATCCGAGAATGCCTATTTGCGAATGTGGAACTCCGATACCAAGAGTAGGTATCCCGATTTCATTTTGGGAGCCAGCACGATTAATTGATGTTACAAGGACCAAATTTTGTATGGTCAGCATGGGTGGAATTCGAATCGGTCCAAACTCGATTAAAGGACATGGTAACGTTTCAACAGGAGAAACAACAAGTGGTACAAAACACAGTTTCTATCAGGTGCATTATTATATCTATCCTGTGCTGTATTGGTTGGAACTTCTAACAGATTTCGTATGTATGGAGAGAAGTACTTTCGATGTGGCATATATTACAGAGTTTGATCCCCTGTGGAACGATGACGAGACAGCTTTTGTTTTGAATCCTGAGGCGGTAATGTTTGCGAATCCGATTGCTCAAGCGGCGTGCGCGGTAGATGCTGTAAAAGCTACATCAGGATTTCCATTGGATTCGATGTTTTGGTGTTCAGGATGTCAGGGAAGTATGTATCCTTTTACGGGACATGTTGCTAGTCATGTTGGAGGGGTGCAGGCATCTCTATTATTGGTGTCGCGCATGCTTGCAAAAATGCATCGAGAAGGTTTAGCTCAAATTACTTCAGGAGACAGTCCCGAAGTTATGTGTCACAAAACAATATATTCGCTGATGATCAAGAAAACTCAATATAAGCAACAAATGCTTTATCCCGTACCAACAACAGGGAAGGGAGGTTGTCGTCCTCTTGGAAGAACAAGTGTTACTTGGGAAGGAGGTAAGGAAAAACCTTATTCAGGGGAGGATTTCGGATACTTAATTTGGAGGAAGAGAAATTGCTGTATGCTCTGATACTTTCGTTGATATTTGCAGGAGAATCTTTCGTTGAGGATTTTCAACAACCTTCGGAAGAAGGTATGGTCTTTGCTGAGAAAATGATAAGCCAGATAGATTCCGAAAAGCTTCAAAAAATGGGGAAAGATTTGGAATTTCTAGCTAATCAACTAGCAAAAGAAGGAAATAATTGTAAACATTGTTCATCTCAAATAGAGAATATCGAAATCAAAAATCCGAATAGTGGAATTTTGGTTTTTGTGTCATTTTCAATGCCTAAAGCTGCGTTAATTGAATTAAATCGACGAGCGCAAAAATACAATGCAACCCTGGTAATGAGAGGGATTCACGATAATTCTTTCTCAAAAATGAGGAAGAAAATTTTAGAAATCGAACCTAACGGATTAAGTATCAACATAGACCCAAAACTTTTCGAGCAATACAATATCAAGCAAGTTCCGACCTTCATATTGGTAAAGAATAACAAAGAGATCAATAGATTGTCGGGAAATGTTAGCTTAGCTTACGCTAGTAAAAAGCTTTTGGAGGCTAGGTGAAAGGGTTTCTGATTATGTTTGTTGCAGCAATTTTTTTAGAAACCAATGCATCAATGGATTCATCCTTTACTGAAGGAGTTCAACACGCAACAAATATGACAAAAGGTATTGAGGACAATATCAAATCGGGGAAAGATCAATCAGAGATTCCGCAGTTTCAGGGAGCAATTAACATTGGCGAGGATGAATTGGGAAAGGCTAGAGAGCATCTCAAAAATCACGAATACGGTAAGGATTTAGAAGAAATTCATAACACAAGAAAAATCTATATTGTAGATGATACTGATCCAGTGATTGTTCGATCTGAGAGTATTAACAGAAATCCGAAAACAGAGCTGGAAGAGACGGAAGAGATAATTGAAAGCAAAAATGGAGAAACCATTGAATATTGTGAAGAATGTCCAGACGAAGAATATCTTGTAACAGCAATTAGGACAAAAACAAACTTAATTTATATGACAGCCTCCAAGAGATGCACTAAGCCAGGAAATCATGGGACATTAACCATCAAAATAGAATTAACAGAAATAGAGGAAGGACTACTTAAAAAGGGAGGACCTTTTGAAAATGTCGAGTTTGTTAACAAACACAAGGATGGTCCATATGTCTACGAAAAATATAAAGTAGATGGCTATGAAGTAACCTTAAAAAAAACAATACAACAGGAAAATCAACCAGGTGTTCGTTCAGGATGCTATTTAGCAAGAGATTTGGAAGAATATGTTCTTAATCCGAAAGACCTAATTAACGATCTATTGGGTCTGAATAAAAAATCAAATGTTTCTTGGGGAGATATAGGAAATGCAAGACTGAATCTTGTGGGGGATAGGTTTTATTTCGTTTACGAAGGTAGAGCATCAGATTATGAAAAATTAGTACAACAAGGATTATGCAGGTATGCATCTATTGAAGAGATTTCGAAAACTGATAGAAGTACAACTGAGAAATTGACTTACGCTTGTCGTTTAAACTGCAAAGATACCTGCAAAATGCTGAAAGCAAGAGGATGTTCGCGAGAAGTTGATCCAGAGTGTTTAGAAAAAGTAAAAGACAAGTGTATTCGTTGGCGCTGGAAATTCAGATGTAAAGACAGAGTCGGAGTTAAGAAGCACAAGTTTTCAGGGAAAAACGCCTTTTGTTTAGGAGGAGATTGCATAGATAGTTCTTATGAATCCGACAAAGATATGGTGAGCGCGCTGAGTTACCTTTCAATTTTGGAAGCAGCAAGAAAAGATATGGAAAATGGCATGGACATTTTCAGAGGGAATCCGATGACATGTACCAGGCATTGTTTGAATTTCACAGATTGTTGTAGTTGTGGAAGTAAAGGTTGGGGAGTCAGTACAGGATTAGCCAATTGCAGTAGCGAAGAAAAGATCTTAGCTCAGTTAAGGGATGAAAAAAAATGCGTACAGGTCGGAACTTATTGTGTTGAAAAAGAGCCGATAACAAAAACCTGTATAAGAAAGAAAACAGTCTTTTGTTGTTTCGGGTCTAAGTTTGCGAAATTACTGCAAGAACAAGGGAAACAGCAGCTAGGGCAGAATTTCGGAACACCCGAAAGTCCAAATTGCAGAGGATTTACTGCTGATGAATTAGGACAAATTGATTTTTCAAGATTAGATTTGTCCGAGATAGTGGATGATGTCGTAGATAATTTCAGAACACCGCCACAAGAACATTTCGCAGAGGGAATGGAACTGGAACATATCCGAGAACAAGTACAAAAGAAAGTGAAAGAACAATCAGGGACAGAAAGAGAATCAGTGTATCTAAAAGAAAATCTGAAGCATATGACTTCGTCGATGAAAGGAAGTAACTGATGAAAAGAATGATTTTAGGATTAGTTCTTTGGAATTTTACGGCTGTAGCAGACGTATCCTTTTACGATGATCATGAACGAGGATGGCATTGGTATGAAACTCTGCAGCAAGAAGAGGAAGAGAGATTATTCAAAGAGAAAGATGCTAAAACGGAGCAATATCCTGCAACAGCGGAATTAAAAAAGTATCAAGCGGAACTTGAGGAAGCAAAGGCGAGAGCAGTGTTGCATCCTACTGAGCAGAATGTTCTGGAATATCAGCAAAAACAATATGAAATGATCGAAAAATCAGGAAAGTTTGCTGATGTTTGGATGAAAAATGTCTACTTAAATCCGAATGTGGATGCAACGCAAAACACTCCGATCTTTGCTCCTGCGAAACGTATTCATTTAGCGGAACAGCACCAAAGAAAAACTCAGAAAATTAAGCAATTATCACAAGAATATGGTTTATTTTTCTTTTTCAAAAATCAATGTTCGTATTGCGAAGCATTTGCGCCAATCGTGAAATCCTTCAGTGAAAAATACAACTGGGAAGTACTGGCTATAAGCGAGTTTGGAGAAAAACTGCCGATGTTTGAAAGAAACCTTCAAGATAATGGATTAGCAGAAACATGGGGAGTGAACAGTTATCCATCATTGTTTGCGGTAAATCCGAAAACAGGGCATGTGATTCCAATTGCTAACGGGATGATTTCGATTCAGGAGATGGAAGAAAGAATCATGGCAATTACAGGAGGAGAAGATGCTTAAAAAGCTAAGTTTTTTGTGTCTTTTCGTATCTGCTGAAGTTTTTGGAGGAATAGGAAGCGATCTTGAGGGATTCTTTCACAAGATGGGTTCATCTGCTAATGTGACGACACCAGGGGCTTTCCAAGATCAAGCGGGAGGATATTACAGCGGAGGGGGAATTGCTCTGAGAAATCGTAGTAAAAATGCTCAATTAATGACTTTGCAACTGCCAAAAATGTCTGCAGGATGCGGAGGAATAGATATTTTTAGCGGAGGGTTTTCTTTTATTTCAAGTACGGAGCTGGTTAATACCTTAAAGGCTATTGGAGCAGATGCTGTTAGCTATGGTTTCATGTTAGCAATGAAAACAATGGCACCATCAGTACAATCAGTAATATCCGAGTTGCAGAACATGGCATCTGAGGTCAATCGAGCAAATATCAATTCGTGTGAAATGGCAACGACCTTGGTCGGAGGTTTGTGGCCTAAAGGAGATATAGCGAGCAGACATGTATGTACGTCATTGGGATTGAGTTCTGGAGCGTTGAAAGATTGGGCAGCAGCGAGGCATTCTTGTGGAATAGGGCAGAGTTCCAGCACTATAATGAACGGAAAGAATAGTAGTGAAGAATACAAAAATATTTTAGTGAATGAGTTTAACGTAGCTTGGGAAGTTCTCAAAAAGAACAGCTATTTGTTCAAGGATAAAGAGTTTGCTGAACTTTGTATGACGATTTCAGGAACAATTGTTGCTTACAAAGACGCGAGTGGAGAAAGGCGAGTAAAAACCTTTCCGAGCAAAGCCGATCAATCTGATTTAATTAAAGGATTATTCGATGGAGGAGAAGTGGATGTGTACAAATGCGAAGATGGCGATAAATGTTTAAAAGTTGGGTCTAATAGAGTGAGGATTGCATCATCAGGATTGGCGAATCAAGTCAGAAAAACCCTACAAGAAATTACTAACAAAGCCAGAGCGGATGAACCATTTACAAAACAAGAACAGGATTTTCTAGGAGGTGTAAAACTGCCTTTGTTCAAGTTTATTAATGTGTTAGCAGCTTACAAGCATTCTGATCTCACACTAACGGAATATACGGACATAGTGAGCATTGATTTGATCCATCATTATATCATCGAAATCATAGATGTAATGTTGGCGGAAGCGGCGAATTTGAGGAATGTGCAGGTATCAGACGAAGAAATTACAAGCTTCATTAAACAGCTGCACCAGGCTAAGGCCGCAATTCACAACAAAAGAATGGCAGCTTACGAGGAGATGACGAAAACACTGATGCTGATAGAAAGCACGAAAATCTATGAGAGAAAGTTGGAAGACAGTTTTGAAAGAATGCAGAGGAATTAGGAGAAAAGGCTAATTTATGATAATATAGAATAAACAATGAATGTATTAGGGTAAATATGAATATAAAAAGACTTGTATTGGATAGAATTGAAAATAGTTTGTTTAAAGACAGAGTTGTTTTGATTTTTGGCACTAGGAGGGTAGGAAAAACGACCTTAGTAAAGCAATTGCTTGAAAAATACAAGCAAGAAGGAAAGAAATGCTTATATTTGAACTGTGATTTGCTGACAGTACGCCAGTCTTTAGAAACTCAAAATGAGCAAGAGTTATGGCAGAAAATCAACGGATACGACATTGTCGCGGTAGATGAAGCTCAAAATGTCGCAAATATCGGAATGACTCTGAAAATAATTCATGATGAATTCCCACAAGTTCAGGTAATAGCAACAGGCTCTTCGAGCTTCGATCTTGCTAATAAAACGGGTGAACCGTTAGTAGGCAGAAGTCGAACATTTATGCTACATCCGTTTTCGGTGAATGAAATCGAGAATAATTACGATTTCTTGTTTGCTTCGTCCAATATGGATAGGTTTTTACGATTTGGTAGTTATCCAAGTACGTGGGATTTAAGCGAAGATGAGATAAAAGAAGAGTTAGATAACTTAGTTAACGGGTATTTGTACAAAGATATTCTGACCTTCGAAAATGTGCATAAATCTGATCAGCTTGTCCGCTTATTGCAGTGTTTAGCTTTACAAATCGGTTCAGAGGTTTCGTTCAGAGAACTATCTAAAAAGCTCGGAATATCAGTAAATACAGTGATCAAATACATAGATCTTCTTGAAAAATGCTATGTCATATTTACCTTACCTGCTTTAGCTCGGAATCTTCGCAACGAAATCGCAGGACATCGCTCACGAAAAATCTATTTTTATGATATTGGGATTCGTAACGCATTGTTGGGAAGTTATCAGCCAATGAATCTACGAAGTGATGTTGGAGGTATTTGGGAGAATTTCTGTATCTGTGAATTAATCAAAAAGGCTCAAAATGAAGGGAAGTATTGCAACAGATATTTCTGGAGAAGTTATGAGCAGCAGGAAATCGACTTCATCGAAGAAGCAGACGGAAAGTTTACTGCTTATGAGTTTAAGTACAGTCCGAATCAGCGAGCAAAACTGCCGAAAATATTCGCTGAAAATTACGAAGTTGCTGAATTTAAAGTCTTTAATAGAGAGAATTTCTTGATGGAGATGAGCAAGTGAAAAAGAAGAAACAGCTGAAAAAACGTAAGATGAAATTCGAAGAGGTTTTGAAAAAATGCCCGAAGCTAACTATCAGCGACGAAAAAATAGTTAAATTCAAGAAAGAGGGACAAAAATGATCGTATACACCATTGGAGGCGGCGAAATAGTTTTCAACATAATGCAAGCAGTTGCATTATGTCTCAACGGAGGAAGCGGATTGCTTGATGCTTTGCTTCGAATAGGAGGATTATGCGGTGCTTTCATAGCGTATTATATCATTCTTTATGGTTCGCCTTGGGAAATCATTAAATCTTGGGGCTTACCTGTTCTTTTGATCATGAATATGTTGTTTGTTCCTTCAACTACGATTTGGGTAAAGGACACAATTACGAACTATTCATACAAGGTCGACAATGTTCCTTATGGATTGGCAGTCTTTGCTTCCGCCACCAGCCAATTGGGGAAAGCAATCACGGAAGTAGTTGAGCAGAATTTTTCTCTACCTGATGATCTTACATATCAGAAAACGGGAATGTTGTTCGGATCAAATATTCTGGAAAAAGCTAAAACTTTTAAGATCACTAACCGCAATTTTAAGGAAAATATGCGCAACTTCGTGGGGCAGTGCGTGAAATACGACATTATGCTAAACCACAAATACACATTTGATGATTTGGTGAGTACTAACGATATTTGGAGTCTGGTTTCAAGTAATCCGTCCAATATCAGAGGCTTCTTCTGGCAGCCAGAAGGAGGAGGAAAAGCTCAATACGTGACTTGTAAAACGGCGGTAAACAAGTTCAATGCCCTATGGGCAAAGGAATTGGATCGCAGTTATTCATTCTTAGGGCGTAAGTTTTTCTCGGGAAGATTCATTAATAGAAAAAGTGGAGATTCTTCTAAATTCAGAATGGATTCAGCCGTTGAACAAGCTCTGCAAACTGAAATGAAATCTCATTTGTTCGATGTAACTTCATACTTGGGAGATATCGCATCAAATGCTGAAGAGACTTTAAAACAAACGCTGATGATTAATGCGGTATCTGATGCAGCTTCGGAGAATTCAAAACAGGCAGGGAATCCACTGACTTATGCTGAAACTCGAGCTTTGCTTCAACAAAATAGTACATTTGAAACTGTCGGAAAATTAGCTTCAAAATTACTTCCGATCATGAAGGCAGTGATTGAGGCTCTGGCTTATGCGTGTTTCATTTTTGTGATTCCGCTTTGCATGGTGCCTCAGGGGTACAAATTTCTGTTTAATTGGTTGGCGGTTTTGGTTTGGCTGCAAGCTTGGCCTCCGATGTATGCAATCTTGAATTTCATTATGAATATTGCTGCAAGATCAGCAACTTTAGCGGAAATAGGTACGGCAGGAGGACTAACCATCGGCAACTATATTGGAGTTTCTGAAGCCAATCGAGAGATTCAGTTAATGGCTGGATATTTGGCGATGAGCATTCCTTTCATCTGTATCGCAATTGTTCGGGGAGTCGGAACTTTCGTTCACCTTTCAGCTCAGATGACAGGAGCTTCAATGCAAGTAGCAGGAGCTGCTGCGTCAGAGGTGTCGACTGGAAACATCAGTCTTGGAAACACCAATTTGAGAAACCATTCTTCCGACAATATCTCGCAGTTGCAGAGGAATTTCAGTAGTTCATTAATGGCAGGAGGTCATACTGTGGATACTGGTACAGTAATGATCAGAAACAATGCGATAACTGGTGAATCAATTTCGACACGAGGCGTTAGCTCGGGAGCGTTGGACATTTCGCGCTCAGCACATGAAGCAGAACAACACCAGATGGGATATCAAATGAACAAGCAAGAAGCTCTGAACGCAGAGATGAGACTCACGGAAGGACGACAGTTATCGAGATCACAGACTATGAGGCTTGCGGAAAGCGTCAGCCAGATGACTGCTCAGGATATCTCTTCAAAATACAGTGTCGGAATGGATCGGGCAAACCAGATATCTCAAGATGCGAGAATGCTGGACAGTTATTACAAAGGAAAGGCTTTCCACGATCAAACTCAAACTGGTGGAAACTTTTCTATTGAAGGTAGTTCAGGTAAAAAAATCAATGTTGGAGGAAGTCTCAGCGGTGGAGTAAGTGCGACAAACTCCGACAACACAGGGTCTACCAAGCAGTTTAACAGCTCCGAAGATATTGCGAAAATTCAGAAGCGATTCGAGTCGAATATAAAGGATATCTCAAATTCCAGCAGAAACGATGCAGTTACTCAATTGGCGAGAGATCACGTCAAAACTCTTCAAGAAAATGAAAGTCTCAGCAAGGCTCAAGCTTACCATGAAAGCCAGGCGAGAAGTCATCTGGATAGCTACAACAAAACCAGGACTCTTAGCTATGCCGAACGTATGAATTTAAGAGATTCTGCTTTGCAAGTTGCTCGTGAAAAAGGATTCTCGGCGATGGAGGCATCTCGAATGATAGACAATAGAGCCCCTCAATCTGAACAGTGGATTAATACAGCGAAAATCAGACTCACAGCCAGACCGACTCAGATGATTAAACAACCATCGCTTGAGGAATGGTATGGATCAAAAACTCAGCTGCAAAACTCGTTCAGCAAATCCGAACAGAAAATGAGTGAAGAAATGAAAGCGGATTTTGCGAAAATAGATGCGAAAAAAGAAGCTTTGAATGACAGAAGAAATGTATCTGCGGAAGCAATATCAAATGCTATCAATGACTCGGAAAAAGCTGTAAAATCTAAGGGTGAACGGATTAAAAACAGCTCTAATTCTTTAAAGGAAAATGTGGCTGAAAGGGCAGATAAATGGGCAATAACTGCCGCTATAAATAAATTAACAAAATAGAAAGGAGAAAATTATGGGAAATAAGGAGAAGTTTCTGAAAAGAATGTTTGAATATCGATCACAGTATGTTGTGGCGGCTCTTTTTGCTTTTGGATCTTTGATCTTCATAATGGAAGGTTCTGAATGGCTAAGAAACAATATTGATGGAGGAAGATACATTGACCGTCTATTGTCAAATATTTACATATTCCTGATCTTTGCTGTGTTCAATACTGTTACCTACTTCTACAGCCAACATCTAGTGAAAAAATACGGAGCCGACTTGTTCGGAGATTTAGATCAGAACTGGCTTAAAGAATTTCAAGGCTTCGATTCATCCGCTTTCGGAGAAATTTTTACAAGATTAATTCAATGTCGAAAAATCGCTGGTCCTTATTTTTTGGGAGTTATCGTTATAAGCTCACCCTTTGGAAAGGTTTTTGCTCTAATTGCATCAATAATTTATTGCGCTTTTTATATATTGTATCGCATGACTTATTTAGAAAACGCTGTTGCGGATAGAATTCCAAGAGCCTTGAGAGATAGTGTTGTTGTTTCTCGTATAATCGACAGAGAATTCACCGACAAAATCGATCAGTTGAACAAGAATTTGGAGAAAAAGAAATAAGTTAGGAGTTAAAAATGACCAAAGAAAACATAATAATCTATCAGGGCGAAAATGGAGAAATCTGTGTAGATGCAAGGCTGGAGAACGACACCATCTGGCTGACTCAAAAGGCGATGGCTGAGGTATTTGGGGTAAATGTGCCGGCAATCAGTAAGCATTTAAAGCATATTTTTGAGGAAGAAGAGCTCAACGAAAAAGAGGTTGTTTCCGAAATGGAAATAACCACTAAACACGGTGCAATGACGAATAAAACACAAATCCAATCGGCGCGTTTTTACAACCTTGATGCGATCATCTCCGTCGGATATCGTGTAAAATCCAAAACTGCGACTCATTTCAGACAGTGGGCAACAAAGATTTTGCGAAACTATATGATCGAGGGGTACGCAATTAACGAAAAAAGGCTGCGTGAGCAAGAGAAAAAACTCGAACTGCTGAAATCCACTCTGAGTTTGATCGAGCGAGGAATCGACAACAAATTAGAAGTTCAACATTTAAAGAATTTCCTGAAGGATTTTTCCGCTGGATTTAATATGTTGGACGCTTATGACCACGAAAAGTTGGATACAAAAGGACGCAGCAAATCCGAAACAGCGGTTATTGAACCTATGGAATTTTTGGAAATGATTCAATCGATGAGAACTTCTTTCGACAGCGACGTTTTCGGACGTCCGAAAGATGAAAGTTTTGAGAGTTCAGTACGTCAGATCTATCAAAGTTTCGGCGGAGTGGATTGTTACGAAACTTTGGAAGAAAAAGCCGCGATGTTGCTCTATCTGATCGTGAAAAATCACTCATTCGTAGATGGAAACAAGCGAATCGCGGCGGCATCGTTCCTGTATTTTCTCAACAAAAACAATCTGCTGTATAAATCTGACGGAAAGCCAGTCCTCGACGACAATACCTTGTTCGCGCTGACGATTTTGGTCGCCGAAAGTAACAAATCCGAAATGGAAACTACAAAAAATATGATAATTACGATACTGAATGCGAGGAGTTAACCGATGAATGAAAGTGCCACACACTGTGTGGTGAATTCGGCACGCAGTGTGCGCCGAATTTATGTATATCGCAAGAAACGTTGAAATTACAAGGAGCATACCGTTGTATAGAAGTACTAAAAAAACACCGCCAGCGGAGGCTCTCCGCTTATCCACAGATTTTGTGGATAAGGTTGTGGATAACTAGGTGGATAAGTGGCGTTAACCCTTTGTTAAGAATTAGTAGGAGCAGTTGCTTAAAAAGTAGGCATTAGTATGAATAAGTATTCAGATCACGCAACCATGGGTGGGCAAGTCCTCGCTCACCGCATTCGAATGATGAAGCAAAACTGGAATATCATTTGGATTATAGGACGAGTTTGTTTTCTATTGAGTTTCATTTTCAGCAGTATGATTCGCTGGAAGATACAGGATATTTGGAACTATTTGTGCGTTTTGAAAGCAGTGTATCGAAACAACATGACAACTCTGCCTTCCTCATTGTTCAGCAGTTCGATATTGTGGTTTAAGGATGGTTCTACCCAATGGGTATCTGATTATTGGATGGCAACTCACAAAGGATGTTTAGCAGCAAAAGAATATGTTGAAGCTGGATT
>JAEEGL011475191.1_pt1 | contig 31794 bp, 25 predicted proteins | sample 9134231 | NCBI WGS metagenome assembly JAEEGL01 (sample SAMN16246548, study PRJNA631951) | gut metagenome | biome: gut microbiome; feature: rumen; material: fiber-attached | host: Bos | place: Iran: Karaj | collected 2018-10 | reverse complement strand
TTCGACGAAGCGGAAAACCGCATGCACACCATCAAGGCCGTCATGGCGGCGACGCTCTGACGCCGATCCCGAAAGAGAAAGAAGGCTTCGTATGCCGAAGGATAAAAGCATCCACAAGGTACTCGTCATCGGCTCCGGTCCGATCGTGATCGGGCAGGCGGCGGAGTTCGACTACGCGGGCGCGCAGGCGTGCCGCGTGCTGCGCGAGGAAGGGATCAACACCGTCCTCGTCAATTCCAATCCCGCGACGATCATGACGGACAAGCATCTCGCGGACGAGATCTATCTCGAATCGCTCAACGCGGAGACGGTCGCGCGCATCATCGAGAAGGAGCGCCCGGACGGGCTCCTTGCCGGGCTCGGCGGGCAGACCGGTCTGACGATCGCCATGCAGCTCACCCGGAACGGGACGCTCGAAAAATACGGCGTCCGCCTGCTCGGGACGGGCATCGACGGCATCGACCGCGCCGAGGACCGCGAGCTGTTCCGCGACACCATGCGGGAGATCGGCCAGCCCGTCGTCCCCTCCGACATCGCCGAGGACGTGGAGAGCGCCGTGCGCATCGCGGAGCGGATCGGCTATCCGATCATCATCCGCCCGGCGTTCACGCTCGGCGGGACGGGCGGCGGCATCGCCGACGACGAGGAACAGCTCCGCGTCATCGCGCGCACCGGGCTCGATCTGTCGCCGATCACGCAGATCCTCGTGGAAAAGTGCATCTCCGGCTGGAAGGAGATCGAGTTCGAGACGATGCGGGACGAGAGCGGCTGCGCCGTCTCCGTCTGCTCCATGGAGAACATCGATCCGGTCGGTATCCATACGGGCGACTCCATCGTCGCCGCGCCCGCCCTGACGCTGACGGAGCGGGAGTTCGCCATGCTCCGCCAGGCGGCGCTCGACATCGTCGCCGCCATCGGCATCATCGGCGGCTGCAACTGTCAGTTCGCGCTCAAGCCGGACGGCTCCGAATACGCCGTGATCGAGGTGAACCCGCGCGTGTCGCGTTCCTCCGCCCTCGCCTCCAAAGCAACGGCGTACCCGATCGCCAAGATCACGACGCGCCTCGCGCTCGGATACCTGCTCTCGGAGATCCGCCACCCGGTGACCGGCTGTTCCCTTGCGGGATTCGAGCCGGACGTCCACTATATCGTCCTGAAATTCCCGAAATGGCCGTTTGAGAAATTCGCCGGTGCGAGCCGCCGCCTCGGCACGCAGATGAAGGCGACCGGCGAGGTCATGTCCATCGCGCCGACGCTGGAGGCCGCGCTGCTCAAAGCCGTCCGCGGCGCGGAGATCGGGCTGGACACGCTGAACGCCCCGCCGCTCACGGACGACGATATCCGCGTCCGCCTCGCCGCGCAGGACGACCGGCGGATCTTCACGGTCTTCGAGGCGATCAAGTCCGGCATATCGATCGAGGAGATCTACGATATCACGAAGATCGATCCGTATTTCCTTGAAAAGATCCGGAACCTCGCCGTCTTCGAGGAAAAGCTCGCCCGCGAGGGCGCGACGGCGGAGAACGTCCGCACGGCGAAGGAATTCGGCTACACGGACGCGGCGATACGCCGCATCGGCGGCGCCGACACGCTGCCGGAAACGCCGTTCACCTACCGGATCGTGAAGACCTGCGCCTCCGTGTTCGGCACGGATCGCCCGTACTTCTATTCGCAGATCGGCGGCGCGTGCGAGGCGCAGTCCTTCACCCGCAGCGGGCGTCCCGTCGTCATGGTGCTCGGCTCCGGTCCGATCCGCATCGGCCAGGGGATCGAGTTCGACTACAGCTCCGTCCACTGCGTGTGGACGCTGAGGGAGATGGGCTACGACGTCGTCATCGTGAACAACAACCCGGAGACCGTCTCCACCGACTACGACACGGCGGACAGGCTGTACTTCGAGCCGCTGACGCCGGAGGACGTGTGGAACATCATCCGCGTAGAGAAGCCGATCGGCGTGGTCGTCGCCTTCGGCGGACAGACCGCCATCAAGCTGACGAAATTCCTCGACCAGAAAGGCGTGAGGATCCTCGGCACCTCCGCCGAAGGGATCGACGTCGCCGAGGACCGCGCGCGCTTCGATGCGCTGCTCGAACAGTTCGCCATCCGCCGCCCGAAGGGGATGGCGGCGACGACGCTGGAGGGCGCGGTCGAAGCCGCCGAAACGCTCGGCTATCCCGTGCTGCTCCGTCCCTCCTACGTGATCGGCGGACAGAACATGACGATCTCCCGCACCAGAGAAGATACCGTCCGGTATATGGAAAAGATCCTCGCCGGAGGGATCGAGAACCCGGTGCTCGTCGACAAGTACATGCCCGGCATCGAGCTGGAAGTCGACGTGATCTCCGACGGGCGGGACGTGCTCATCCCCGGCATCATGGAGCATATCGAGCGCGCCGGCGTGCACAGCGGCGACTCGATCGCCGTCTATCCGCCCTACAATCTGAGCGATCCGTTCCTTGAGAAGGTCTGCGACTGCTCGGAGAAGCTGGCGCTCGCCCTCGGCACGAAAGGGCTCGTCAACATCCAGTATCTGATCTACGAAAACGAGCTCTACGTCATCGAGGTGAACCCGCGCGCGTCGCGCACCGTGCCGTACATCAGCAAGGTCACGAACGTGCCGATGGTCGATCTGGCGGCGCGCGTCATGCTCGGCGAGGCGCTGGAGGATCTCGGCTACGGGACGGGGCTGTACCGCACGCCGCCGTACTGCGCCGTCAAGGTGCCCGTCTTCTCCTTTGAGAAGCTGACGGACGCCGACTCGATCCTCGGACCGGAGATGAAATCGACCGGCGAGGTCCTCGGGATCGGCAAGAGCATGGAGGAGGCGCTCTTCAAAGGGCTGACCGCCGCCGGCTTCCACGTTCCCGCGCCGGACGCGAAAGAGGGCGCCGGCGTGCTCATCAGCGTCTCGGAGAACGACTACCAGGAGATCATCACGCTGGCAAAGCGCTTCTACGATCTCGGCATCCGCCTGTACGCGACGAGCGGGACGGCGGCGGCGATCGCGCAGCTCGGCATCCCCGTCGACTCCGTCCGGCAGGAGGAGATCCCGGCGCTCCTGACGGAACGCCGCGTCTCCTACGTCGTCTATACGGGCGCCGTGCACGACGCGACCGTCGGCGATTACATCCAGCTCCACCGCCTCGCCATGCAGCGCGGCATCCCCTGCCTGACCTCGCCGGACACGGCGAACGCGCTCGCCGGGATCATCGAGAGCCGCTACAGCACGCGCAACGTCGAGCTCGTGGACATCAACGCGATGCGCCCGTGGAAGCAGAAGATCCGCTTCACAAAGATGCATTCCTGCGGGAACGACTACATCTTCATCGAGAATTTCGACGGACGGATCACCTGTCCGGAATCGCTCTGCGTCAGTCTCTGCGCGCCGCACTACGGGATCGGCGCGGACGGCATCGTCCTCATCGAGCCGTCGTCCGCCGCCGACGCAAAGATGCGCTCCTTCAACCGCGACGGGAGCGAGGGGCGCATGGCGGGCAACAATATCCGCTGCGTCGCCAAATACCTGTACGACAAGGGCTGCGTCCGCAGTGAGAACATCAGCGTGGAAACGGCGAGCGGCGTGCACGGCATGAAGCTCCATCTGCGCGACGGGAAGGTCAGCTCCGTCACCGTCGACATGGGCCGCGCCGTCTTCACGCCCGGCGAGATCCCCGTTCTCCTCGAAGGGGAAAAGATCCTCGACCGCCCGCTGAGTGTTGCGGGGCGGGAATACCGCGTCAGCTGCGTGTCCGTCGGGAACCCGCACTGCGTCGTTTTCTGCGACGCGCTGGACGGTCTGCCGCTTGAGGAGATCGGTCCCGCGTTCGGACACCTGCCCGTTTTCCCGCTCGGCGTCAATACGGAATTCGTCCGCTACGTCAACAAAACGACGCTGCGCATGCGCGTGTGGGAACGCGGCAACGGCGAAACGCTCGCCTGCGGTACCGGCGCCTGCGCCGCCGTGATCGCCGCGTGCGAGAACGGACTGTGCGAGAAGGGCACGGACGTCACCGTGAAACTGCTCGGAGGAGACCTGACCGTCAACTACACGGACAAACGGATCCTGCTCACCGGCAGCGCCGTCTCCGTCTTCGAGGGAGAATTCGAATACTGAGCCGCGCAGGCGCGGGGAGGACGGCGTCCTCCCCGCGCTTTCTTCTGCAAACGCCTAATTTCACGCGCGTCCCTATCGGGTGCCGCCTGAAGCGAGGAATTTCCCGCAAATAACGGATCATTTTGTCAAATCTCTTGTATCCCGGCGAGGAATCTGTTATAATTAAGGATGGCGGTCTGTCCATCCGATTTTATGCAAACGCCGAATATGCCGCACGGCAGACCGATTTTTGAAAGAACCGCGAAAATTTCGCCGAAAGGCTTGCAAAATGCGCTTTATCGTGGTAAAATGATAAAGCAATAAAGCGACAGGGGGCAAATAATACGGGCATGAACTCCGATACGCTTCGCCTCAGGCGGGAAGAACAGGCGATATTCCGTCTGCGCGCGCTGTACGAGACCTACGGCTACGCGCAGTACAAAATGAGCAAATTCGAAGAATACGATCTGTACGCGCACAACAAAAGTTTTCTCGTTTCCGACAACGTCATCACCTTTACCGATACGGACGGGAAACTGATGGCGCTCAAGCCGGACGTGACGCTCTCCATCGTCAAGAACACGAAGGATCAGCCGGACGCGCTGCGCAAGGTGTATTATAACGAAAACGTCTACCGCGTCTCCGGGAGCACCCGGTCTTTTCGGGAGATCATGCAGTGCGGTCTCGAATGCATCGGCGCCGTCGACGCCTACTGCACGGCAGAGGTGCTTTCCCTCGCGCTCGGAAGCCTTGCGTGCGTCTCGCCGGATCATATTCTCGACGTCTCCCATCTCGGGATCCTTTCCGAGGTGCTCGACCGCGTCGGCGTCTCCCCCGAGGGGCGGCAGACGCTGCTCGCCCATATCCGTCAGAAGGACCGGCACGACGCCGAAGCAGTCTGCGCCGCCGAGGGAATCTCTCCCGAACGCGCGGAGCCGCTCATGCGGCTCATGGCGCTCAGCGGCACGCCGCGCCGGGCGCTTGCCGTGCTTTCGGCGCTCTACTCCGACGAGGCGTGGCGGGAGCGGGTCCGGGAGGCGGAACGGATTTTGTGCGTGCTGCCGGAGGAGCGCGTCCGCGTGGACTTCTCCGTCGTCAGCGATATGGATTATTACAGCGGCATCGTGTTCCAGGGCTTCGTGAACGGGATCCCGACCGCGGTCCTCAGCGGCGGACAGTACGACCGCCTCATGGAACGCATGGGACACACCTCGCACGCCGTCGGATTCGCCGTCTATCTCGACGCGCTGGAAGCGCTGACGGACGCGCCGCCCGCCTATGACGCGGACACCGTCCTCCTCTATGACGCGGACGCGCCGACGGACCGTCTCCTCGCGGCGGTGCAGGCGCTGGCGCGGGACGGAAGCACCGTGCTCGCGCTCCGTTCCCTGCCCGCCAAGCTGCGGTGCCGCCGCGTGCTCCGCTTTACGGAAGAGGGGGCGAAAGAGATATGAAGGAAATGCTGAATATCGCCCTGCCGAAGGGAAGGCTCGGCGAGCGGGTCTACGACATGTTCGATGCGGCGGGCTACGCCTGCCCCTCCATCCGGGAGAACAACCGGCGTCTCATCTTCGAGAACGAAGAGACGGGCGTGCGGTATTTCTGGGTCAAGCCGTCCGACGTCGCGATCTACGTGGAACGCGGCGCGGCGGACGTCGGCGTGGCGGGCAAGGACATCCTCCTCGAATACGCCCCGGACGTGTACGAACTGCTCGATCTGAAGACGGGCGTCTGCCGCATGGCGGTCGCCGCGCCGGAGGGTTTCCGCGACGATCCGCGCCGGACGCTGCGGGTCGCCACGAAATTCACCAACATCGCGAAAAGCTACTACTCCGCGCTCGGACGCGACATCGACATGATCCGCCTCAACGGCTCGATCGAGCTCGCGCCGATCCTCGGACTCTCCGACGTGATCGTCGATATCGTCGAGACGGGCGCCACGCTGCGGGAAAACCATCTCGAGGTGATCGACACCGTCGTGCCGATCAGCGCCCGGCTGATCGCGAACAAAGCCAGCAGCAAATTCAAGGACGGCGCGATCGCCGCGCTGAGCCGCGCGCTCGCCGACCGGATCGGCGCGCCGCAGGCGTGAGCGCCGCCTGCCGTCCCGACACTGATATTTACTGATATTTTCTGAGAAAGGTACCGTATCCATGATCCGAATCTTTCCCTTCGGGGAGGTCGACGCCGCCGAGGTGTTCGCCCGTACCGCCCCCGCCGTCGACGTGGAGGCCATCGTTTCCGATATCATCGCCGCCGTCCGCCGGGAAGGCGACCGGGCGCTGTACGCCTATACCGAAAAGTTCGACCACGCCGCGCTCACCTCGCTCGCCGTCTCGTCCGAGGAGATCGGCGAGGCGCTCGCCGCGGTGGAGCCGGAGTTCCTCGCGGTGCTCCGCCGCGCCGCGGACAATATCCGCCATTTCCATGAGCGGCAGGTGAGGAACAGCTTCCTCATCAACGACCGCGACGGCGTCGTGATCGGGCAGAAGATCATCCCGATCGACCGCGCCGGACTGTACGTTCCCGGCGGCACCGCCGCCTATCCGTCGACGGTGCTCATGGACGCGATCCCCGCGAAGATCGCGGGCTGCCGCGAGGTCGTCATCGTGACGCCGCCCGGCAGGGACGGAAAGATCAATCCCGTCATCCTCGCCGCCGCGTCCGTCGCCGGCGTCGACCGGATCTTCAAAGTCGGCGGCGCGCAGGCGATCGCCGCGCTCGCCTACGGAACGGAGACGGTCCCGCGCGTCGACAAGATCGTCGGACCGGGCAACGCCTTCGTCGCGGAAGCGAAAAAGCAGGTCTTCGGCGCCGTCTCCATCGACATGATCGCCGGACCGAGCGAGATCCTCATCATCGCCGACGCCAAAAGCGATCCGGAGCACGTTGCGGCGGATCTGCTCTCGCAGGCGGAGCACGACAAGATGGCGAGCGCCGTGCTCGTCACCGATTCGCCGGAGTTGGCGCTCGCCGTGCGCGACGCGCTGGAGCGGCAGATCCCGCTCCTCCCGCGCCGTGAGATCGCCCGCGCCTCCATCGACAACAACGGCAAGATCATCGTCGCGGACACGATCCGTCAGGCCGTCGATATCGCCAATGAGATCGCACCGGAGCATCTGGAACTCTGCGTCGACGATCCCTTCGATTATCTGGACGGGATCCGCCACGCCGGTTCCGTCTTCCTCGGGCGGAACTGCCCCGAGGCGCTCGGCGACTATCTCGCCGGTCCGAACCACACGCTGCCTACCGGCGGGAGCGCCCGCTTCTCCAGCCCGCTCTCCGTCGACGATTTCGTGAAGAAAACACAGTACACCTACTATACGAAGGAAGCTTTCTCGCGCGCGGCGCCGGACATCATCCGCTTCGCCGAGCGGGAGGGGCTCCACGCCCACGCGCAGAGCGCCGCGATCCGCCTGGAAGAGAAGACCTGAGCGCGTCCGACGCCGAAAAAGGAGCCGCCTATGAGCCGTTTTTTCTCCGATAAATTCGCGTCTCTGACGCCGTACACGCCGGGGGAACAGCCGCGGGACGCCGCGTACGTCAAGCTGAACACGAACGAATCCCCCTTCCCTCCCTCGCCGAAGGCCGTCGCCGCCGCCTCGAAGGAAGCCGAGCGCCTCATGCTCTACTCCGATCCGGACGAGCGTGCGCTGCGCGAGGCGCTCGCCGCGCTCCACGGTCTGACGCCGGATGAATTCCTCGTCACGAACGGTTCGGACGAAGCGCTGTACTTCGCCTTCTCCGCCTACTGCGACGACCGGCACCCGGCCGTCTTCGCCGATATCACCTACGGCTTCTACCCGGTCTTCGCCGCACTGCTCTCCCTGCCGACGCGCGTCGTCCCGCTGCGGGAGGACTTCACCGTCAACGTCGACGACTTCTGTCCGGCGGGCGGCACCGTCTTCCTCGCCAACCCGAACGCCCCGACGGGGCTCGCGCTCTCCCCCGCCGAGATCGAGCGGATCCTCGCCGCCAACCCGGACTCCGTCGTCCTCGTGGACGAGGCGTACGTGGATTTCGGCGCGGAAAGCGTGCTTCCGCTGATCCGCCGCCGGCCGAATCTCCTCGTCGTCCAGACCTTCTCCAAATCCCGCTCCATGGCGGGGGCACGCCTCGGCTTCGCCGCCGGCTCGCCGGAGCTGATCGCCGATCTGAACACGATCCGCTGCTCGATCAACCCGTACAACGTCAACCGCATGACGCTCGCCGCCGGCATCGGCGCGCTCGCCGACGAGGAGTATACGCACCGCAACTGTCAGACCATCATCAAGACCCGTACCCGCGTCCTCGCCGAAATGCGGAAAATGGGCTTTTGGGCGACGGAGTCCGTCACGAACTTTCTCTTCGTGCGGCATCCCGCCCTCTCCGGCGAGGCGCTCTATCGCGCGCTGCGCGAGCGCGGGATCCTCGTCCGCCATTTCGGTACGCCCGCACTGAACGATTACAACCGGATCACCGTCGGCAGCGACGCGCAGATGGACACGCTGCTCGGCGCCGTCCGCAGCATACTGGAGGAAAAGTCATGAGAGAAGCGACCATCGTCCGCAGGACCGCGGAAACGGATATCACGCTCACGATGAAACTGGACGGCAGCGGCGCGTCGGAGATCGACTGCGGCTGCGGCTTTCTCACGCACATGCTGACGCTCTTCGCCCGGCACGGCCGCTTCGATCTGACCGTCTCCTGCAAGGGGGACACGCAGGTAGACGACCACCACACCGTGGAGGACGTCGGCATCGCGCTCGGCGACGCCTTCGCCCGGGCGCTCGGCGACAAGCGCGGCGTCGCGCGTTACGGTCAGACGATCCTTCCGATGGACGAGGCGCTGGTCCTCACCGCCGCCGATCTGTCCGGCCGCGCACACCTCTCCTGGGATCTCCCCATCCCGACCGAGAAGGTCGGCACCTTCGACACGGAGCTCGTGGAAGAATTCTTCCGCGCCTTCGTGCGTCACGCCGCACTGACGCTCCACGTGCGCGAGCTGGCGGGCTCGAACGCGCACCACATCATCGAGGGCGCGTTCAAATCCGCCGCGCGGACGCTGCGCGCCGCCGTCGCCGCCGATCCCGCCGCCGCCGGAGAGATCCCCTCCACGAAGGGGGTTCTCTGATGATCGCCATCATCGACTACGGCGTCGGCAATCTCTTCTCGCTCTGTTCCTCCTTCGCCGCCATCGGCGCCGAAGCGGAGATCGTCCGGGACGCGGACGCGCTGCGCGCGGCGGATCGCATCGTGCTGCCCGGCGTCGGCGCCTTCGGGGACGCGGCGGACAAACTGCGCGCCTCCGGTCTCGCCGCCCCGCTCTGCGAGGAGGCGCGCGCCGGAAAGCCGATCCTCGGCATCTGCCTCGGCATGCAGCTGCTGTTCGAGAAAAGCTATGAATACGGCGTGCACGACGGTCTCGCCCTTCTGCCCGGCGTCATCCGTCCGATCGCCGAGCGGATCCCCGCCGGATACAAGATCCCGCACATCGGCTGGAACGCGCTCACCTTCACCGGCGCTCCCTCCCCGCTCTTTTCCCGCATCAAAGATGGGGACTGCGTCTATTTCGTTCATTCCTACGCCGCGGAAGACTGCGGGGACTGCGTGATCGCCACGGCGGAATACGGCGCGCCGCTGACCGCCGCCGCCGCGCGCGAAAACGTCTTCGGATGCCAGTTCCACCCGGAGAAAAGCGGCGAGGTCGGACTTTCCATCCTGCGCGCGTTCTGCGAAATCTCGTAAATGATACGGAGGACACCCATGCTCCTGCTTCCTGCCATAGATCTGTACGAAGGCAAGGTCGTGCGCCTTCTGCGCGGCGACTACGCGCAGCGCACCGTCTACAGCGACGATCCCTGCGCCGTGGCGGCGGATTTCGCCGCGGCGGGCGCCGAGTGGATCCACGTCGTCGATCTGGAAGGCGCGCGGGACGGCACGACGCCGAACTTCGACGTCATCCGCTCGATCCGTGACTCCTCCGGCCTCCGGTGCGAGGTCGGCGGCGGCATCCGCACGCTGGAGACCGCCGCGCGCTACGCGGAGGCGGGGATCGACCGGATCATCCTCGGCACCGCCGCCGTGACGGACCCGACGCTTGCCGCCGACGCCGTGCGCCGCTTCGGCGAGAGGATCGCCGTCGGCGCCGACATCCGCGACGGGCGCGTCGCCGTGCGCGGCTGGACGGAGGCGTCACAGTTCGACGTCTTCTCGTTCGGCGAACGCATGGAGGCGGCCGGCGTGCGTACGATGATCTGCACGGACGTTTCCCGCGACGGCGCGATGCAGGGAACGAACCTGCCGCTCTACCGCATGCTTTCCTGCCGCTTCGGCATGCGGATCGTCGCCTCCGGCGGCGTCTCCTCGCTGGAGGATATCCGCCGCCTGCGAGACATGGGACTGTACGGCGCGATCCTCGGGCGGGCGTACTACGTCGGCGCGGTGGACCTGAAGGAAGCGATCGAGGCGGCGTCATGATCACGAAACGCATCATTCCGTGCCTCGACGTGAAGAACGGGCGCGTCGTCAAGGGCGTCAACTTCGAGGGGCTCCACGACGTGTCCTCCCCCGTCGAGCTCGCCGAATACTACAGCCGCGCCGGCGCGGACGAACTCGTTTTCTACGACATCACCGCCTCCGCCGAAGGAAGAGCGCTCTTCACCGATATCCTCACCGAAACGGCGCGGCGCGTCTTCATCCCGCTGACCGTCGGCGGCGGCATCAATACCGTGGCGGATTTCGACCGCGTCCTCAAATGCGGCGCGGACAAAGTCAGCGTCAACTCCGGCGCGATCCGCCGCCCGGAGCTCGTTGGCGAGGCGGCGCGCCTCTACGGCGATCAGTGCGTCGTGCTCTCCGTCGATGTCAAGCGCGTGGACGGAGAATTCCGCGTCTTCGCCCGCGGCGGGCGGGACGACACGGGGATGGAAGCAATCTCGTGGATCCGCCGCTGCGTCGACGCGGGCGCGGGCGAGGTCGTCGTCAATTCCATCGACACCGACGGCGTCAAGGGCGGCTTCGATCTCCAAATGCTCGACGCGGTCTGCCGCGCCGTCTCCGTGCCGGTGATCGCCTCCGGCGGCGCCGGATGCACGGAAGATTTCATCACGCTCTTTTCCTCCCTGCCCCGCGTGGACGCGGGGCTCGCCGCGTCCATCTTCCACTTCGGTGAAGTAAAGATCCGCGATCTCAAAGAAGAAATGCGCCGCCGCGGGATCCCCGCGCGCATCTGATACGGAATAAGAAAGGCATCCATATGCTCAACATCGATGAACTGCGCTTTGACGAGCGGGGGCTCATCCCCGCCGTCGTCGTCCACGCCGTGACCGGCCGCGTGCTCACGCTCGCGTACATGAACCGCGAAAGCCTCGAGATCTCCATGGAGCGCGGGCTTACCTGCTTCTGGAGCCGCTCCCGGCAAAAGCTTTGGCTGAAGGGAGAAACGAGCGGCAATTATCAGCACATCGTATCCATCACCGCGGACTGCGACCGGGATGCGCTCGTCGTCAAGGTGGAGCCGGACGGTCCGGCCTGCCACCTCGGTACGGAATCCTGCTTCAACGATCCCGTCTGGGAGAGCGACGAAAGGCACGAGTTCTCTTTGCCGATGCTCATGAAGCTGATCGAGGGCAGGAAAACGGAAAAAGTCGAGGGCTCCTACACGAGCTATCTCTTCGAGAAGGGGCTCGACAAGATCCTGAAAAAGGTCGGCGAGGAATCGACGGAGGTCATCATCGCCGCGAAAGCGGAGGACAAAAAAGAGACGATCTACGAGATCGCCGATCTGACCTACCACGTCATGGTCCTGATGCTCGAGGCGGGGATCTCGCTCGAGGATATCCACCGCGAGCTCGCGTCCCGCCACGTGATCGACAAAAAGGTCAAGCAGGAAAAAATGACGCAGTGACGCCGCCCGCGAAAACCAACGATACTGTACGAGGTGAGAATATGCCCGATCCCTCTCCGCTCACGCCGGTCGCTCTCCGGCACGCGGACGCGTACGAGCCCGAAGCGCTGCGCGCCGCACTCGAAGAAATGGGAACGCAGCTCGGGATCGGCGTCTCGCATTTCTCCGGCCGCCGCGTCGTCGTCAAGCCGAATCTCGTCGCCGCGATGCGCCCCGATCTTGCCGCCACCACCGAACCGGCGCTGCTCGGCGCCGTCGCCGATTTCCTCCGCGCGCACGGCGCCGGGGAGATCCTCGTAGCGGAAAGTCCGGGGGGGATCTACTCGGAAGCGGTACTGCGGCACATTTATTCCGTCTGCGGCATCGCCGAGGCGGCTGAGGCCGCCTCCCTCACGCTCAATACGGACACCTCCTCCGTCACCGTCTCCTGCCCCGACGGGAAAGTCTGTCATTCCTTTTCCGTGATCCGTCCGATCGCTGAAGCGGACGTCATCATCGACCTGTGCCGCCTGAAGGCGCACGCGCTGACTCGCCTCAGCTGCGCCGTCAAGAATTTTTTCGGCGTTGTCCCCGGCGTCGAGAAATTCGAGATGCACTCCGCGTATCCGACGATGCCCGTCTTTTCGGAGATGCTCGTCGATCTGTGCGGGATGCTCTGCCGCACGCACGAGGTATGGGCGATCTGCGACGCGATTACCGCCATGGAAGGCAACGGTCCGACCGGCGGCACGCCGCGCCCGCTCGGCGTGCTGCTCATGAGCGCGTCGCCCTTCTGCCTCGATCTCGCCGCCGAGCGGCTCGTCGGCTGGGACGGTACGATCCCGACGACGCAGGCAGCCGCGGCGCGCGGTCTCTGCCCCGCTTCGCCGGACGAAGTGACGATGGTGGGCGGCGATGCTCCGCCGCGGATCCTCAAGGATTTCCGCGAACCGGATACGTCCTCCCAGCACTTTCTGCGGAACCTGCCGAACTTCATGGGCGGCCGCTTCGCCCGCTCCATGAGCCCGCGCCCGGTCATCGACCGCGCGCGCTGTCTCGGCTGCGGTGTCTGCGTCCGCTCCTGCCCGCGCCATACCATCGTGATGGAGACCGCCCGCGGAAAGAAACGGGCGCGCATCCGTCCGGACGGTTGCATACGTTGTTTCTGCTGTCAGGAACTCTGCCCGCACCGCGCCGTCAAGATCCGGAAAAACCCGCTTCTTCTGCTGATCCAGCGTATCCGATAAAAATCCAGATAAAGGATCGATACCATGTTCACTGAAATCGCACCCGCCAAGATCAATTTGTTCCTCGACGTCGTGCGCCGCCGCGAGGACGGAAACCACGATCTGTTCAGCTGTATGCAGACGGTCGGTCTGTGCGACACGGTCGCCGCCGATCTCCGGGAGGGAGAGGGACAGACGATCTCCCTCACCTGCACCGACGCCTCTCTGCCGTGCGGCGAAAAGAATCTCGCGTACCGCGCCGCGCGCCTCTTTATGGAGAAGGCGGGACCGGCGAACGCCGACCTCCGCCTCCATATCGAAAAGCGGATCCCCGTCTCCGCCGGACTCGGCGGCGGCTCGGCGGACGCCGCGGCGACGCTCCGCCTGCTCAACCGCGCCTACGGTATGCCGCTGTCCGATACGGAACTCTGCGCGCTCGGCACGCAGCTCGGCGCGGACGTCCCCTTCTGCATCACCGGCGGCACGTGCCGCTGTGCCGGGATCGGCGACGTCCTCGAGCCGGTAGGCGGCAGGCCGGATTACACGGTGCTGATCGCCAAAAAGGGCGAAAGCATGTCCACAAAGGAGGCGTTCGGTCTTCTCGACGAGCGTTTCGGCGACTTCTCCGCCCACGTCCCGCAGGACCCGGAAGCGGTCTATGAGGCGCTGCGCTGCGGCGACGTCCGCCGCCTCGCCTCCTGCGTATACAATATTTTCGAGGAGGTCGTCCTCCCCGTCCGTCCGCACGCCGGGGAGCTGAAGGACGTCATGCTCCGCTGCGGCGCGCTCTGCGCGCAGATGAGCGGCAGCGGTCCCTCCGTCTTTGGGATCTTCCGCTCGGATGCGCGCGCCGAGCTGTGCGCCGCCGCGCTGCGGCGCCAGGGGATCTTCGCCGCCGTGTGCCGTACCGTCGGCTGACGGCGCCGTAAGCAGGGGAAGAACGTCCCGGCTGAGATGCGGGGACGGCCGAGATATCCATATTCATAAGGAGATGCGTCATGAAAAAGCTTCTTGTCCTGATGCTCGTCTGCCTGACGGTCCTTTCTCTCGCGTCCTGCGGTCTGAAAAACGACGGCCAGACCCCCGGCGGCTCTCAGACGCCGAACGGCGGCAGCGGCGGCACGTATCCGCGCGTGACGTATTACGACGGAAAGACCGGCTATCAGTGGGCCGCCTCACTGCAGAACAGCCATCTGCAGTACACGTACGGCGAGGACCGCGGCGACGGAAACGGCGTCGTGCCGCTCCCGTTCGAGTTTCTGAACTGCGAGGACTACCACTATCACAAGAGGTACACGCTCGTCGGCTACGACGAGGCGCGCAAGGGGACTCTGTCCGAGCCGGACGACCACGTCGCCATCGTATACGAGAACGGGAAGTACGTCCTGTACGACTTCTACAGAAAGCTCATCGTGGAGGATTTCCCCTTCACGGAGGTCTATGAGGACAAGACCTTTTTGCCGGAAGGGATCGGTTCCGCCGCCTTCGGTCTCTATAACGCGACGCTGAAATACGAAGAAGGCTCCTCCTCGCGCGGCAATACGGACACCTACTGCGAGCGCTTCGAGATCACGCCCGTCACCTCCCTGTGCGTCAATGCCAAGGGGTACGAGCTGAAAAAGAGGATCGTCACGCACGGTCAAGCCGACCACGTCTCGCAGTACACGGAAAAGAAATTCATCTTCGACGCCGACACGGAGATCGGACTGTACGCCGAATTCTATTCCGCCGACGATCCGAAGATCAGAATGGACGAGGCGGCAGGCGAAGCGTATTATGAATACACGAGCGCCCTGTCCGTCGCGGTCGAGGTCACGCTCTACAAGATCGGTCGCGTCAAGCCGTCCGACGTGACGGCGAAGGTCAGCGAGATCCTGTCCGGCCACGAAGCGGAATACAAGCGGATCAGTTACAGCGAATACGGCGACATCTTTGAATGAAACCCCGTCAAAAGTGAAGACGTCCCCGGCAGAAATGCCGGGGACGTCTTTCGTTCGGTTTTTCATCTTTGCGGCTGCTCCGTCTTCTCCGGCGGCGGCACCTCGGGAAGGGAGAACCAGAAGGTGCTCCCGTGCCCGACCTCGCTCGTCACGCCGAACTGCGCGCCGTGCAGAAGCAGGATGCTCTTCACGATCGACAGACCGAGACCCGTGCCCGTCACCGCGCGCTTGTAGTAGTTCTTGACCTTGTAATACCGATCCCATATCTTCGACAGCTGCTCGGGAGGGATTCCCTCGCCGGTGTCCGTCACCTCGATGCGGCAGTTCCCATCCGCGCAGATCTGGCGGATCGTCACCGTCTTGTCCTCGCCCGTATAGTTGATCGCGTTGTTGACCAGATTGTACAGCACCTGGAGGATCTTCGACTTGTCCGCGTAGATATACGCGTCCCGGTCGCAGGTAAAGGTGATCGTGTAGCCGTCGTGCGTCCGGAGCTTCGCGTAACGGTCGAGCGTCGAGCGCACCGTGTCCGTCAGGCAGATCGTCTCGCAGGAAAGCGTGCGGTTCCCGCCGCTCAGGCGCGACAGATCGAGGATGTCGTTTACGAGCGCCGTCAGGCGCTCTGTCTCGTCGATGATGATCTGCATGTTCTCCGGCGTCATCTCGCCGGGGATGTCCCGCATCACCTCGCTGTAGCCGGAGATCATCGTCAGCGGCGTACGCAGATCGTGGGAGATATTGGCGATCAGCTCCTTCTGCATGGAATCGAGCTGTGCGAGCTCGCCCGCGGCGTAGTTGAGCGCCTCGCCGAGCTGTGCCGTCTCCCGGCTCCCCGACTCCTCGAAATGCACGTCGTAGCTGCCGACCGCCAGCTTCTCCGCCTCGCGGCTCATCTGCACGACCGGACGCGCGATCCGGCCGGAGAGGAGCACCGCGAGAAGCGCCGCGAGCAGGATCAGGATCCCCGTGACGATGCCGAGCTGCACGCGGAGCGTGTCCGTCGTCGAGCCGACCGGCTCGATCTCCGCGTCGAGCACGATGAGCAGCGTCCGCCCGGCGTCCGTGTGCGCGAGGCACGCGGCGAGCAGCGACTCCGGCACCTCCGCCTCCGCGTCCTCACCGGCGAGGACGCTGTCGCGGATCCGTTCCGTATAGAACGACTCCCTGCTCGCGCCGGCATACAGGCGGTTCATCATCGTCTCCGAGGAAACGTTGTGGATGAGACAGCCGGCCAGGATATGCGACTGGGCGCGGCGCGAGGCGTACTGCCCGCTGATCTCGTAGACGGAAATGCAGATATTCGTATGCAGCGCCAGCCGGTCCGCCTCCTCCTGGAGACCGTCGCTGTCCGCACAGCGCGTCAGCACGGAGGCGACGCGCCGCAGCTCCTGCCGCCGGACCGATTCGTACATCGGCTTGAGGAGCACCGTCTGGAACAGCCAGAGAAGCGCGAGCATGAGAAGGATGAAGAGCGCGAAGGTCATAAAGATCTGCCCGCGCAGCGGCAGGGTGCGCAGACGCTTCCCCGCGGCAGAGCGCGCGTTCATAAGATCTTCCCCGTGTCGAAGCGGTAGCCTACGCCGCGCAGCGTGACGATATAGTCCGCGTATTTGCCGAGACTGCGGCGAAGAAGCTTGATGTGCGTGTCCAGCGTCCTGTCATCGCCGTAGTAGTCGTAGCCCCACACCTCGGAGAGAAGCTTCTCGCGGGAGAGCGCGATGTTGCGGTTCTTCAGCATATAGAAGAAAAGGTCGTATTCCTTCGGCGACATCTCCACCCGCACGCCGTCCGCGGTGACGATCCGCGCCGTCAGATCCGCCCTCAGCCCGCCGAGCGTGACCACCTCGTTCTGCGGCTGCGGCGGCTGCGGCTCCTCGGCGGCGCCGCGCACGCGCTTCATCACGGCGTCGACGCGGAGCATCAGCTCCTTCGGCGAGAAGGGCTTGACCACGTAGTCGTCGATCCCCAATTCAAATCCGTTGATCCGGTCGTACTCCTCGCCGCGCGCGCTGAGCATGATGATCGGGATCTTCGAAAACCGGCGGATCTCCCGGCAGGCGGAAAAGCCGTCCAGCTCCGGCATCATGATATCGATGATGAGGATGTCGTACCCGCCCTCGCGGCAGAGCCGCACCGCGTCGATGCCGTTGTCCGCTTCCGTCACGGTGTGCCCCTCGTAGGCGGCGTACTTTGCGATCAGACGGCGGATCATTTCCTCGTCGTCCACTACCAGAATGTGATACATGTCGTTCCCTCTCTCAGAATTCGGCAGCTTCCCCGTCCGGGATACACTTCACGGTCCGGCGGTCCCCCGCGACCTCGATCAGCCCGCCGACGTAGTATTCCGTCCCGTCCTCCCGCTTCACGGAAGGGATGGAACAGACCGCCGTCGGGAAGGCGGCGTCACGCTTCCCTTCCGCGTGGGGCGGAAGGATATACGCGCGGTGCATGTGCCCGCAGAGGAGCAGATCGATCCCCATCTCGGAAAGCAGCCGCGTCCACTCGTCGTACACGTCGTTCTCGATGTCGAACTGTCCCTTGTAGCGTTCGACGATCGGGATATGGCATACGGCGAGGCGGGTCCTTATGCCGGGAGCGGCGTATTCTTCCTCTTTGCGCTCGATGAGGGAATGCAGATACGCCGTCTCCCGCCGACGGTGCTCCGAGAAAAACACGGTACCGCCGTACTCGACGCTCCCGTCGTCCTTGTCTTCGCCGCAGTCGAGCACGAGCCCCCACAGCGACCCCTGCCGGAAGGAATAGAAGGTCTCGCGCCGTCCGTCCCGGCACGCCGTGGGGATATAGTCGAGCAGCTGCTGCGCGGCGTGGCCGCGGGTATCGTGGTTCCCGCGGGAATAGACGATCGGGCGCTCGCCCCGCGCCGCGCCGGCGGCGAGAACGAACGCGGTGCGAAAGTGATCCGTCGTGCGGCTGCTGTCGTTGATGTCGCCGTTGAGCACGATCAGATCGCATTCTCCCGTCTCCCGGTACAGCGCGAGCGGTCCCTCGGTCCGCGCGTGCGTATCCGCGAACTGGAAGATCCGGTACGTATCGCCTTCGAGCGGCGTAAAGACATATTCACGGCGTACCCGCTCCACGCCCTTCGGATAATACGGCGGCTTCTCCGCGTACTCCACGAAGACCACCGTGTACCGGCGCGCGCGGTCCAGCGCTTCTCCGGGGACCGGGATCTTGTGCACGTTCCCGTACCGGAGCACGCCGGCCTCCTCGTCCGTATACCGCACGCCGCCGATCTCGACCCAGCCGATCCCGGCGACGTCCGTGAAGAAGATGATCTGATAATCGTGCCCCACGACGAATACGCCGGGGTCGTATGGCATCGCCGCGATCTCAGCAGCGGCTGCGTTTTCCGTGTCCATATACTTTATCCCTCCCGATGAATGATCCTTTACTCCGTCCCCGCGGCAAACGCCGCCTGCACCGCGAAATACCGCAGTACGCCGTCGGCGATCCCGTCAGCGGCGCGCTGCGCGCCGCCGTTCAGCATGAATTCATACTCCTCCGCGTTCGTCATGAAGCCGATCTCGATGAGCGCGGAGGGAAATTTCGGATTCCGGCAGAGGGCGAGCTTCTGCCGGGACGTGGTCAGTTTCGGACGGCTGAGCGCGGAAGCGACGGACTGCGCGAGGCAGTCCGCGAGCAGTTCCCCGCCGTCCGCCCACCAGAGCCCGAGCGTCCCGCGGACGAAGCGGACGTCCGCCGTGTAATCGAGCGAATTGTGATGCAGCGAGATCGCCAGATCCGGCCGCAGGCCGATCAGCCGCTCGACCCGTTCCATGATCGGCACGGTACTGTCGTCCTCGCGCGTCAGGATGACCTCGGCGCCGAGCGCGCGCAGCGCGTCCGCCGCCGCCAGTGTGACGGCGAGATTGAGATCCTTTTCGTCCTGCGCCTCCTGTTCCGTGTGGAGCGGACCGCGCGCGCCGCTGTCCGCGCCGCCGTGTCCGGCGTCGAGCACGACGGTCACCCCGGCGAGCGGCGTCTCCGTGGCGGGCAGACCGCGCGGACAGCGCAGGAGCACCGTCGCCCCCTCCTCGCCGTATACGAAATCAAAACCGTAAAAATTCACCGGATCCTTGAGCTCGAAGCGGTACCGGACGCAGTTGTCCTTCGGCGGGTACAGGATCCCGACAGAAGAAAAAAGCGGGTTGTCCTCCATCTCCGGCTCCGTCGGCGCGCTCGCCGCGTTCACGTTGTACAGCGTCAGCTCGAACGCACCGTCACGGAGCGTCCCGTTGTGGGGCACGTTCCCGCTCAGTCCGAGACGGATGGCCACGTCCGTCCCTTCGCGCACCGCGCGTACCGAGGAGATCTCCGCGACGGGGATCTCCGTCCCCGGCGGCAGTTCCTCGCAGTCCTTCTCATAGACGTAGCCGCCGACGCGCAAAAGATACATGCCGTTTCCCTGCCATACGGCGTAATCCGTCATCCCGGCGGACTGTACGGAAAAGTCGTCGTAATAGTAGGTGTTCAGTCCCAGTTTCAGTTCCGCGTCGTCCGCCGTCACGCGGATCGGGAGCACGGCGCCCTCACCGCGCACGCGCACGAGCGGACCGTCCGCCTCGGCGGCAGTCTCGCCGAGTACGGCAAAAACGCGGAGCTGTCCGAGCGACAAAATCTCCCCCGGCTCCGCCGTCGGAAGCGTGCAGCTCCCCGTATACGTCGCCGCCGTCCAGACGCCGCCGGATCCGCCGACGGACGATTGCCGCATCGCGACGGCCTGTCCGCCGACAACGGCGGTGACGGCGGCGCCGGCGGGCGCGCGGCAGGTGACGGTCAGCGTGCTCCCGCTTTCCTTCAGCAGATCCTGCGCGGGAGAAAGCGCCTCGACGGCGAAAACGTCCATGCCGCCGTCGGCGGGCGCCGCCGCCCCGGAGGGCGCCGTGCCGCCGTAGACCGTATGCGCATAGGCTTCCCCGTCCTGTTCGAAAACAAACGTATTCTCTCCGGCGGAGAGCGGCACGTACACGGAGAAATATCCCCCGCGCGTCCGGCTGACCTTCTCGCCGTTCAGCGTCAAAGGCTTGTCCGGGGAGGACGAGCCGAGCAGATACGTCGCCGTACCGTTCACGTACGTGCCGGCCGGCGGCGAGCTGACGGATACGCCCATGCCCGTCGGCGACGGATCGGCGTACAGGATCGACACGTCGTACAGCCCGCACAGCTCCGTGCGCAGATCGTGGCTGTTGCGGCGGATCTCGTCATAGCCGTAGAAAATGCTGCCGCGGTAGGTCAGCTCGCTGCGCGCGTAGCGCACCTGCTCGGAGATCTCGCCGTCCGGATCCGTCCACTCGTCGTAATTGTACGCGCCGTGAGATATGTACAGCTGCACGCCGGTCCCGTCGAGCACCCGGTTCCACCAGCGCACGAGCTCGTCATACGGCGCGACCTGCGTCGTGAACCGCCAGTAGATCTGCGGCGCGAGGAAATCGACGTATCCTCCCTCCGCCCACGCGACCGGATCGCAGTAGATGGCGGAATAGGACTGGAGCCCGCGCGTGGCGGAGCCGCCGTTCTTGCCGTTGTCGTTCTGCCAGATCCCGAACGGAGCGACGCCGAAGGCTACGTCCTCTCCGGCCGCCTTGACCGCGTCGAAACAGGCGCGGATCAGCTCGTTCACGTTGTTCCGCCGCCAGTCGGCGAGCGTCATCCCGCCGCCGAAGCGCGCGTAGGTGTCGGCGTCGTCGAACGCCGCCGTCCCGCCCGATGCGTCCGTGACCGGATACGGATAGAAATAATCGTCGAAAAGGATCCCGTCCACGTCATAGTTCGCCGCGATCTCGCCGACGCCCGCCGCGACGTATTCCCGCACCGCCTCGATGCCCGGATCCAGATACAGCCTGCCGTCCGCGTAGGCGACCGTCCATTCCGGATGCATGCGGGCGGGGCTGTTCTCCGGCAGCGCGTCGACGTCCGTCTGCGGACGGGAGGCGGAGCCGGTCGTCACGCGCAGCGGATTGACCCAGGCGTACACGCGGACGTTCCGGTGATGCGCCGCGTCGACAAGATAGCCGAGCGCGTCGAGCGTGAGCGTGCGCGAGGAGGAGAGCACGGAGGAGACGGGAAAGAGCGCGGAAGCGTACAGCGCGTCGCACGTCGGACGCACCTGAAAAAAGACGGCGTTCAGTCCGGCGGCGGCGGCGTTGTCCAGGATATCGTCGAGCTCCGCGCGCAGAGCCGCCGCGGTAAGATCCGGCTTTGAAGGAAAGTCGATATTCGCGGCGGACGCGATATACACGCCGCGCATCTCGCTCGACGGGTCGATGAGGGACATCATGCGCACGTCCGCGCGTCCGGACGGCATGGGAGAAAGGAGCGCGTCTCCGCCCTCCTCCCGCCGTCCCGCGCAGCCCGCGAGCAGAAGAAGGCAGAGCCCCGCGACAAGCAGCCGGACCGCCGTCCGTCGTTTCATCCTCTTCCCCTGCCTTTCCTTTTCGTTCCGATGCGGACGTTCCAATCTATGCCTGACCAAAGAAAAATATGTCTCCGGCACGTCCGCGGTCTCTTCTATCATGATACCACATTTTTCGGCAAAATCAAGCATGTGCGTGTAAATAATCGTCGATTCCCGCCCGGATCTTCTTTTTTTGAGATTCTCTCTATCTTTTCCGCCCCGTTTATGCTATAATGTAGGCAAGAAAGAGTGCCCTCGCGGCGCACACCATAGGAAAGCGGAACATAATCATGAAACTGATCGAGATCCTGAAAAAGCCCGCGCTCTCCCTCTCCTTCGAGGTCTTCCCGCCGAAGACGGATTCCGCCTTCGACAGCGTCCGGCACGCGACGGAGGAGATCGCGCGGCTCGCGCCCTCCTTCATCAGCGTCACCTACGGCGCGGGGGGAGGCACGAGCCAATATACGCTGGACATCGCGCGCAACATCATGGAGCGCTACGGCGTGCCGACGCTGGCGCATCTGACCTGCGTCTCCTCGACGCGCGCAACGGTCCGCGAGAAGATCCGCGCCATGAAGGAAGCGGGGATCGAGAACGTCATGGCGCTCCGCGGCGACATCCCGGCGTCCATGGAGAACAGCGACCGCAGTCTGTGGGACTATCACCACGCCGTCGAGCTCGTGCGCGAACTGCGGGAGAGCGGCGCCGGTTTCTGCATCGGCGGAGCGTGCTATCCGGAGGTGCATCCGGAGAGCCCGAACCAAAAGGAGGACATCCGCCGCCTGAAAGAAAAAGTGGAGGCGGGATGCGAATTTCTGACGACGCAGATGTTCTTCGACAACGCCCTGTTGTACAACTTCTTATACAAGATCCGGGAAGCAGGCATCACCGTTCCCGTCGTCCCCGGCGTCATGCCGATCACGAACGGGACGCAGGTCGCCCGTGCGATCAGCCTCTCCGGCTCCTTCATGCCGCAGCGCTTCAAGAGCCTCGTCGACCGCTTCGGCGACGATCCCGCCGCCATGAAGCAGGCTGGGATCGCCTATGCGACGGATCAGATCATCGACCTGTACGCCAACAACGTCACGCACGTGCACGTATATTCCATGAACAAGCCGGACGTCGCCGCGCGCATCTGCGCGAACCTCTCCGACATCCTCGGGAAATGAGCGGCGTACCCGTCTCCGTGCGCGTCTGCGACGCGCCGCCGCTCTCCCGCGGGGAGATCCGGCGCTATATGGGACAGCCGGTACGCGACGCGGAAACGGACGCGCTGCTCGAGGAATGCCTCGCGCGCTCCCTCGGCGTCCTCACGTACCGCGTCTGCTTCGCGCACTGTCCGCTCGCCGCCTCCGGGGACACGCTTTCCCTCGGCTTCGCCGAGGTACAAAGCGCGGACCTGGCGAGGCATCTCGACGGATGCGCGTCCGTCCTCGTATTCGCCGCGACGCTCGGCGTCGGGCTCGACCGGCTGATCCTGCGGGAGAGCCGCCGCTCCCCCGCGCACGCGCTCTGCCTGCAGGCGATCGGCACGGAACGGATCGAGGCGCTCGCGGATCGCTTCTGCGCGGACGAGGCGGCGCGCCTCGGCCCGCTTCGCCCCCGCTACAGTCCCGGTTACGGGGATCTTCCGCTGTCGTTCCAGACGGAGATCTTCCGTGCGCTCGACTGTCCGCGCCGCATCGGGCTGACGCTGACGGAAAGTTTGCTCATGTCGCCCACAAAATCCGTGACCGCCGTCGTCGGCGTCGAATCCGGGAGGGACTCATGGATCTGAGAGAGTATATGAAGGACCGTCTGCTCCGCCTCGACGGTGGGACGGGAACGATGCTGCAAAAAGAAGGACTTCTGCCCGGCGAGGCGCCGGAGAAGTGGAACCTGTCCCATCCGGACCGGGTCCGCGCCCTGCACCGCGCGTACTACGACGCCGGGAGCGACGTCGTCACCGCCAATACCTTCGGCGCGAACCTGCTCCATTTCTCCCACGCGGAGCTCGATTCCGTGATCTGTGCCGCGATGGAGAACGCCGCGCTCGCGCGGGAGGACGCCGGAGGAGGAGACCGTTTCATCGCGCTCGATATCGGTCCGAGCGGGCGTCTTCTGCGCCCGCTCGGCGACCTCGATTTCGAGGACGCCGTGCGCCTTTTCGCCGCGAGCATCCGCATCGGCGTCCGCCGCGGCGCCGATCTGATCCTGATCGAGACGATGAGCGACAGTTACGAGACGAAGGCGGCGCTCCTCGCCGCCCGTGAGAACTGCGATCTTCCCGTCTTCGTGACGAACGTCTACGGCGAGGACGGCCGCCTGACGACCGGCGCCTCCCCCGCCGCCATGACGGCGCTCCTCGAGGGGATGCACGCCGACGCGATCGGCGTGAACTGTTCGCTCGGTCCGCGCGCGCTCCGTCCCGTCGTCCGGGAACTCCTTCGCTGCGCCTCCGTCCCCGTTATCTGCAAACCGAACGCCGGACTGCCGCAGCTGTGCGGCACGGAAACCGTCTACGACGTGACGGCCGAGCAGTTCGCCGCCGACATGGCGGACATGGTGAAAGACGGCGTGCGGATCGTCGGCGGCTGCTGCGGCACGACGCCGGAATTCATCCGCCGCCTTACGGAGGCGACGTCGTCTCTCACGCCGCTCCCCGTCGTGCCGAAGGATATCCGCTGCGCGTCCTCCGGCACGCACGCTGTCGTCTTCGGCGGCGAACCCGTCCTCATCGGCGAGCGGATCAATCCGACGGGCAAAAAGCGCTTCAAGGAAGCGCTCCGCGCGGGCGACATCGACTATATGCTCCGGGAAGGGATCCGCCAGCAGGAATGCGGCGTGCACGCGCTGGACGTGAACGTCGGTCTTCCGGAGCTCTGCGAGGAAGAGATGCTGCCGCGCGCCGTGTGCGAGCTGCAGGCCGTCACGGACCTCCCGCTCCAGATCGACTCCTCCTCGCCCGCCGCGATGGGACGCGCCATGCGTCTGTACAACGGCAAGCCGATCGTGAACTCCGTGAACGGCAAGGAGACCTCCATGCGCGAGGTCTTTCCGCTGCTGCGCAAATACGGCGGGGTCGCCGTGGCACTGACGCTCGACGAGAAAGGGATCCCCGACACCGCCGAGGGACGGCTGCGGATCGCCGAGAAGATCGTGGACCGTGCGGCGCTGTACGGAATCGCGCCGAAGGATCTGATCTTCGACCCCCTCGCCATGACGATCAGCGCGGACGCGCACGCCGCCGCCGTGACGCTCGAAACGGTGCGCCTGCTGCGCGATCGGCTCGGCGTCTCCGTCTCTCTCGGGATCTCCAACGTCTCCTTCGGGCTCCCGTCCCGCGACACCGTGAACGCCGTCTTCTTTGCCGCCGCGCTCGCCTGCGGACTGAGCGCCGCGATCCTCAATCCGTACTCCGATGAAATGATGCGCACCTACCGTACCTGGCGCGCGCTCGCCGGGCTCGACCCGGACTGCGCGCAGTACATCGAGATGGCGTCGCGCGCGCCGGATCCGACTCCCGCCGTCCCCGCGCCGGCGTCCGCTCCCGCGCCGCGGGCCGAAGACGGGGGGGAGAGTTCGCCGCTGCGGGACGCGATCCGTCATGGACGGCGCGAACAGGCGGCGGCGCTGACGGACGAGCTTCTCAAAACGGAAGCGCCGCTCTCGATCATCGAGGGGGAGATCATCCCGGCGCTCGACGCGGTGGGCCGCGGCTTTGAGGCGAAGACCGTCTTCCTCCCGCAGCTCCTCATGAGCGCGGAAGCGGCGCAGAACGCCTTCGGGCGCATCCGGGACGCGATGTCCGGCCATGCGGAGCCGACGCGGATGCGCGTCGTGCTCGCCACGGTGCACGGCGACATCCACGACATCGGCAAGAACATCGTGCGGCTCCTGCTCGAGAATTACGGCTTCGCGGTCACGGACCTCGGGCGGGACGTCCCGCCGCAGCGCGTTCTGGACGCCGCGCGGGAGACCGGCGCGCCGCTCGTCGGGCTGAGTGCCCTCATGACGACGACCGTTCCGGCGATGGAGGAGACGATCCGGCTGCTTCATGCACAGCTGCCCGGCGTCCGCGTCGTCGTCGGCGGCGCGGTGCTGACACAGGAATACGCCGATCAGATCGGCGCCGATCACTATGCGCGCGACGCGATGGAGACCGTCCGCTACGCGGAATCCGTCGCCGCCGGACTCACGAACTGACATACGTACAAGGAGGATCCACCCATGCTGAAAGAAAACGTGCCCGCGCCCGATTTCTCGCTGTCCGACAAGGACGGACAGACCGTCTCCCTCTCCGACTTCCGCGGAAAGCGCTTCGTCCTCTACTTCTACCCGAAGGACTCCACCTCCGGCTGCACGCGGCAGGCGTGCGCGTACGCGGGACTGTGGGCGCGGTACAAGGCGCTCGGCGTGCCCGTCGTCGGGATCAGCCGCGACAGCGCGGCGTCCCACCGGAAATTCGCCGAGACGAACAGGCTCCCCTTTCTGCTTCTGAGCGATCCGGAACTGACGGCGATCCGCGCCTACGACGTCTGGAAGGAAAAGAAACAATACGGGAAGGTCTCGATGGGCGTCGTCCGCACGACGTACGTCGTCGGCCCGGAAGGGACCATCGAATGGGCGCGCGAAAAGGTCAAGCCGGACACGGACGCCGAGGAAGTACTCGCGTTCCTCACGGCGCGCACCGCGCGGTAAGTCGGACAAATACAGCGGCAGCCCCCGATGACGGGGGCTGCCGTTTTTTATTTTTGTTTTCGCACGGTTCAGTTTTCCGGCGCCGTTCCGTATTTCCCGATCCCGGCGATCGTCCCGAGGATCTCCCGCCAGATCTCCTCCCGACCGGTCTCGTTCAGGATCTCGTGCCGCATTCCGGGACAGAGCTTCGCCGTGACACAGCGGTATCCCATGTCGGAGAGGAAGCGCGCCGCGCCGTTGAAGCGGCGGCGGCTGGTCATCACCGGATCGTCCTCGCCGGAGAAGAAGCAGATCGGCATCTCCGGCCGCCGGACGTTCCAGCGCTTCGGCTGATACGCCCGCTTCAGAAGCGCGTACAGCGTCTCATAGCCGTTCAGCGTGAAACGGAAGCCGCACGCCGGATCCGCCGCATACGCGCGCCGGTTCTCCTCATTGACGGAAAGCCATGCGTTCGGGTCCGTCTCCTCCGGGAACGCGGCGGAAAACGGGGAAAGCGAAATGGAATCGAGCAGCCCGGAACGCGCGCGTCCGCCGCGGAAAAGCGACAGGATCCGCACGAGCGCCAGCCCGCCGTTCACCGCGGGATAGGCGGAGATCTCGCCCAGGAGGATCAGCCCGTCCAGCTTTTCGTCGTGTCCGGCGGCATACGCCCGCGCGACGAGCGTTCCCATGCTGTGGCCGAGCAAAATGAACGGCGCGTCCGGGTACCGGCGGCGCAGCACGCCGCCGACCTGATCCGTGTCGCTGAGCACGCCCTCGACGGCGTTTTCCCCGAAGTATCCGTAGTTTTTCTCTCCCGCCGTCTCGCCGTGCCCGCGCATATCGTGGATGATGACGGCGCCGCCCGCCTCGGCGAGATACGTCATGAACGGTTCGTAGCGCAGTCTGTGCTCCGCCATCCCGTGCGCGATCTGGACGCAGAAGCGCACCTCGGGCGGAATGATCTCCGTCACGGCGAGGCGCGTACCGTCCAGAACGCTCTGCAGCGTATACGAATCCTTTTCCATTCCGTTCTTTCGTCCCTCTTATCCTTCGTGCTCTTCCGTCAGCGTCGTGAACTTCGTGTACTGGCCGAACCACGCCATCTTCACGTTGCCCGTGGAGCCGTGGCGGTTCTTGGCGATGATGACCTCCGCGGTGCTCTGCGGTCCGCCCTCTTCCGATTTGTAATACTCGTCGCGGTACAGAAAGAGCACGATGTCCGCGTCCTGCTCGATCGCGCCGGAGTCACGCAGATCGGACAGCATCGGCCGCTTGTCCGTGCGGGATTCCGGTCCGCGGGAGAGCTGTGCGCAGCAGATCACCGGGACCTGCAGTTCCTTGGCAAGGAGCTTCAGCCCGCGCGAGATCTCCGCCACCTCCTGCACGCGGTTGTCGATACGGCGGTCGCTCTGCATGAGCTGCAGATAATCGATCACCACGAGTCCGAGATCGCGGACGCGGCGCAGCTTCGCCTTCATGCCCGTCACCGTGATCCCCGTCGTATCGTCGATGAGGAGCTGGCATTCCGACAGATGGGAGGCGGCGTGCGCCAGTTTCGTCCAGTCCTCGTCCGACAGCTCGCCGGAGCGGAGACGGTAGGAATCGATCAGCGCCTCGCTGGACAACACTCTCGTCACGAGCTGCTCCGCCGACATCTCAAGCGAAAAGACGCATACCGCCTTCTTCGTCGCTGCGGCGGCGTAGGTGGCGAGGTTCATGGCGAAGCTCGTCTTGCCCATGCCCGGCCGCGCGCCGATGAGGACGAGATCCGTCTTTCCCAGTCCGACGAGCACGCGGTCGAGCCCGGAAAAGCCGGTCGGCATCCCGAGCACCTCCGCTTTGTTCTCGACGACCTGATGCAGCCGGTCGTACACCTGGACGAGCGCGTCGCGGATATGGATGAAATTCTTGTTTTCGTGTCCCTCGGCGACGGAGAAGATCTTCTGCTCCGCCATCTCCACGAGATGCGGGACGTCGTCCTGCTCGCCGTAGGCAGCCTCGGAGATCTCCTCGGAGGCGCGGATCAGCGCGCGCAGGATGCTCTTGTCGCGCACGATCTCCGCGTAGTCCTTGACGTTGGACACGCTCGGAACGATCTCCGAGATGAGGCGGATATAGTCCTTGCCTCCCGCCTCGTCGTACACGCCGTTCTTTACGAGCTCGTCGAGCAGCGTGACCGGATCGATCGTCCGGCTGCGCAGATACATGCCCTGCATCGTGCGGAAGAGCTCCTGATGCTCCTCCAGCTGGAAATCCTCCGCGTCGAGGACTCCCGCCAGCCGGTCCATGCAGGACGGATCGATCAGCACCGCGCCGAGCACGGACTGTTCCGCTTCAAGGGAAAACGGCATCCGCCGGCTCAATTCACCGTTCATCGCCGCTCACGCTTTTTCCACGATCAGATGGAACTTCCCGCTGATCTCCGGATAGAGGCGGATCTCCACGTCATAGGCGCCGAACGCCTTGATGCTCCCGTCAAGCAGCAGTTTCCGGCGATCCACGGAGATCCCGTGCTGCGCTTCGAGCGCCTCGGCGATGTCCTTCGCCGTGACCGCGCCGTACAGACGGCCGTCGTCGCCGCCTGCCTGCGCCGTCAGGCGGACGGTGATCTCGGAAAGCTTCTGCGCCGTCTCAAGGGCGGCGGCTTTCTCCGTCTCCGCCTTGTGTACGCGCGCCGCCTCTTTCGTCTTCAGTTCGTTGAGGATCCGGGCGTCCGCCTCCGTGGCGAGACCGCGCGGAAAGAGATAATTCCGCGCATACCCGTCGGAGACGTTGATGAGGTCTCCCTTCTTTCCCTGGCTCTTTACGTCTTGGAGCAATACGACTTTCATTCTTTTATTCCATCCTTTCTTTTTCTGTCGTCACGCGGGCGCGTCGTTCCCGTTCACTGCGCCGCTTTGTCCGGGGCGGGCATCTCCGTCCCGTCGAGATACGAATCGATGGCGCTCTTGAGCAACAGCAGAGCCCCCTGCACCGTCGTTCCCTCCACCTGCGCACCCGCCGCGTCGAAGTGACCGCCGCCGCGCAGCTTCTCGAGGATCACCTGCACGTTGATCGTGTCGGAGGAGCGGGCGGAAATGTGGACGACGTCGCCGATGCGCACGAGCGCGAAGGACGCCTGCACACCCGCTACGGTCAGCAGCTTGTCCGCCGCCTTCGCCGCCGTGACGCGGTCTCCCGCATCGCCGTCGCCGTCGCCGAGGGCGATCGCCGTCACGCCGCGGTAGATCACGACGTTCGAGTGGAACTTCGCCTCCCGGATAAAGTCCTCCAGATCGGTGCGGAAGAGGTTCTGCGTCTCCGCGGGCGACGCGCCGCGGTCCCGCAGGTACAGCGCCGCACCGAAGGTGCGCGTGCCGGTATTCTTCGTGAACTGCTTCGTATCGACCAGGATGCCGGCGAGCATCAGATTCGCCTCGTCCGGCAGAAGCATGCCGTCCGGCAGCGCCTGCTCGAGCATCTCGGCGACGAGTTCGCAGCACGCGGAAGCGGAAGGCTCGATATACGAAATGAGCGGCTCGCGGGCGAACTCCGCCGTCTTGCGGTGATGGTCGATCAGGACGACGTTGTCCACGTTCTCCGCCAGCTCCGGATTCTCGAAGATGGCGGGATTGTTGACGTCCACGATCACGAGCAGCGAGTTCGCGTCGACGAGTTCGAGCGACTCGCGCGTATCGACGAGCACATCCGCGTAATCGGGCACGCCGGCGAGCAGCGCCCGGCAGCCGGCCAGGTTCGGATCCTGGAGATCGGTGACGATGTTGACCTTCGCACCGCAGAACATGGCGAGGCGCGCGATGCCGACCGAGGCGCCGAAGGCGTCGAAATCCGCGTAGCGGTGCCCCATCACGATCACGTTGGACGCGCGGGAAATGTGCATGATGAGTTCGTTGGCGATCACGCGGGCGCGGACCTTCGTCCGCTTCTGCACCGTCTTGCTCCTGCCGCCGTAGAACTCGATCCCGTTCTCCCCCTTCACGACGACCTGGTCGCCGCCGCGCTGGAGCGCCATATCGAGGGCGGTGGCCGCCGCGCGTTCCTTCTCGTCGAAATCGCCGCGGATCCCGGCGACACCGATGGAAACGGTGACCGGCAGTTTCCCGTCGCCGACGCGGATGTCGCGGATACGGTCGAGAACGTCGAACTTCCGCACGATGCAGTCGTCGAGATGGCGCGCCTCAAAGACGAACAGATACCGATCGCGCTCGTATTCCTTGAGGATCCCGTCCGTCTGCGCCGCCCAGTCGCGGAGCACGCTCTCGATCTGCACGGCGACGGGGCGGAATTTCTCCTGCTCGTACTGGAGCATGTCGTCCAGATTGTCGATGAGGATATAGGCGACGACCGCCTCGCTCTGCGCGAGCTGCACGTACAGCCGCTCCGTCTCCGTGACGTCCGTCATGGAGAGCAGGCAGAATTCCCGTTCCTTCACGCTGAAGCGGTACGGCTGGCAGCGGAAGGAGGATTCTCCGATGCGTACCGCGGCGCCCTCCCCTTCGTTCTCCGAAAGGATGGAAGCGAGCGTCCGGCTGAGAAAATCGCTCACCGGGTGCCCGTACAGCTGGGTATGGAGCGGACTGACGTCCGAAAGCGCGCGGTTATACCAGATCACGCGCTCCTGTTCGATATCGCAGATGAACGCCGGGGCGCTCTGGTGCATGACCGTCTCGACCATGATGTTGCCGAGCAGCGGCGATAGCGTCTGCCCGTCGGCGCCGTGCGGTCCGCGCCGGTCGGCGTACCGGAAGATCAAGACGGACGCCGCGAGGAGCAGAGCGAGCGCCGCCGCGCCGAGGATCCACAGGGGAATATCCGTCAGCGTCCCTAAAACGGCGACGAGCACGATCAGCACGGCTGCCGCCGCGCCGATCAGCAGGCCGTTCCCGTAGCGGCCGGAGAGCGAGACCGTATTTTTGGATTTCGATTTCGGCATGTGATTCCTTTCCCGCCCGCGTCAGGATCCCGTCCCGCGGGAGCGTCGAAATACGAGGAAGACGCCGCAGAAGGCGGCGGCGGTAAAAAACCAGTACGTTTCAAAGAGAGCGAACATCACGGCGAGGAACACCACGCCGAGCCGGGCGAACGATCCGAGCCGCTCCGACGCACGCAGACGGCGGATGCCCGCGGCGAGCGCGTCAAGCGCCAGCGGCCACGTCAGGATCAGTGAAAGATTGGAGAACGCGACGTACAGCGGCTCCGTCTTCTGCCTCACGGAAAAGAGCAGCGCGAGAAGGCGCGACGCCGCGAACAGCACGGCGCACACGCGGCTCGCCTCCGTCCGCCATCCCCGGGGAAAGAAGACCTCCTCCGCGCCGAGCACGGCGACGATCCGATAAAGCAGCGCGCAGACGGCGAAAGCGGACAAAAACAGAAAACTGAGGACCATCGCGGGCATCAGCGTGACGCCGTAGTCCCACAGCGCCTCGGCGCTCTCCGGCGACAGGACGGAAAGCGTCCCCTCGGCGGTCTCGACCGTCCAGCTCTGTGCCGCTTCCAGAAAGGAAAGACGCATCTGCGTCAGAACCGTTTCCGGAGACTGATCGTTCACAAAGAGCCATACGGCGGCGGCGCCCGCCGCGCCGACGGCGCCG
>JAEEGL012577771.1_pt1 | contig 31795 bp, 28 predicted proteins | sample 9134231 | NCBI WGS metagenome assembly JAEEGL01 (sample SAMN16246548, study PRJNA631951) | gut metagenome | biome: gut microbiome; feature: rumen; material: fiber-attached | host: Bos | place: Iran: Karaj | collected 2018-10 | reverse complement strand
GCAATTGTTCAATGAATTCTACGCTTTTCTGGAGGAGAACAACCTGATCTTGCATGAGGGCACCATGATAGACGGGAGCTTCGTGGAGGCACCGCGCCAGCACAACACACGCGAAGAGAACAAAATAACCAAGGAAGACAGGGACGGTTTTTAACACCCTGACAAACCTGGTCTACAACCTGTGCCGGTACGAGCAAGCAATGCGTCTTGGAATGAATTAACTAACCAAAAAAAGCAAATGGTTGAATCAACTAAAAAGATTTATCAACAAGCTGCAACCTTTTGGACTTTTTGTGTCCTATGAATAGATAAAAGAATTAATTTTGCAGCGTTGTTTGCTTATCTTGATGTTTAACAGACTTCGCACCAAGTTCGGAGGCAACGCGAAGAAGTAAAAAATAGAAGTCCCCTTAATAAAGTGTTATCCGGAACATACTCAATCATAAACATGCAGTATTTGGAAAATGATTTCAAACACCATTTTGATGGTTATGAAAACATCACAATAACAAAAGAGGGGCAGACTGATTTATACGGATCCATAAAACGCATAAATTGAAATTATGAATAATTCCTATTATCTAAGAATCGTCACTACGCTCTGTCTATATTTATTCTCAACGAGGTTATGTGGTCAGAGTTATTACATAGAACAACTTCAACATAATACATTTGTGACAGATAGTGATTGCTTTTCGGCAAAAGCCATTGATGAGGATAGGATTGGATATGTTTTTTGTATAGATCATATTTATTATAGTGATAAAGTCGTTGATCCGACAAATGTTATGTTCAGGGTAGATTTTGAAATGAAGTTGAACAACACATGTAGTGTTGACACTATACTGTTGAAGAATGCGAGCATCTTTTCTATTGACAAATCCATTGTTTTTACAAAATCTGACATAGAAAACTATGATTTCTACCTTGAAGCCTTGGCAATCATTCTTAAACAAAGTAATTATTGTTATTTTTTTGAAAAGGCACACAAATTTGAGCGACCATTATGTATTACTGAATCTTTTTTCATTCCAATTACATTTTTACCTCAAGACACAATTCGTTGATTTAATGTCAAAGTGTCAGGATCCCTTTTTTTATCTTCGCCCCATCAAAAATCTGCTATGCCCACAACCCTCACATATAGCCCACCGCCCCCGCAGAATTCCGCAGAATGTCTGCGCCCATATCCGTGCGATTCGCGCGATCCGCGGAGCCATGTCCCGCCCCTGAAGGGGCTTCGGAAACCCCGCACAGCCGCCGTTTTCTACCGAGCTTCTGTCCCTGCGGGACTAGGTGGTCACGGGATGTTGACGTCCTACCGGGCGTTGTCCCCCGCAGCGGACCGGCAAAACCGTTCTTTCAAGGCCTTGTCCGGCAAGGGATCCGCCCCGGCACCCCCACCGCCATTCCGCCACACCCCCAACCATCCGTAGCTACGGCAGGCAGCACCCGTGTGGCGGAATCCCGGACAACACCCACACCGTGACGGAACTTTCACCTTCTCCGCCAAGGAAAAGGACTTCGCGTAACCCTATGCCCTGATCTTGGCAAAATGATCGAGATAATGATTGAGTGCAGAAAGTTCGGTCAGGTTGGAATCAAGGAATGCCTTGCAGAAAAGTTCCCTGAATCGACAGATTTCTTTCAGAAGAGAATGTCGATTTGGAGAATTGCGTCGACCGTAAGCGATGGTGAGATCCACGAGTTCCTGCATACGTTCGAAAGCACGTTCGGCGTTGTCGTTGCGGCCTTTGGCAAGCCATTTTGTGGCACGGTAACTTTCACTTCCGATGTTTGCCATTTGTTGGGCCAACGTCATGTCGGCCCAAGCACCGTTGCTGAGGTTTTCGTGCTGCATGGTTATTCAATGTATTTGGAAACAATTTTTCTGATTTGCCCACGCACACTTTCGTTTTCAACGTCTCTGCTGCGGTTTCCTTGCCAAGAGCGGATGTTGATAAGAGAATCGAATTCAATGAAATCATCGCCAGTTTCGTCAGGATAGAGGTTGAAGCCCCAAAGACAATCCTGTTCAGAACCATTTTCAAGCAACATGGATTCAAGGTCGGCATGTAGTTCAGCATCAACAGCCAACAGATTTTGTTTAACATCGGCGACACATTTGATCATGTCAACGAATGTGTTGGCTGCCAATGTTTTGAGTTGCTCTCTTGTGATTTTCTGTCGAAGAATCTGCATAAGTCAAATATTTTTGCAAAAATATAAAAAATCCTGAAGTTGCATTGATCTTGTATATGATATTTTTGCATTTTCGCCCATCAAGATTGCCGATGAACCGCCGCCAACCATACCGCCAGAAATCGATGAATCCCCATCCTGGGATTTCGCCCGCGAACTAAAGCGTCTCGGGCTATTGGTATGCGTCCTCTACCGTGGATGGCGGGTATTTGAACCGACTATAAAGGAACAAATGCTAATTCTGACTAATTGTATGCCACAAAAAAAAAGAAAAAATGCTATTTTTGCAATTGGAAATAACTCACAAAAAATAGTGGATTTAGAGTCTAAACAATAAAGAATGACCGATGACACTTTTGAACAAATTTCACAAGGAGGCGGTGTTGAGGAAACTGCGGAAAATCGCAGAATCCGTGAAGTCGCCGATGAACTCCGCCGACGCTGCCAATTACATGAGGCGCAATCTCGAAGCGGCGAAGAAAATGTAATTGTGTTTGAAACGGAACAACGCATCACCGAGCAGTATGCCAGAGAAAATGGTCTTTGGCTGCCATTTGCTGATATTTCAAGTTTAGGTGTTCCAGGCTCGAGCGGGAACGAAAACGACTTGTATGTTTCAGAAGATATTGTGTTCAAAGTGAACAATCTGTTGAATCAATCACTTATTCCATCATAGACACTCATTTTATTGAATTGCAAACCTTAAATTTGCCGCCGCAAAAACAAACAAAAAATACAAAATTATTGCTATCTGCTAAAAACAAAAATAAATGAGACCACAACCCTCAAACTTGTTTGGGCGATTCCGATTGACAGCTCCAAGCCATTTCGCAGACGAGCGCACGCGAAAATTTTAGCAGACACCAATACGTAAATATTATATATTTGCAGCGAGAAATATGGTAAATAAAGGGGAAATCTATGCATGGCCTACTGGGTTCAGAAGGTTTTAGATTACAAACAGTTATAAATCACCCCAGCCTTATAAACCTTCATGTTTGAACATGGAGGAATAGGAGTGTTTCGTTATAAAGATTGATCAGATGAAAATAGCAGATTGCAAAATTGTTGAGCTTCCAAAAATTTTGGATGCCAGAGGAAATCTATCCTTTGCAGAGCAGAACAAACAAATCCCCTTTGAAATTAAACGCACCTACTGGATTTACGATGTGCCAGGTGGAGAATCTCGGGGTGGGCATGCTTTCCGAGAGAATCAAGAGTTTGTGATTGCTCTTTCAGGAGCATTCGATGTTGTGGTTGACGATGGGGAGCAAAAGAAAACGTTTACACTTAATCGCTCATATTATGGATTGTATATTCCTAAGGGCTTGTGGCGCACTATGGAGAATTTTTCCACCAACTCATTGGCCTTGGAATTTGGGTCCATACATTATGATGAACAAGACTATATTCGTGATTACGGTGACTTCATAAAACTGAAAAAAGATGGAAAAATATAGTGTTTTCGATTGCACAATAGTCGAGCTTGATAAGCACCACGAAGACCGAAGAGGAAATCTTTCGGTTGTGGAGAATGGCGTCACCTTACCGTTCGAAGTGAAACGAGTATATTACCTTTACGACGTGCCTGGCGGAGAAAACCGAGGTGCTCATGCACACAAGGGGCTTAGCCAATTGATTATTGCCGCTTCTGGTTCATTCACAGTAACATTGGACGATGGCAAATGTAAACGCTCGTTCTTTTTGAACAGGCCCTATCAAGGATTATATGTAAAACCTGGGCTTTGGCGTGATTTGGAAGATTTTTCATCTGGAGCTGTTTGCTTGGTGTTGGTCTCTGAGATTTATCAAGCTAAGGATTATATTAGAGATTATAATGAATTTTTGAAATTCAGGAAGAATGACTAATAATAATGTTACGATATTGATATTGACATGTGGTACCAATGCATGCTTCCATGTGTCGAAAAGACTAAAAGAGTGCTTTGGCGCAAGAATTAGAATAGTGGGAGCTGATATAAACAAAGAATGGATGATACCAACAAAGCCGTATCTTGATAGTTTTTATCAATGTCCATATACGTCTGACTCTTCGTATTATCAATTTGTTTTGTCAATATGTGAAAGAGAAAATGTCGATTTTATTTTACCAAGTTTTGATGCAGATCAAAACCTATTTTATGATGGAAAACCTGATTTAGAAAGATTAGGAATCAGGTCGTTTGGCATTTCAACTGAGCTTATTGAGACTTATCGGACGAAAGAGAACACTAATCGTTTTCTTGAAAGCAAAGGGCTACCAATTCCTGTGATGTATAAAAAAGATGAAATTGTAAAAGAACAATATTATTTTTGTAAACCACGTACAGGCATAGGGTCTATTGGGACAAGAATAATGAAGGGTATTGACATTTTGAACTCTGATGAGTCGGAATTGCTAATTGAGGAGTTTTGTACGGGGCCTGAAATCACTTTGGAATGTTTTAATTATTCAGGAAAAGTTTATTCCGTAGCTCGTGAAAGATTGGATACCAAGTCTGGTGTTTGTACAAAAGCAAGGGTGTATTATGATGCTTCGTTAGAGTCTATTGCACAGAAATTTGCAGAAATAATAAAACTGCCTTATATTTTCAATTTACAATTTATGACAAATTCTAGAGGAGAAAAGGTAATTACTGATGTCAATATGCGAACTGCTGGAGGAATGAGTTTATCTTATGCGGCTGGATGGGATGAAGTTGAGGCTCTTGGAAAAATAATGTTAGGAGAAGATAATGTCGTATCAACTGTAAACGTTCCCATTAAGGAACAATATGTCATCAGAGCATATACTGATATAGTGACAAGACAAATAAAAAAACGTATTGCGTTCGATTTGGATGGCACACTGTTAAATAGTAGGAAAAGACATAAAATTGTTATGGACTTTGTGTTGACTGAGAACGGAATAGATATTGACACATCAGATTACCTTGGTTATAAATACGAGGGGAATAATAATATATCATGGTTGACGTATAAGGGAATATCAGAAAAATCTGCCGCTGAAATAAACAAAAGATGGATTGAATTAATCGAAGATGAACAATTCTTGGCCGAAGACGACTTGTATAAGGGCACAATTTCATTATTGAACGAATTCTCAAAAGATAATTTTCTAGTATTATTAACTGCAAGGAATAATCAAGAAGGGTTGAATAAACAAATCAGTGGTCTTGGAATAAAACAGTATTTTGATAAAATAATTGTTATAGAGACTTCTAAAAAGACACCTGAACTTAAGTCAAATGTTTTAAAAGAGATGCATATTGATGAGTTTTATGGAGATACTGAAAGTGATATGAAAGCTGCAATTGAAGCTGGATGTGATTTTTATGTTTCTACACGAGGATTTCGTTCCAAGCAATTTTGGAGTCGATATGATGTGAAATACACTTCATTATTTGCTGATGAAGTGTAAATACTACAACGAGTGTATATAGTGATTTTTAAGTATGATACCATTTCTTTCTTTAAAAGACGTTACTGCCCTTCACGGAGCAGAGATTAACGAGGCCGTCACCCGTGTGGTAAACAGTGGATGGTATCTTCAAGGCGAGGAAAACAAACGCTTTGAAGCAAATTATGCTAAATTTATCGGAACCAAGCATTGCATTGGTTGTGCCAATGGTCTGGATGCGCTGATTTGGATATTCCGTGCATATATTGAATTGGGTGTGATGCAACCTGGTGATGAAGTAATCGTCCCGGCAAACACATACATCGCGACCATTCTTTCCATAACAGAAAACGGATTGACGCCAGTGTTAGTGGAGCCTAAGCTCAATACACTGGAGATTGATGACGACCTTATCGAAAAGCACATTACTAACAAGACAAAAGCCATCTGCATTGTACATCTCTATGGCCGCAATGCCTACACGGACAAAATACGTGCGCTGTGCAAGAAGTACAATCTAAAGCTTGTTGAGGATAATGCTCAAGCACATGGTTGCAAGCATATCGATGGGCGTACCACAGGTTCTATTGGCGATGCTGCAGGTCATAGTTTCTATCCAGGCAAGAACCTTGGTGCTTTGGGTGATGGCGGTGCTGTAACCACCAACGATGACTCATTAGCAGAAGCTGTTCGTAAATTAGCCAACTATGGAAGCCAAAAGAAGTATATTTTTAAATACAGAGGCCGTAACAGCCGTTTGGATGAGATTCAGGCTGCCGTTTTGGATGTAAAGTTGAAATATTTGGTGGATGACAATGCCCATCGTAAGATGGTTGCCAATTATTACTATGACCATATCAATAATCCATTGATTACATTGCCGGAACGTTTACCCGATGCTCAGAATGCCTACCACTTGTTCCCAATTTTGGTTGATGATGGTAAGCGCGATGCTTTGCACGACTATTTGGAGCAGAACGGAGTGGGAACTGTGATGCACTATCCTGTTGCTCCTCACAAACAAGAGTGTTATGCTAAGGAGACTTGGAATACACCACAATTGAGTTTGCCCATCACAGAGAAAATAGCTGACGGGGAATTGAGTTTGCCAATAGGTCCGTCAATAAGGATTGAAGAAATTGAGTTTGTGTGCAACTTAATCAATAGTTTTAAAGGTTAATGTTGATATATAAGCCGCTAACACAAATCCCTTGTATCTTTAGTTCTATGACTAAATCGTAAATACGACTACTATTGTATGGCAGAAGATAGAAATTCATACCGAAATATAACTAAGTCGATAGGTATTTTCGGGGGTACAACAATATTCCAAATACTAGTTGGACTTATTAAAAACAAGATCGTTGCTGTACTATTGGGACCACTTGGAATGGGTATTCAAGGAATGTTGATCTCAACAACGTCTCTGGTGTCATCTTTTACAGGTCTAGGACTCCATACAAGTTCTGTACGAGATGTTGCGCTAGCTTATTCGAGCAAGGATCAAGACAGAATTGACACTACCGTTACTATACTTAGAAAGTTGGTGATTGCAACCGGGTTATTGGGCACCTTGTTGGTTTTTGTGTTTGCGAGGACATTAAGTATATGGTCATTTGGGAATGAAGACTATACGATAGCTTTTCGATTGACATCTATTGTATTGTTTTTTAATCAAATTATAGTTGGCCAAACTGTTTTGATGCAAGGCACATTCCATTACAAGTATATGGCAGCCTCTTCCTTATGGGGAAGTATCGCTGGCCTAATAATTTGTGTTCCTTTATACTATTTATGGGGCTTCAAAGCAATTGTGCCTGTAATTATCATGACAGCGCTATTTAATCTAATCATCGCTAGTCATTATGCACACAAAGTGAACTATCAGAAAAAAAAATTATCTTGGAGTGAAATATGGTCTGGTGGAAAGGTAATGATACTTTTGGGCATATCTATCGCATTAGTTTCGGTCCTTGGTAATGGTCAAGCATATATAGTTAGAGTATTCCTTTCGAATGCAGGTTCACTAGAAGCCGTTGGCCTATATGCAGCTGGTGCAGCTTTTGTAACGCAGTATATCAATGTGGTTTTTCAATCCATGGGATCGGATTACACTCCTCGTTTAGCTGCCGCCGCTAATGATGAAAAACTATTCATAGAGGTGATGAACAGGCAAGCAATTCTCTTAATAACTATTGTTTCTCCATTGATATTGTTGTTTATAATCTTTTCAAGAGAATTAGTACTACTTCTTTATTCGGACAAGTTTCTACCTATCGTCGGTATGATTGAATGGATGATGGTGGGAATGCTTTTTAGGTCAATGAGTTGGGCTATGTCTTATGCATTTACAGCTAAGGGAGATTCGAAATTGTTTTTAGTTAATGAGGTTATTACGACTTCATATACATTGCCTTTGACCATTCTTGGGTATAAATTCATGGGGTTTACAGGAATGGGGGTGGGTTTTTGTTTGGGTTATGTACTTTATACAGTACAGGAGTATATCATGACCAGAAAGTATTTCCATTTCAGATTTATTCCGGAAACAATAAAAAAATGTTTCCCGTTGATTGTTATTTGTTTTGCTTTTTCAATGGTTTTAATTGCAATAAGTAATCCTATTGTCAAATATTTGATTGGATTCATAATGCTGTCCATAGTGTCTTTTATTTCCTATAAATGGATGGATGAAATGATTAATCTTAAAGCAAGTTTCAAAGCTTTAAGAAATCGAATTAAACATTAAAAACGAATAATCTTCTCAGTTAGCTTCTATGATGTTACTAATCAAATAGGATAACTCATGAAAAGTGGTGTTATAATACCCTATGGGACAGCACTCTGTTTGTTTTCGATTATCCCTGCTTTTTATACGTGGAATAATATTCTATTTCCTATATTGTCTGGCATATTTGCGTTGTTCGTTGTATGGGATATTGTATGGAATGGTACGAATAAAAATAAATTTGTTCCAGCGCTCCTTCTGTTTTTTATAACTGCATTATATGCTTTCCGATCCGATATGAATTTTAATGGGATTTTGCTACAATTGTGTATTGTGCCACTGTTTTTTTCAAATAGGAAGTTTATTTTATCTTTATATAATGCCTTTTCCAATGTATTTGCAGCAGGATTGCTAATCTCTCTTCCTATATATTTTCTGGTGATATGGTTAGGTGTTGATTTGCCTCACTCTGTCATTGAACCGCTTAATCCAGATAAACTTAGTACGTATTATTTGTATCCTTTTCTTGTTGTTGAAGAAAGTTGGCATTTATTAAGTCCTAGATTCTTTGCTTGGTTTGACGAGCCTGGCGTAGTTGGAACGATTTCTGCAATTCTTTTAATCTCAGACAGATTTGACCTTAGAAAAATAAGGAATATCATAATACTCTTTGCGGGCTTATGTTCTCTTTCTTTCTTTTTTTTTATTGTAGTTGGGGTCTATGTTATTCTCTGCTGCGATATGAAATACAAAATCTTCACAGTCTTTATGATTGTAGTGGGCTATTTCATATTGGCTTCAAATGAAGTATTAGATGAAATGGTTTTTTCTAGATTTTCGTTTAAGGATGGTACACTAAAACTATCTGGTTTTAATAGATCGAGTGAGAGTTTTGATGTTTATTTCAATAAGTTTAGGTTTACACCTGAATACTTTACCGGAATGGGTGCAAATGTTGGCGTAAGATTGAATGAAGGAGGAAGCTCATACAAGCAATTGATAGTAAGCCACGGAGTGATATTATTCGCAGCATATTTATTTAACTTTTTTCTTTATAGTTTAGGTACGATTAAAAACAAGAAAGCTTTTGTGTTATATGGCTTTGTTTTATTAGGTACAATGTATCAGCGCCCGTTTGTGAGTAATAATGCACTTATTTTTTTAATGATTGCCATTATATATGAATTCTCTATAAATTATGACTCAAAGAAAAGATACAAATATAGAGTTAGTTACAATAATTGTAGTCGCGTATAATTCTTCCAGTACAATTATAGAAACATTAGATAGTATAAAGAATCAGTCGTATTCTCCGAAAGAGTTGATTATTTCTGATGATTGTTCTATAGATAATACTGTGAAGTTGTGTGAAGAATGGACAGAAAGGAACAAGTCTTCATTTGAAAGCATTGAAATTGTCACATCTCCAATGAATACGGGAGTGGCTGGTAACCTGAACCGTGCACGACATTTTATTCACGGACAGTATGTTAAAATGATAGCTGGGGATGATATTCTCCTGCCTACATGTCTTAGTGATAATGTGGACTACTTGTCTAATCACCCTTTTGCAGATGTTGTCGTATCAAAGAGTCAAACATTCTATACAGTAAATGAAGAAAAGAGATTAGGGATTATACTACCTGATCAAAGGGGTGAGAAAATTTTGGAATCTTCTACGGAAATACAATTGCGCTGGTTGTATTGCAATAATTATATTCCTGCCCCTTCTGTCTTTTTCCGCTCGACAATTGTCAATGAGTATGCCTATGACGAGAGGTATCCGATGTTTGAAGATAAACCATATTTCATAAGGTTGCTTAAAAACAATATACATCTTAACTATTTGCCAAAAGTCACAGTTCTTTATCGTAGAGGGGAATCACTTAGTTACTCTTCAAAACAATTCAAGAATGAAGTGCTTTTAATGAATAATAGAAGGTGGTTTTATGAAGAAGCTGCACAAATTATGAAAAATGATTATCCCGAGATATACAGAAGATATCGAATAGGTAATCTTATTGAAGATATTCAAGTACTTGTTTTTAATAATAAAAAAACATTAATTACGCGTTTTTTCAACAAGTTGTTGTTGTTCTTCTTTAGAAAAGAATTAAGAATAGATAAAAAAGAACTGTAAACATCCCCTTTTGAATCAGTATTAGTAACTAAGAAGTAATTGCGGATTGATGGAAGCAGAAGAAAGAGATCATATTTCAGCAATGAAGACCTCTGTGTTGATGTCGGTCTATAAAAACGACTGTCCGGAGTATTTACGACTAGCATTGGAAAGTATATATGATAATCAGACCCGAAAGCCGGATGAGATTGTGGTTGTTTTCGACGGGCCTCTGACGGAGGAACTGTATGCGGTGCTGGATAATTTCAAAAAGGGGAAAGAGGATATCGTAAGGTGTTTTCCATTTTCTGAGAATAGGGGGCTGAGCGCTGCTTTGAGATATGGGCTGGAGAAATGCAGGAATGAGCTGGTACTGCGAATGGATTCGGATGATATATGTTCTCCGGATAGGTTTGAAGAAATGGTGCGGCTGTTTGAGGAGCATCCGGAATTAGAGGTGGCAGGAGCATTTGCAACAATGATTGACAACGAGGGAAAAGAGGGACAGACGCTTATTGTCCCTACTACGGAAGAGAATATATACAAAAAGGTATGGACTTGTCCTTTTGTGCATCCTACGGTGTGCTTTAAGAAAAGCGCATTGATGAGGGTGGGGAGTTATAGTGAGAACCCTGGACCGAGGCAGGATGATTACGAGCTTTGGTTCAGAGTAGTAGATGGCGGATTAAGATGTATGAACTTACGCAGGTCGTTGTTGTATTACCGGTTTACTACGGGAAGTGTTGCGAGGAATAGTGTTCGTGTCGGATGGGCACGATTTAAGGTTGGGATAAGAGGGGCATGGAAGTGTAAGTGTGTACCGATTGCTTATATAGGTGTCGCATATCCGTTGTTTAGGTCACTGATGCCGAAGTTTATCAGGGAATGGCTTTATAAAGTGTCGTATAAGTTTAATCCTAGAGTGAAATGAGAGTAGTGATGACGGGGAGTCATGGGTTTGTCGGGAGTAATCTTATAGAAGCTTTGGGTGATGAACATGAGATTATCCGATGGAATGCCCGGGAGAATAGGGCATTGCCAGAGTGTGATGCAGTGATTCATTTGGCAGGAATCGCTCACGAAACTAAAAATGCAGCAGATCCTGTGAAGTATTTCAAGGTGAATACGGAGCTGACAAAGAAGATTTATGATAGGTTTTTGGAGAGTAGCGCAAAGAGATTTGTTTTCTTTAGTTCGATTAAGGCCAAGGATGCAGATACGCCTTATGCTCAAAGTAAGAGGCGCGCAGAAGAGTATATAATAGGGGAGCAAAAAAGCATGGTTTTAACGAATGACAAGAATAAAAAAGTGTATATACTGCGACCGTGTATGATACATGGGAAGGGGAATAAGGGAAATCTGAATTTGCTGGTGAAATGGGTGAAGAAAGGCAGGCCTTGGCCGTTGGCAGCGTTTGAGAATAAGAGGAGTTTTGCATCAATGGGGAATATGAGCTTTGTTATGGAGCAGCTGCTGAAGAAGAATGTGGAGCCGGGGATATATGAAGTGTGTGATGATGAGCCTGTATCGACGAATGAGTTGATAGGGATCGTTAGCCAGTGCATGGGTAAGGAAGTAAAGATGGTTCGGGTGCCTAAATGGTTGATGATTGCTATTGCGAAAATTGGCGGGGCGCTACATTTGCCGTTAAATGTCGAAAGACTGGGGAAATTGACTGCTGATTACGTCGTAGATAATAGTAAGTTGAAACAGGCTCTGGACATTGAGAGGCTCCCTATTGACGCTAGGACTGGGCTTATAAATAGCATACAGAACTTGGTAAACAATTGACATGTTGGAATATATCGCTGTTTTTGTCTTTTTGCTTGCCTTTGAGGTGGCATATTTACAAATTGCAAGAAGATTACGGATTATAGACAGACCGCATCTTCAGAGCTCGCATGAAAGCGATGTGATAAGGGGCGGTGGCATCGTATTCTATGTTGCCTTTGCGATGTGGTCCGTCACACATGGGTTCCGGTGGGGCGGATGTCTGCTGGGGTTGACAATATTGGCGTGTGTCAGTTTTATTGACGATGTCAGGAATGTAGATCCGAGAGTAAGGCTGGTGTTTCAGTTTATTGCCATTTTGTTGATGTTTGACCATTCCGGGTTGCTTGAGTACTCATGGCATGTGATTATCATTCTCGCCATAGCGTGCGTTGGTTCTGTGAATATCCATAATTTTATGGATGGTATCAATGGCATGACCGGTGGTTATTCGCTGGTGGTTTCGCTGGCGATTTTGTATGCAAATGAATATATGGTGCCTTTTGCACCGTCGAGTCTTATTGTGTATGTCATATTGTCGATAGTCGTATTCAATATCTTTAATTTCAGACGAAAGGCGAAATGCTTTGCGGGGGATGTGGGGTCGCTGTCGATTGGGTATATACTGGTTTTCTTTGTGTTGATGCTGGCATTACTGGGACATTCCATGAGTTGGATAGCACTGCTGGCGGTATATGGCGTGGATGGCGGATTGACGATATTGCATAGGATTATGCTTAGGGAGAATCTGATGAAGCCACATAAAAAACATGCGTACCAGATTATGGTGAATGAGCTGAAGATGCCGCATTTGGCGGTTTCAGGGATATATATGGGATTGCAGGCGGTATGTTGTGCGCTTTACATAGCCTGGCCGGGATATACGGTGCTGTTTATTGAGGTAGGAGTGCTATCGGCAATGTATCTGGTGTTTATGAAAAAGTATTATAGGACACCTGCATAGCCGCGTAACAACATAACCTTAAATGTCAGAGTTATTTACAGTTCAAACATGAAAGTATTAGTAGCAGGTGACTTTTGCCCAAGTGGGAGAGTCGCCGAATTGTTCGAAGAATCTGAATATGACAAGGTACTGGGACAAGTTATTCCTTACACACGTCAATCAGACTTTAGTATTGTAAACCTTGAATGCCCTATCTGTAATGGGAATGAAAAGCCTATCAGGAAGTGGGGACCGAATTTGAGATCTTCTCACCATGGGGTAGAGGCACTTCGAAAGGCGGGATTTAATTGCGTTACGCTTGCCAACAACCATTTCCTTGATTATGGTCGGGAAGGTGTAGAAAACACGTTGAAGGTTTGCGGAGATTGTGGTATTAATACAATTGGAGGAGGCCGGAATATCTCTGAAGCATCGGAAGTTTTTTATAAAGAAATAGGTGGTAAGATATTAGCTGTCATCAATTGTTGTGAACATGAATTCTCTATTGCTACAGAAACAACGGCGGGAAGCAATCCTTTAAATCCTGTCCGCCAGTTCTATTCCATTCAAGAGGCTCGGAAAAAAGCAGATGTCATCCTCGTAATAGTTCATGGCGGGCATGAGCATTTCCCGTTGCCCAGCCCCAGGATGCAAGAGACATACCGCTTTTTCATTGACGCTGGAGCTGATGCGGTGGTTAACCATCATCAACATTGTTTCAGCGGGTATGAAACATATAAAAGTAAACCCATATTCTACGGGTTGGGTAATTTCTGCTTTGACAGTCTTGTTGTTAAAGATAGGAACACATCATGGAATGACGGTTATATGCTGCAAATTGAATTCGGCAGTAAAGAAATAAGAACTGAAATATACCCGTACAAACAGTGTGCGGAGCGTCCTGTTGTAGAAATGCTTGCCCATAATGTATTTGACAAAAGACTTTCAGAAATAAATACGATCATAGAGAACGAGAAATTACTGAAGCAAGAGGTTTGCAAGTATTATGAAAATGAAAAATCAAATATGGCCAAGCTCTTGCAGTATCGTGGAATACTTCCTCTATTACAGTCACGAAAGAAAGCAACACAGATGCAGAACTATATATCTTGCGAGGCACATCGTGAAAAATTAGAATACTATTTTGAAAACCTATAATTACAAGATGGAAAATGATTTTAGTTTTTTTCAAAAAGTAAGACTAAAACTTGCTTATACTTTTACGAGAATTATTCCTGACAGGTATTTCTTGGAATGGGTTTTCCCGATATATACAGGCTACAAGCTAAATCTCAACAATCCCAAAACCTATAATGAGAAACTGCAATGGCTGAAGCTTTATGACCGCAATCCGGAATATACAACGATGGTGGACAAATATGAAGCAAAAAAACATGTCGCTTCAATTATAGGGAAGGAATATATCATACCTACGCTTGCCGTCTATGATAGAGCAGAAGATATAGATTTCACGGAATTGCCCAATCAGTTTGTCCTAAAGTGCACACACGACAGCGGAGGAGTCATTATATGTAAAGACAAGTCTAATTTTGACAAGGAAGCTGCATTGAATAAACTAAAGCAAGGCCTAAAACAGAATTTCTATTGGAAAAATCGTGAATGGCCATATAAGAATGTGAAACCTCGGATTATTGCAGAAAAATATATGACCGATGGCGATGACAGTTTGAAGGATTATAAGTTTTTCTGCTTCAATGGGAAAGCTAAAGCTATGTTTGTATCAAAAGGCCGCTTTTACAATTACTTTGATATGGAGTTTAATAAACTCCCATTTGAATGGGGAGTTCCAAACTTTAAAGATACAATAGAAAAACCGGAAAGATGGCTGGAGATGATTTCTCTAGCTGAGAAACTTTCAAAATCAATACCACAATTACGTGTGGATTTCTACTATGTTGAAGGAAAGATTTTGTTCGGAGAGTTGACTTTTTTTACAGGATCTGGATTCGATAAATTCAACCCATCCGAATGGGATGCCATTATGGGTGATTGGATAGATGTTTTGGCGTAAACTTATGAAAATTGTTGTTTATACGTCTTTGGTTGGGACTTCTGACAGTTTATTGCAGCCATTATGCATTCGGGAGGACTATGATTATATCTGTTTCTCAAATAATTTTGAAGAGACATCCATAGGTGTGTGGAAAATCAAGAAAATACCGTATCGTGAAAATGACAACAGGAGACTTTCAAGATACGTTAAGTTGCTTCCACACAAGGTACTAGATGAATATGATTATAGTATTTGGATGGATGCTAATTTGCAAATTATAACGGATGATTTTTATAAAGTGGTTGATGCAAAGATCAATAAGGATTGTCTGATAGCACAAGTCCCGCATCCATTGCATGACTGTATATATGATGATATTCGCAGTGCTTATCTCGGTGGGCGTGTGAAATTAAAGCCTGCCGTAAGACAGTATGACCATCTTAAGGAAGAGGGCTTCCCTAAACATCACGGACTCTACGAAAATAATTTGATGCTGAGGAAACACAATGATCCTTCAGTTATCAAAATCTCTGAACTCTGGTGGAGAGAATACGAAGCATTTTCTAACCGGGATCAGTTTTCCTTGTCCTATGTATATTGGAGATGTCAGTTTAAGCCAGACTATCTTTTTGAGAACAAAAAAAATGCAAGAAATGTTGACTGCATAAAATATCATGAACATATTTTGAGAGGTTCTTGGCTTAGAAGAAATCCGATATTGAGATTCTTTGCCAGAAATTCTAGAATTGCAATACAATATCTTTTAATGAAAATTCATTTTGACTGAGGACAAATAGCTAAAATAAAGTCATGAAAGTCATTTGCATAGTGGTTTTATATAAGCCATCAACAGAGTTGCTGGAAAAGGCGATAAAGTCCATCGTAAATCAAGTTGATTTGGTTTGGATTTCAGATAATACTCCGGGAGGTTTTAAGGGTATGGATACGATTGCCGGAGTATTTAAATCCAAGTTGAAATATGCACTGATGGATGGAAATGTGGGGATTGCCAAGGCTCAGAATGCAGGTATACAATATGCCCTGGACAATGATTTTGACTTCATTTATTTTCTTGATCAAGATAGTATATCGCCATCAGGAATTGTGAATGGCCTGTTGCAGCAATTCCTGGATTTAGAGGACAAAGGGATTAAGGTTGGTGGCGTTGGTGCACAACCTTTCAATCGTGATACAGGTAAGATATATGAAGCGAACGTAAAGAAAGGCAAGCAGGTGAAAGATGGGGTCGTAGAGGTAACGGAATTGATTAATTCATCCTCTCTTTTTACCAAAGAACTATTCATATCGGCAGGAATGATGGACGAGTCTTTGTTTATCGACGGTGTTGATCACGAACTTTGCTGGCGTGCCAATCATAAGGATCAGTATCGGTTCTTTAAGGTCACTTCATTGCTGTTAAACCACAAACAAGGCGAGGGGGATCGGAAAATCCTTGGAATAACAATACGAACAACAACCCCTTTTAGAATATATTACCAATATAGGAATTATTTTTGGTTGATTAGAAGGGAGTATGTTCCTGCCTACTGGAAAGTATCGAACGGTATAAAGTATATCTGCAAGTATTTTTATTATCCTTTATTTTGTAAACCAAGAATTAGTTTTTTCAAAAGAATTAACAAGGGGATACATGATGGTCTTGTACAATAGAATTTTAAAAATTAACGCATCAGTATTATATGCAGAAAATAGATTTGAATGGTAAGACTATCCTGGTGACTGGTCATGCAGGATTCATTGGCAGCAATCTAGTGAAGCGACTGTTTGCCGATATGACCGCAGGGACTATTGTGGGAATTGATAACATGAATGATTATTACGATGTGAGCCTGAAAGAGTATCGTCTTGCGCAGTTGGAGGAGATTGCGGATCAGACCCGCAATGAGGGAAAGAACATTGGCTATCATTCGGTGATTGGCTCTATTGCCGACCGTGAGCTGATCGACAAGTTCTTTGCGGAGTATAAGTTTGATGTTGTGGTGAATCTGGCAGCACAAGCCGGAGTTCGTTATAGCATTGAGAATCCTGATGTGTATATTGAAAGCAATATTATTGGATTCTACAATATTCTGGAAGCTTGTCGCCACAATCCTGTAGAACATCTTGTGTACGCTTCCAGCAGTTCTGTGTATTGGGGCAATATGAAGGTGCCGTTCAGCACAGACGACAGAGTGGACAGCCCTGTGAGCTTATATGCGGCCACCAAGAAAAGCAACGAGCTGATGGCGCATTGCTATAGCAAGCTTTATAACATCCCCTGTACCGGCCTGCGCTTCTTCACCGTGTATGGCCCAGCCGGCAGGCCTGATATGGCTTACTTCGGCTTCACCAACAAATTGTTGAAAGGAGAGACAATCCAGATTTTCAACTACGGCAACTGTCGCAGGGATTTCACGTATGTGGACGACACTGTGGAGGGCATCGTGCGGGTGATGGCCGGTGCGCCTGAACGGAGGAATGGTGCCGACGGGTTGCCCATCCCCCCGTATGCGGTGTATAACATCGGGGGCGGTCAGCCAGAAAATCTGCTGGATTTTGTGAACATCCTACAGGAGGAGCTGGTTCGCGCAGGCGTGCTGTCCAAGGACTATGACTTCGAGGCGCACAAGAAGCTGGTGCCGATGCAACCTGGCGATGTGCCTACGACGTATGCGGATGCATCGGCATTGGAACGCGACTTCGGATTCACTCCCAAGATTACGTTGAGGGAAGGACTAAGGAAGTTTGCGGAATGGTACAAGGAATACTATTGTTAGCTTAGTTGTTAGTAGTTAGCTGTTGTTGGGGAAAGACCATCGGTCAACAGTCAACTGTCAATTTCAAAAATTTTGCGGGTTTTTGGGGCTCGCAACATACCGCCCTTGCGTTCACGGGGTTCCGTTTGGCGTGTTTGCCCTCGCGAGTTGCAGTCTGGCTTTTTCCGGCAATGATTGCTCTTGCAAGTTCCTGTCGCGCTTTACCGACCAAACGGAATGGCGGTGGGTTGTTCGACAAAGTGGAGTAAGGAGACTATTCTAAACCAATAAGCCTGTAAGCCAGTAAACCTGTAAGCCAGTAAACCCCAACAATCACAGCTCACTGAGATGATTCTGGATCGGGATGCCATTATCCGCGTGCATGCTGGCGCGGTTGGCGGAAATGACGTGCGCCACGAAGTCCATGGCGGTTTGAACGCTGTCTTCCAGGGTGTTGCCCTTCAGATAATGGCCGATGGTCATCGCGGAAAAGACATCGCCGGTGCCGGAGAACTGCGCCTCCACCTGCTGGTAAGGCAGCACCTTTATCTTGCCGATGCTCTTGTCGTAGAGCATCGTGCAGGTCTGTTCCTCCATCAACATGCTGGAGATGATGACGGAATTGTCACCCTTTTTGTGCAGCGTCAAAATCAGGTCTTCCGCCTCTTCGTATGTCAAAGAGTCTTTTTCCAAATATTTGCCTGCCAGGAATTTGGCTTCGGTGACATTGGGAACAATCACATCCGCCACGCGGCAGACACTCCGCATAAACTCCACATTGTGGTCGGTGACGCCGTTGTAGAGCTTGCCGTCGTCGGCCATGATCGGGTCCACAAAGATGAACGTGCCGCGCGCTTTCAGCCGCTTGCAGTAGTCCGTCACCAGGCGCGTCTGCTCCTCCGACACAAGGTAGCCCGTGCAGACCGCATCCACCTCGAAACCTTGCTCCTCCCAAACGTCAATGCTCTGCCGCATGTATTCCGTAGTGTCGAGCACCGCAAACCTCCCATAACCGAAATTGTTGGACACCAACGAGGAGGGCAGTCTGAAAATCTCGTATTTCAGATGCGACAGAATCGGCACCATCACCGACATGCCCAGGTTGCCGTAACCGACGATATCTCCGATGAGTAAGATGCTGCTCATTATGACTTTGACTTTGACCTTGACTTTAACTTTGAGACTTGAGACTTGAGACTTAAGACTTTTGCCTTTTGCCTTTTGCCTATTGCCTTTTGCCTATCAACCTTAATCTTCCAAACAATTGTCTAATTCTCTCACCAACGCCTCCTTGTCCATATTCTGGCCGATGAAGACGATTTTGACCATGCGGTCGCCGTATTCGGGGTCCCAGTCGCGCATGAAGGAGGGGTCTTCCTGCATCAACTGCACCAACTCCTCTTGCGGGGCGGTGGCATACCACAAGCCAGCCTCCTTCAGCGTCTGCTGCTGACCAGCTTGTTCGTATAGATACGACATGCTGCGGTTCTCCCTGAAATAGAGCACTCCCTTCGAACGGATGATGTTCTTCGGCCGTTTCTGGCTCAAAAATTTATTAAACTCACTGATTTTAAACGCTTTACGTCGATAATAAACAAAAGTCGAGATGCCGTATTCCTCCACTTCCCCACCCTCGTGGTCGTGGTGATGGTGGTGATGATGGTGTTCGTGCTCTTCGTGCTCATCGTCGTCGTCGTCATGATGATGATGTTCCTCGTGCTCATGTTCATCGTCGTGATGATGGTGGTGGTCGGCCCTTGCTTCGCGTTCTTCCTCTTCGGTGGTTTCGCGTTCCAATTCGCGCACCCAGCCGGTGGAGATGGCAACGCGCTCGTAGTCAAACGAATGGGTATCCACAATGCGGTCCAAATCAACCTGTGCGTAGTTGGTCTCGATGATACGCGCGCCCGGATTCAGGTGGGTGATGATCTGGCGAAGGTGCATCACCTCCTCCTTGCTCACCTCAGAGACCTTGTTGAGCAGAACGATGTTGCAGAACTCGATTTGTTGAATAATGAGGTTCTCAATATCTTCCTCGTCAATATGTTCGCGTTCCAGATCATCACCGCATGCAAACTCGTCCTGCATGCGCAGTGCATCCACCACAGTGACAATGCAGTCGAGCCGCGGGGTGCCGAATTCGGTGTATTTCGGGTTCATCTGCGGGATGGTGGAGATGGTGCGGGCGATGGGCTCCGGCTCGCAGATGCCGCTGGCCTCGATGACGATGTAGTCGAACTGCTGGGTTTTGACAAGATCGGAGAGCTGTTCCACCAAATCCATCTTGAGGGTGCAGCAGATGCAGCCGTTCTGCAGGGCCACCAGACTGTCGTCCTTTTCGGCCACGATACCGCCCTTCTGGATGAGCGACGCATCAATGTTCACTTCTCCTATGTCATTGACAATCACGGCGAAACGTATGCCTTTCTGATTGGTCAAAATGTGGTTCACCAAGGTGGTTTTTCCGCTTCCGAGGTAGCCGGTAAGCAGCAATACGGGTACATCTTTCTTTGTCATAATCGCTCAAAATTTCGGGCGGCAAAGGTACAAAAAAAATGTATTTTTGCGCCTTTGTCAGACCTTATTCGATTTGAATCATCCTAACATGAAGATTGTCACCATACTCGGCGCCCGCCCGCAGTTCATCAAAGCCGCGGTGGTCTCTCGTGCTTTGTCAAAACACAATGACATCCAAGAGGTTATCATCCACACCGGACAGCATTTCGACCGCAACATGTCGCAGCTCTTCTTCGAGGAGATGGGGTTGCGCGAGCCCGACTACAACCTCGGCATCCACGGTCTGCCCCATGCAGCCCTCACGGGCCGCATGATGGAGTGCATCGAGGAGGTGCTGATGGCCGAGAAGCCCGACCGCGTGTTGGTCTATGGCGACACCGACTCCACCCTCGCGGGCGCACTCACAGCCAAGAAGCTGCACATCCCCGTGGCGCATGTGGAGGCCGGCTTGCGCTCCTTCAACGAGGCGATGCCCGAGGAGGTCAACCGCGTGCTCACCGACCGGCTCAGCGACCTGCTGTTCTGTCCGACGGAACTGGCGGTGCGGCAGCTGGAAGCGGAGGGCCGCAAAACCGCCGGCGTGCAAATCGTGATGAGCGGCGACGTGATGAAGGATGCCGCCCGCATCTTCTCCCCGCTCATGCGCGCACCCGCCACTCCCCTCCCCGACCGCTACGTGCTCTGCACCCTCCACCGCGCCGAAAACGTGGATAACCCGCAGATACTGAAACAACTGCTCTACGCTTTGGAACTCACCTGCCAAACCATCCCGACCGTCTGTCCGCTGCACCCGCACACCCGCAAAAGCCTGGAGGCCATCGGCTATCCCATTGACCGCACCCCCATCCGCTTCATCGAACCCGTGGGCTATTTGGAGATGCTTTACCTGCTGAGCCACAGCACGTTGGTCATGACCGACAGCGGCGGTCTGCAAAAAGAGGCCTACTACATGAGAAAGTACTGCATCACCCTGCGCAACGAAACGGAATGGACGGAGTTAGCGGGCTGCGGCTACAACCACGTCGTCGGCACCGAACCGATGAACATCCTCCAAACGGTCCAGAACCTGCTCGACGTCCCGCCGGTGTTCCCGTTCGAGCTGTACGGCGACGGCCATGCGGCGGAGATTATCGCGGAAAAGATGAGATGATGAGATGAAAAGATGATAAGATAAGAAGATAAGAAGAGCGTTTAAGTGATCATCTTATAAATAATCCAGATTACCAAGCATCCTCATCACCACATTCCTGAAACCGGCCTTGAAACTTTCATTCTGCTGGTATTCCTTGTATAGCGAATTGTCACCCTTGCGTTTCTGCCGGATAATTCTGTCAATGATTTCAATCATGAGAGCATCCACTGCTTGTTGGTCGGGATTGCCTACTACCAAAGACTTGTAATCTTCATCTTCGGCGACCGCTTGCGCCACACTTACAAACTTCATCTTCTGATCTTCCGGTGTGGCATTCCAACCTGTGAACCACCGTTGGTTGAACTCTTTCAGTATTTCATCCAAAGGGTCTTTCGTCGTTTCCTCACTACCCGCATTGACCATTTTCGGTTTCAACGGGTCGATGGTTGCCTCACCAGTATCCAAAGTAATGGTCTCGTTCAAAGCTGTGCGACGGAGTCCGTAGGTATTCAAATCCACAGAATCCAACAAATCCTTCATGCTATCAATATCAGGTCCTGTAATATGCAGGCTTGGAATAAGGTATCGCAAGAACCAGAATAATTTCTCCCAATCCTTCATCTCAAAAGGCATGATAGCAGCTACTCTCGAATAGATTTTCACGAACTGCTTGCACTTCATCTTGAAATCGGCCTTGCCATTTTCAGGCCAATCTATTTCGAGATTAAACCTATCGGCGGCAGCATCAATAATCGGAGCCCATTTGTCGGCATCCTCACCATGAATGTATAGATTAATAAAACTGTCAACCTCATCCATATCAAACACCCCAAGCCCCAGTATAGTGTTCTTGAGTTCGTGCAAAATATTGACATCGGTGGCTTCCGACAAGGTTGTGGCCGTATAGAAAGGATCGAAGGCTTCCTTAATATTGTCCTGTGTGTTATAGAAATCCAAAACAAACAAATCCTCACTCAGCTTGCCCAAATCGGGAGCCGAGCGATTCAACCGTGACAAGGCTTGCACTGCCAACACTCCGTCTAACGGTTTGTCAATATACATAGCACAGAGTTTCGGCTGGTCAAAGCCAGTCAGATATTTGTTGGCCACCACTAAGATACGATAATCGTCAGTGTCGAACTTTTCCGCCGTTTGGGTGTCAGGGAAGCCGTTCATGCCCGCTTCCGTATAGGCAGTCCAATAGCCGGCTGGCGCTTCCGCCGCTTTTGCAAACATTTCTTTCTCTGAAGAATTGATGGAGTTGTATTGCTGCTCAATCCGCTTTTCGCCACTGAAAGCAATTAGAATCTTATAGGGCAACCCTTTGTCCTCCACTATCTTATTCAAAGCTTGATAATAACGGATGGCACACTCGATGTCTTTGGTCACCACCATCGCCTTAGCCTGTCCTTTCAACTTGTGGTTACGGAAAATCTTCGCGTCAAAATGAGCCAACATCACATCTGCTTTGGCAGCAATGGTTTGCGGATCGCGCTCTACCGCACCTCTCAACTTCTTTTGGGCCCGCTCATTGTCAAACTCCGGATTCTCCTCTATGCTCTTGGTAAGCTCATAGTAGCTCTTGTAGGTCGTGTAATTGGTCAACACATCGAGGATAAAGCCCTCTTCGATGGCCTGTTTCATACTATATAGGTGGAACGGATGAAACTTACCTTCGGAATCTTCGCTACCGAAACGTTCCAAGGTCTCTCGTTTCGGTGTAGCCGTAAAAGCGAAATAGGAACAGTTACTGCTCATCTTGCGGTCTTTCATCAGTTTCTCCAACAGCGCATCCGTATCGCCGCCATCCATGTCGGCATCCTTCTGCACCGTGGCATTCATCTTGTCGGCTGCAATCCCCGACTGCGAGCTGTGCGCCTCGTCGATAATGATGGCAAAATTGCGGTCGCTCACATCGCGGATGGCATCGCAAATAAAGGGAAATTTCTGTATGGTGGTGATAATGATGCGCTTATTGTCCTCAATGGCTTGCTTCAGCATTGCCGAAGTGTCGGAGTGGGCGACAATTTTGGCACTTTGCCCGAACATTTTGATATTGTCAGAAATCTGCTTGTCCAAGAGCCGACGATCGGTGACCACAATAACAGAGTTGAACAACGGGGTATCGACAGCTTTGGCGCGGACGGCATCCATTGTCTTCGGACAGGTTTGGATGAGCTTGTAGGCCAACCAAGTCAGTGAGTTGGACTTACCCGAGCCAGCGGAGTGCTGGATGAGATAGGTCTTGCCCACGCCTATTTCCGACACATCGTCCACCAACTTGTTCACCACGTCCAACTGATGATAGCGCGGGAATATCAGCTTCTTGGCGTTTTTCATGATGTGCGGCACCTTTTTCTGAGTCTTGGCTTCGCCGTAATCGAAGCAAGCGTAATTCATGATGATGTCGGCCACAGAATCCTTTTGCATGATTTGTTCCCACATATACGAGGTCTTATAGCCTCCATCCGCATTCACCGGATTGCCCGCACCCTGACCGTTTGGCAGCCCTTGGTTGAAGGGCATGAAATAGGTCTTGCCGAGATTTAGCTTTGTGGTGAAATAGACCTCATCCTTGTCCATCGTGAAATGAGCGAGGCAGCGACCAAAGTTAAGCAACGTCTCCTTTGGATTGCGATCAGTGGATTTATATTGTTTCTGTCCGTCATATTTGGCAGTCTGGTGCGTCCAGGGGTTCTTCAGCTCGAAGGTGAAAATAGGCAAACCATTCACATAAAGCACCATATCAATCTCCAGTCCTGGATTGGCCAGCGAGAAAGTCTGCTGACGGGTGATGGAGAACTGGTTTTGGGCATATTTCCGTTTTGAGGTCTCGCTATCGGCCTTCGAGGGTTTCGGATAGAAGAGGGTGATATGAATATTGTCCACATCCACGCCTTCTCGGAGCACCTTGATCAGACCGAAGGTCTCCACCTCCTTGGAGATGCGCTTGGGCAGTTCGCTTTTCAGATCCTTGCCTTTATAATCCTTCATGATCTCCTTTTGCGACTTCTCTAGGAAAGCCCACAGCCTCCGTTTGTCGAGAGCCTGCTTCTTGTCCATATCCGCGGGATGTCCCCAATAGTATTGGTCGGCGGCGGGTGACTGGTCGGCCACATCGGCCTGACCGTTTGCCGCACGCTCCTCGCAAGTACTACCCACAAGGGCTTTTTCTATGAGGGCCTCAAAGGCCTGTTCGTTGGTTTTGGATACGTTCATCATTACATTAAATTCACCGACAATAAGGGATGGGACGAAATTCTTTATAACACGCATGGGTATTAACGGCGCTCAAATCAAGATTCTCAACATCGTTATCTTTTGTGATTCTTTTATTGCAACGATCCTCCGTTATGATAAGTTTACGGTATTTGATTTGACTAACATCGAATTCAGGAAAATCATTTTCTTCTTTTATCCTTTCTGCTGATTTCAAAATGAAATCAAAAAAGGTACATGATGCATCTATCTGCTTTTCTGCCCCACTTGTAACACCCCGCTTCATTTCCAGAAAAAACACAAACAATCCTTTAATGTGCTGTACCAACAATATATAGTCACAAAAGCTGTTTAATCCTTTTGGTGCCGTTGGCTCAACAGTTCTCTGATTGAAAAAAGGGAACAGGTTATTCACATTTTTGTCTGGGGTATTGAAACAATACAGTTTCATATCTAAAATAGACCTTGTATCATTTTTTATGTCTACCCGTTGCTCATCATGCAACGAATCGGAAGGTTCGACCATTGTCAATGCGCTATCCTCCTCTTGCAAGAAGTCCGAATTAAGAATCCATTTTAAATAATCAATCTCTTGCATAATTCAATTATTCAATCGGATGGTCGTATTTCAACACTTCATAGAAAGTGTTCGTCACATCGTTTTGTTGGTTAATGGCATCATCGATGGACGGCATGTTGAACCCGTACCTATCCACCTCAAGAGGCTCCACTGTCACTTTCCCTTTCGCATTTTTCTGGAACAGGTATGGGGCGAACTTATCTTGAGGAAGGCAAAGACTTTCATCATACCCCATCTTTGTCAAGATTTCGTCACCAGCCTTATTTAAGCCATCCGCCATAATCATATTGTTAATTTCACGAATGATGTAATCGCTGTGGGTGCTGATGACAAGCCTGAGGCCTGCGTTGATCATCTTGACAAAAATTTTGGCCAACAGAATCTGGTTCTTCGGATGAAGGTTCAGTTCTGGCTCATCTACAAAAAGGATGTTAAATTGACCTGCAGTATGACGTAAATAAAACACCAGCGGAGCCAATGTTTTGACCGCTGAAGAGGATTCATTGTAACCCAGTTCAGTTTTGTCGGAGACATGATACAAAATTTCTCCATCTTCAGACACCGTAAGATTGCCTTGCAGAAGCATCTTCTCTATTTCATCTGCAAATTCAAGGTAATCTGATTCCTTTTTCCTTTGGTTCACCACATCTGCGGCATCCGCCAATCCATCCGCAATCGGCTTTGGATAACGAACATTGAGCCGTTCTTCTGGGTTTCTTAGCCTTCCAACAGACAATTCTTTGTTGAAAGTATAGATGCCACTGCGTTCCGCCGTAAACATTTTGGCACCTATAATACCATCAAAAAACAAAGAAGTGATCAGCAGAGATTGTTGGTAAGGCAATAAAGTGTCTTTCAAGAATTGCAATTGATAATCAAAAGAATTCGTTTTTTTCACAACAAAATCGTGCATGACAGATACCGACTTCTTCCATAGTTCTTCTTTCCATTCTTCTTTTGTTGTTATTATCTCACATTTAAATGAATCAGACTTCACATTCAAATTCATGTACCTGAGAATATCCGATTGACGTTTAATTAAGAATTCGGTAAATACATCATACAATTCATCAGCTTTTAATTCCCCACTCACATAATCTCCAATTTTTTTATCGCTAAAATCTTCTACTTTCTCAAATGGAGTATTAAAATCATAAAACACCAATCCTAACTCCGAAATCAATGTGTATAGAAACGTTGCCGCGTACGTTTTTCCCGTCCCGTTGTCACCCGCAAAAAGGATAAACGGTTTGGACATATCAATTTCCATTGAATCGACAACTCCGAGGTTTGAGATTCTCAACTTCATAACTGTTCAGTTTTTATCTTATAAATCTGCAAAAATATCATTTTTTTGTTTATGAGGACTCATACCACTTTCACCTTTCCCGTCACCACTTCATTGATGATGATCTGCTTCCGCTCCTGAAGAAGGGAGATCTTTTGATTATGACTTTTAATTGCCTTATCAATAACAATCACTCTGCTTTTTATGTATTCTGCAATTTCTTTTTGTTCGTCTATCGATGGCAATATAACACTAGCATTTTTTATTATGGATTGAGTAATGCTATATACTTTCACTCCATTTACCATTGAACGAATTTGACCACGCCATTTAGTACTGGCAAATAGATACGCCAAATATGCGCCACATTGACTGTTATTGCATTTTGCAAGAATTGTATGGTATCCAGCATAAATAGGTCCCACGGTGTCAATGTATACATTATTACCACATCCTTCAAAATCTTCTGATGTGTCAGCAAAAAGAAAATCGCCTTTTTCTGCAAGTGAACTTATTTTTCCCTCTGTCAAAGAAGTCGGGATATATCTGATTAAGTCAGGATTAACAGATGCTCTCCAATTCTCTTTTGAATGAATTTGGCCATAACTAATAACTCGTTCACCAAATTCAACTAGTTCTGCTTTTGTGAAAGTGATGCCAGTTCTAGTCTTATATAAATTCTTAAACTTGTTTACCTCCCACCCCTCTGGCACCTCCCCGATCCATTCCACGCCGCTGTCCTTCATTTTCACGTTGGGGTTGAGGCCACGGGTGACGGTACGGTTGATGATGATTTGCTTGCGCTCGTTCAAGAGGTCGATCATCTTCTGCTGCTGGGCGATGGCGGTGTCTATCTTCGCGGTGGCGGTATCGAGGTTGTTGGCTATGGCGGTTTGCTCTTCAGGCGAAGGACAAGGAATAAACTGGTTTTTCAATTCATTATACGACAAAGTCAATCGTATTCCCGTTCCCATACCATGAAACATCTTTTTGGCATCCATGGATTTCAAGAAGTATGTAAAATACCTTGAATTTGCAATCTCCGTAGGACGTAAACTAATATATGCAGAAGTAATCACACCACGCTCTTGAACCTGTGCAACTCTTTGGGAAATAAAGTCATAATTCAGATTCAATCCATTTATCATAATGTCATCAGGCTCAACAATCGTGTATTTGCTGATTGTGTCAAGCACATCAGACTCTTCACTTTGGTTCACCTTTCTAACTATATCTCCGTAACGGAATTGAAGTTGCAGCCTTTCTTTACAATTAGTATTCTTCGTCGTGTTCTCCGACATAAGAAAACGCCACCGTTTCATTTCCCAATGGCTTGGAATCTCACCAAGCCACTGCACGCCGCTGTCCTTGTATGTATCGTATCGTTGCATGGCTCTATTTCTTTATTATCTTCCAATATCCAGTCTTATTGCCCCCTATTCGTTCAATAAGTTTGGCTTCGCGGAGCACGGCAATATGCTTGCGCACCATTCGGCCACCAATTCCCAATGCAAGCCCAAGTTCCTCTGCTGTTGCATGAGGATTCGCCTTGACTCCCATATAAACAGACCAAATGGAATCTGAGAATTCTGGATACAAAGCCCTTAGTTTATTAGGCACTTTATTAGGAATTTTATTAGGAACTTGTTTCTGAACTTTATTAGGTAAAGGCTCTCCTTGGTGCGCCTTCAACGTCTTGAAGATTTCCGCCAGCATGAAATCGATGAACGGCCCCGACTGCCCTTGCTTGCTGCTCTCGCCAATGGCATCGTAATAGGCCTGCTGGTTGGCATACACCATGTTTTCAACAGGCAAATGCTCGAAAATCGGGTGCAACGTGCCAAGAATCAAGGATTGCCATAGGCGACCCGTGCGGCCATTGCCGTCCATGAAGGGATGAATGAACTCGAATTCATAATGGAACACGCAAGAGCGTATGAGCAGATGATCCTTGCTGTTTTTCAGCCAGTTGAAGAGGTCGCCCATCAAGAGCGGCACCCTATCGGCAGGCGGCGCCAGATGCACAAGTCCCTTCTCACCATATACGCCCACATCACCGCTTCTATAACGTCCAGGATGGTCGATCAAGGCCTGCATCATCACGCCGTGCGCCTTCAGCAGATCTTTTTCCTTGAAGGCATCCAACGTGGGATAGAGTTCGTAGGTCGCAATGGCATTTTTCACCTCCTGAATCTGCTTGATAGGCGCCACCACGGTCTTGCCTTCAATAATGTCGCGCACTTCGTCTTCGCTCAAAGTGTTTCCCTCAATGGCCAATGAGGAATGAATAGTCTTGATACGGTTGGCCTTGCGCAGTCGTAATCCGTCTTCCTGCTCCAACCGAATGGCATAGCGCTCAATCTGTCCCGAAATCTCGGCAATCAGATTGATGGCTTCCGCACTCACCGTAAACGGCGGGACGTATGTAGGTTCTGTGTTCTTTGCCATATTACATCAAATTAAACAGTGACTGAATGAAACCTTGGCTCTGCCTATCGAGTTCGAGGATGTCGCGCTCGTTCTCTTCAAGGCTGCGCAACGGTACAGGCTTGTAAAAATACTTGTTGAACGAAATTTCGCAACCTATCTTGGTGGGAGGCAAATTGATCCACGCATCGGCAACATACGGTCGCACCTCACGCTGGAAATAGTCGTAAATGTCTTCCTTTACGGGAATCTTCTCGGTGTCGCGCAAGTCGCTGTCGGTCTCGTATTCCACATATTGGGCGACATAGCTGCCTTTTTCGCCCGGGAAGAAGCCGTAGTCCGCGAGGCGTTTCTCGTCAACGCCATACACATCCACGAGTTTCTCCACATCCTTGCTGCCAGCCTTATGCTGTTTCTTCACCACGGGCTTGGCCTCGGGGTCGGTCACGCTCATGGCACGGGCGATGACATTCAGCGTAGTGGCTTTTGCATCCAACTTCAAAGCTTTGGCCGCCTCCGTTATCTTCGTCAGGAACAAGTTGAAATCCATAAACACATCCGTGCCAACTTTCTTCATCAACTGTTTGGCGGTGTCCATCAACTGCCAACGTTCCATCCACTTCTTGGCAGAAATGAGGTTGGCCAACTTCTTGTCAGTCATCTTGATGTCGTTGTCTTGCAAGTATTCTTTGACGCTCGGAAGCTCACTTTCCAATCCGGTATAAACGCGGTCGCCGTAAGTCTGGTAAAGCCATTTAGACAACTCCAACTCGCCAGAATCGTACAACATCTCATCTATTTTCAAAGCATTGAACTGGCTCTTCAAGCGCAAAGGCCGCTCAATAGTGACGTTGTAATACCGAAAATCATCGCCATCGAAAATCTTGGAAACCACCATGTCGTCATCCGCTTCCTTTTCCGCAAAGTCCATATAGGTCTTCAGAATCGTGTTGCGATGCTCAGGCGTTATGGTGCAGTTGCGCGACCCCTGATTTTTCCTCAATTTTTCAAAGGCCTGTGAAGCGTCAATCAGCTGTACCTTGCCTTTGCGGTTTTCGGCTTTCTTGTTGGTCAGTAGCCAAACGTAGGTGGTGATGCCCGTGTTGTAGAAGATGTTGTTCGGCAGTTGGATAATGGCATCCACCAAGTCGTTTTCAACCAGATAGCGACGGATGTTGCTCTCGCCGCTGCCCGCATCGCCCGTAAACAGCGACGACCCGTTGTGAATCGAAGCCACGCGACTGCCTTGCGGCTGAAATTCAAGCGGTTTCATCTTATCGACCTCTTCGAGCACAAACAGCAACTGCCCATCGGAAGTGCGAGGGGTGCAATCCACCACTTCTTCTTCGCCCGCAAAATTGGTCAGCGGCAGTTCAAAGCGATGGTCGAGCAAGGTCTTTTCATGATAGATTTTCTCCTTGTCGGTCTTCCATGACTTTCCGTAGGGCGGATTAGTGATCATATAACCAAACGATTTATCGGAAAAAGCATTGTCGGTGATGGTATTTCCCAAATGCATTCCGTTAGGATCAACGCCCTTGATAATCAAATCCGACTTGCAGATGGCGTATGTTTCCGGGTTGATTTCCGTGCCCGAAAGTTGGATAGCTGCACTCCTCACGCCAATGTCCAGCAGATACTCACGGCTTTCGGTCAGCATACCGCCTGAACCGCAAGCGGGGTCGTACAGCGAAACTATCTTAGGCAGATTGTTCTTAACAGGTTCAAAAACGAGATGCGCAAGCAAGGCAATGGCATCGCGCGGTGTAAAGTGTTCGCCAGCCTCCTCATTGTTCTCCTCGTTGAAACGACGGAGCAACTCCTCAAACACCGTCCCCATCCCGATATTGGTCATGGCAGGAAGCATAATACCATCGGGATCTTTCACTTGTTTGTCCGTCAGATTGATACGCGGATCCGTAATCTTTTCAATAATGGACAGAAGTCTATCGTTATCCGACAGTTTACGCGCCTTGCTGTAATACTCGAAATTTTTCAGCACATCGCGGACATTTTCACTAAAGCCGTTGAGATATTCTATAAAATTGTCATAAAGGATATTGTTATTGTCAGAAGCTTGCGATTTTAGCCGATTCAGCGTCCATTTGCTGATGTTGAAATAGCTCAACCCCGTGATATCTTTCAACACGCCTTCGTCAAGATTGTCCAATCCACTTTCCTTGATTTCCTCTTCCACAGCATCCTTAGTGGGCTCAAGTAAAGCGTCCAATCGGCGCAACACCACCATGGGCAGTATCACATCACGGTACTGTCCACGAAGAAACACATCGCGCAGAACATCGTCCGCAATCGACCATATAAACGAGACTATTTGATTATGAGATGTTTCCATTATAATTCCAACGATCGTTAAGAGTGATTATTCCTAATTTTTCTACTTTTTTATTCAATCTGCAAAGATAACAAATTATATACCATCCTCCCTTTCGAAAAATTATGTACCTTTGCCCTCTCTGAAAATTAAGATTCAAATTATTACAAATATCTGAAAAATAATACATTATGGAAGAAAAGAAAACATCAATGATTCGTTTGAGAATGAGTTCTCAAGACGCCCATTATGGCGGAAATCTGGTTGACGGCGCACACATGCTCGCCCTGTTCGGCGACGTGGCCACCGAGCTGCTCATCATGCAAGACGGCGACGAAGGCCTCTTCTGCGCTTACGACAACGTGGAG